>Ga0214545_1000308_pt1 | contig 71837 bp, 37 predicted proteins | sample CNSS4metaG_FD_160064 | JGI IMG/M metagenome (GOLD analysis project Ga0214545, IMG submission 160064) | Root nodule microbial communities from cowpea collected in UCLA plant growth center, Los Angeles, California, USA - CNSS4 | ecosystem: Host-associated > Plants > Roots > Nodule | place: USA...
TCAACAATTATTTTTTTCATATTTTTTCCATACATTTCACTTTAATTTTTATAAATATACTTTTATTTTGTTCATTAACTTAATAACATTACAATATCATCAATTATAAATATAATTCGAAAAATGCATACACGCAGGCGCCTGTGTTTACACTAGTTTTAAATAATGTAAATTATACTTTGGAGTCATTGCAACTCTCAAAATTTAATTCTAAAAAAAAATGATAAGTAACATTATAAAACCACTAAGATACTATCAGATACAGTCTATCGATGTTTTACTTAAGACCATTCTAAATGATATACACATAAAAAGGGCAGCCTATATAGTTCAGACTGAAACTAATGAAATGACTTCAGTTACTAAACTTCAGTTACTAAAAAGTGAGATTTTGGTGATCGCCCACTCCCAGACATACAATGTAAATATATAGATGTTTTTGCAAGTTCTTGTAAATGTGTTTAGGACACGTTTATTTTTTTATTTTTTATTTTTTTAATTTGTAAATGAACAAGGACAATTTCTAAAGATAGCTAGGAATACAAGAGAATGGTTTGGGTTTATTTTACATGAGTAGTTTGCCTGGGTTTTTATGAATGAAGTTCCCAACGAGAAAAGAAGGATAGCAAGAGTGGTATACTAGATCATCCATCACATGCTCTGGATGCTTCCTTCCAGGACAAAAACTGAGTCATGAATGATCAAGTTCATGTGGTTTTGATTTTTTGGGTTTGAAGATAGGATTCTCCGCCTAAAAGAATTGTATTTACAAAATTCTCAAACCCCAACAATGAATGAAGGAAAGAAAAAAGAAAAACGAAAAAAGGAACGACGAGAGACGTACACATTTGCAAGACCGGTAACCTATGCACACAAAAACATCTATGAAAAAATTGCAAGGACGCCAATAAAAGATACGCCAACTTGCCGGAAGCAAATCAAGGAAAAGATATATAACTCAATGAACAGTTTGATTGATAATTGTTGCCCTAAAAAACACTGATCCAACCATAAATATTGTTGCGAATTCATGGCGAAGAAAGCAGCCAGTGCAACTTTTGGGAGCATCTTCTACTATGTGAATTAGTGTGAGGACAGTATTATCAAGAAGCTCAACTATGAAAATCATCATCATCATCATCTTCTTCTTCTCTACAACGAATCAACAACCGGCGGCTTTCAAGAAACTATCATACGGACGTGATGCTGGCAGTTGAAAGAAGGCAGCTTGATGCTGCTGGTATGCTGTTGCACAAGGCCTTGGAGCAGCGTCAGACAATGCGTTGTGTGAAGTAGAGTCCATATTAGTATCCAAAAATGGATTTCCACTCTGCAGATAAATTCAACTTTTTAAATACTATGGCATCAAATAAATGTGTGAGTGCTTAGCAGAAAGCAGTTTCTTGAAATGTCTTTGAATTATGAAGTAGAGAAGTACCGAAGGTAAAGGCGGTTGAATATTGAAGCTTGAGGGCATGCCGTCCCTGTCCTGGCGGTATTCAAAAGGAGGGATCTTAAATGAATATCCTTGTATTGATTGGGTACTCATGAAAGTAGACATCTTCTGCTGCTTTCCCACGAGGAGGGCCTCACAATGGAGAGCCATTTCTTTGTAAGGCATGTCAAACGGTGTTGAAATAGAAATTCTTCCTACTTGATTTGTTGTTTCCGAAACCTTCAGATGATATCATTTTTTGTAAGAACATTTTATAATTGTCATTTACGATGAATTTATTAATTTTTATAATAATACTTTAAATGTTAATGACAAGAACTTACTGAGCCCAATATGTCATCAACACTCAACAGGCTTATATTTTGTGAAGACTGCTCCTGTGGATCAGTACTAGCATGGCCCTCCAACCCACCATGTGAAATGTCATCGTCAATAGTAAATAATGAAATGTCAACCTACATTATTTCATAAGAGTAAGCAACGAAGGTTTAAATAAATGAAAATACTTAAAAAAAAGCAGAACAGAACAAGTTACCATATCAGGAAGTTTATCATCCTTTAGTCCACCAGACTGATACACATTCCCTGATGTGTCACCAGATAACTGGCATCCCAAAGGACAGGCATCATCAGGTGAAAAATCTTCGAGCAGCCGTTCTCTTAGGATGGATGATTCCTACAGAGAAAGGACTCAAACTTAGTTCACTGGTTATGATAAGCTGATGCTGCATTACATGATATTTAGTCATTACATTAAACGATATTCCAAGACTCTGCACAATCATGGTAGAAAATGATTCTTTAGACTGGCTCTCTGTTAACTTTATGGCTGAAAGTGACTTCAAAGCATCCTCATCGTCCTCTTTTGATCCATAAGCTAAACTTGGCTTCCTAGCTGTATCAGCAACTGCTTGTAACTTGGCATCACTAACCAGCCGCAGGAATGGATCCATCTAAAAGCACAAAAATTCTAAGAGATAAAACAAACAGCAGTTGACCACCAAAAAAAGGAAATAGATAGCATGTTCTGTTGTGTAAATAACCAATGCATTAGCAAGAAATAACAGAAAGTAGGGAAAGTAAGGAAAATATAACAACTTGAATGAAAAACTTTGTATGGAACAGCATATACATACTGTTTTATCAGTCAATGTCGTTTTAGCAATAGAAATGAGAGAGAGAACGTTGTAGGCCTTGGATGAGAAGACAATCATGGCTGTTGCTAGTGTAAAGAGAGATCTGCGGCGTGATGGTTGCAGCTTTACTGGAAAAAATAAGTGTTTCAAAACTAGGCACCTTAACAACCCAACTTTAATACTTTTTGTCAGAAAGCCATGTAGAAAAAAGAATAAAATAAACCAAATATAAAAACATATTCAACAAAAAATGTACGTGCTATAACCTCTCAAGTTCGATTTGGTTGACTATGTAAGAAATAATCTCAGTAACTCTATACATCACAGAAGACTGTCATGCTTATTTTAAATTTTTTCTGGTCAGCTACTTTAAGTCCAAGATAGGTGATATTGCATAGGAGTCCAAATAAATGTTTATGGCTTCCACCCAATAAAGGAAAAATACTAATCAGCATCACATCACATCAGCCATAAAACTATTCCATTCAGGTACATGTTTAAAACAAGAGAAATTTGAAGTAACCCCTGGATAGTCATCAACTCAAAAAAGAAAGTTCTCTTTTGATTAGAATGAAATGAAAATTGACAAACTGTCTGTAGAAAATTTACTGCCATATTAGTTAACCTTACCCTCATATTTCATCTAAAAAGTAAGTGCAGACAAACATACTTTTAATTACAAGCAATGCCACCTTTAACCTAAAGAATTAATTATATGGTAATATTTAAACTTGTTTGTGAGACACAAATTGGGAGTTTCTACTAATGATTCAATTAGGAAAAGCCAGAGATGAGTTTAATTAGCATGTTAGTTTATATATATTACTGCGAGAATGTTTCGTGTATTTGGAATCAATCTAGAATGGAATCATTAAACAAGAATTAATTCATTCATACATGAAGGGAATGATCATTCCCACCTCACAAGGATGGAAAAGTCATCCTTGTCTTTGCAGAATCAGCTATTGAAATGGAATTGTTACGTCTTCTCTAGATGACAATTTAAGGAAATGTCATTCCTGCATAATAGAGGCAGGAACGGTCTCTCTAATCTTGATTACCAAACCTTTCAGAAGGAAAGTTTGGAAATAAATAACAAAATTCTAAAAATGAATTATAAGATATCCATCTATAGCAAACATTGATCATATTGAGGCTCGTTCTTAGGAAAGAAAAAAATATGAAAACTTGTAACATACACACATCAAATAATATGGGAATCAAGACGCTACCATTTTCATTGAGAGAAATGTTCCTCAAGGAAAAAGCCAACTGAAAACTTTGAGTTAGAGCTTCATGAGACGAATTCTGCAGGAGAGATAAAACTTGCAAGATATGAGGATAAAATAAAAGCAACTCCTAGAAGATAACTTGTGCCTTAAAAACTTGAAAGAATTTTCAGTTACAGAACTAAAACCCATAATGATTACACAGACTTGATTGTGAAATAAAAACATCTGAACAGCGATAAAGAGTAGAAATACTTCCGTTGCCAATACCAGAACTCATTAGAAAATTATGAGCAATGTAATTGAACTTTGAAAATTCAATTGAAGTTATTGGACTAGTAAATTACTTCATCATCTACATGAGATGCCGTCAGTTATCAATCATATAAATAAGGTAATAATTAAAAGCGACCACTCAATAAACTTAATATCTAATCAAATTTAACTTCCAAATCAAGCATGTTGCTTCGGACCACAGCTATTTTATCACACTGTTGGTAACAATTAAACACCACATTGGAAAGAAATGGAGTAATATACACCATGGATATTGAGGTAACTAGTGAGCAGCGCATAAAATTAATAAAAGAACCTTTGATGTACAGTACTCATGGTTACCAGTGAATGTTTTTAAAATGCAGTACACATAAATCTTTATTATAACAAAGATTTTATTACTTAACTATAATTCTTTGTGTTTTAATATGTATTATAATCATGTTTTAGTTAATCGCTTAGCCTTTTTTCAATCAAGCTTCTAAAATTGTATTTATTAGAAGGTAATATGTCAAGAAGTTCATGCCAATTACACTAATTTGTCTCATCATTCATGGGAAGCGTGGAATGTGTCAAAAACACGTGGCATGTTAGCTTCAGCTTCTTTTGTCATCAGAATTTGGTTTGAGCAAGAAGTGTAAAACACCAAACAAAACGTTGAGTAAGCAAAGTAAATTGATATCAAAATTTTGTTTATAATCTATTTATAGATATTAAAATTAAAATGACAAAAGCGAGCATGTTACCTTACTCCGAGCAACTAGCAACAGAAGGCTGTAGGTATGAGCAATCGCCTCAAAATTTTCAGGCGTATTTTGGGAATAGACAGACTGAACCCAGATTGATGATAGCAAAAGGGTAATCTGATGACTACTCAATCTAATGGGTAATACCTGCGACATAATAGTCATAAGAATAGTGGTGGCATTTGTTGGTGCTTCACTGTGTAATTCTTTCACTATTGCAGAAATTTAAAACAGAAAAAAGTGCAAGTATATACATGTTGTTTAGTGGAAGTATTTGTAGTATTTTCCTCCACAGTTGGGGTTACTAGCGGTTGCGACTTCCTCACACTAGTAGCACGGCTGTAACTAGACTTCAATCTATTCATCACGGAAGAATTATTATTACCCTTTGAGTTCCTGTTATCCATATATTCCGCACTGCCCAAACCAGATTTTCTCGTACTAGTAGTCCGGCTATAAGTTGACTTTAATCTATTCAAAATGGAGTTATCAACCTTTGCATCTGCATTACTATCTTCTGGCAGTGGATTTTGTTTCCTCTCCAACTTCTCAAAGAGTGCAGCTGAAGAAGAAAACACAGAGACATTTCTTGAGAGCATTCTTTGAATATCAGCACCCTTTGCGGAAGCGAACTCTTGAGAGGGTTGAGGACAAACTGAAGATGGCACGAGAACAACAGAAAATACGCGGTGTGCACCCACCCTGGTTTCCTGGTCTGCATGGACCATTGCCAGAAGTAACTGATGAAATAATGCCTCAGGGAATGACTATAGGGTAGAGTTCCAAATTTGCAGACAAACATAAAAGGACGAAGAAAAGTCAGAAAGAAACGAGGAAATATTACAATCATGGTAAAGAAAGCAATTTAACTAATCTTGCCTTGTTCTGATATGATATATTTGGTATTGAAGCAACTATTTGAGCAGTTCTATAGACTGCAGCAATCAAGGTTCTGGCCATAACAGTAATATTAGACATGTTTTCCAGCAACACGGCCATGGTATCAAGAACAGGACCTGCATCTGCAATCTGCATAACATTATAGCCAGTAAGCGCAAAAGAACATTAGATCATTCAAAATTAAAAGTCCACGGTTCACATCCAACTGTGCATACAGATCTATATGTTAATCTAATTTGTTACACTGTCAATTAAAATCAATAGTGGGGAGTTTGTTTTCACCTTAATTGTTAATTGTACAAGGCATTCATCTACTTCGGTTCGGTATTTTTGGTTCCATTGTATTATTTCGGACCCCAAGTTTGAATCATCTAGAGAGCAATGTATGCTCTTTCGCAGGTGTCTCATCATATCACTTAATGCACCAATTATAGCCACAGATTGTTGAACCCTTGTTTCTTTGGCGAGATGCGTAATAACCCCAACTATGTCAAGTTGCATATTAGGATTCTTTAAGACATTCTTGTGATCAAGGTGCTTGACTAAAATGGAAAGTAACAAGTGTGTATTCTGTCCTGTAAATTACAATAAAACGAATTATAAATTGTTAAAATAGGGGAAAGAAATTGAGATAAAAAGCTAATGTTAAAGCACTCAAGAAAACAAATACCAGAATTTTCAATAATAGACTGCATGTTAAGCAGAACAGAAAGAGCAAGCCCATGTTCTGGAGACCATAGATTGGCATTATCAAAATAGCGGAACAAGGACTCTAGAACACGTCGAACTGTTGTACCCTCCTTAGCTAATTTTGCCATATTTTGTACGCAAATCCGTGACCAAAATCCAGGGTTCTTGGCATCATCCCTATGGAGGTGGAGAAAAAGTAGTCAATAGTGATTATAACTGATGAGCAACTCAAAACATACGTAATTATGATAAGGAGTGCAGTTACACAGGCACGTTAAGTTCTCCTTTGTCATTCACTATCACTCTCCAAGAATAAAGCCTCATTGAGTTCTCATTTTGAGAATCTTGTTTGACATCCCCATAATTTTCTAAAACAACTGAAACAACCTGAGGTAACAAGAGACGAATAAATCTGTCAGATGCAAGATGTATACCGAAATGTAAGACAAATAACTCAATGGAACTATTATTGGAGGGGGTACAAATTATGGTCTATAATAAAAAAAACAAATTATGGTCTATGAGAAAGCCAAATTCATATGACAATATTTTAGTCAATAGAGGTGATTTTCACCCGCAGAGTCAATGTTTTATGTTAAACAATCAAAGCTAGCATGATTAAATCGATAAAAAGAGTTAGGGAAAATTCCTTACATTGTCAAGTAAATATATTACTAACTTACATTGTCAAATTCCACTGAGATATGAGTAAATTCTCCCATGAACCAAACCTGTAAAACATGAAAACAGTAGTATCAATTTCACTTCAGCGCTGCATTACCTCTTCCTTGATAACTTTATCATGTTTGGCATGTTGAAAAATGAATCAGCGGTGAAAAGAGCACAAAACGGTATGCAGCATATGTCCGAGTAACATTCTAATTACCATTGATGAAAGGACTTGAAGGCCAGCAGCACGTAAAGGTTGTACTTTGTCATCATCGCCAACTTCTTGAGCTAGATTGCAGAGTTTTGCAATGAACCCATCTAAATTGAACATATAAGTACCATCTTTCTGCACAAATAAGAGCATTCCATGCATTTGAAGCTTCCGCACTAAAATACTTTAATTGTTGTGTGTATTTTAAACTTATAAATAAAGAACCTATCAAGAATACCCACCTGATTGTTCACAAAGTCAAACAAAGTCTGGCAACCTAAAATCTGCACTTCATCATGCCGTGATTGATCAAGAAGAATCTGTATGATGCCAAGCAAACTACTCGCAAACAAGGGCCTGAAGTAAGAAGGGCAATATGAGCTTGTCTTGTTCGCTCAGGAAGCTATTTTCATACGCAGAGGCTATATAAGACACGATATGCAGACACAAAGAACATAGCGTCATTTAATTGAAACCGAGGAAAAAGAATCTCACATTTGGTCTTTGCAAGAAATTAACAACTTCCTATAAATACATATAACAACTTTAACGGATTGGTAGTTTTCGGTTCTCAACTCCCTATAACACCTTTGCTCTAGATAGCTCGTTATCTGAAACAAACGGAGACAAGCAATAATTATATTTATTACAAGCATATAAATAAATTAGAATTAAAAGGAAAAGTAGATTAAATTAAACACATGCCTTAGGGACTCGGAGAGGATTCCTTGCGGCATATTCACATAACTTGCCGATCATACGCTCGTTCGGTTCCTCATCCTGCATTCACCGATAACACAAAAAAAACATCGTCAATTCCATGATTCATATTCATCAACGAATCAATATTACAATCAATCAATGAATCAACGAATATCAGAATGAACGAGAAACGTAATCGAATCGAATTTGAAATGGAAAAAACGTGACGTACCGGTGAGCGAGGGAAAATATCAGCGAGCAACTTCTTGTAACGCTTGATAGGATGTCTGGATCGTTCGCGCAGCGCGGGGCAAAAGCAGCAGAGGCTTCCGCAAACCGGCCATATGTTTCGTGAGATCACGCTCATCTTCTTCTTCTTCTTCTTTCAATTCCAAAAAAAATAGCAGACAATAATGCAAGGAAGAGAAAGCACATGAAATTGGAAATGGAGAGAGAAAGAAGAAGATGAGAGATCGGAGAATGAACGATGCGAGGGAGGGAGGGGGAAGAAGAAGAAGAAGAAGAAAAAGAAAAAGAAGAAGAAGAAAGAAGAAGAAGAAGAAGAAGAAGAAAGAGGGAAAAGAAATGAGAATGAGAAGGAGAATTGAACTGTTATTCCTATCCGAGGAGAGAACCCCGGAATGGAAGGCTCGATCCTCTCTCTCTCTCTTTCATTCTTTCTCTCTTTCCGCGTGCGTGTGTTTTGTGCGTCTTGTGAGATGCTCTTCTTTTCCAATCATGCCAAGCTTTGCTTCCCCTCTGTATTTATAGTCTTCCCTTTCTGCTTCCGACACCTCACACTTACCACGCCACTCCTTCTCCTTTCTCCCGCCAACTCACCTTTTCCTTTCTCCAATCATTACCCTTTTCAAATTTTCAATTTCAACCGTAATTTCGGATATTATTGTCTTCTTAGTTAAATTCTTTTGTAAAAAAATATATATATTAAAACGATTTTTCAAAATTCAAAATATTCCTCTTTCTCTCTAATCACGCTCTAATAAAGTCAATTTTTAATTAGTAAAAGTCTTGCATATTTAAGCAGTTTCTTAATGTAACCCGCTATTTTAAGATATTTAGTTTCAAGCCACCGCCAATTCTTGTTAAACATTGAAATAGACACGTGTTCCTTTTATTCCAAAATTATTTTCGATATTAAATCACGTTAACCATAAATACTCAATAACTTACAAATTCAGATAAAAGTATTCTTAAATTTTCAACCTAGAAGTCTTGCCCTGTTCTTTTTTGTCTATAGTTGTCATTGCATACTTGTACTATAGTTTATTGAATTAGTTTTAATGTATTTTTTTTCTCTTTTTTATAGTATAATTTTAGAAGTAAATTTGTGTAGAATTTTAATTACTAAATTCTATGTTTTTCACAATAAAGTATTTTTGTTATCATGTTTATATTATTTAATATTATAGTTGGTTTTGATAAAGCTTTTGATTGTAAATTAAAATCTATTTTACAATAAAGATTATCATGATAAAAAAATAAGTTTTTATCATTTTAATTTTAAACATTTTTAATGATGCAATCACTGTTATAAATGTTAAATATATTTTTCATTTCCAAATTATTACAAAAAAATTTATTTGATCTCTAAATTAAATTATATTGTATTTAGTCCGTGAAGCTAAAATATCATTCTTAATAAACGGCATTATAGTGAACTAAAATACAAGTTCTGTATGTATGTCGATTGTTAAAAAGATACTTTACATTAATTTTCATAAATTATTACATAAACTTTAAAATTTAGTTTATAAGCTAAACATAACTATTTATGATAGTTTGAAAAAAAAAAACATAGTTAATGTATATAATAATATAGATATTTATTTATCAATTTACATTTAACTCTACAAATAAATAAGTTGGAGTATTTACGTTGTTACTCGCTACACGTTGCTGTATTTCTTAAGGTTAAATTTTGCAAGACGTTAGGCTTTTTTATATTTAATTTTTTTCTCTCCTTCGAAGCAGTTAGAAAAATGTTTTGCCTATAATCATTTAATAAATTATTTTACTTTCTTCAAAGGTGAAGAAAAAATAAACTTTCAATAAAAATAATATTTTAGAAATTCACAATTTAAAATTCTCTCCCGGTTACTACCAAAAATAACACAAGACTATTTAGTTTCGGTGCCACACAGTTGAATATGCTTTTTTTCAAAGAAAATATTTTATTAATAAAAGAATAGTTTTATATATCATATCAATAATTTTTTTATTTTCACTTTCTTTCTATTAATTCAAAAAATATCGCCTTCCACTTTTTTTTTCTAAAAAAATAACTTTTTACGTCCACCACTGAAGTAAGATACTCGTGCAGAAATTGGTGAATCAACGTATTACACTGTAAACATCTAATTTTGTATTTTATTTAATTGTGTCCCTTAAACTCATGTCATCGTTATTTTATATAGTAACATCATTTTTTTTTGTTTAAGAGTGAACATCTAAATTATATTATTTATAATAATTTAAAAATACTAGTATTTCCCTTGTAAAATTATTTGTTAAAATGAAATGAACATAGTTGATGGTGACGTGCTTTTTAAGTGTCCTCTTCTTTTACGTGTTATTTGATAGGCAATTATGTGTAAAATTATCTTATGTGAAACTCATGCTGACATTAAAATGATATTGTTGGATGTAAAAAAAATCTCACATATAACGAAAAATATAGTTGATTAATTTGTGAAATAATAGATATATATAATCCCATAGAACTAATGTATGATGTTAATGAAGTATTAGATGAAGTTGAGTTTGTAACTACTTGTCTACATTATCTTTATTCATCTATAAATCCAAATCGAACAAAACGCAAAATTACAGAGATAATAAACCAGATGTAACAATTAATAGATCAAAATTACTCAAAAAAACTTATAAACAAGGTGTGCAAGCCCTAAGAAACTTGGTTAGTAAAGTGTACGTAAGCTTTTAACCATATATAAATATTCCATGTCATATAGACCTACATAAATATGCATATTGTCTTTTCTGCGATGGAAATTTTAAAAATACAATAAAATGATGAAGGTAGGTTACACTTCCAATACTATGCCAACCTCTAAGCAGCTACAATATCATTCTGTACTTCATCGTCGATTCAGCAACATTCCCACCTCAATCAAAGTCAGTCCTTCCTGGAACACAGGAAGCTGAGTTACCCAAAATTCAATATGTGACAATCAAATCTTATACAGCCCAAAGAATTCAGTGACGAAACAGAAGCATCTCAATTAATTCAACCAGAATGTTTTTCTTTAGGGTGGCAGGGGGAGAACCCAGGAAATGATTTATCAAGTGGGTGAAAATACATAAACAAGAATGTTTTTCTCATGCTTATATGTAGTGGTAAATGAGTAGGTTCAAATATGTGTAGATCTGTCCATACCTAAATGCATAATTACAAAAAGAAAACAAATATATGTTTGAAGTAAAATTTTATAGGTTCTACAATGAATTTTTTAGAAGAAAATTTAAAATATTATTTTTTTACCATTTTGAAGATTGAGGGCTTTTATAGAAGAAATCATTCTCCAAAATGGAGATTTCATTTCTCCCCCTAATACAAAATATTTAACATTGAAAATAATAGATTTTATGTTTAAGATTTTTGTTGAAGATCCAACACTAATAATACTCTAACTTCTTAATAGGACTAGTTAAAACTCAAACAGAAATAAACATATTATACCAGTCAATTTTTCGCTATTGAACTAAAAATGAAAAATGAAAAATCCATGAACATATTTTATCCTATTACTAAAAACTCCGCATGTCAACGGGTTAGAATTTAGAATATAAAGATATTTTGTTTCATAAATTAGTATGAGAACTTCTGTTTATATTCTACCTAATGATGAATGAAGCCATCAAGTTGAATCCTAGATTTTCCCAAAGACCCACAACTGCGCATAGATATTTTAATCTAAGGAAGTGTGATCTCTACACATGGAAAGCTATAATTTAATTTAATAAGAATAATTAGAATAATTTAACAATACCTACTCGATGATGATGAAGAAACCTTACAAGGTGATATCAAAGATGCACCATCCTTAATTTCTTTAAGCACATGATCCTGAATTATAACATTCAAAAAGAAAAAGTTAATAGATATTATTTGAAGACATGTTTAGTGTGTACACGAGATACGATTCGGTGGCAACCAAGAAAAAGTTGCACCATTACTCAAAGAAATCACATACCGCATCATATATTGGTATTTGATTGCGCCAAAATTCTAAGGGACGAACAAGCAATCTGCCTGCAACATAACCCAAGCAAAAAAATTATAGTCTGGAGTAAATGACGTTTCAAATTACATCAAAAAGGTTAAGAATAGCATTGGGTGAGAGTTGGATAAGAGAGTGCATGAAAATAATATAAAGTACATCTATTAGCTATAAGCCTGATAAGTAGTTTATGAACAGACAGTAATAACAAATTTACCAGATCTGGATGTTCTGAAACTCCATGACTCAGGAGAAACAATGGAATTTTTCTGTCGGCTTTCCTTGGTCAAGTGACTTAAATCTCTTGATCGCGAATTTTTCTCAGCTGAAGCAGATTTATTCAGTGATCCCTTATGCCTGCCCACTTTTTTCTTATGACAGCCTTCGGTCTCTGGTGACAATGTTCTGAAACTCGATGACTCAGGAGAAACAGTGGAATTTTTCTGTCGGCTTCCCTTGGTCAAGTGACTTAGATCTCTTGATCGCGAATTTTTCCCAGCTGAAGCAGATTTATTCAGTGTTCCCTTAGGCCTGCCCACTTTTTTCTTTTGACAGCCTTCGGTCTTTGGTGACAATGTTCTAGAAATTCTGGATGCAGATTTTTTTACTATCTGTTCAGATGATGTGCGTAGTTGTCTCCATGATTGTGACTGAATAGGTGTTTCCGGACTTTTTGGTCCCACTACATCACAATTATCCAAGGCCGCCTCTGAAATATGGTTCTTATTATTTGGATTCTTTGGAGGCAATCCAGAAGCAGACTGTTTCTTCCGCTGGTATACTTTAACATCATGCAACCTGGCACTTCGTCTTTTCCTACCTCTACTACAAGCAACATTAACACCAGCCACCTCCTTTGACACGTTGCATTCATTTTCAGGGAATGCCTTTTCCTGATCACCCTGCGCCTTCTCCGGTGATGCCAAAAAAGTAGGAGTACAATTTTCCACACCTGCGATTGCAACTAAAATATCTATATAGAAATTGGATAGAAAGGAGATGATAAAACATCAAACAAATACAAGACACGAATAAAAAAGATGCAAATCATTTACGATCATCAACTGAATATTAATCCTCGATTGTGACTATATGGGTAATGCTGGAGTTCTCGATCCCCCTACATCACAATTCTCAGAAGCCATTGAAGTAGAGTTCTCCCGTAATCTGGATGATTCGAAATACCTCCAGAAGCGGCCTGCTTTTTCTGCTGGCATACTTAATATCATGCAATCTGGCACCACGTCTTTTCCCACCACCACTACAAAAATGATTAACCCCATCTATCCCCTTTGACACATTGCAATCATATCTGTGATCTCCCGGTGCCTCCTCTGGTGATACCAAAGAAGTTTTTGACTGAGTCAGAGAATTTTAGTTTAGGAAATCCTTTTTTGGAATTATATGTTTCTGTTTTATTTGTTTCAGTTATGGCGTTTCCCCACAACTAGGAGTATATTATTAGACGTGGGTTATTGGGCTATTTTCTAAGAATTCAGTTGTAGAGCGAAGTCTATAAACTTGGCCTTTTTCACTGGTGAATAATATAACATGGACTCAGTCGTGTTTCTATATACTTAAACACTATATATACAATTTCATAAGGTAACAGAAGTACGAATGCAATCTTCCGCACCTGAAATGACAATTAAAGTATCTATTGAAACTAGATACACAAAAAATGATAAAACACCAATCAAGTACAAGAAATGACTACAAATAAATGTAAATAAATTATAAACATCATTGGAATATTTACCATCAGATAAAATTTCTGAACAGCTAGCTGGTACGTCATCAAGAAAACCACTACCCAAATCATTGGCAGTGGTTGATTCTTCTCTGGAGAAATCTAGAGCACAGGTTTTCCAGTCTGGAGGGAAGCCAAATAAAAACCGGTTCAAAATCTGGCAATGAAGAAAAAACAGAACAAAAGTCAATTTGAGACATTACGCATCATAAAACAAGGGACAACTATCACCATAAACAACATCCTTCAATATTCAAACCAAAAACATTAATACTTACATGAAAAATTTAAAACAAGGCTTATCAAATAGAAAGGGAAGAGGGAAAACACCAAATAGAATTAATTGAACTTCTCGTATAAGCTAAAGTAACTTACACACTTAATTTCCACAGAACCTATCTCTTTTAACTTTTATAAAACCTAAAATGCATAAGTTGGTTTTAGCCATTAAGATAGGTTCAATTCATTTTATCTTCTTATCCACAAGTTTTTACATAGAAGTTTACCCAACCACGAAATGCTAAAAACCTGAGGGTCGAAACCGTTTTCAATAGTGCGCTGCTCGTTGATGAAGCCACTAATTATAAGGTATATCCCATCCGCAGTCATGAGAGAAAACACGTCGTATCTTTCGATAACGGGAGCAGAAACAAACACGCGCATCGCCTCATCCCTGAATCAGAAAATCAAACAGTTACACTAATCACACAATTTCGTCATCACCATCACCAATCGTTCCATCCAACACGAACAGGCTCGAAGCAATTGAAATGCGACATAGACATTACTCGAGAGCGCTCGCGAAAACCCTAACCCGAAGAGAGAGAGGAATCTTAGACTTACTTTCTCGATGAGATGCCTGCGACGGCTAAACGCTTTCCTTGGAAGTCGTTTGTGGCTTTAATCAACCACCAATCATATAAAGTGACCTTGGGAAACGAAAAAACAGCGTTAGAATTGAAAATTGGAGAAGGGGGAAATTGAAAGAAGGATTGAGAACGAAGAGTAACCGTTCGTAGGAAAACGCATGATTGGGTGTCGTTTGAAGGAGTAGCAGTTGGAGTGGAATCAGCCATTAGTGGATTGTTCTCTCTGCTTCAGTTATTCCGGCGCCAAATCATGGGTGCAGCTTCTACAATGGTGCTTTCAAAGTACCAAATTTCTTGCAAATGAGAGCGTAACAAATCTTAGGGTATGATCACAACAACTTAAGATGCAGCTTGCAATGCGTTTTCATGAACGCACAATTTTTCTCCTACACCACTCGTGCCACACACACCTCAATGTGGAGTTGCTGCCACACTGTGCCCAAAAACCAGAGTTAAACCCGGGAACCTTGTCTTGGACCAGTTTAAAAAAATAGAAAAGATAGAAAAATATAATTTTATTTCAATATATCTTTCTTGTAATTTAAAAACTCACATTTTAACATTTTTTTTTCTTTAAATTTATTCCCTGGATTTATTTTCAAATCCAAACGCTATATTTGTTTTCAGGGAATAATTTCAAATAATGGGTAAGGATGGATTTGAGAAAAAAAGTGAGAGGAAAGTGATGTTATTTGATTTTAAAGATAGAGAGTTAAAAGTTAAAAGATTAATAAAAAAAGTTATTGAATAACTTGATGAATATAATGTATAAAAGAAAAGGTTTAATAAATTAAATGTTTAATTAGTAATTTATTTTTTATATTGAGACATTTAATTTGTATTGGTATTTTTTATAATTCAATTGAAATAATGGATAAGGATTGATTTGGGGAAAAACGAAAAATTTTAATTGATCTCTCAGTTAACTCAGCATTATCATTTGTAAGTGATATGTATAAAATTTTTGATATCATATGTGTCAAAATCCAAATTATCTTTTATTTTAAAGGTATCTTAAATTTAAATTAAAGAAATTGGTAGAAAATAATCTAAATTTTAACATGTAATAAATCTTAATTTTAGTACATGACACTTTTAAATACAGTTAACAGCACTTTAACAAAAGATATCATATTAATTTTGTTTAAAAATAAATAAAGACGCAACTGAATAAACAAAAAATAATGATAAAGAAAGAACTAAACATATAAACTAATTACTAAACAAAACATAAATTTAAATAAGGAAATGATATTACAAAGTTTAACAAACAACAATTTTTCGTGAAAAAAAAGAACAAAAACTTTATTACTTAATTTTTATAACTTTCATATAAAAATAAAAAAAATATTTTATTTAATAATTTTGTCAATTTTATTAAAAATTTATTTATCAAAAAATCATTTTTGATTTAAATATAAGATTATAATTTTATCTAATAATTAAAATTAACATAATAGAATTTAATTACGTAAAATTAATTTAAAATAAAATTTAAATAATTAAATTTTTTTAAATAATTTTCTTTCTAATTGGTATATTAATATATTTATTTATTTTTATTCACCTTCTTCACCTTCAAGCCTACCACTACCACACCCCACACCCCACGCCACGGGCACATTGAAAACAACAAAGTTAATATTGAAATTTATGACAAATGAAATGATATCATTCGTGACAAATTTTCTATTGTTTCAAATACAAAAAAGAAGTTAATAATTAAGCTGAGTTTCTAAGTTTATGTAAAACTCTTTTATATATATATATATATTTAAAATTTACTTATTATAATTGTTAGATGCTTATTCATTTAATTAATTGATAATAAAAATTAATTAAACATTATCACAAATATCAAGACTGTGACAAGGATTAGGATTCTCATTGGAAGCTCCCATAAAAAGGATTGAATTCACATAAAGGTATCATTTAGGCAGAGACACAAAAGTACTGTCTCTTGATGGAATTGTTGGAACCTTTTGACTTTCTTTTTCAACCTTTGCAGAAAGAACCAAGCTTCCATTCACTCATCATTACCCTTTTCCATCACCGGAAAAAAACATCATTAAAGTTTTTCAAAAAGCCACAAGAAAAAACCATCTCAAACAAACACAATTCCTATAATGAATTTCCAAAGTCCTGGGCCAATTGCATCTTATGCATATTGTTTTAGAAATTACTTGTAACCAGAGAGATGTTGACTAAACTATGCATTATTCTTATTATTATTCTCCATTCATCTCACAAGACAGCTACAACACATGTAAAGAGAAACACATGCAAATTTCTGAGCTGTAAAGCCTTGATATAAGGAAAGGGAATATGAATTTTCTTACCTGTTTGTTGCTAACAGTTAAAGGGAAAAGACAATCGTTTATTGGATAAAGAAGCAACACTTTCTTCAACCTAATCTTGTTTGTCTTCATAGTGGATTCCATTGTCTGTACTAAACTGTTTTGGCTGCACCAATGACTCTCACCAAGTGAGGATAACTTGGTTTCTGTGTAGTCACTTTCTTGGGTAACAACAATTAATTCAATGGACAGTGATATTTTAACTCATTCTTTTATCTATTTTTATCCTATTACTTCAATCATATTAAATCACTATATCACATAACTAAAAAGAATCAAAATAGATTATCTAATGATGATTAAAATAATGCATTAAATATCAGTATAAAAAAAGGATTAAAATATCATTATCCTTTGAATTTGGTTTTTATTATCTTCTGCTCCACACAGAACAACTTAAAGTTTAATTACGAATAGAACTCATAATTCTAGTAAGTGTCATAAAAAAATGGAATGAACTATTGTTTTCTATATGTGAAAGGGGATTTTTTTTTGTTAGACATCCTACATTGAGATATTAAGAATCGATTTCGTAAGATTGAGTTAAATTTAAAGTATATTTTTTAATATAGTATTAGAATAATCCAAAAAATTTATTCTAACGAAATTTGTCCTTTGTTAAATCCATTGTTTTATTGTTATCATATCACTATCATATTACTCATAAATATTTAATTTCATATTTTAAATGTTAGGAATCAAAGTGTGAGTCTAAGTCTCAGATTGAGTAAAAATGAGAAAGTTGAGCATCATATAAGGATCAAGGCTCATTAACCCATCGCGTTAAGGTGTTGGGTTGAGAGTGATCTCAATATCTTATGTGGTTGGACTTAAGTCTCATTTTGTTGTGTCTCCCCAATGAAACCAATATATATGTCTAGACGTGAGAAGTGTGAAGCCAATATATATGTCTAGACGTGAAAAGTGTCTTGAAGATCTCATATCCATTAGAGATAAGAACAAATTTTAATATACGAGTAAGTTTAAAACTTAACTTAAAAGTCAATCCCACGATCATAAAGATAAGATAGTTTTTCAATATATAAATGAGTATAAATTTTATTTTATAAATGAATTTTATAAGATTAAATTAGATTTGAAATTCAATTCTTAATAAATGAATTGCTGATCTTGTATCTACATATCGTTTCAATGTTTTTGTATGTGGGTGTACTAATTTTTGTGTTGTTTTATTTAGTATAAGAAAAATGTTATCCTATTATTATAAGAATCTCTAACCTTAGTTCTTATGTGATAGACATGTTAACACATATAACATTTTAAAGAAATAATAGAAATTGGTGGAAGTTATTGAAGTAAGTAATACATGGATGGATGTGGAGTGAGGATTAAGATTCATGATGAAAGGTTGTGTTTGACAATTGCAATGATTAATGTAAACCAACATAGAAGAAGGCTTAGAAAAACAAAAATGGAGGGGTTTGTATGAGAGAGTTGGATGAATGATTGTTAATTTGAGAATCAAAGATGGTGCATTGGTGATTCATCTTATCTTATATATGTCACCTACATTTTTAGAACGCCAAAAGCATAATGGCCAAAGAAGAATTTTATTTATAAGATCGTGAAATATAATAATAATAATATTATTATTATTATTATTATATTATGAAGGAACATAACATCACTTTATTTCATCTGAGTTGATTGGTTTCCAACTACCGGGTCTCACTACCCAACAAACATTGACAATTAAAATATAAAAGTTGTTATTAAAATCATTTTCAACGAACAGAAGTTTCAGAACAAGAACCCAAAACCCTACACTGTCTTTGTCATTTACCCTTGAAATTGTATTAGAAGAAAGCAAGGTTTTTTAATTAAATGTTTTAAGTGAATAAGTAAAAGTAAACAAGTTCAATAATATTTGTTAAAATGAGTATCTACAAGTAAATATACTTTTAGTCGTTATTTTAAATGAAAACTGGAATTAATCTTTATTGAAAATTTTGAATTAATTTAACCTTTTATCTTCATAAATATATAGATTTACTTTTGTAAGTTTATCTGATGTTTTAATCGCGTTTCTTAGTTAACATTAACATCGAAGTGAATATGTGTGAAACGGTGACGTTTTAATCGCGTTTCTTAATTAATATTAACATTAAAGTGAATATGTGTCAAACTGTGTAAACAAACTGAAATACTATAATGAAATAAGATATGTTTGAAATACTATAATCAAATAAACTTAATAAAATTTGGTTAAAATGACTAAATCTGCACATTTACATTATTAAGAGACTAAAATAATTCAAAATTTTCGAGAAGTATTGATTTCAATTTTCAAAATTGACAAATCAAAAACATATTTAACCCCGTTATTTCTCGCTATTTATTATTGATCAAGTGAATCTCACTAACAATTAAAACGCGTGACCTTTTTCATTTCTTTTAATAAATTCGGTGAAAAACAAATTTTGGACTAAATAAATTGAATTTGAATTGTTTGTTGGCTTCTTCTTTTTTTACAGTTCTTATATTGTGATTTCAAAATATATTAATGACAAAATAAAAAAAATCAGTAAAAAATCTAAATTCGAAAAGATCACGGAATAAAGCTATAAACTCAAGAATGCATCACATTAATCTTCAGAGATGACCCTGTAGGTCCCTACACAACACTTAATGCATTAGACAGAGAAAGTTCCAAATCCTGGTTGAAAAAAATAACAGGCACAGAAGAATTGTACTGCAGAGAAAAGTAACCGGAAACTTCAACATTTAAAATATTCCCAATTACTGCTACGTAGCTGTCTCTGTTAGTGTTACCTAAGCAGATGCAGTTTTGTGATAATGCAGAGTGATCACAACGTGACGACGAACCAAAACTTTGCTATGGGGTTAGTGGGACCCATCAGACACCACCACTCATGGAAATGGAGACCTTAATCTTTTGTCCCTTTCTCTATGTTTTGTCTAAATTATCTTCATATTCCAAACCACCACATTAATCTACGCCACAATTTTCTGAAACCAAACTTGGTCCAAAGTTAATGATATTTGCTCGATTAAAATATATAATGGATGCAAAGTCTAAGCCAAATTTAACTACTTGCCAAGAAATCTCTTTCTTAATTGCATGTTGTAATTCATTTATCGAAACCTCACTCTTTGCTCAAAAACATATACGAGATAATGACTGCTGAAATATTTTGGTCGTATGAAGAGAGAATAAGAGAATGATAAGGTAATAAATACAGCATACAACAACATGCCATAATTCACATAATTCAAAATCTTGCTTGAAACAACACGAGAAGTTGACAGATAAAAAACCAAAACCTGGTAAAAGAATTGCAAAAAAGGAACACTGGTGTTGTTGAAAATTCATTTGAACTACATACATACATGCAAACAGGTTATTCAATTCAATTCAATTCAACCAACCAGTTTTTACAGTTTTTCAGCTTCATGTATCTGTAATGTAACACAACATCAGTTATAAGTTCCTGAATAATCATATTCATACACTGAGGAGGAAACAAAACCTTTTTCAACAACGTTAAGGGGACATCAGTAATGTGCCCTTCAATCCCAAAAAAAGAAAAACCTACTAAAAATGAAGAGATCATTTCCGAAATCCACAAACAATGAACTAACAACAAATCTACTCAATTTTGCAAGCAAGAAAAGCTCACAAGCCTCGCATCATCATCATCATCATCATCATCATCCAGTAAAATTGTTTCTGCAGTTAATCAACTAGACAACCTCAGCAACCAGAGAGTTCAAATTCAAATTCAAATTCTTCGAATTTGAACCAGAAACCTCGTTCTGTTTTGAAGTGGTCTCATTCTGACCAACAACAATCTGGCCTTTACTCAAGCCAAATGCGTCCTTGTCACTGCCACATGGCTTGTATAGGTTCCTCCCTCTTATGGAATACCTTCCACTGCCAAACCTGGAGCTAGAAACTTGTTCAGCAGATTTAGAACTATGCTCCACCACCCCATCAGAATCTCTCAGAAATTCAGGCTCCTCAGTGGTGGCCATCAAATCCATCAAGTTGCTGCTGAACCCCAAATCAGAATACACCCTTCTGGAATACCTCATTGCAGACTTTGAAAGTCTTCCATCCAAAGCTTCAAACTTTCCCTCTTCCACACCGAATTCACCGTTCCTTGCTTCAACGGGGCGCCCCACAGTCTCAACCATCATGCAAGGGTTGTTGAAACCATTCCAGGAATGAAGAGGCACCAGTTTACACAACCCACAGAGCCATGTAACAACCTCCTTCATGGAGGGTCTTCTCTCTCTGCAAGACCTCACACACTTTGCAGCAATCACAGCCAATTGCTTCCTCACAACAGGATCCTTGGGAGGTGCAATTCTAGGATCATAAACAGCCAAAAGCTTCCCTTTTTTTATGAGGGGAATAGCCCAATCCACGATAGAAGGTGGTGAATAAGTGATGTCAATGGCTTTTCTTCCGCTTATAATCTCCAGCAGCAAAATCCCAAAGCTGAAAACATCGGTTTTGGTGCTCAAATTATCAGGAGTCACATAACAAGGGTCAAGGTAACCCATGGTGCCTGCAGGGGGAGTGGACCTGAGTCTGTAGTCATCAACATGGCCTCTCAGAGCCAAACCAAAATCCCCTAATCTCGCATTGTAGCTCCGGTCGATGAGAACGTTCGCAGACTTTATGTCACGGTGAATCACCGGCGGCGTCGAGGAGTGAAGCGTGTCAATGGCTTTCGCGGTTTGCAGAGCCAGACGAATCCTCCTACCCCAATTGGGAGGCCTTGGAGAGGAATGAAGAACATCGTAAAGGGTCCCATTGCTCATGAACTCCACCACCAAAAGCCTGTCTCTTGAATCGTTCGTGAAACCCACCAAATTCACCAACCTGGGGCTCTGGATTTTCGACAAGATGTCGATCTCGTTGTCCACCTCGTTCGTGATCTCCACCGGCGCGGAAGACGACACCACCGGTCGAGGAACAACAACCCCGTGATGATGCGGCCGCGACGGCCGCTTCACCGCCACGGGACGCCCCCGAACCACCGCCTTGTACACATACCCGTGACTCCCTTTTCCGAGAAGCTTCCGGTCGGAGAAGCCATTGGTAGCAGCTTCAAGGTCGCTGTACTGAAACTCCTGGATCTTGATGCTGCTTCTCTCTTTCTCTTTCTCTTTCTCTCTGGAAGAAGAAGCCACCGAATCGGAAGTTGAAACTGCGGATTCGGCTCTGCAAGAAAGGTATAGATACCCCATCTGAATTGGGTTTTGTGTGTGCCCTTTTGGAATCTCTGAATCTAAGAAGAGACCAAAACGAGTGAAGTGGAGGTGGAGATGAACCAGAAGAAGATATAGATAGATAGATGAAACCAAACCCAACAAAACAAAGCAGAGAAAAGATTTGGGGTAAGAGATAAATAATGTCTTCGTGAGTGTTCCAAAAATCAGTAGTAGTATCACAATAACGTTTGTTTATGTCTGTTGTGTTGTGTTTATTATGGGATTGCAAAAATGTGCAAACGTTTCATCATTTATTATTAAAATTAAATGCTCTGTGTGTATCTTGGGAGATGTGAATGTGTGTCTCTCTCTCTACAAATTTGACAGAGAAAAAAAAAAGAGAAAGTAGGGACCCACCCTCGCAAGAATCTCAAGGTCCATCATTTATTTATTTATAAAATAATAATAATAATAATACTATATAATTTATTTTAGATTTAATTATTTTGATGATACTTCGTATATACGTGTTAGTTTGATATATATTTTTAAAGACGTGTCAATTTAGTTTAAATTGTTTAAAAAATATTTTAATCAGATTTTTTTAAATAAAAATTACTAAAACTATTAATTTAACTCATGATTTTTATCATTAAATTTTAATATGAATATATGTATCAATATTATTAATTATGTTAGTAATTTTTTTTAAAAAAAACTTAATTAAAATATTTTTTAAAAAATAATATATTTTTAAAAATAAATATCAAACTAACACATCTAAATCAGAATGGATATTATCTGAGTGACTAAATATTTATTATATCATATAGTTTTTTACACAGCATAAAATATTGTACAAAATTAACGTACATCTCACGTTTCTCTTCCAGAAAGTACAGGGAAAGGAAAATAAGATGATTTTGGTGTTTGTATTGTTGTTTGTTTACGAAGGTTTGGTGTGCCCTTAAATTGGGTCATACCAATTAAGAAAACTCACGGGTTGGCTTCACATGTGATGTACTTCAACTTTTACTTTTTTTTCTTCTTTTTTTTTTTTCTCTTATTGTGCCAGCCAATAGATTTGGAAAAAGATATAGGAAAAGACATATTCCATTTACTCAGTTTTAATTTATTTTTTCTGATAACGTAGAAAAAATAATTATCAAGAATTCTAGAACACGTTATTTTCAAACGTTTTATTTACTTCTTTATTAAGACAGCGTTTTCTTTGATTTAATAACCATTTTGTTTGGAACACTTACAGTGACTGGTATATTTTAATATGAAATTGATAACTTAATAACTCTAAATAAATTTTTTCTTAAAAACATTAATTAACTTTTCTTTGATATGATGTCTAACATCTGTTAAAATATTACTCAAAATCATAATTTAAGACCCAATGTCACCTTCAGACAAATTCATTGATTTGTCAACCGCGTTATTTATAAATTTATAAATAAAAACCAATTTAAATTTGGCCATCTAGAGTTTTATATATATATATATAACATTTTGGTAGAATTTATAATTTAAAGATGTTACAATTTAATTTAGAGAATAATAAAGTAATTTTAACTTAGAAAACTTCAAAGAAGAAGAAACAAAACTTAGACCAAGTCAATAAAATATCTCTACTATGAAGTAAGATGTAAAATCTCTTTAACACATTACACCTGTTTGGATAGTATATGACAATCTCTGAATCTCACAAAGTCTCGCGGAGTCACTACTTTTTGTTCAAATTTTTTTATTCTTTTTTTGTGCTAAATAACTATGAACTAAAGATGCTTTTCGTCTCTAAATCATTTTAAAAAATTTGTACTTTTGGTTAACCAAAATTGTATACATGTAAAATATTATCCCAAATAAATGCAAAGTATTTTTCATTACAAGGAAAATTCCACAATAAATTATAATATAACTTTTACGTGTAGTTTGCTGAAGGCAATATTTTACACGACTTTGTAAAATATAAAGACGAAATGCATATTTAATTTATTTAAAAAATTTTGTGAGTGGTATCAATTGTTTTATGACAAAGATTAAGTGTGTTGAAAATAGTTGTGTTATAACTAATGACTATAATTTTTTGTCTATTAGTACATGTTCGATCTTAACCGTTGGTATTAGAATCAAGATCATAAATCTAATTCTTGGTGAACAATTGTTAATGGAGAGATTGTTGCGGATTGCACAATTATTCTATGATGAATGCAGATGGACCAAGTCACAATCCAATAGTAAAATTTCTAATAAGACAATTATTGAAGGAACAATTTCGATTGTCGTGTGACAAAGATTAGGTAGGTCAAGAAGAGTTACTTTCGATCATAATAAAAATAAAACATGATTTTTAAAAATAATTTAAAGACGAAAAAACACATAATTTTAATTAAATTAAAATGGAAACATTATAATATATGGGCCCCTATATAGAAATTAATGAGAAGTTGGTATGTTCTGTTACGCACATCAAACCAACCCAATTAGTTAGTGGACACTTCACTTCTGAGCCCAATAAGCCTAATATGGACACTGCCCTTCACCAAACTCGAAAGGCACCCCATAACTTCCAAACTCTTCACAAATAACTAACCACAAACATTAAAAACAGTTAGTTATAGAACAACATAAAATTTTCCTCTTCCTTATCATCTTATGTAGTTATCACCATGAGTTCATGTTACCATTTAAGGTTTTCAATGTTTGAATTACTTATCTAATCCAATAATAAGTTATTATCTGTATGTTCATAATTATTTTTGGCCATAAGAGGAATGATAGTGTCACCAGATTTGTTGTGTTTGATGGTTTTGGCTTTGGTTGGTGAGATGGTGAAGTGTCCATTGATTCTGGTATTTGGTACAACACATTGTAAGTAAGGTCAATTCTATTGGAGTTTTTTTTTTATGGGTTAAATATAATTTTGGTCTCTTACCTTTTAGTGAATTTTGAAATTAGTTAATTTTAAAATTTTAAACCAATTTAGTCTTTTACCTTTCAAAATACTTGAATTTAGTCATTTTAATCAAATTTCGTTAGATTTATTTGATGTTTTGTACGTATTTCATAATTGTATTTGTGTTGTTTATACTATGTGACACATTTTTACTTTAATATTAAGTCAAATACTATTATGAAACGCGCTTGAAATATACAAAATTTGATTAAAAAGATTAAATTCACATATTTCGAATTAAGGACTAAATTGGTTCAAAGTTTCAAAATAAACTAATTTTAAAATTATTAAAAGTTAAAAGACAACAACATATTTAACTTTCTTTTTAGTGATGTACTTTATTAACCATGAATGTGTCATATTTGACTATACTAAATTTAATAATTTATTTATGTAAAAAAATGTCTTTTTCTCATAATTGGACCATATGCTAAGATTTTTTGACTGTGACTAGTTAACATTACTGGTCAATGTAATCAACCCGACATTATTAAAATATCGCTTGTACTAATCAAATTATACATAAAGAAATACTAAATGAATATAATATCTAAACTTTGTAATACATAAATTAAAATCAAACATGATTTCAACATTAAACTATTTGTGATTTAATATTAAAAGAAAAAAACAAAACTAAAAAAATGAGTTTTTTACAATAATTAAAATAAAATTTGACAGTATCTGTAAGGACTCAAAAATATTTTATTTTTTTTAGTAATCTGTGATTGTGATAAAAATTCATGTTCCTCGTTTATTTAAAATATTATTAAACATCATCGCGCGATAAATTAAGCATTTTTGTGATCAATAGTTAACATTGAATTGTTATTAATACTACATACGATGTATTTTTAAAGTAAAGATAATTTATTTTTATGAATTTTAATTAAAATAGATTAATGATTGTTAAAAAAATCGAGGCTTTAAAATTAGAAAGTTTAAAACATTACCAAAGTCGATATTAATCAATTATCAATACATAAAAACAAATTTAATATCGTACCGAGCTCAAAATTCTTGCTCATTTATATATTACTCAATTTATCCATTTTTTCCCGGTTTTCTTTACATTTATATTTGAATTGTTTTAAATATATACTTGTAATAGTTGTTTATTTTCGTTAAAATAATTTTGTAAAATCAATTCAACATTATTTTAGTTTCCATTTTTATAAATATACCTTTTTAGCGTGATGATTAATCTTAAACAAAATTAAATATTTTAAGTTTTTTCCCGAAAACTTTTATCTTAAAATACTCATTTAAGAAAGTAACAAAAATAAAAGATTACAAGTAAGTTTTTTTTATTTTATTTTGATGTTAATATTTTTAACTTTAACGTGCAAATAAATTTTTAAGAAAAAGAAAAATTAACCCAACCATTGTCGAGATTGCACGATTTGCTGTACTTTGATAACTTAAGACTTAAGAGGATTAAAAAAAATCGATTGACTACTTTGAGTCCTTTATTTATTTATTTATTTTTTTAATTTGAAAGTAATGTTGCTTAAGAAAGACGTCTTCAATTTAGTTATACCTTTAAATATTTAAGTTTTAAATTAAAAAAAAATTGAAATGAAGAAAACAGTATACATAACAAAATTGTAATATTAAGATAGGAAAAGTTATAACTAACTTAAAAAGTATGAAAATTAATTTTAAAACAATGAGAAGCCAGATTTAGGAAAATTAATTTAGAAAGTGACAAGTATGTTATATATTTTATAGATATTCATTTTTTTTTTATAAATTTTAAGTTAAAATAAATTAAACATACATGGATATATGCGAGGTAGATAATTATAAATAAATGAATGTATAGATCTATTAAACTCTTAAAATATACATTGGAAACCAGTGAATTTGAATATGAATATAATTAATTTGAGAGTAGGAAGAATTAATTAATATCTAAAAAAAATGCAATTTTAAACATGAAAGATTTAAATTATTTATTCTGATATTTGAAAGGGAAAAATATTTAATTTTTTATTCCAAAAGTAATCATTTAAGATATTTCTAAATTATTTATTAAATTTTACCAAATAGCACTGTATTAGCAAAGAAAATCAACAAAACAAAACAAAACAAGATTTAAATCAGCTCCACATTCACATTAAAAACCGAATTTTCTATATTTTTAATTATTTGATAAATATCTTACGACGGTTATTAACATCTGTCATAAAACCATAAGGCCTTGTATGAAATTTTCAATAATTTTTTTTTGATGAAATTTCAAACGGCAGATATTTTTTATTTGCATTTAATATTTAATAACTTGATTCAGGTTGAAGCTATAGAATGACTTGGAATCTCTGCAGCCAAGTTCTTATCCATAGCTTGGTAAACCGTTGGATGCATCGGACGGTTGAGAAAATAAGTCAACGAAGTCAAACATTTATTCTATCTCTGTATAGTTTTTCCATAACAGGCGAATTTTACCATCTGCAGTTATCGTTCTTCCAATATTAGCCTCTGCTTTTCATCTCTTATTTAGATAATTACCCAAAACCCTCAACAAAATCAAAAACAACACATCAACATCATCGTTTCAATGGCAAAAGATTTTAGCTTCAATTTTGGCTGCTGCATCGAACATCATAGAAGAAAGAAAAAACATTGAATTTGATGTTTTTCACGTTACAGCAAGGTATTATTATTAACATTTTTATGTGCCATTGATAATGAATAGAAAAATCATAAATGCAAATTAAATTATATAATTTCAATATCGTGTGTAGTGTAGATTCTATAACAAAGACGCTGCAAAGTTTGAACATTAAAACTAACAAACAACACTTGCTCACAGATTCATTCTGCAATCTTCTGAGAATTGCTCTGTTTCATTTCAGAGTTCTGGTTTTGCAGAAGATAATATCAGAATCTGGTTTATTGCAGCTATGGAGGGTGAGATTATGAATCTCATGAAGGTGTGGTTCTCAGTTGTGGTATCTTTATGCTACTGTTATTGGATCCGAAAGCTTGTTCCTGCCGGAAAAATACGACTCTTCCTTTTTCTTCCGATCATCTTCTTATACATTGTTCTTCCTCTGAGTCTTTCTTCTGTGCACTTGTGTGGCACCACAGGGTTCTTCATTGCGTGGCTCGGAAACTTCAAACTCTTGCTCTTAGCTTTCGACAAGGGACCTCTCTCTTCCGACACATTCATCTCTCTCCCACGTTTTGTCGCAGTGGCATGTCTCCCCATCAAGATCCAACAAAACCAAACACCTTCTACCACCATCCAATGTTCTTCATCTAAAAATGAAAATAAAAATGGTAACACCCCACATTCAGATCCGTCCAAAAGTTCCGGTTTTGACACCAACCCATCTTCGATAAAGCCAAACTCTGTTACCCAAACCAAACAAAAAAACTTGTCCAAAACGGGCGGTGCTACTACGGGTACCCCACTTCTAGGGTATGCCCTAAAGGGTGTTGCTGTGGGCGTTCTGGTGAAGATCTATGACTACAGTGAGAGTATTAATCCGAAGGTGATTATGTGCATGTACTGTTTCCACATTTACTTCATGTTGGAAATAATCTTGGCGGCGGTTGCGGCGGCGGCGAAATCCATGCTGGGGATGGAGCTGGAGCCGCAGTTCAATAATCCACTGCTCTCGACCTCGCTCCAAGATTTCTGGGGAAGGAGATGGAATCTCATGGTCACCAGCATCCTCCGGCCAACGGTGTACGATCCGACGGTGAAAGCCGCATCGAAGGTTGTTGGTCGCCGGTGGGCCCCACTACCGGCGGTGATGGGCACGTTCGTGGTGTCGGGTTTGATGCACGAGTTGATACTGTTCTACCTGGGGAGGTTGGAGCCCACCTTTAGAATGACGTGTTTCTTTCTCCTTCATGGGATGTGTTTGATGGTGGAGATTGCGTTGAAGAGGACCCTCACCGGCAGGTACCGGTTGCCGAGGTTTCTGTCGGGGCCTTTGACCGTCGTGTTTGTCATGGCCACCTGCTTTTCCCTGTTCCTGCCGGAGTTCATCCGGTGTCGGATTGAAGTCAGAGCGTTTGAGGAATACGCCGCCTTGGGCCACCTCCTTACACCTCTCAGTTCGTCGTTCTCGGCTATTTTTCTTAACAAATCTTAGCAACTAGGGATAAATAATTTTTATGAGTATATCTTTATTATTATTACCGACGAAAACACAGCATGAGTGTGTGTTCTGTCTTTTAATTCTTATACAAATTTTGAGGAATAATATTTATTTTTAAATATATAATTAATTTTTAATTAGTTGTTAAATATAATATTAGAAAAATAAAAAATATATATAGAAAGTATTTTTAAAATAATGATCAAAGATGAAAGAAAATTTTAAAATAATGATTAAAAATAAATTATATATAAAATAATCAATTTTTAAAATAATAATTAAAAATAAATTTTGAAAAGCGGAAAATATCCTCTCTGAAGTGTTTTTTCCTTTGTTTTGTTACTGTCTTGAAAAAAGTTTACATTTACACTTATCCATTTTCTTGTCCCTTTCAACACATAATAAAAATAATAATATTTATATTTTAAATAATTTTTTTCTAAATTATTTTATATTTTAAAATAAAAGAGTTCTTTTATTGATGTTGGAAGGTGATGAATGAAAAATTGGACCTTTATTTATAATCATCCATCACCCATTTTATCTTGTTATAAGTGTGTGAAAAAGTAGGATAGAACACACTTACAAAAAATTTTGGATAGAACAAACATATCGAAAAAAAAAATGGATAGAACACACTTATCAAAAAGAAAGACAACGACTTAAATGTTCATAAATCAAGAGTTCACGATGGAACTTTAAAATTACACGATTTTAGTATTAACTTTAAAGAAATATTACTTAACATTTTGTTATTATTATTAAATCATATCATACGAGAATGCTTATACAAATAATAACATGAATAATTTTGAATTCATATTATATGATTGATTTTTATGAGTATCCAATAGATTAATTATTTTAGTTTTAAAAAAAAAAACTTCAATTTTAATGTTCAAATGTTTATTAAAGTTAAACATGTATCATAAAGTGATAAAAAAACGATTTACATTAAGTCCATTACTAATATATGAAATAAGTTAAGAAAAAACTGTAAAAATATTCCAGTATCAAATTAGAAGTCAACATAACAATGAGAACAAAACACAAATAAATACTTATTTTATGAACTGAAATCAACATTTCATAATTAACTAAATACCTAATTTGAAAAATAACTTATTAAAACCCAAAATAAAGATGGATTATTAAAACCTCAAACTTATTTACCTCAATAAATTTATTTAAAACAATATATTAAAATCTTTAAAACCCAAAACAATATAATTCGTACCACTGCATCATCATGCTTCGTATACTCAATAACTGCTTTTATATTCAACCTTCAGTCACTCTCATGTTGGTATATACAAAGACCTTAAGAACCAATAAATGTTAGCAACACCCCTTCTGAAATATTCTTTACTATTACTTAAATTTATTAAAAATCATACAAAATTGTGGACTTTACTTTTTATACAAAAGGGTGTTGCTGAATTTTTTTCTTAAATATATGACCTATATTTTGCCACATGAACTTAGTTCAATTGATTAAAACACATACATAATATACATTGGCAGTTGAATCACGATGGATCCAAAAGCCAAATGAATTCTAAGTGAGTGCAGTCGAGTGAACCTTTCACTTTTTTCAAAGCTGCTTGTCTGTGTCGCAGCAGAGGTAATGATGGATCTTCACTTTCTTCAGAGAGATGTTCATTTTTATTTTTGCGGGGAGCTCTCTTTGATATAGCTTTCCATTTTGATTCAAATATACTAGCTACAATGATCAAGAAAAACGAAACCAGAATGCTTCAGCTTCTTAGTTAAGAGAAAGTGGCAATACTGAAATCATTAACCAAGCATACACAAAAAGATGTGACAATCTTGCATAGAAACAGTATCCCAGTGAATTCAGTAAAAGATAGCTGGATTATTATGTTGCAAAGAGGGCTTTGATGGATCTTTACTGAGGGGAGAATTCACCGAGGAGACACAACAGTGAAATATGAGTTTAACCATGACATTACTCTCAACCCAAAACTTTAAAATAATAAGTTCATATGTTTTCATTTTTATATAATATTTCACTTTCTTATTTCTCTACAACGTGAGATTTAGACTCACACTTGAAAATTGTTGACTTCAGGTATTGCAAAAGATAAAACAAAAGAGTGGAGGAATTATGTGTCGGTGCAAAAGATAAAAAAACCTCAAATTTCCAATCACCATTAGATTAAAATGGCTATCAAATAGCTAACCTCAAGACAAAGATACATATGGTGCCTAAAAAGAAAACAGATTACAGGGCAATGCAGTAAAAATGAGAAATATAAATCAATACATAAATTTCATCTTATTTCTCATCTCAGCACTCAGTTACATTACATCAGATTACTATAAAGCTAAGAAAATGCCCCATTGGCTAGTAAAACAAATGATTTCATTACAAACAACAGAAATTAATTAGTTTATTGGGCTATTTGCCAATTAGTTAAACTGTTTCTTGTCTGTGTTCTATCTATTTCTTCATCTTATTGTAATTTGTATGCCTTCTTGTAATTTGTAATCTATTTCCTCAGGTAAAGGAATTGGTATTATTCCCAAGTCAGGAAATTGATCACGATAAAAATTTGTGCACAGGAGAGTAAGAAAACCGAAGGTAGTTTCCTGAAAACAACATTTCTGGACTCAAAGAAGGTCCTGTTTTCAACAACAACATAGTTAAGGATAGAGTTCGCATTAGACACAAAAACTACAACACAACTACATCATGTAATTAGCAGGTGGCTTGTCACAAATAGCACCCAACAAACAGAAAACATCGAACCGAAAATATCCTTAAAAAAAATCTACAAGAACATTAAAAAGAAATCATCAATTTTCTGCCTCCATAAAAGTTGAGCCTATAACAACAGAAAAACAATCATGTAGTACCCTGATGTACGTAAAAGAACACAAAAACCAGACATATACCTTCACGTCGGTCTGCAAAACCGCAAATGAGGCATGCACAAATCCAAGGCCTTCCAGCACGGGATGCCTTTGCACCACCGTTAAGTTCCCCGTTGTGCTGCTTCAAACTACATCAATTAAGTAAGAATCAAACGTCTATTATTACTTTAACTTCAGTGTAAATTGCAAACACAATTTCGTAAAATTAAAAAAATTGCAAAATCAGCTAGATCAAAAGAACAAATATTGAATGGGGTGTATGAGAGCTCATTAACGCAAGGATTTTTACATTCGTCAAACTTTAGCTTAACTAGTATCCCAAACTGGAGATTCCTGGGCCAAAAATCCTATGAAATTTTACATTACAGAACAAAGGCATTGTAGTTTACCTCGGAATGCGAAAAACATAGACACGAGGATACAAAAGCACGACACTTTTCACACGTAAATACAAAAAAATAAAAATAAAATCAGCACCCAGAAGACAGAATGAGAAATTAAATCAGATGACAAATTAATCGAAAACTGAAGTTAAAAGAGAGGCATGATTCAGCTGGGAAGATCGGAAAATTGAACTTACCGGCGAGGGAAGTTGTTTGTGATGCCAACATAGGTTTTGATTGGATGGTTGGTGGAAAGGATGAGATAAACACACCATGACTCTGACTCTGGTTTTGGTTTGGCATCGAATTTTAGTTCTGATTTTGTCGGAGAGGACGATTTAGATAATTTAGGGTTTGGATTAGGGCATTTGATGGAACGAAATTGGGTAGACAGCGTTCTCATCATCTACCTCTGTACCGTTGGAGCAGTTACTCGCGTAGCCAGCCATTTCAAACAACAAATATTATAATTCGTTAAATTTACAATAAAACTTTTCGGTGATAAGATTCAGCGGAACTTAAATTATAATTTTAAATTTTAAATTTTAAATTAAGCATACCTTTCTTACAAAATTCAATTCAACTTAATTATATTTTACTGCATCAATTTTATTTAAAAAATATTTAATTGTATCGATTCCGTAAAAAAGAAAAAGTTAAAAATGTTTTTTGTCTCTCAAATTTCAGTAAATCTTGAAATTAGTCCATATTCGAAACCTTATATCAATTTAGTCTTTGATCTTTAAAAAATGTGGATTTAATCATTTTTACCAAATTTTGTTAAATTTATTTTACACTTCAAACGCATTTTATGATAATATTTTAATTAACATTAAAGTAAAAATGCGTCAAACAGTGTAAATAATTCAAATATTATCATAAAATGCAGTTGAAACGTCTTATAAACTTAACAAAATTTGGTTAAAAAAATTAAATTTACATATTTTTTAAGATAAATAACTAAGTTGGTTAAAAATTTTAAAAATGAACTAATTTCAAATTTCATTCAAACTTAAAGGATCCAAATGATATTTAACCCAAAAAAAATGACTTAATTAGAGACCGGTGTTTAATGGTTGCAAAACATCCAACAATGACGATTGATTCTCATTAATAACTAATGTACATGGCACAAACAAATAATAACTAATGTACATTATTTCCTTCATAAGAGGAATGTTGTGCCACAGCTTCGTCATGTCATTGAGATTTAGCTGCTGAATTTCTCAACCTGGAACGAGGATTATCGATGTAAGATCTTATTCTGTCCAAAATGGAGATTCTGGAGCCGAAGAATCTCACCATGGTTGATTTTCTTGAACCTTCTCTCATAAATTCTAACTCCCACACATTACCTTCTTCCTCAGAGACCAAGTCATCAAGCAGTGGCAGTGAGATAGAACCTTGAGACTCCACATTTTTTATCCACCCACGTAGCAAGAAATTTATCACCTACATATCATAGCAACGCTTTAAAGTATTATTTTTCGATATCGGTGTTTGATAAAACACAAGTGAAAGAATTAAAAACAGAAGATATATGATATCTTTATCGTTATCGACCGATTTCTTGCATGGAAGAAATTGTGATGTATGTACCTCAGGAACTTCATCATGAGGACAGTGACCAGCAGGGCTTATTTGATAATATGCAGCTTCAGGAACCTTGCTTTTAACTTGGACTCCCCAGAGTGGCTTTACCCAGGGATCTTCTCTTCCGTACATGAGGCAAATTGGCACATTCATTCTTCCACATCTAAAATGCAAACAAACTCAAAATCATTATTAGGTTGGAACCAAAAATCTAATACCAGTTAGTTACTCAGTTAGAGAAGAAGTAATGTGCACCTGGATAATGATTCATTGAAAGATAACTCTGCTTGAGGAGCACACATGATCGAAGCAAAAGCTGCTGATGCTGCAGGATGCCGTGTGGTTTCTACAATGTGTGAAATTAAACCGTCTACCTTCGTTGAATGGTCTGCATAAACCTGATTCAGTACCTCTGCAATACTTGCAGGATCACTAATTTTCTCCCACCTAAAGAGGAATAAAATCACCTATTTAATCAAACATTTCAGGTTTTAACAATTAAATTTTGTTAAATTTTGTTAGGATAGACTCTAAGGCATGATTCTGGTACCATATTAAGAAGTAAACTTTAAATCTAACTCAACTTACATCGAAAACACGCTAACATGTGTACGAAGCAAAACATAAAATGAAGTGTTACTTACACCAACTCTGTGAGTCTTCTTACACTTGCTGGTAGGGGAAATGTTCCAGCCCAAGGAAAAATATTTGCTAGGCGTGGATTCTTATTTGGATTAGGAAGAAACCCCCAAAAGGGTGTTGCATTAAGAAGTGTGACACCTTTCACTAAATCAGGGTTACGTGCCGCAAAATACAATGCCACATATCCTCCCAGTGAGTTCCCCACAATGTACACTGCTTCACCAATGACCTGCACAAAACCAATTTCATGGTCGATGTCCACAAACAAAGGTACTTCCTTACCGAACTACACCAAATCATCCTATTTTAGTAATAGACTTTAAACCTAATTCAACCTCGTAAAATTGATTTATAAGATAAGATTTACATTCAGTTATACACTATAAGCTTCTCAACCTCTTCTATGAAGTGTCGAACTTGATCATGCCATAAATCAATGGAGTACACAAGATTAGTGGCCCAGGGTTGCGTTTCATCTCCGAAGCCCCATGAAGAACCATTTCCATTTGAAGTAGGATCTTCAAAGGGCAAGGACAATCCTTGGCCTAGAAAATCCAGTGCCCAAACTCTGTTATCACGCCCCAAATCTCTCAGTTGCTTTTCATAATGGAAAGATCCAACACCAAAACCAGGAAGAAAAAGAACAGGTGGAGAATCCACGTTCTCACACCCTGCCTTATCGTAGTGAACGTTGAGTTTAGGCCTCCATTCCCAAAAACAACTACTGATCGGAGCACCACATTCTCCATTTGACCCATCTGGTAAACCTGGAATCACAACATTCGTAGTTGCAGACTCTTCTATCCCTGAAATATCTGTTAAATCCTTTTCACCATTAATCACATACCCCTCGTATCTGTCACTATAAGCCTTGCAATTGATTCTTTTACACCCTTCAGTAACAGTCACAGACCCAACCAAATCTCTTTGCTGCTCCTTGTTTTCATGAAATCTCACTGATCCTCTTCTATAAATGGTGTTGCTATAACAAACTCCACGCTCTCTGAAAATGGGAAACCGTGAATTTGAACATTTTTCATCCGATTTCCTCTGCAAGTTCACCACTTGACAGCATGGTCCAGAGCTATACGAGAGAATTTCCATACCCAGATACTGAATTCTGCAATAATCACCCCCACCAAATGAACTTGTGATGATCATCGTAAAGAAAGGAATAAAAAGGTAGAATTCATAGTTTGGAAGTTAAAATTGTTTTTTTTTTTCATCTATCAAACAAAACCAGTAATGTCTTTAACTGTTTATACAGTGTCTTTAGAAGCATAATCAAGGGATAGAATAGAAGAAAGAGCAAACAGAATTAACCAGAAACACAAGCATGGAATAGGAACACATCAATTTACAATCTTTTTTTCTTTTTTCTTTTCATGCATATTTAATTCGAACGATAATTAAAAAAAGGAAAAAACAGTGACCTACGACAATGTACCCTTTAATTTAATGAAGGAAGTGACATGAGAATCTGCTTCTCTTTTGAAACCTCGCAGGTTTTAAGGAGATTCCGACTTGTTCCTCCTTTCTAGGAAGGTTTTTCTTCCTTCATAAGCCAAGTAGAAAAAAATCTGAACTTTTTGTTTCATATTCTGCGACTTTGAGAAGAAGAAAAATGAATAAAATAGCGCTGGGAGATGCAGATGACAAACGAGAAAGACAACACATGTCAGACAAACTACAGAAAAAACTAAAATGACAACAGTTATATTATACCAGTTATATAATAATTTTTTTATAAATATCATTTTTCGTGGTCTTCATGTTCTTTATTTTTGTTTTATAAAAGTAAAAAAAATATACAAGTTATTCGTACAAAAGTAATTTCTCACGTGGAAACATCGACAGCCACGAACATGGTGAATGCAGATTTCTCTATCCAAATAATATTTAAAAATTATCTGAATGTTTTATGTCAAATTACAGAGTCGTGTATGTTTTTTTTCTTTTTTTAAGAGATATTTTAGCTTCAAACTTGTATGTGATGGTGAAGTGCAGTGATGAGCTCATAGCAACAATCTTTCATTATCAATGGATGAAATTTTATCTGAAGATTTTTCATGTGCTTTCATTGCTTTATTTTAATTTAATTCACGTATTTTACGTAAACGGAATATTTCATAAGAAAAAGAAAAAACGTGCTTCTAGAATAATTTGATTTGGTCTTTCTTTAGGGGGTTTCTTCCCGCAACACCAAGTATTTCTTATGTATTTTCAAAAAAATTTAAAATTTTAAAAATATCCTTTAATCATTTGAGTGAAGTTACGTAATTTATACTATCAAAATTGTTTTTCAGTTGTCAACTTTTGGTGAAAAATATTTATAGAAGTCAAAATATGTAATCAGAAATCGACTTTCGAAAGTCAAAATATATAATTGGAAATCAACTTTCGAAAGTCAAGATATATAACTGGAAGTCGACTTCCAAAAGTCAAAATATATTACTAAAAGTCGACTTTTGGAAGTCAAAATATATTATCGGAAGTCGACTTTTAGAAATAAAAAAATATAAACATCTTTTATCATTGTTTTAATTTTTTTAAATATTTTGTTAAAAATAAAATTATATAGATAGATATTAATATTTTATTTTATTTTTCAAATATATATTAAGAAATATGAAAACATAAAAAATAAATAAAATAAAAAATAAAAAATAAAAAAACAATTAAAATTTAGAAAACATAAACTTTAAATAAAATTAAAAATAGTTAAAACAGAATTAATATTTTTTTAATATAAAGTTTAAGTATTTTTAATGTAATTTATTTCTTAAGCATTTTATATATATATATATATATATATATATATATATATATATATATATATATATATATATATACAAAATAAAATAATATATATAGATAGATATATAACCTTTTTATATAATGTATTAAAAAATTAAACTAAAAAATAAAATTTAAAACAATATTTTGATTTCTGGAAGTTGACTTCTAGTAATATATTTTTATTTTCGGATTTTGACTTCTAAAAGTCCATTCCGATAATATATTTTAACTTCCGAAAGTCTACGTCCGATTATATATTTTGTCTTATGGAAGTTAACTTTCGGTTATATATTTTGAATTTCGGAAGTCGACATGAAAGTAATTTTGGGGTGTAATGTCCGTGACTTTACTTAAATGGTTAGAGGGTATTTTTGACATTTAAAATCAGTTGGAGGTGTAAAAGAAATTTTGGTGGTGCAGGAAGAAAGGCCCATTTGTTTATAAGAATGATAATGGGCTTCAGCCGCTGCGGACCGGGCCTTAGGCGCAGTACTGCAGAAAAACGTGTCTATTCATTCTTGTGTTCGCTGCACATGCTTAAAGTAAGTAAGTCTGTTTTAGAAACTAATAAAAAAGCAATAGTGATATTAATTTAATTAAAGTGGTAATAATAAATTTGAATATTGAGTCAAAAGAATTACTGGCTAAGAAAAAAAAAAAGAAAAAAAGAAAAAGAGGAAGAAGAATCAGAATCTGAAATATCTTAATTTAAAATGGCGTTGCGGGAGTAACCACTTTACATTTCCCCGTTGGCAGTGATCAAGGTGGTGGTTGAGCATTCGTAACCCGGAACGGAACGGAACGAGATGGTTTTCACGGAGTCTTCTCTTCTCCTTCCGTCCGGTTCGAACAGCAGGAAGAGCACTGTTCCGGAAGACAAATGGGATTTGGCGTACATAGTGTATTTCTCCCTGGGATTCGGTTACCTTCTCCCGTGGAACGCTTTCATCACAGCCGTTGATTACTTCTCCTATCTTTACCCTGACACCAGCGTTGACCGCGTATTCGCCGTCGTTTACATGCTCATCGGCCTCGTCGGAATCTCCCTCATCATCCTCTACCGTCACAGCTCCAACGCCTTTCTCAGAATCAACGTTGGTTTGGTCCTGTTCGTCGTTTCGCTCCTCATCGTTCCCCTAATCGACGCCTTCTACGTTAAGGGTCGTGTCGGAGTCAACGGTGGATTCTACGCCACCGCCTTCGCCGTCGCCCTCTCCGGCGTCGCCGATGCCCTCGTGCAGGGTTCCATTGTCGGCTCCGCCGGCGAGCTGCCGCCGAGGTACACGCAAGCTGTCGTCGCTGGCACCGCCGGTTCTGGTATCCCTCTAATTAATTACCATTATTGGTTCAATTGTTGTGCGTTTTGTACGATATGGTACTGAGTGGGGGATGTGGTATCTATTATTGTTCAATCATAGTACGGTTTCGACCGTTTTCTTCTTTACGGTTAGATAAATAGATGTACTCTGATAACTTCCTGAGCTAACTTCAGGGATTTCACGATGCTTATCATGTGTCGGTGTCAGATTATATGTAGCATATATTCCTACAAACTTGTAGAATTTTAGAAACACCTTAAAAACACCGTCGTCGTAGTCATGGAAATCTTGGATTCTTCAGCTGATTTTCCTTTTGGGGGTGAACATTCTTAAACATTTTATGCCAAGGTTGCCTGGGTGTGTACGAGGTTTAGTACTTATGCATGGGAATCTTGGATTCTTCAGCTGATTTTTCTTTTGGGGGTGAACATTCTTAAACATTTTAAGCCAAGGTTGCCTGGGTGTGTATGAGGTTTAGTACTTATGCCGAGAGTAAAAAGAGAAAACGGTGCCGTGTTGGTGTCTCGAGTCTTCTTTTCCTTGGCATTTATGTTCTTGTAATGGGAAATACACTAAAGAATTATGAAACACTCAAAACAAAGCTTGATTCTGAGTTGAAACTGTGTGGTTAGGCAGTATAAACCACTTGAGCAGATTTCAGTTTTATATGGTTTTTCTATTTCATGGTAAATTTTTTGTACTTAAATCTGTAGCACATTATCAATCTACTGGTTTGGGATTCACACACATATATGCATATATTATTAGAGAAGTTATTGATGTATATTCCTTTGTTTATCGAACTTGGGTGGATAGATGGTTCTCTCTTTTTATTGTGCGTGTTTTCACTTCAGGGGTGCTTGTTTCTGTGCTGAGGGTAATCACGAAAGCTGTTTACCCACAAGATGCCTCTGGTCTACAAAAGAGTGCAAATCTGTACTTCTCTGTATCAATTGTGATTGTGTTCATATGCATGGTTTTATACAACATAGTGCACAAACTTCCTATTATGAAGTATTACAATGAACTTAAGGTTGAGGCGGCCGCAGCAAATGGAGACAGTGGTCCCCCGACAGGAGCTGTGTGGAGGTCGACTTTATGGGATATTGTGGGGAGCATCAAGTGGTATGGATTTGGCATTGTGCTCATATATGCTGTGACTCTGGCAATTTTTCCTGGTTACGTTACTGAGGATGTGCACTCTCAAGTCCTTAAGGATTGGTATCCAATTCTCCTAATTGCTGCCTATAATGTGTTTGATCTGGTTGGCAAGTCTTTGACAGCAGTTTATCTCCTACAGAATACAAAAGTTGCAATAGGTAGTTGCATAGCAAGATTGCTGTTTTTCCCTCTCTTCTTAGGGTGCTTGCATGGTCCCCAATTCTTCCGGACTGAGATTCCTGTGACGATACTAACTTGTCTCTTAGGGCTTACTAATGGCTACCTAACCAGTGTATTGATGATTATGATTCCTAAAGCTGTAAAGTTGCAGCATTCAGAGACTGCAGGGATTGTGAGTGTATTGTTCTTAGTTTTTGGTCTGGCTGCTGGGTCTGTTATTGCTTGGTTTTGGGTCATCTGACCAAGCAATTTGTGTTAATATGGGGACTGTGATGCGTCTTGTGTCTTCTTCCCTCAATCAGAAATCAAAAATTGTAATGAATTAATTTCCTCAATTTGTTTCCAAACAATATGAAAAATTGTAAACTTATCTGTTGATATAATCACACTGCTTTCAATTCTAAACTGCTATTGTCTGTTCCTCCTGTGTTTTTGATAGTTGGTAGATGGATAAACAAAGTAAAGCCTGAGCAAGCACGAATCACTTGGAACTTTTTCTGTTCCTCCATTTACAACAAATGTAAGTTGAGATGCCACTAACTACTAATGATCCTTATAATTGTAGTTACTTTTATGAACTGCAAAGTCTGAATCCGATGATAAACTCGCAGGAAAAAAAAAAAAAATCCTGTAATAGAAACTGAGGGAAGTTTCTTTCCCCTTAGAGGAATGGTTGTAAAATAAATCTTCCATTTTGCCTAGAATAGTCTTACTCTAATATCTTATTTCTCTAGCACTGGTTTTTCTTTTTTCTTCTAGCTTTTGGATGAATTTAGTACAGATAGAATTGGTAGTGGAATATGATATGATAATAAATAGTAAATATCCATGGTCCAATACATGACAACTATTCCAAGATTCAGTCTAACACTACATACTTTATGAAATTTATCCTATAAATAAATATCCTCTTCTGGTTCCCATTTCAGACCAATAATCTGCAAAAGAAACAGTTTGGTTTTGATATTTACTGCATCAACTTCCCATCTCAAACTCTTCATTTTTTTTAGTAAACTCATTATCTACAGTCACAGATGGAGAAAGAAAAGACTAAATTTCTTTTTGGGTTTTCAATTTATTTATTTTTTGAATGTAAGAGATAACATGGATAACAGAAGTTATCTCGAAAGAAAAGGATTTCTAGGAAGTAAATATCTAAATGATGCAAGCAGATGAATTAGGAAAAAATTAATTAGAGGGCCGGCGCATTCATGTTTCAGAAATATTTGTTGAAATTTTTAGTGTTTTTCTTTGAAGGTGTACAAATATGACACAACTGATATGTTGATATGCTAATTTTAAAAATAATAGGATACAATTGCATATTGAAAAATATCTAACTTTTTAAAAAAACATAAAAAATATATGATTATTATTGTGTGAATCCAAATTAAAATCAAATATATTAAATATTTTTAACACAAAAATTAATAAATTATTATCATCATAAAAACATTATTGGTTTATATATTAGATATTTTATTGACAAGATAAAATATCATAAAATATTGAATACGTGTCGGACAAAAATACATAACACAAATTGAAGTATTTATGCATTATATATTTGAAAATAAAATGCATGAGCACTTTTACCAAAGAATGTAGGGAATAGCTAAATAAAAGGAGCATTACTTCGAACCAACCAGAAAGAAATCCAATTTGGAGTACTAACCAAAGGAAAATTTTGAAATGATTCAATGAGATTAGTTTGGAAAAGTGTTTTTCTTTTTAATTTTGGTTATACATGGTCTTATAATCATAAGAAAATGCTTTATTCTAATTACATAATAATCATATTAAATTAAAGTTGACAGTATAAGTAATTAGGAAGAATTAAAATAATAACATACAAAAGTCGCGAGAAATTATGACTTGTAAAAGAATTGTTGAAAACATAAACCAGTATGAAGTACTAAAAATGAGTTTTGTAAAAGGAAAAGGGACTTAAAATGATTTTTTTCTCAAAAAAAGTTACATGAAAACACCTCGTTAGTTTTTGTAGTTAAGTAACAAATAACGTGATAACCACGACTTAACGGTAATATTTAACAGTGACACAACAACATTTAATGAACAAGAAAAAAAATTAAAAGGGTAAAAAATACATTTAAAAACTAAACGAAAAAATATCTACTAAAAATGGAATCAAAAAGATATTTTTCTCTAAATTTTATTTAATAATATTTTTTTAATTGAAACAACCTACCTGATCCAACAAACGTTGTCTAAACCACGTTTGTCATCTGAATGATATCGTTGTACCTGCACAATCTGTTTGTATATTTATGGGTGTCACCAACCATTTGATCTAACACATACTAATAAAATAGCTCTCTTTTAATATATAAAAAATAATAAAATAATAATTATTAAAGTAAACATAAATCGTTTTTATAATTTATTGTAAATATTTTTTATTTATTTTACGAGTCAATTTTTTATCAGAAATAAAGATTTTAGTTAAAAAAAAATATTAGTTATTATTTAAAAGATAAAATTAGTAAGATAATTATTTTAGTTTAAAAATTTATTATTTTAAAATTTTGAATTAATGATATGTTGACTTTTTTTCTTATGAATTTACTCATGTCTTCAGAAAGATAATCTTTCCTATGTTTTTTTTTTTTTAAATCTAACTGTAATATCAAAAGTGTCTAAGATGGAGTCAATTCAACTTTTTATAAACTCGTGATTAGGAATTTAGATTCTCTGTTGGATTATTTTGTACTTTCATAATACATTGACTGCTACTAATTTTAATGTTTAAAATCTATTAAAAAGAATGTTCAGCAAAGAATAACATCCAAAAGACTAGTAGACAATTTAGATTTCGTGATTAGTCTGTTGGTGAGTACATTAATTTTTAATTTTATGTTTTTCAATTTGTTTTTGTTTGTATACCCTTAAAAATATTATTCATGAATCACATAATAACATAATAGTATTAGATGCAATTAATATGCACATGACAACTATTCTAAATTTCAGTCTAACACAACATGCTTCATGAAATTTATCCTATATATAAATAAATATCCTCTTCCGATTCCCAATAATATGCATAAAACAGTTGAAGTTGAGACTAAAAGTAATTAGGAATGATTAAAAATAATAACATACAAAATTTGAGAAATTAAGTAAAAGAATTATTTAAAAACTAAAACCAGTATAAAAAGTATACTAAAAATGATTTTTGTAAAAGGACAAGGGAGGACTCTAAAACAATTTTTTCTCAAAAGAAAAAGTACATGGAACACATTAGGTTTAATGAAAATATTATTTAAAAAATAAACGAAAAAATATCTACAGAAGAAGAAATAGAAAACATTTTTTTTTCTAGATTTTATTTTACAATATATATTAATCAGAAACGATCTTCCTGATCCACCAAACATCGTCTAAACAACGTCTGTTATTTGAAACGATATCTTTTCCCGATAAAAAAATGATATTTTAACCCACTTTTTTTGACCCATTTTTAATCCATTGCTTCAATCACTATTAGATTATCTTTTTTGATTTTTTATAGTGATGTGATGTGATGATCTAATGGTGATTGAAGTGGTGCGTTAAAAGTGAGTCAAAAAAAGTGGATTAAAATATCATTATCCATATCTTTATAGGTGTCACCAACTATTTGTTTGACAGATACACATGAGTTTTACTTCCTCTTATGATAAAAAATAATAAAATTATTATTATAAAAATAAATATAAATAATTTTTATAATTTTATCATAAATATCTTTTATTATAAGTAATTTTTTAGTATAAATAATTATTTTAATTTCAGAAAACAAATTTAAAAAAAAATTGTCAAATAAAAAAATTAGTAAAATAAATATACATTTCAAGAAAATTTCTCATTAACAACTAATTTTAGTAATCGAAAATTAAAATTATTAGTCGTAACCATTTTAGATATTAATTTAGAAAGTAAAAAACTATTAGTTACAAAAATAATCACCGGATCAAAACTCATAATTGTTCGCTAAATTGGACGAGTTTAATTAAAGACTAATTAAGAAAAAAAGTCCTTTGGTAGACAAAAATCTTGAGACTTAATGTTACCAATTCCATTATATAATCACTTAAAAAAAGTTAGATATAGACATTTTAATTATTTTTTAAATAAAATATAGAGTTAAATATGTTTTTAGTACTTAAATTTTGACATGAAATAAGAATTTGTCTTTGTCTAAAAACTTTGATACAATTTTATTTTCAAACTTTAAAAATTAAAATATATAATCTTTTTAACTGAATTATATTAATTTTCTCTTTAACGTGTCAAACAGTGTTTTAGGCCGTTTGAACTGTTTGTATCATTTGACAAGTTTCAACTCAAAAACTAATTTGAAACACCATTTAACATATAAAAAAGTTAACATAATTGGATTAAAAGAATTATGTACATTTTTTTTTAAATTTAAGCACAAAAATATATATCAAAATATAAAATAGAATCGAATTCTAATTTTATGCCTAAGTTAAAGAATTTTGTTCATATTTGACCTTAAATTTTATGTGTCATCACTTATGCAATAAAAATAATTGAAAAGAAGTAGATTCTTATCTTTTTATGCTCAATTTTACCTTATTAATCAATAAATAGTATACCATTCTTAGGAGTGGTTTAGAGAAAAACGAACCTATATATGACATTAAAGCATAATCGTTTATTGAATAATGCTACTGGTTTTATGTACACATTCTACACACTGATTCTTTTTTTTTTTTTTTTTTTTTTTTATTTTTTATGCATTTATCCTATAAACTTATCACTTTTATTTTTTATTTTATCTAAATATATATTAAGTATTAATCAAGCTTTTTAGTGTGGATGAGTCATTTTCTTGTTTATTGTTGGGAACCAAAACCTTTATTGTTCATTTCAGTGTACAGTTTTACATGAAAGGGAAATATGATATGATACGATAATGTTGGACATTGGTTCCACAAAAGGACACTCTTTGTTTCTTCTATCCCTTTCAACAAATTGTTTACCTATTTTCCTAGTTTCTTTCCTAGTTAAAATCTAATCTGGAAAATGTTTTCTTAAACTAGACGCACTAGACAACAATTTTTAGAAATATTTTACAAAAAAAGTTAATTTTTATATTGAAAAAAAAATTGATCAGTAAAATATTAAATGTAAGGTGTGTATAAAATTTGGTTGGATATCAAAATAATATTATCCATCCAAATTCCATAAAACTTCATTGATTAAAGAGGTTCAACAACCAGTGACAAGATATGTTTTTTGATGTCTTGATCTTGGATTCCAAAACCATCTCCATTTTGATAAAGGGTATGACCCACACGAGCTGCGTTTATTGCTTGAGTAACAAATGGTTCCATCCAAGAACAAGAAGAAGAAGAAGCAAAACACTTTTCGTTTATCTTCTTCCATGCTTCAAAGATTTTATCTCCGATATGCTTTCTTGCTTTCTCCTCTGAAACACCCTTTTCATTCATATAGCATACGATTGACGAAGCAGCATCACCTCTTTCTCTTTCAGCCTGTTAATTTCATTTTCCACCGTTAACATTCAATACTCATATACAATTTGATTAAATTACGAATAATATATTAAAAGGTTAAATATATTTTTAGTTTCTAAAATTGAACGCGAAATAAAAAATTGTTCTTGTTTCAAACTTTGACACAACACCAATGAGACCTGAGCCCAACTACATAAGAAAATGACATCACTTTCAACTCAAAACCTTAGTACAATGAGTTTATGGATCTTTATATTCTTATATAGTGCTCTACATTCTCTTTTCTAATCAATGTGGAACTTAGACTCACACTTAAATTAAATTTCTAACTGTTAATTTCCCTTTTTGCTTATTAGATGGACATTTAAACTAAAACTTGTTAAAGTGGTGTAAACAACTCAAATGTCATTTTGTCATTTTGAAAAGTGTTTGACAGATAAAAAAATTTAATGCAATTGATTAAAAAGATTATATTTATTCATTTAAAAAAATTGAAGAATTAAACTGTATCAAAAATTTGAAACATAAACAAATTCTAATATCATATAAAAGTTTAGAAACCAAAAAAGATAATTAAGAAGAAGCAAAGATCGAAAATATACCACCATGGTCCCTAAGTCGTTGCAAAGTCTAATCACAAGAGACACATTGTAGACCAAATCCTCGTACGTGTGTAGAAAATGTTCCATGGAATCATTTACTTGATACACTGTACCAAGATATGAGTGCAGTAAAATCACAGGCCCGGAAGATGAAATCCATGCATTGCTTAAATATTCTTGCAACGATGGAATGTATCCTTGGTTGTACCACTTTGCCTCCTCGTACAATGCTTTGAAAAACTCTATCCACTGACCAAGTTGTTATACATAATCATTCGTTATTATATTGCTATAGTACTATTCTGTGTTTGAAAAAACAAATTAAGATAATAATGTTACCGCTTTCTTTAGGTAATGTAACACCAAGTGAAAGTTATCTTCTCCACCAATTTCATAAGCAATTTCGTTTGTGACATCTTTTAGTGCATGGACGCATGTTTTCATGTACGTTGGAAGTTCTTCAAGTTCTGTGTCTGTGTCTTCCCATCTGTGCATATATATTCATCAGATTCTACCAAATTACACTAATTAAACGTATATAAGTAAGCTTAATTAGGTGTAATAATCTTCAGGATTAATTAACAAACCTCTCAAATGCCATTGTGAAGGGCTTCAACTCTTGAAACGAGGCATGTATATCATAAGCATCATCAATGACAAGTACGAAAACTATAACCTTAGTGAGCCATTTTCTGATGGATCTGTACTTTGGCTCAGAAGCAACTCCTGCTGCACACATGAAGCTTTCGACCAACCTGTTCCTCGCAAAGCTCAACTCTTCTTTTATGCCAAGATTCTCCCACCACCTAAAACAAAACATTTAAGATTCTGACCTACCAAGAGATCACGGAAAGATTTAATATCAATTAGACATAAGTCGTACTCACACATAAGAGATTGACACTACTCTTTAACCCAAAACTTTAAGGCATTGAGTCTCTGGACCTTTATTCTTATATAATGCTCAACTTTCTCATTTTAACTCAATGTAAGACTTAGACTCACACTTAACACTTAGATTCCCAACAATCAAAACCGACTATAAACGATAAATATTGTTCACTAGGGATAAAAATTAGGGCTTGCCCCGTCGGGTAGACCCGCAGGCCCGCGAAAAAAACGCGGGGCGGGCTAGGGTAGTGAGCCCGCATGCCCGCGCATAAAATTAAAAAAAAAAGCTTGCACTTATGTATATTAATTACTTTTTTTTATGAACTTTTACATTAACATTTCAAAATCTTGTATAACTGGAAAAGACAACTATTATGTATTTTTTTAATGTGCTAAAATTTAAAGAATAGATTGTGTATGTCATAGTATGAATATGATGAAAATGTTCAATTATCAATTTATCATCTAATTCCCTAAAAGCTTTACTTAATTTTGTGAACTTGTTAAAGTTTTACGATTTTTAAACATTTAAAGTTTTATTATGAAAATTAAAAAATAAAAATAAAAATTAAAACGGACCGGTCCGCAAGCCAAAAAATATGCAGGACGGACCAGTGTTTGCAGCCCGCATAAAATGTGCTGGACAGGACGGGTCAGCCCGTGTTGTGCGGACCTTATGCCGATTGAGCCATCTCGCGTTGCCACCCCTATTGTCCACAATAGACAAATCTACGACCGCTGATACATTTAAGTTTATTCCAAAATATCGGTTTGTTCAAAACTTTACCTCGATAATTCTTTGAGCTCCAGCTGAAGTGTTGCTTGAATCATATTGAAATTTAGTTTAGACAGTTCAAGTAAAACGGGGTTCATATTTTTCTCCTTGCTGTATTGCTTCACGTGCCATTTCACTTCAAACCACTGCACTCTCCAATGGGAGGGAAGCTCCAGGGAGTGGTCCATTCTTTCATCATCTACAGTATCAGAAAGTTGGTCCTTGTTGATGGAACAAAAACTATCCTTCAGAGAATTTATGGCACAAGTTTTTGCCTTATCCAATATCTTTTCTCCTTCCAACCCTAAATGTGAGGCCTCAAGAAGCTCCACAACATCTTTAACATCTCCACCATCTGCACTCATTCTCCTCTTCACTTTACCATTTTTATCTAAGAACTTGCCTAATGTATCTGAGTTTCAATCAGTAAAAAATTACATTGTTAATTATAATTGAAATTAGGAAAATGATTTTTTGACTATTAAATTTGGACAACTTTCTCTTACAATTTTAGGTGGCATCTTCTAAATATGATTCTCCATTTCTCCATTCTCTCATTCTCAATATTCCAAAACCACTTAGAAGATGATACATCATGTTGTAAGAAAAAATTGTCAAAATTTAGTAGTCAAAATATCATTATCCTTAAAACAATGACTGAGTCTGAGAGAGAAAACTGTGTTACCAGGCAAAACTGCATATCCATGATTTCTGAGAAGCCTGAAGCATAATGCAGATACGTGCAGATCTTGTTGTGTATTAAGATTAACATTGCTGGTTTTGACATAGGCAAGTATTGATTCAAGAAAGCCATTGATTTCCTTCTGAAAATGGTTGGCAAGACCTAGTTTTTGGATCCAATCAACCAACTCTAATTGTTTCAAAATATCTGTCTCTTGTGCAAATACACTCTTCACTTCCATCACACGCTTGTTTAACAGCATCACAAATTCTTCCTTCTAATCGTGCAACAAAGTATGAATGATAATAAGCGAAAACCAAACCATGCACGTTGAGCTTATTACTGAAAATGATGAACTTTGTATGAAATTCTGTATCACAGTTTTATTTTTAAAAGACGAATCGAAAGAAGAAAAAAAGAATAGATATCTAAGTTACGTTTGATTTTGATTGATAATACGAGACTTATCGGATATACTGAAAATTCTATATTATATATGTTGACTTGAAATAAGAAAACTAAACGATATATAAAAGGAATATGTAAATTTAAAATTTGAGAAGAAGAAAAAGATCTCACATGATATTTAGTGTGAAGTGACTGCAGAAAGTGGTGTTTCCAAATGTTTGGTTTATAGTTTGCAGATCTACGTGAGTTGTGTGTCACTGAAACAAAATTTTGAGAAGAGACATTGAAGTGTGATTGTTTCATTTTGCAGAAAGTGTTATAATTGCTACTTTCTCCATAACATATAACACCCTTTATATAGGCCACGCATACGTAGTTGAGGTCGTGACATGTTTTATTTGGTCAACAATTAATGCCGACTTTTTTCTTCTGTTAGCTATCGACCCAAGATCTCTCGAGCCACAAATTTCTTTTCATTTATCTTTATTTTATTTTATTTTATTTGTGGTGTGAGTGGTTTCAACGGTGGTTTTTAATTATTGAATTCCTTTATTGGATGTAATTGGGCTGAAATATCAGATATTTAAAAAATACATAATAAATGATTATTCTTTAAATAATATAATTTCGTTAAAGATATTATATATATATATATATATATATATATATATATATATATATATATATATATATATATATATATATATATTTTGTATTCCATTTTATCAGTGGTACTCGGATACTGACTTTTTCTATTACATTCAACACTCACACTTCATAAATTATTATTTTATTGTAATATTTTTTATTATGTTAATATAATATTTTATTATAAAAGTACTGTGTACAAAAGTTAGTGTTAAAGAATAATTTTCCTTATTTTGTTTATGATCTAATATATTAACACTATAAAGACGAATCATTAAAAAAAGTTATCAGTCATTATATATTATTATATACAAATATTTTTTAAATTTTTAGTGGTTTGAGAGTAAGAGAATCTTTTATCATATGGATCTCCTCACTATCTATTTTGAAAATGCAGAATTCTTGCAATTAATTAGTTCTTAAGAACCTAATATTTCCACCTAAAAGGACTTGATCTAACTTATGTATAAAAAATCTGACATTATTATTAATCTAAAATTTTAAGTCAAGTTGCAAGATCTTTTCTTTTGTATATTATTATTAATTATTCATTAATATCATTCATCTTTAATTTTTATTGTTTTTATTCAAATGTAAGACTTTTTCCCTCATAATTTCTTACACAATTCATATTATGGATAGTTCAACTCTTACGTTAAAATTTTTTATATTAGATGAATTTTTTTTTGTAAATTTGTTAAAAAAATTTGTAAAAAAAAACTTTTTCTTATTATTTTTTTTAAGAATCTTAATTAGAAGATAATTCCTTCGTGGATTATTATTTTTTAACAAATTATAAAATTTATAAATATCTTTTATAAAATTTGTTGCGAAATATGTTTTATACAAAATATTTTGTAAAAAAATTGACAGTAATTTTCTGCAATTTTTTTTATATAACAAGATTTGTAAGTATTTCCTGAAAAAAAAAATCAAAACAAAATTGACAAAAAAAAATGAGTTTTTTCAGTAGTGTCCAATTTGATTTATTTCACATTAAATCATAAAATTATAAGGTTGTGTATCCTTCAAAAGATCAGAGGAACTAAAAATGAATACAGTAAAAAGATAAGAGGTTAAGAAAATTTATTCAAAATTTAGTGAATTTCATTATAGATGTATAATTCACTAACAGTGAACACAATTGTTAGGTAATTGCTAAAGAGTAACACATAACCATAGGATAATAAAAAGAAGTTAGATAATTATTTTCTATATAAAATACTTATATATGTGACTTATGTAATGCAGGTAACAACGCTAATTCATAATACTTTTAAGGCTTTTATTTTATGGAGGTCTTTTTTCTCAGGTTCGGTATGTGTCTTTGTATTCTTCTTATGTGAACGTGTGCTATTAGGGACGTCAAAAAATTTGTATATGTAAGTATTCACGGATGAAATTTATAATGGATAGGAAATGAATATTGAAAATAGATATTTGTAGGTAACGAGTATGAATATTTTTTTATACACGTATGTTAATAGGGTGGGTACGGGTATTCTAGTATCCGTACCCGTGGATACTCCTACCCGCTATACTCTAATTTAAATTAAAAAAAAATATTAAAACATTAACACATTGATTTTGAATGAATTATTTTTTATCAGTTGATTTTAAAAAATCTGCATTTATTTGTAAACTGTCATTCAACATTTTTTAAATGAGTTAGTTTCACTTTATTGAAATTTATGCATTATATTTTTATTTGAATTTATGTTTAATTTTTTTTATTAAATATTAAATTTTTCTTTTGTAAATATCCGCAAGTGCGCGTGGATATAGATACGGATACAGAGCGGATATTTATCCAGTGGGTAGGGTACGAGAGAGCTATTACCCATACTCTACCCGCCCCATTAACATCTCTATGTGTTATATATATTTTGATTTGGTGATTTTATTTTGTTTGGATTCAAGGATAGATTTAAGAAAATGAAAAAGAAAGAAACAAAATTGAAAATTGAGATTATATAGATGAAATAAATTTAAGTAAAAAATGTGATCATTAAAATAATATATTTTTAATTTTTATTTTAAATATATTATATTAATTTTTGTTTTAGTATAATAAATAAAATGGTAAATACTAAAAACAATCAAAAAACATATGCCTAATAAATTATTTTTCATACTATAGTTAATTGTGTTTTATTTTTATAACTTTCTCCACTTATGACTAATTACTGCTTTACAAAAAATTTAGGTGTAATAGTAATTTTTGTTTTTATGTTCCTAATAGTGATTTAATATTTTTTTAATTCATATATAGAGAGAGAGTCTAATTTCAAAAGCAAAATAAGAAAAATATGGTATAAACATTAATTATTATTTAGTACAAGAGACCACTTTTTTTAGAAAGTATAAATATTACACTTAATTGTTAATATGATTTGTTTCGCTCTTTATATTGTTTTTGCCTCAATTAAATATTGATATTTGTTAAATGAAGTCGATGTAATCGTTCTATTAAATAGGTGCGGTGATAATATTGTCCGAAAAGTAATCACATATAAGTTTAATAAAAAAAACTTAATTAGTATTTTTTTTTAATTTAGGCTTATAATTTATTTTACTCAATATTACGTGTTCTTTTTCAAATTTAAAATTTTCGTTTTTATATATTGTGAAAATGGACATATGAACCCAATTGTAACTTTTGGATTCATTTTCAAGATCTATGAAAGAAGACATCAACAAAAAAGACAAACAATATTGTCCACATGTAAAAAGTGTAAGAACTCAAATGAATCAGAAAAAAATTGTAGAAACAAAATTGCTATTAATTTCACTAATTTAACAAATATTAAAACTCAATTAAGTTAAAAATATAATTATAAAGAAAAAAAACCAAATATAAGGATAAATTAATGATGAAACTTAAAAATGACATTAAATCAAATATTAATAAAGAAAAAATATTAAATGAGACTAAAAATGCTATTGAATAAAAATTTATTTAAATTTGATGACTTTTTGTATCCAAAGAATTTGGAGGTTATGATACTTTACTTGAGCACAATTGCTTTCAGCGAAAAATACGTGCTGTGCAGAACTTACTACAAAAAAAACAAAACAAAACAAAAAAAGGTCATATTTTTTTAGGTACTAATGTGTTGCGTGTTTCTATGACTAACAACCATGTATTTGTCCGGTTTATCGAACGATGAATGGTTCAGTGAACATTCCACTGATAATGACAACTTAAATTTCTCATGTGCTTAAACAATCATACGTGTTTTTTAGACAAAATTTATACACCGTATCTTTTTAAACAGAAGTTATACACCGTGTTTTTTGTTTGGACCACAGTAATGCACCATGTGTTTTTAGACAAAAGTTATACACCATGTTTTTTTTTTCATCAAAGTGATACAAATGTTTTCTTTTCTGCAAGATATTTCAAAAGGTAGGATGTGACTTATTGTGTAAAATATATATTGTCATACTATTACTACATTCCAAATTAAATTAACAAACTCAATTCAACCATGATGTCATATGTATACATCAATTTTATGCATTTTCAATTTTTGTTGGATTTGAGTGTTAGTAATGATAAAAAAGAATTTATTATAATTTCATTGTTATATTTATTGAATTCATACAATAATATCTTTAATTAAAATTAAATACTTCTTAAGATTATAATGATAAGAAATAAATTTTATATAATTTTAATTTAAATTGTTCTTGATCATGATATTATTGAGGATAAAACATCATTGATCCAGATATATCAATTTGTGTGTAATGGTCTTTATAAGATAAAGGTTAAAAGATATCATTTTTAAATTGCACACATAAATGGTCCTTATAGAGATATGACCATTGAACTGATTCGAAGAAGAATTTTCAAATGGTTAAATATTTACCCTTAAATTATCAATGGAAAGTTCTTTTGAAGAAATATATAATTTTCTTATACTTGAGATTATTATGAATATTAACAAATTATTTATTATACTTTGATATCAAACCTCTAACATTTTATGATGTTAGTTGAATGATTATTGGGTATGATTAAATTCTTGTGGGATTAATGATTAATCAAGAAAGAATTCATTCAACTCTTGGTGAGTTTGAACTCTAAATAAATAAAGACCTTGGTTAGGGTATCATGAATGAAAGAAGAAAGGAGTTTCTTAAGTCATTCACATGTGTTAATTTATTGTATAAGATGGGATAGCTGGTGGAATAATAGGTCAAACAAACAACAAATCTGGTTATGATATATTTAAACTCATGATTGATAATATGTTAAGAAACAGACTTTAAGTTTAACTCAATTCTCACAAAATCGACTTACAACTTACAAAATACATATATACTTTAAATTTATCTTATTTCTAATCGACATGAAATCTAAAACAAATAACCACATAAGAATGGTGTATGTAACAAAACTCGAATGACCATAAAATTTGTTAGCAATAATTATTGATTTATTTTCTTTTAAAATAAATAGTCAATTCAATACATAAATATATCTTTTTATTTTATTTTATTTTTAGCATAATAAAAAATGATAATTTTAGTAAAACACTTTAATTTTATTAATTTATTTTAATTTCATTAATATTTAAAATAATTAAATACGTGTTTTTATCTCTAGTAAGTATTACTTAATTTTAATATGTAATTAAACTTGAATGAAGTTTTTATATATTTTTTATTTTTGTAAAATTAAAATATTACGTATTTTTTAGACGTTGGTTATATTGTTAATTGTTTTAATAAATTTGTATGATATTACTATTGGAAATGAATTTAATTATAAATTCAAACAAAAGTAATAAAATTATTATTTTTATTAAAGTTGTCATTTTATAAAATTTTTTTTAAAAAAATCTAGTTTGAGTTTAAAGGACAATTTTGAAAGCAAATAACTTCAACACGGTCGCCAGCACATACACGTTTATAATGATGAAAATGAGAAGGCTACGGAGAAGAAGTGGTAAATTGGTTGTTACCTAATTTTCTAGAACATTCGTACACCATACATTAGGAGTGCTGTTTTTGTCAACGCATTTTACATTTCTCTCAATTCAAGTCTACTTCGATTTAAAACACTGTAAAAGAAGAAATTAAGATTTTGATTGTTAATTTTGATAAAAAAATATTATCAAGTTATTATAGTACTATTTTCAATTGTGAAAAAGTTATGAAATTTGACTTCCGTAATAACATTTGTAAATAGTTAATTGAAAAATAGAGGAGAGTAAAATAATCATTAAAAAATGTGCCGATATTGAAATTTAAGGATGAATTTTGAATTTAATTCATAACAAGATCTATTGAATAGAGATTTTAATTATAATTGAAATTGATTTATCATATATAATTATTGAGAGGACATTTTAATAATTTAACTAACGTTCTATTTCTATTCAAGCCATTAGTGTGTTTGGGTTCAATGAAATAAGAAATAAAAGAGAAAATTGTTACCAATGATGAGACATTTTGTAACTTCATTGAAAATAATGTTTTTGGCATTAGAAATGAATTTCGATTAAACTTCCTTGATAAACTAATATGATTTCCTATAGAAAAATATTAAATATTTGAAAGTGAATTTTTTTAAAAAAATATGAATATTTACTTGTTGTATTATAAAAACTCAGTGCAAAAATCAATATTAAATTGCGATTAATTTACGTGAAAATATTACATCTCAAGAAACTCTAGAATTTATCATAATTTATTTTTTTACTATATTTTATTATTTTTTATAAATGTATTATATATAAATGTATTAAAACATATAAATATGTATATCTTTTATTATATTTATTAGTCTTTCTCCACAAATCTTTGCATCATTGTATTAAAACATATAAATTGTATTGATTTTCACGTTGAGTTGTATTGATATCCGTAATTTCATCGCAAATTTACGCTCATGAGCGTTAGGGTTATGTCTCTTTCATGTAATTATGGAGTGTACCTAATATTTAAATCTAGAAACATAAATAAATTATAATATTTAACTTTAGGAAAATTATATTTTAGGAAAATTATATTTTCACATCTATTTTTTTAATTTTTAATTTTTATTCTTTGACATAATTTAGTATAAATAATTGATTAGTGTATTATTATTATTATTATTCTTTAAGATATTCAATTATTTACATTAAATTATATAAAAAAATTACAAAATAAAAAGCATAGTACAATTGTCTTTAACTTTATCTTACTATAATTATTGGGGTGTATTGTTATTAATTTTATAGTACTATGATTATGATTATGGGGTGTATTCAAGATGTGACGTGGTGTCCAAGTCCAGGAGAAAAAATCGGAAGTGATAAGTCTTTGAGTTAGTTGGTTCACTTTGACTCTCATGCAATGCAACTTGACAATATAGTCCACAAATATTTAAATTATTAAATGAAATTATATGTTTTTAGTATTAAATAGGAAGATAATATTAAGAAGGAGCAAGGTGATTAGTAATTATTATAAGTATAAGAGTTATTATTAAGATAAATAAATTATAATTAATATTTTTTTAATAATTTTAATAAAAAATTTAATAACCACAAATCTGAAAAATTAATAAATGAATATTATTTTATTTTAAACAAATATTTTATAGGTTACATTTAAATTATGCTTTTTTTATGTTTTTTTACACGATGTATTATAATTGTTAATTAAAAATGACAAAATTAAAAAATAAAAGTTTCAGGCCATATATTTTGCAAAAATGGTTCAAAAATGTTAACCTACATATTTTATACAGGACGGGTCAACCAACTTAGATTTTGCAAATAAAATGAGGGACGTGTCAAAACATGAAACATGGAGTGCTATTTATATTGTTTTTGTTTTTTTAGTTTTTTTTAAATTTGAGCACGTTTAATTGAAATTTTATTATTATTTTTTTTGTGAGGTAACACTAGTGTAAAAAAAAATTATAACATTAGCAACATTTTTGTAAATATTTTGTTAAAATTGACGTCAAACGTCCTTATAATAGTCGTCAAATTCAAATTTTACATCGAACTTATGGTAGTATGACGCCTTTTAACGTCTGGTAACCCTAGGTCTGACGTCCTTAAACGTATGTTTTGAGAGGGTCTGACATTAATTTGCCTTCTAAATTCTCAAAAAGAGTGTCAACTCTCTCATTTTTTTCTTTCTCATTTGTTGGAAACCTCTAAAGTACAACGACAATGACAAACTTGTAGGCGGAAGTTCTTCAACCCATTTCACTTCATCTTGCTATTGTGATGCTCGTTTAGGCTCAAGCTTTCATTCTCCTTTATTACTTTTTGCATTAAGGTTGATTTTTTCATTCACGTGTGTCCTAAAGGTTGCGTTTTTGCATTTTATGTTTTGACTAAATTTTTTCAGGTTTAAGATATTGGTCACAAGTTCAGAGTTGTGAAACTTTAGGGATGAAAAACTTCAAGTGGTCATAACTTCAAATTAGTCACATATTATAAGGGTTTTTTTTTTTTGTAGTATTTTTCACCATTTTTTTCATATAGCTTTATTTGAGGTACTCACAGTACTTAGAAAATTTTGGAAATTTTTGTGACATATTCTTGCATTGTATATTGATTTCCTATTGTTTCAATAAAGAAAAATATTTGCACAAAATTAAAAGAAAAAACCCCACAAATTGACGTTTGTTGTCCTTGCAACAAACGTCAATGGTCTCCCACTATGACAACGAACCTTGAACAGATGTCAAAAGGCAAAAATAACGAATATTAAAAGTCTTTTGTGTGTTGATCAGTGTAAGTGTTGTTTTGTCTAATTATGTTGCTTAATATACATGGTTAAATATGTTTTTGGTTCCTTAACTTTCGGTAAAAATTAAAATTAATCTATTTTCGATACTTGATGACCATTTGGGTTTTTTTACATTGTTTGACACATTTTCACTTCAATGTTAGGTGATAAACATATTTGAAATGTCAAATAAACTAAACAAAATTTAGTTAAAATAAATAGGTTCATACATTTTTTAAGTTGGAAGGTTAAAATAGATCAAAATTGGGTCATTAAAAAATAAAATACCAAAAATATATTTAATCTTATGTTAAAATGAAAAGTTTGTTAGTTGATATAAAATTATAGTATAACAAAAAAACAACACCACTCATGTCATGCTTTTTAGTAACTTCCATAGTGATATCTATAATAACAAAAAGAGATGATTATCCTTGTTATGCAACAAGTGAGTCAAATAGCTAATACAACAAAACAAAAATATCCTGTTAACATAAAAAGTAAATAATATGGACTCTCAATTGAAAAAAAAAAAATAATAAATTAAAAATATAATAAGAATCAATTAAAAAATATCAAAATTTGTAAAAATCATAAAATTTAATTAAAATTTTATGATATAACTAAATCATCTTTATTTAATATTCTATTTATATCATATATTTACATGCATAAATCTAGATTACATTTACTTTAATATTTTTTTTTCACATTTCTTATTCATTTGTAAAAAATAATAAGCTATTAGTTTTTATGTTTTTTAATTGATATGTTTGTAATAAGTTTTTATTTATTTATTTTAAGATACTGAAATCTAAGATTAAAAAAGTAAAAAATATTCTAAGTATATATATATATATATATATATATATATATATATATTTATTTATTTATTCTATCAAATTTGCATATATGCAAATCTGTATATTACAACGTGCATCAAATCCGTTTTTAAAGGCACACGTGTGAAGAACATTAAATCATGAACTCCATTTAAGTAATGGTAGTTTGAATTTTCTTTTCATAATGGCTGCAATGGATAAACAAAGAAAAGATAGGAGGCTAAAATCTCTTCGTACCTTTATCAAATGTTTATATTAGGCATCAGATATCTTAGAATAAAAAAAAATCATTAAACAAATTTCCAAGTAACCTTAAATTTTTCTTTAAATGTTATCATATTTTATTTTCTGTAATCTCGTTATTTTAATGAGTGATACATATTTATTTCTTATATATAAAATAATTAATATAATTTATATTAATTATTAAATCATTAATGACCGTGGACAGATTGTGTCAAGGATTATAAAAAATGAACAAAAGAAAGAAAATGTAATCAAGAAATAGCATTAAGCTAGTTAGGTGTAACTATGATCGATTACATCTATAACTTATTTACAAATTTACAAAAAAAAAAATGTGATCAACAATTCCTTTTTCGGTTTGTTCTACATTAAAGTTTAAGTATAAGGTGAATGAGATAAATAAATATAATTCTTTTAGCAAATGATATAAATTTCAGTTTTGTTTGCATATAGCCAAAGAAATATTCTTTACACATAAAATATAAAAGTCTAATGAGTTTAATATCATACTACTATCTTTTTAAAATAATAATGAGTTTAGCCTAGTAATCTCGCATTCATATTAATAATCCAATCTTTTTTTTTCAAGCTTTCGATTTGTTTTGAGTCTATTATGGATCAGTGGCCCATGAATGAAATCGTCCCCTGAATCTTGGGCCCGGAATTATCTAACTGAACCCAAAAAACAGTTTTCTAACATAACTTTTAATTTGCTAAATAATAAGAAAAGGAGCATTTCTTTTTGCACCTCCTACCTCCTTGTTATCGCTCCCTTGCCGCTATCATTTTCGATGTGGACTAGAAGAATTTTTTTTGATTATATAATCTTTTTTTTTTAAGTTTTGAATTATACAGTCTAAAAACTACTTAAAAAAATTAAATTATATAATTTAGAATAAAATAAATTACACAATTCTGAAATATTTTTTTTTTTTTTAAATTGTTTAATCCAGAAAAATTTTCATAAGAAAAAAACATTCAAATTGCACGATCCATAAGTTTTTTCATGCAAAAAACTATTTCCGTATTATGCAATTTAAAAGATCTTTTTCATGCAAAAAAGTTACTTATACATTGTGCAATTTAAAAAAAATAAATAAATTGCACGTTCTGAAAGTACAAACGTCTTGAGATTATAAATATTTTTCAAAATTGCACAGTCCATAAGTCATTTTTAAAGGTAAAATGAGAATTTTTGTATTTATGAAATGAGGGAAAAAAACGGGGTGCAAAAAAAAATCCTTAAAAGTAAATTTCGAAGTGAGGCCCAAAAAAAATGCAATACACTATTAAAGCCCAATGGACATGTGGAGTCAAAGTGATAGTGTTGCAGTGTATCCATACAAAATATCAGAAGAATATGCTCAAATAATATTCTAATAATTTGATTAACTTCATTAATGAAACAAAAACTTTGTCACTGGCAGCACTTTAAATAATCTTTTATTTTTGGTCAAAAATAAAGATTGTTTGGACAAAAAAAGTGAGTTAGTTGGATTAGACAGAAGACCACCTAATAAGCTGTCATTATCTCTCAAAATGATTTGTAATTAAAGATTTAGCCTCGTATTAGTATTTTATATTAAACCATTCGGGAGTTTTAACATTGATGTTGACGCTTACTTAATCAATAAATAATCGATTGAAAAAATGAAAGAAATGTATTCTTGTTTCTCACCAATTAATATAAAAAACTACACAATCGAAACTATATATCATTAATCATAAACATCTTAAAATAAAATAATAAGTAAAAGAAATTAGTTTTCACAAATGAACAGGACTTTTTATTTATATTTATATAACTTTTTCATATTTATTCGATGTGAAACTTATACTTTTATTTTTAATCTTAAGTGTGACTCCATTTACATCGGTACATCATTTCAAGTAAAACCATTTCAAAACATAAATATTTCTAATTTGTATCATGGTTCATCAAAACTTGTTTGATTATATGTCAAGAAAACTTTCGATACAAAAATCATACAATATCCATGAATCTCTCACTAATACTAAATTTTCAATTCTAAAACCTCTTATCGAAGAAAAATGATGAACAAGTAGAAAAAAAAAAAAACTTAAAACAATAGTGTGACCCCTTTTTATTATGGTTATGTAGTTTGTCATTCTGAACCATCAGTTTTTATACCACTGTTAGATTATATTTTATACGAGGGTTATAATCATTGAAATATTGTGGTTCTATATATATATATATATATATATATATATATATATATGACATTAGTCTTACACATATAAAATATTTTTATATCACTTTTACCTAAGACCCTAAGACAATTATGTTATGTATTTTTATTTTTATATAATATTTAATTTTGTCTATTTTATCCAATACAATACTTTGAATTGTTCTTAAATTATTCTCGACAGAACTCTATTTATAAAATTAACTGAATTGTTAAACCGACTAAAAAACATATATGTAAATAAACATTAAATAGTCTCATAGTAATATTTTTGTGGCAGTTTCTAAAGACAGTGTTTAAGAGAACAAAAGAGGAAATTGGTGAATAAAACAAGAGTGTGGGTTGCAAGTTGCAATAATAAGTCCTTTTTGTTTTGAAGTATTGTATTAAAGAGAGTTGTCGTTGAGGTGTCTGAAAATGGATATTATTTGTAGTCAGAAACGACAAAACTTTGGAAAATGATGTGCACTCACTCAACCAGATACACCCCACGGCATCTTATTCATTCCCCCTTTTTCTCTTTTTCTTTCTCTTTTACCACACAACACTCATTAATTGCATTTACTTGTACCTCATCACTTTTCTTTCATTCTTCTCTCTATTTATTATCTTCTCATTTTTTTCAATATTTTTTCATCATCACCACCACTGTTTTTAATCATCTTTTCAATACTGCAAAAGTGTATATAAGCACCCTCTGTGTATAAATGAATATAAACCTGTATAAAGTGTTGCCATAACTTTTATTAAAGATAAAGTGATAAGAAAAGAATCATAACAATGATTGGTAGAGAGGGAGAGAGAGATGTATAACTTATTTTCAACACTTTATTTTAATTTCTGTTCATATTTTACAGTAATATGATCACAGTGTATGACTAGGAAAAAGCTGCCACCTTTTCAACACTATCTGTGTTATGCAATCAGAAAAGGTGAAAGATAGATATGATGTGCAGAGTGCAATATTGGGATTTTAGTTTTTACTTATTACAAACAGAAAAAGCTTCAAGCAGTACAATATGGAGTTAATACTGGAATAAAGCTAAGTCACCAACCATGTTTAACTCTACTGAATTTAGTTTGTGATAATTAAGGGTAATTTCAACCTTTTTTAATTCTTGTTATAATAATAACACTAATATATTTTTCTGTACTGCGGAAATAAGTGACAAGTAGTAACAAATATGTGCATAAATGTTCCTCCTTCTTTTTCCAGTTTAATTACATTTTTTAGAAGATTATTTTCATCTGTGAAAAAATAAACTCCAAATATTTTTGTACTTAATTCGTTCACATATCGCTTTACATCATCTTTGTTTAAATGTATATCACTTTTCACCTTATTCTTACCTATCATGTGTATGTGGAAAAAATGAATAGCATAAATCATAAAAGAAAGATCTTCTTAATGATTTTAATTCTATTTTGGAGATTTCACGTTGATTAAAGATCATTTAAATAAATATAAATTTTACTTTATAAGTTAAAATTGTAAGTTTGGATTAAAGATTAAAATTTACTTTTTAAAATAGGAATTAAAGTCTATCGTAACAAGATTTGTTGTTTGTTGGGTCTATTGTATTTTTTAGTGGTGAGAGATTTATTGCTTGTTGGATTTATTTTCCACCCATTATTTGACCATCTATTACTATTTCTATATTTCATCCCATGTTCGAGATATATATGTTTTAGTGTGAGAGGTATGTTGTAGAGATCTCACGTCGATTAGAAATAAGACAAACCAATTTTGTAGAGTTGAGTTAGGTTTAAATCCACTCCTTAACACTTTCCGTCTGCATATGCGTTTGAGTAGAACATCAAGATAAACTAATGACTTTGATATTGTTGTTAGAGTTTTTTTTTCCTGAGAATAATTTGGGAAGATTGATTTAAGGTACGAGTTATATGTACAAGAGAGCTGACACTCTTTCAACATAAAACCTTAAAACCTAATGTTTGCAAATTTTGTTTTTTTTTATATACCACTCAACTTTTCGCTTTTATTTAATTTGAAATTTTCAACTCACACTTGATCTTTAACAAAATTTTTTAGTTCATCGACAAATTCCATGAATATGAAGTTATATACTATGATTGGTGTTAGACATTTATAATTAAAAACTTCGAATATATTGCAGCAAAGTTTAAATACAGATCTTCTTGGTGCCGTGATGTTGAGTTCATGTGGCATACATGTGCCAAGAATGGAGCTTTTCATAACTAGCAAATTTAAATCTAAAATGTAGAGAATGTCGTTAGTAGATTCCAACTCATTTGGAAAAGTAACTATAGATACCCCGTATGCATGCATATACCATCATTTGGGTAGTCCAAGTTCAATTTAGGGTTAAGAAAAAGAGATAGTATATGGCAAGTACATTCCAAAAATCAATTACTTGAGATCAAAAAAGGGAAAGAAGAGAGTAACAGAAAGATTTGAATTTGCACTAGTCATTAAGAGCTTATCTCAGACACATGAATATTGAAAAGAAGAAAATAAAGAAAAGATTCAGGGTTTTTGCGCCATGATTGCATCTCTTTAATGTGGTAACAACTACTACAAGTACTACTAATAAAAGAAGTCACTATCTTCACACAAAAAATCAAAAGGGGTAGTGTGAGAGAGTGGTCCCAGAGGAATTGAAACCTTGTGTCTTTTGTTTGATATTGGAAGCAGAATACTTAACATTTTGGCCAAAGTTGGAGACAGATCACATGCAAAAGGAGCGTGCAAGCCACTTCATATATACTGATATGTGTGCAATGCAAAATCAAGGTGATTTTCTGTGTTTTCTTCTAAGCTTTAATTACCTTAAATTAATTCTGCACTACTACCGGGAAACAAAAGCTAACCACCCATTAAACAAACCTCTTGTGCTGCTCCTAAGAGACACAAATTATCTTTGTCCAACCAAGATGTTTCAGTACAAACAGATTAGTTCTGCTAAGGATTTCTTAAGAGTAAGATTTTTCGTTTAAGTTGTTTTGTAATCTTAGTGTTGCTACCACGTCTAATAGTTTTGTATCGTTTAGACATCGAGGTAAAAAACGGTTTAAATATTCTCACTCTCCAAAACACGTTTTAAGAACAAAATCATGATAAAACTCTACGTTTCAGGACAGACAGACAATACTTCAAATATATAGTGTTTAATACTAATAATATTGATAGACGAACTTGAGATCAGAACATTGAACGTGATAGTGATAGTGGTAGGAAGAATTAGTATTGTTCCCTTTATACCATGTTTGAATCACCACAGATACATAATGAGGCAAAGAAAAATTAATTGGAAGTTTATTCATTTTGCTTTATATGTATATATTTTTTGTGGTGTTCTTTGATTCTTCCTAAATTTAGGGGTGGAGGGTCAGTTTTTGCTTTTTAATTTATTAAATTAGGTGGCTAAGTTATCATGCTTTTCTTTTCTTTTTTTTTTCTCTCTCAGGTTGGTGGATTGGCAATTTGTCCTTTGAGATTAAGAGATCACAATGATGAAACATGAAAAATCATTGATTCATTATTGCAGTGTATATTTTATGTTATCATATATTTTTCATTATTTCCACAAGCAAAAGGGTGTTAGAAATAAGCAAAACTCAATATCATGTCAATTCAAAGAAGCATGGAGAAAGAACATTCTTGAGATTAGATGAAGTAACCTTGCATGCAAATCCATTCCCACCTAATAAGAGAAAAACAGTGATGATGGAAGAAACATGACCAGTTTCTTCTTGTTTATCATAAAAGAAAACAATGTAAACATATTCAATACAACACACACATTTTTGTGTAAAACAACATATTTAATGATAACTTACAATAACACTAATTTAGATTCTTTGCTGGTTTTTTTTATTATTTTTCTACTGTGTCTTTATAATATACTGATTATCATTAATTTTGATGTTTTAAAATATATTAAAAGAATATTTAAAGTACCAATATAATATATGTTTAATGCTCAATAAATGACAGCACCCAAAAGATCAGTGAAAAATCTAAACTCTATCCACACGTACTAATACATGATTTAACGTGAATATGGAACAGTTTGGTATCCATTCTCTAAAACATGCAACACATATAGATTATGAAATTACTTCTACAGTATCAGTCAAGAACTTGATATCAATTATATTTTGTTAAAATTACTGTATAAATTGACACATTAATCTGATGATAAATATAAAATAACTATGAACTAGACCAACATGTTAGGTGATTCAGTCAAAGAGTACAATAATTGATTGAAAATGTGGGAAATTATTCAGCAGAGTCGTGAGCTGTCTGTTATATACTATTTTTAAGTGCAGCAAAAATACTTTTAAAAAAGCTATTTGCAGAAGAAAAAACAAAACAGATTGTGTTTATGATTGTACATGGATAAAAAAAATCACCTTTTATAAACTAATATTACCAATAATACATTACTAAGAAGATAATAGTGCATAAATACATTTCAGTTAATATATATAAATTTTTTTTTCTTAACAAATACCCATCTACAAATTATAAGATATATCTCAGCTAGCGGTACCTTTGATTGTAAATTAAAGGATAACTGTATAAATTTATTAATTTATTATTTTAAAACTTTAAAAGCCAAAAACTCCTTTTCTACTTCAGACAAAACAAGCAACTTTTATAAAAGCTATTGTTAAAAAAAACTTTTACTTTTGTAAAAGTGTTTCATGGGTGGGCCTATTCCTAGTGCATAAAGACTGAAATAACAAAAAAAAATAAAAATATCATTAAACATGTATATCACCTGGAAATATTTAGACATCAATGATTTTACTCACACATCATATATTTCTGTTTTCATAATTTTGAAAAACTCTTCAAAATTAAAAAATGTAAAAGCTTTAATCATATATAAAAGTTTTAATTTTTAAACATTATAAAATATGTCAATTAAGTAGTTGAGTGTTTAGATTTGAAGAAGAAAAAAACCCCATCAAAAAAACCTCCTTTTTTTTCTTTCTCCTTGGTTAACATCACACCCACAATCCTAATAAATTACACATACCTTGGATAATCGTAAAGGAAGAACCTTTGAGAATAAAGATGGAAGAAAAACTTGTGGGATATAACATAACCAAACAAACAATTAAGAAATAATTCAAATAGCAAATGATGTATTTGGTTGATATAATCAGAGATAGAGTGAGGGCGTGTCTGATTGGGGTGGCATTGACTCTTCCCAAGGTAAAGAAGACACCATGATCAAGTCAAGGCAAAACCTGAGCGTGTGTTGTTCACTCTCCAATGAACATATATAATAGTCACATAATTGCTTCTGAGACTGAGAGAACCATTGGAGCGTGAAGACCAAACTCTGATAGAGAAATTGGAGCAAACAATGATGAACAACAAACAAAGGGTGTTGTTGAGTTCAGAAAATTGGAAGTAGTAAATAAGTAAATAAATAGCACTGGAATTAGAGAAGCTTGTCAGAGGTTAGAGGCAGGTGAAAGTTTGAACATGCAGCATTTGAAATGAAACAAGAATCTGGATCTGATAGAAGAACCACACAACACAACATAAGATAACATTATTATGGGGCACAAATACCACACACACGCACGGTCTCTCGCGTTTGTTAATGATACCATGGCATGAGAGAGAAAGGGTCCAACACAGAGAAAGTGGGGCAAGGTGAGTGGGGGTGGGAGAGAGAAGAAAATCTTGGCCTAATTGTTGAAGGCTGAGAAAGATAAAAGGGCAAATCAGAAATAGTTCAGCTCTCAACTTCATTGTCCACTCTTGCCCAGAACCCCATAAAAACACACAAGGGGGACTGAGTCAATTGATGTTTTTTCTGCTGCTTCTGTCTGCAACCATGTTATGAACATGGCGGTGGTTTGGCTTTTGGAGTAACTTGACAACCATTGTTGTGTTTGAGGTTGAGGGGTACAACTGCTTTCGAAAACATTAACCAAACCAAGAGAGAGACTTTATTTTCCTTTCATAGGTAAAGTCCTAGTCTTTTCTGCTCATGTCTGCATTTCAATTTTATTTTGGAAAAGGGTAGAGATTTAGAAGTTGGAGGGAGAACAAAAGAAAGAAAAAGAAACGAACTTGTTTGTAAGTTTGTCCTTCTGATGTTTCTGCAACTTTGACACTCATTGCTTCTTTATAGATTCAACTACCATCTTATGTCCATTTGAAAAAAAAAAAATCATTCTTTTTTATCAAAGGTAACTTTTGACACCCTTCTCCGTTAGTCTTCTCCCATTAATCATGCACACGAGAATACTACTTTTAACACTCAACTTTTTTACTCTCCTTTCTTCTCTAACTTACTTTTCTTTGCTTGCAGGAATACGAGAAAGAAAGTCCCTGTATCACCACTCATCTCAAGTTGGTAGGTAGGGCTTGTGTGTGGTTGAGAAAGAAACTTTACTTGGAGAAAGATAGCCACTAGTGAATATAGAGAGAGAGAGAGACTCAACTTGAAAAAGCAGATTTGATTTTTAGGGATAGACTAGTTTCTTTGGAACCATGTAGTAGTAATCCCTTTTGTTCGATCATGGATTGTTACGAAGCTACACGAATTGTGTTCTTAAGGGTCCAAACTTTGGACCCAGAAAATGCTTCCAAAATCATGGGTTTGCTTCTGCTTCAAGACCATGGTGAGAAGGAAATGATTAGATTAGCATTTGGTCCAGAAGCACTTGTTCACTCAGTGATTGTTAAAGCCCGCAAGGAGTTAGGTTTACCTCTGAACTCTCCGCCAACACCCTCCACTCCTCCTTCTCCTTCACCGTTCCTTCCGAGGCAGAACTCTACTTCTTCAAGGCTCAGTGGTATCAACCTCCCTCCAGCTCTCACCATTCCAAACCCTTCTTCTACTTCTTCTTCATGGCCTACTATGTCTGAGCTTCAAACCCCTGATGGTTTGATGAGCCCCAACAATTTGGTTGTTGGCTCTTCTACTTCTTCATCTTCCTTATCCTTTTATGCAAATGGAGGCTCAGATCCAATTGATGACTTCCAACTTGAAGACCAGCTCTCTTTCCTGAATGATGGTTCTGCTCCTGTTCACAAAAACAACCCTGATTTGTTTTACCCTTGTCACTCAGACTTGTCTTCAAGTCCTACTGCAGCTTCTGACCCTACTCTCTTTCCTACCTTCGATTGGGGAGGGTCTCTTCACCGCAGGAGTTGTTCTGTCAATGATGTTTGTTTGGGCTCTGAGGACTCCAATTCCGGATTGGGGTGGAAGCCTTGTCTTTACTTTGCTAGGGGATACTGTAAAAATGGCACTGGTTGCAGGTTCCTTCATGGTGGACTTGGAGATGCTGATGCTGCTGCTGCTGCTCCTGCTGCAATGGTTGGGTCTCCTAGCAAGCTTGAGATGATGGAGCAGTGCCATGAGCTTTTCAGAGCCAAAACTTCACAGCAGCAAAGACTGGCTGCTGCTTCTCAGTTCATGGCCTCTTCTACTTTTCCATACACCCCAAAGGGCGTGAATTTGCTGTTGCAGCAGCAACAAAATGATACTCAAAGGTACGTGGTACTTTCATTTTCATACCATGCAATCATGTGTTTTGATTAGTGCTTTCTTTGTACTAGTTGAGGTGTAGGATTCTTATCATGATTGATAATAATTGCAGAGCTGCAGCTCTGATGATGAGTGAGGATTTGCATAAATTTGGACGATCCAGGCTTGAAAGAAATGATTTTTCTCTGAACAGTCCTGGGATGGTAAACCCAGCTTCCAGGCAGATCTACTTGACTTTCCCAGCAGATAGCACTTTCAGAGAGGAAGATGTTTCAAATTACTTCAGGTTATTGTTGTTTAGCTTTTGCTGGAGTTCCAATGCATAGTGTGACAATGGCAGAAATATTAACCAAGTTTTTTTGTTACGTGTTGAAGCATTTATGGCCCAGTCCAAGACGTGAGGATCCCATACCAGCAGAAGAGAATGTTTGGCTTTGTTACCTTTGTTTATCCTGAGACTGTGAAGCTCATTCTATCTAAAGGAAATCCTCATTTTGTGTGTGATGCTCGAGTGCTTGTTAAGCCTTACAAGGAGAAGGGCAAAGTCCCGGACAAGTACAGGCACCTCTTCTCTCTGATCTTGCGTTATCTTTTTCTTTCTTGTTATCTTGAGTGTTTTTTTAATGTGTTCATGTTTCTTGTGATACTCAGGAAGCAGCAGCAGGTAGATAGAGGAGATTTTTCACCAAGTGGTACTCCTACTGGACTAGATGCTAGAGACCAATTTGATCTTCAACTTGGTATGTTAATGCTTTAGGTTAAACCTTCTACTTTATTATCTTTTCAGATTATGTTTGTCAAATCAAACCTAGTACTGTACTTAACACTTGTATTGTTTTGTATGTTTTCAGGTGGCAGAATGTTCTACAATACTCAAGACATGCTGTGGAGGAGGAAGCTGGAGGAGGAAGCTGATTTGCAGCAAGCTCTTGAGTTACAAAGTAGGAGGCTAATGGGTCTGCAACTTCTTGACGTCAAGAAGCATCACCAGCGTGCACTCTCCACTGGAAGTCCAATTCCTTCCCCAACTCACTCTCTTAACATGTTCAACCAAAATCTTGTTCTTCCTTCCTTTCACAATATTTCCGAGGCCCCAAAGGGTATATATATATCTCTCTCTTTTACATTTGAAATGCAGCTGCTTTTGAATTGAACTTGGTGCTTTTTTTGGGAGTGTTATGAATTTATTGAGATTTGTGCTACTTGGTTCCAGAGAATGGTTTAACTTCTGCTCCACCTAGTACTGCTTCAGTTTCTGCTGGTCAGCAATCTGTCAAAGTTGCTGTTGGCAAGGAAGTGGTGGTGGTGAATGGCGAGAAAGGATTGAATGAAGGCAATGACAAGCAGAAATCTGGTCATGAAGATGTTGATTTGCAAGAATGGTATAAAACTTGCTCTTATCTAGAATAGTTAGAGTGCACCAGAATAGTAAACACCTTTTTGCACCAAACTCTTTTTCAGTCCATGCCAAAAAACAGTGTGCATTTATTCAGGTTTTCCTAATTTCCTGATTTGATGGTCCTATTTTGAATGGTTTATGAATAAATTCAGTTCGGAGCATAATCTCCCTGATAGCCCTTTTGCTTCCCCAACAAAAGCTGCTGGAGACTTGATGGTTTCCTTCTCTAATGGAACTGTTGAGGCCATTGACACAGATGCCTCTGTCACCTCCAAATTTGGTACTAGTGCATTGCTTCCACCAGCATCTGCAATTGACATGGGAACTTTCAAATCCTATAACTGTCAAATACCAAGGTATTGGTGTCATCACATTTTTTTTTCCTGCTTTTCCCATGGCATGAGTTTTCAGTATCCATAAATTTTTGAACTTTTTGTGATATGGGTTTGGATTCAGGTTCCCTTCTGGCCATGGAACTTTTGGGATGTTCCCGGGCACGGGTGGCCCTATTGGCATTTAGTTTCCTGAGTTCAGGTAAAGGTAGTTTGGAAGTTTATGTTGATGATGTTCTGTTGCATGTTGTCTTTAAGGTGGATTGATTTGTTGTTTAGTATATTAAATTTGGATGCTTTGGTTTGGTCTTTTTTATGCAATATTTACAGGAACTGAAAGATGACTAAACAAACCTGGACAAATCAGTTGAAAACCACCACCATCACCACCACCACTACAACCATGGTCATCACCATCAACCATTAATACTATACTTCTTACAACCATACAAAATGCATACGGAAAAAGCAGTTGAGTAAAGAAGGTGGGGCAGGCATTCCCCCTTCTTTTGTTATTAGCATTATTAGCATTATTCCACCATTTTCTTTTTATGGTATCTGTAGTAGTAGTAGTAGTAGTAGCAGCTGAGTGAAACACAGGTTAAAATAACACAGAAAGAATCACCAGAGAGTGAAATGTGTAATAGGAACTCCCAAGCAGTGTAATTTCTTCATGTTATGTAGTAGTGTAGAGTGTTAGTTCTATGTTGTTACAGGTATAATTTGTATAGCTGGAGCATTTCCCAGAGAAAAAACAATGCACAGATGAAGTGGTAAAAGCAAAAAGGCAGAGCTTTATAACTCCAAGGCTGATTCAAAACCCCCCCTCTTGAAGGGTAACTTGAATTTGAAAGCTATAATGAGGAGAGGACTGTACAATTGTTAATCTTAGCTGATTAAAGTTCGAAGTTGAGATTTTTAGCATGGAGGTTATGTTTTTATCAGTTATGCTTGTACTTCTACTTAGTTGTTACACACAGTTATCAAAGAAAGAATCAGAAAGAAGAATGAAAAGTGAGATTTTAGTCTCATTGGTCTATTTGCCTCTCTTGTGTGCTACTTTTATTTTGAAGGAGAATTTGTCTCTTTGTTCTTGCAATTATTTTTGCCTTTCAATTTGTAAATTGGTGGGGTCTGCGTTTTTTTTTTGCCATTATTGGAGAGGAAAGAAGAGGGTCCAGAATGCAGCATCACATGGAGGTTGCTGACACTGCAAGTGGACCACACACATTTATATAATGCCAGGTTGTGTATAGGTCCTACCCACCAGCACCTACCCATGTGAGTGATGCCACTTTTCTTTTTCATCTACCCTTTAATCTGTAATAATAAAATATGTACACCCTTTAGTTTATCTTTCATCACTGGAAAGGACACACATAGATCTAAAAGTAGGGTACATGCCCCACATATGACAAAACTCACCAGTTACTCGAATCTTTAGGGCTCGGTGGCCTTATCAATGTGTGAGACCTTGGTCTTCATTTACTGTGTTTTTTTGTTTGTTTTGCTCCCTTTCAAGTTT
>Ga0214545_1000311_pt1 | contig 71571 bp, 32 predicted proteins | sample CNSS4metaG_FD_160064 | JGI IMG/M metagenome (GOLD analysis project Ga0214545, IMG submission 160064) | Root nodule microbial communities from cowpea collected in UCLA plant growth center, Los Angeles, California, USA - CNSS4 | ecosystem: Host-associated > Plants > Roots > Nodule | place: USA...
TTTAGATTTTACAGAAGAAATTTTGGCGTTGTAAAAATTATGTTAAATGTAAATTAAGTAGTCCCAGTAGACTGTTATTGTGTTCGTGTTTTTGGTTTGAAAAAAATGTATTGTGTTTTGGGGCGTGTGGAAAGGAATTCGGCGGAAATTAGGAAAAAATGGAATGAAAGTGGAGGTGGGATACTATAAGTGGAGTGGGATGTTTTAGAAAAAAAGAATAGAATGATGCAGTGGAAGTGAAATAGGTGGAGAGAGGGGACAGGGATGGCCTGCGATGCCCAGCAGTTGGGTACAAAAGGAGGGAGTGAGCCATGCTAACCACTAAAGTAATAATAACTACTAAAAAGTGATAAGATTGAGTTAGGTATTTTTCTGGTTCTACACTGTTTCCTGATTATTGAGTTGTGAAAGGGGGAAATGGAATGGGCCACTGCCAAGGGAAAACGTTGTGGCCACTGCTCTGTTTTGACAACGATGGATGATGGGGTCGGTTAATCAGTTTTGTCGTCTAAGATTTTTTATTTTTTTTTTTATTTTTTTCTCCTAATTCTAGTCAAATCTCGGACAACAATTGTATCGAAGACATATATATAAACGAGAAACAAACCACAAAATAAGAGAAAGACATGTCTCCATGTGAATGCAAAATTACAGCTCCTCCCCATTCATTAACAAATATCTTTGTGGAGGATTTCTGATTTGAGTCTGAGCTGTACTCCATATATGATTCGCTAGGATCTATGGGGCCTTTAAGTTGTAGCCGAAGATGAGTCCATGATTAGCGGAGAATTAGAGGCCTTTTTTCTTTTACCTTATTTAAGGATTTTATAGCTGTGGTACTGTGGATTACATCGTGCTTGACGTAAGTGAGCAATTAATTAATTTAAGATAAAGTTAATCTCTCGTATTAAAGATATAGGGTTCATCAGTGAGGGATGAAAAGACAAACGTAGAGTTGGATGAACGAAGACCACAGTAATGTGGCCAAATTGACCAACGAAGTCGTCATTAAATTTTCACATATTATAAATACGAAAAAATAATGTTGTGATCTTTATAAAATGGAGAAGCAAAAGACAGGTCCCAAGCTGTTATTGTCAACTATTCTGAACAAGATGACCTTTTATTGCCAACTGTTCTGATCAAACATCTAGTCATGAGTTTTATTACAGTGACGGACCAAGACCAGTCATCGCTTCGGCTCAACTACTAACAGACGTGGTAAGTATGGCGGTAGATTAATGCCGGTTGAAATTCCTATGCCATTTTACAACATTTTCAACATCATTATCACCAAGGCGGCCGATATGAATTACAATGAGATCATTAAGAATAATAATTGCCCTTTTGAAATATTGCCAAACATCTGTGTAAATAGCAAAACAATAACATATACATGCCTAAGCCAAAATTTTCATTTTTAATTTAAGCGAAGCTTCTGTGAACACTTCGATCCAGCAACAAATAATGGAATGACCATCTAAATCCTATCATGCTTTATTCTGATTTGCTCGTTTCACTTGCAGTGCGGCTCTTACCACATTTCCTCTTGTGATAATCCCAACCTTCAGATATTAATAATGACCGTTTAGAAACACTCAAGTTAAAACAAACACAGATATAACAAGATTGGACGACTATCTTACCAGTCTACCCTCAGCATCTACAACTGGAAGGCGTCGAAATTTGGTTTCTAGCAACAACCTAAAATGGAAATTTAAAAAGGTCATCTTTTTTATTGACGGCTTAAAATATTCTAAAAAACAAAGTTAAACAGGGAAAGAGATGGAAGAACCTCGCAGCATCCTCGAGATTCGTGGTCTCACGAACAACCATAGGGGCAGTGGTCATCAATTCACCAATCAATTTTCCGTTGGTCTTACTGAGCAGCTTTTGAATCTCGTTAAAAGTCTGCAAGAGCTCAATATCAGCAAAAATGGAGCTCTATTTAACTAGCTGAATAGAATTAACTAGTAGCAATTGAAATGCGACACGCAATGCAACCCGTCCACTTCACATGCAATCATTACCATATATGAAACATGAACAGTCAAAAGGGAAAGGCTTTGTCCGTATTGGACATATGACTCTTCGAAATACCCATGGGCGTATTAAACTCCGCAGTGCCACTTAGTTGTCTATATGGGATATTTCACATGATTGCCACGCAAATATTTCCTGTAGGTTGAGACTACTTCAAATAGATAAGGTAACTGAGGGAGAAAAGGGGATGAACACTGAACAGACATGCTTAGAGAAGTATGTGTCTTTGGATAATTAATACCAGATCTAAACAAGTAGCACATGCTTAATGAGACGAGGTATTATAGAATTGTCAAGCTATTTTTAATAATGAAATTACAAATCATATTAAATAGTAAGTTCAAAGACAAGTTCAGAAATAGCTTTAAGCATATTTAAACAACGTATAGGAATTGAAAAAACATTTATAACTTCTAACTAGGAACTGACTAAACCATTCAACCGAGTTCCAAGAAACAGAACCGTATATTATTTCATAATTCAGAACAAAAAACTGAATCAGGAGCACATAAAGTGATCGACATATTGTGTGAAGCCTCAATTTTAGATGGACAGACACAAAGAAATTGAATAACTAATTAAGAAGCATAGAGTGAGTAGTCTGTCTGTCTGTGCAAAGGTCCTATAACAGAAGAAGAATGAAAACAAAGCAACAAAGGGTGCATCTATTGGTGCTTTTCTATTTAGTTTATTTAAAGATGTCAGTTTATCTGACTTTTCAGTTTAGTTGATGAAATTGGTGAAAGAATAAATATTTAAAAAAAATGAATTGTAGAATTGGGTATTTGTGCGAGATATAGAATGGCACTGCTACATGTATGTTCAGTACAGTTCAAAATCATCTGTGATTCATAACAAACAACTCATGTATGTTCAATTATATTCAACAAGCTTAGTATTCATCTTTAAACATAACTCTCTCCATGGTGCAGCTTCCTTTTTAATTTACACTAAGTTCAGACTTTTCAGGCTAGCCGAGTTCTCCAGTATAATTAAGTTTAGTAATCAATTCTCTGTAGTTACTGCATACCACTGCTAAAGTGCGGTTGGCACTTTAGCATACCTTCACCTTCCATGCACAGATTAGTGGCTTGTTTTCCTTAAACACACTATTAGCCTTTTTTACTAAAAAAAGATTGTTTAAATTTTAAGTGTAATTTAAGTCAAACACATTTAAAAATCAAACACACACTTGATCAAATTTCATTTATTTATTATACATATTTCAAAGGGGTCATGATAGAGTACACAACTGTTAAATTTTCTATAAGAAATTGTTTGGTATTCTGGTAGAAATGCCCAGTTATACTTTATATCTGGTTTTGCTTAGTAAACTGCGCTTATTTGGTAATTTAAGTATTAACACCACGAAATGGAGACAATATTAGATACACGGTAAAGATGAATGAACTATAATAAAAAGAAGTTCGAACATACTTTCCAAGTACTATCAACTTCTGGAAACATGCTGTTATCCTTTAGCCCATGACCTGAAATCAGCAAAAACACTTTATCTGAGCAATAGGGTTTGAGGATGGAAGCACATAAAAAACCCATAAAAATATTTTTTGTTACCCTGTGACATGAGAGTGCTGTTAAGTTTTGAAGGCGGTGAAAATCACACTAACAACCAATGATAAAAGAAATGTTTCTTTCTAAAAAAATAATAATTTACCTGATATAGAGTCAAGTGCTAACAAGTCATAATCTGAAACAACACCAACCTGCAGGGTATAAAAGAATCTTTAGGAATAGTTTCAATGAAAATTAGAACAGCTACGTTCTGCCAAGTTAAACTCGTGCAAATTTCATTATACAAATAAAGAACGGAAGTAATAAACCATGATCAATTACTAATACATTCTGTAAGGTTGTCGCCATCAGATTCAATTGTTCGAAGGATAACTGGCATTGAACTAGACTTGCTGAATGCATATGGTTTTAAATAGTTACAACAGTCAAAAGGGAAAAAATGTTCGTGGAGAATCCTCGGATTCACTATTAAATGTTTAAATCAGCATCAGCTGGATTTCAGCCAGAGACGCTACCTATATATAACAAAGTTTTATCTATCTTCACATTAGAAAGGTTTTTAAAAATGATATTTTCATTCTCAAATCAAAATTAACCAGTCTTGGGAATTTCCTTGTTCAAACTGCAAAGGCATATATATTCAGGATTGTATTTTTACGACACAGACATATTTTAAAGAGCAACGGTTTCAAAAGGAGAAAAAAAAAAGTAATTCTCAAGGCTGTCTGGTGTAGGCGCCCATCAAACTTATACCACCTAACCCTTATGTGTGTGGAGAGAGGTAATTTCTCTGGCTTGAAACTGTAACCACTTGATCTCAACATTTTACCTTAGCAGTAAATGTCAAGGTTGTGTGTGTAAATCATAACCTTATTTCTCTCATGATATGACAGTCAAACAGTGCATTTTGAAAAAAATAAAATAAAATGAAAATGGAAAACTGCAAGGATTTTAGTAATAAATATGGTAGAAACTTATTAAACACATAAACCAAGTAAAAGAGAAAAAACGAAAACGGCTACAAAAAACTCACCAGTTTCCAGTTATCATCTATCACAGGAAAACCAGTTATCCTTTTCTCAACAAGAATATCCAAAGCTGTTGCAAAATAACACTTTTAGAAATTAAAATATAAAACCCCTATTCCTTTCACAACATATAGAAAAGAAAAAGAATGGAAAACAATTCTGCCATGAAATAAAACATGAAACAACAATGAAATATACCTTCATCCACAGAAGTTGTGGGTTTCACCACATATAAGTCCTCTTTCCTTGTCATAAAGTCACCAACAGTGTACAGTCCATTTCTTGGCTGCATGTAATGTCAAAAAAGCACAAGCCATGTCAAAAGTGGTCTCTCTACATTTAAATATTCTGATAAATCGGTACATCATACACAGTGAACCACTGAGAATGTTTCAGGCCAAAACGAACAAAAATCAAGCCGTTCATGATTTTGCCACCTCGGTACAAAACGGTCTCCTGTATATGAAGGAGGCAGATATAAAGAGACTAATTCTCCGACTCTTCATGCTAAAGCATGAAACTAGATTCAAAATTCTTACATCACTGCACCAGCGAAGAAGGCACCTCTTAAGAATTAACAATAGCTACACGCGGCCTAACCCTATACCACAAGCTAAAAACACAATAATAAAAAAAATATACAATTAAAAGCCCCGTAAAATGAAATTCAGAGTCTCTTAACCAAAATCCGCGCAACTAAAGCAAGTGAGCGTAACGCAAATGATTAAATCTGTCAATTATAATCTAAAATATTAATATATTTTCAATCCTAACGGTTCCGCAGCTGATAGAGGAAATTCGGTACTATCGTACGAACATGCTTTGCTCAGTTTGCAAACAGGATAAGAATTAAGGAGAAGAAGAAGAAGAAGAAGAAGTAAAGTTACCGAGACTGAATTAGCGGTGAGGGTGTTGGCGGCGAGAAGCGGCGGGGGACAGAGTCTCCGGAAAGGGGAAGAGCGGGGGAAAGCAGCGGCGGTGGGAGGCTGGAAGAGAGGACGGTGAACGGCGGAGGAAAGCGGAGGGAGAGTGTGGAGATGGGAGTGGAAGAGAACCGAGTCCATTTGTTGGGAGTTTGGTTGGACTCGATTCGGAATTGAGAGAGGCTTTGTTTGTTTGTTTTGGGATTCAGATTTCAGAGTTCTCACTCCAATCTGCAGATATCAAACACACAAAATCCACCGTCAATTTCTTTTTCGTCTACCAAAATAATTCTAAAAAATATCGTTAAATATCCCTACAAAATTTGGCCTGATTTGCTGGTGTCGTCAAAATATCAGTTATTCGTAATTCCTTCTTGATTAAGATGTTGGCCACCACGAGATTAAAACTCTTCAACTTTCACGTGTTTCCTTCTTCTTCAATCAACTTTCCGTGTCAACATTTTCTACGAAAATTTTCATTCAATTTTTATCACACCATTCTTTAAAGTAATTTTTTCATGTGGTTCAATGTTCTCTAGTCTGACGATATTACCTCCTGTGCAGTTACACCCATTTTATAATTCTATTTTTCAAGCTCTTGTTTTGTTTTTTAGTTATACTTATTCATGCATATATATATATATATATAGTAATTTTCTCAAAAAAAAAATATTCTTGAGTTTTAAAAATTAATTATTCACTCTGAACAATGCCGCGGGCTTTCTTCGTTCTCGTATTACTGAGAATGTTAGGTTCATACATTTTAGACTTCAACTTCCAAAAGCGCGATCCAGATCCACTTAAAGTTAGGAACTAAGCCCAATGTGAAATGGAGGGGCCCAAACACGAAGCCCGATTTAAGTGTAGTTTTTTTTTTTTTCGTTTAAACTCAAGGGTGGTCTATTTAGGCAATATGTAACATAAAAAATTTTGCTTTCTGAAATCCACAATTATTTAGAAAACAAAGATTTGATTTTATATAATTGTAAACCTTGAGAGTGGACTTATTGAAGAAAAAAATGGATACTCCAGGGTTTTGAACTGGAAAATTTGAATTCTTTAAAAAAAAATACAATTCTACAAGTCAAGACTTTAAGTGTAGTTAAATTTTAGTAAACTTAATTGTCCGAGTCCACGTAATTCGAAAATTATTAATTTAAATTTTAACCCTGAATTTTAGATTTAAAAATCTGAGAACTGTAAATTATAAAGGTTGGAATTTTATATTTTAAAAAACCTTCAAACTTTAACCTTAGAAGTAAAAAATGTTAGATGGGCTTCGTCATAATATTGATGGGCCTGGATTGAGGGACTCTGAAACCCAACACTGCCCTTTTGGTAACTCTGAGACGTAATGCTGAGAGTGTATTCAAAGTTCTTGCTGAACATCAACTCTCTCACCCTCACAAATGAATGTCAATCAATGATGTAAGACACTAAACTTGCCAAATGAATTTGAGATAAATGACTTTGGACCTTTGAAATACTTTCTTCGAATTGAGATTTCAAACTCTAAATCATGTTTTTTTTACCAAAATATTGTAAATCACATTCATATTTGTCTATACATATCAGTTATATCACCAAATCAAATAAATAAGACATAAATAAATCCAACAGACCCAAAATGCCAATTCTCAAAAATGTATTTAGATTTATACAATTATACATTTTGAATATTTTATTTTCACAATTTTACCTTAAATCGATGAAAAATTTAGCAATAAAATTAAAAAACCTCATTCTTCTAACAGAATTTAAATATACATAACCTAATTTAATATGTTACATATCACAATTTCAAATTCTATAATAATCAAATAAGAACTACTAAGTATTTTATTTGAAGATAAAAAAAATAAGTCTTAACTTAAACAAAACCATTACAAATATATTATTTAATTTAAAAAAAAACATCATGTCAATAAATAACAATCATGTTGAATTCAAAAACCACTTGGTAATAAACACTTCTTATCTTTTATTTATGATACAAACAATTTTTTTTTTGTTAGCATACATATCGATATTAGTCTCACAATCTATAAATCAATCATTTGAATTAAGAACGTAATTTAACTCATTAACTCAAGTTTAGTGACATGATATCTCTCATATAAAAAATCATATGCAACAACATTTATAGTTATAGTATTAACTTAACGTTTGTAATTAGACTTGAAATTCTAAAAAGCTTTAAAACAATGATATTTCAGTATGATAAAATAATTAGACACAACACTTAAAATATATCCATTACATCAAATATCTTTATGAAAAACATCATAACATATTAATTAGTAGCTCTATATATCACAAAAAAGAAAAATATATAATCATATTTCAATGAGTCAACATTTTATTTGTTTTTATTAGTAGAAAAAGAAATTTTAATCATATCTTTGACAAATATATTATATAAAATTTGTGTTAGAAATATTTAATTAAAAAAATAATAATAATTTGTGTTAGAAATAATAATAATAAAATTCAAAATAAAAATTAAAAAATAATATAAAATTAAATTAAAATCGGATCATAATTTTTTGAAATAATTATTATTATTCTTGCAATATTGTTATGACTATTTATTTTTTTTCACCACTAAAATGTGATGATGACAATAGAATAATCAACCCAATATTAATAATAAAAAAATAGAAAAAATAATTTTAATATAAAAATACATTAAAATTAAAGTTTTATGGTATATATAATAAATAATACTTTTGGAATATCTTTTTCCGAATGTACAAAATATACTTCCGGAAATACGAACTATAATACAATTTGCATTTTCTATTCAAGAAGTCGATGTCTCTTGGCTAAACACGTTTCAAAAGAGTATTTCTGGACTTTGTAAACGATACTTCACCATTATTTTAAAAAAAAAAAAAAAAAAACAACCTTCAAACCTTATTGATTACTAAAATTTATTTTAACCACTATATAAATTATTGGCACCAATTTCTTTTTCATTCACTGATGTGTGACAAACACTATTTAATGACTATTTTGATCACGTATTACAAACTGCTTATATTCCAACGATTTAGTCACTGAATAGCATATTTCTTGTAATAAAGCACTCAAACCTGAACATTTCATCGTGAAAACTTAAAGCCAAAACAAAGAAGGAAAAAACCTTAACTCTTAAGAACCATTGAAACTAGCCAATTCGATAAATAAAAAGTTTTTCTCTTAATTTACTGCAAAAAGGTTTTCCTAACCTCCACGTTTGAATTTACAGCCACATATTAAAACTAACCACAACAAAAATGTAAGTTCAATCAAATTAAGACGAGGAAATTCAAAGTTGATTAATGAATGATAAGATTCTTTTGCACAAAATCCTGATGACATAATTATGTCTGTTTACTGTAACTAAGAATTTATACCTCTTTAGTTGCATCCTCGCAAAACCGACCCAACCAACTTCGACTTATTAAAGTTAAGAAAGATACTTTAGAAAACATTTTAGCATTTATATATAATAAATGTGATATGTATATACTAATACGTGTACATAACTTCTAGCAAATTCTGAACATGTTCTTTTAATAATTTAAGATTTATTTGTAAGAAATTAAATATGTTTACATGTCGATATCAACTTGTATTTAAAAATGAAAAAAAAAATATAAATAACATTTTTTTCATTTTTTTTGTTTTTATAGGATCGATACAATACTCTTAACTCATTAATGTCTTAGTTTTCAAGTAGTCTCTTTATTTTTTTTCTGATACAAAGAATGCTTTAGTCATTTCAAACAATTTTGAGTGTACATATCCAGGTGTATATACAAAAAACATTTTGATGCTTAAGTCGACAGATATCTAAACAAAAAGATATTAAATACAATAATCAATGCAATCAACATCCTACCTACACATTCTATTTATACTATTTCTAATGAGTTTTTACTTATCATCAATTTAATTACAGTCCAATTATGTTAATATCATTATTTAACTGATTTATGTTAAGGTGGATTTAGAATGATTAATTGTACTAGATATTCACTGATCTATCATTTTTAATGTCAACGATCGATGAGACCTATGAGTTGGTCATCTTCTCTTGAATATTTGACCAATTGCCGTCTACTATACACTTCTCACTTTATCTACCTATACGTGTTTACGAAGGTGTTCCTAGTAGATAATTTGAAAGAAGTGTTTTTTGTGGTATTTGAGGAGTTGAAACATATTGTGAACGAAGATGAGATTGAGTAAAGTTGTGGTGATATATGAAGCGGGTCCATATTGTGTGTCTTTATTGTTGGAAGGAATGTGAAAAAGATTTTGCAAATTGTGATGGTGGTCTCATGAATCATCAAATCCTAAATTTTTGAATTGGGAAAAGTAACGAAGGAGACACAAGCAGGAGCAGTAGTAGCAAAGACATGGCAAAAGCAGATAATTATGATTTCATAGGATTCCCTAGTAGCTTGGTTGCCTTTCTAAAATTGTCAAATTACATAGTGGTTGCAAAGTTAATATTCCTATATATGGGAACTACACGTGACCCATTAGCCACACCACACACAAACCTAAATATTCGCACTCCCTAATGTCACGGAAACAACAAGACCACGTTTCAATCGGAACATGTTCTCTTTGCACTTTCTTCCCCAAAACAAAAACCAGAGATTATTTTTAGGTTATATGCTGCCACAGACAATGCCTTTTGTATGCACCGATTCCTTAAAACAGTGAAATATGTATTATTCCGAATGCATAAAATACTTAGTTTGAGCCGAATGCAAAGAATTATGACACAGTTTCCCCTACTTATAGCTCACGTTACTATTTTCGGGAACGAAATAGAGTCTAGATTCTTACTTGTGACTCTTGAACCTGTGTTCGGTCGTTTAGGTTTAACGTTGCAATGAATGCCATTTTAAAAGTCTTAAATCATTACTTAAATATGGTTTATAACGTTTACTTAACTCAGGGATTGGAAAATTGAAAAGTTAAAACCTAAAAGAGGTTAGAAATTTTGAGTTGTGAATTTAATTTGGTTGGGTTCTAAGCATAAAACCTAATCTTGGAAGTTATAATTTGATGTATGATTTGTTGAATAAGTTTTGCCCCCTTAGGAAAGTAAGATTGTAGAAGAAGAAGCAGATATTTGATTAATGGGAGGAAAATAGTGTAATTGGAGGCGATTGTGTGTGATTTTTGAAATGGAGCAACATAAGTTAGGTGGGATACATAGGTGGAATGGTTAAGGATAATAAAGTTGGTGGGCCTGGGCTTGAATAATTGAAGGAAAGGGGTGAGAAAAAAAAACAAAAGAGGGAGGCCCACTTAGTTGGAACTGTTTCCACTTGGGGAAAACAATGTGTTCAACCTTAGCCTCGTCCCACTTCCATTATGGGAATGTTTAGCTTTTTGAAATTTTGCCCTCCACTCATTGTTACCTTCGATTCGACTCGTCTGGTAAGATAGATCACAGATAGAGATTCCAAGAAACACAACACAGAACACAACACTTTGGTTTTTTGATGGATAGGCACGTTCCCAATTTTATGAGGTTGCACTTGTTGGGAATTTCGTCTCCAGTGCGATGTCACGTGGCCTTCTCTTTCTCCACTTGTTCATTCATTTGTTTCAAGCAATGAAATCTGTATCAAACTATCTACCACCCCCACCACAAATAAAAACAACACCTCAGTTTCATTATTATTCCACATCCGATTAAAAATAAGACAATTTTATAATTTATAAATGAGATATAAATTTTATCTTATAAATTAATTTTGTGAAACGAAGTTTGACTTAAAATTCAATAATTTTCGTCTCACAGATTCCTAACAAAGTCAACCATATCATATATTATTGTTTTTTATGTATTTCTAGATAAAAACATATAATAAGTGATTGTTAACAAAGAGCAACGAACCATGATACTTCTTGTGACATCAAATCTAAATGGTGACCCATGAGAAATATTAGTCTTAGTTTTAAATAATTGATTTTCTGAAAAGATAATAACGATGTCCCTTAAGTTTTGGAAGAAAAAAATTAAGTTTTCACTAATAACATCTTCTTTGTCCAACCCGATGAGAAGACTAACTCATAATTAGTGCTAATCTTGATTTATACATTAAAAGAACGAGTAGAATAATATTATCTTAGCCTATTGATAAAATACCGCATAATAGTGTATAGCAGTAAAAATATATAAAATAAATATTTAAAAATAAATTCATTGTCATCTCAGTTTCTCATACAAAAAATTCACTATTATTTTAATTAATAAAAAAAATAATTTATTACCATTTTATTTTACAAACACTGTCAAAAAAGTTATAGGCGATAACAAAAACAAATAACATAAGTTAACAAGATTACTAAATTTCAATTTAGATCAATTTTGTTGACATTTTCTTTATATCACAAACTATTGCGACTGTGATAGCAGTCTCGCAGAATAAAATATTGGCTTACTTCTAAACAATATTTTATTAAGACTATATTTATATATAAAAAAATACTTTTTATAATTCATTTAAATTTAAATATGTTTTTTTCAATATTTCTATTTGTCTGTTTTTTTTTCAATTTTTTTTATTTTATATTTCTTTTTATTTATGAAATTAAAGGGCATTAGTTACATGATGATGTGAAAAAAAAAATCAATATTCTTTTAGATGATATAATTTCTTAAAATTTGAAATACGATTTTAGATTTTAAATCGGTGAAATACCTGTCTCTCTGCGTAGGAAATAAAATTGTGGTACAGAAGTTATGAAATTGTAGTACCATTCACGTTACATCAAATAAAATACATTGAAAGTAAAGCAGTTTTTTTATTAAATAATACATATTTGAGCGGATTGCGATTTTTTATTAGAGAAACATATTTTATTTATTCTGTGATAAATATTCTGTGAAAAATGATGACGATGTCAACCTGATGTTATCTCTCACATAAAAGTAACATTACAAATCTGTCTTAAAATATGATTATTATTTTAATTGTCATAAGTTTAAATAGGTTTTTAAAGATTTTAGTTTAATATAACTTTTAGTAGATTTACTCTACTCATTTTATATAATTAAAATAATAACAGAATTACTTAATTAATTAAAATATTTCAAAATTGGTATTAAGTATATGATTCATGTATTATTACATTATTCCCCGTTTATTTACATAACAAAGTTTTGTAAAATATAAGTCTTAAACGAACGAAAGAGGAATGATGTACAATAGAAGATAAACTATTTATTTCACCATTATTTTCGATTTCAATAGTACAGTTAAATAAGTGATAGAAAACTTAAATAATGTGATTCATTCTTTTGATAAGTTATACTAAGTTGAATACGATGAAAGTGATTATGCAAATATTTGAAATTTATATTGAAAAACTTAAGAAATCAGTATATTATTTTGGATGATTAATTTTGATAATTATTTATGAAAAAATAAAAAAATAATAATATTATTTTGAACCTGAAATTGATCTAGTCTCGGTCTATAATGCAGTTGAAAATGTCAGACATTCATAGACCCACGCGCACCAACCTATTTGCTAAAATACACGCTTGCGTTGCGTTTTTCTTCTTTCTATTCAACCCCGTTGCCAACATAACTTCAGTCCAATTATTTTTACAATTTTTTTATAAAATTAGATATTTTTTTTCTTTATATTTTAATGATTATTTTTTTATTTATTATAATATATTTCACTTTATTTTTAATTTTTAATAAATATAATTTTAATATATATATATTAATATATATATATATATATATATATATATATATTAATTTAATAACATTATAATATTACTAATATAATATAATACAGATATTTTACGCTAGTGTTTATTAATTTCATCTCTGTATTGATATACTACGGTACCATCAAGACTCTAATTTATATGTGTGTCAGTTCTTTTATCAGCTTGACTCGCCCAAAATTTAACTTATTTAAAAAAACTGAGGTTATTTTTATTAGTTACCAGCTTTTTTCTATTAGTTTCTTAATATAGTGACACTAATTATGTCTGAACCAAAACATCATGAAATTATCAAAATGTTTACCATTGCGCCAACTTTAATGATGAGTGAACGTAACTGATTTGATTTTTTGTTAAAAAAAATATCTTCTATTAAATTATATTTTTATTATTTTAGTATCTGATAATATAATTAAATAAATGTATTTATTTCACATGTAACTCATGATGAAATTCAACATTCTTTTATAATTCAGTAAACAAAAAATTATAATTTCTGCAATATTACCCGAAAAGAACTTCTAAATTGAATTTTACATCATCAACAAAATTGAAGCGAGTTATTAATATTTTTTAGACTACTTTCACTTGAATAGTTTTTTTTCTTTTTTATAACATAATTAATATCATGATGACCAATATGGACTTAGAGGCTCATGAAATTAGTAAACCTTACTGTGAAGCAATACTTAATATAGCTCTTAAATTAGATTAGGATAGATAGATATTGAATAAAAACAACATGTATGTATACTTAGATTAGATCAAGATAATGTGATTAAGAACGAGTTAGTTTTTACGTGTCTTAACGAGATTTGTCTTGACACCTGGATTTGGATAACTTTATTTTTTTAGAATTTGAATTTTTTTTTATTATTTTTTATTATTTCTTTGTATCGTATTTTATAATATATTAATTATCACTAATTTTAATATTTTAAAATATATTAAAAAAATATCTAAAATATCAATATAATATTTTTTTTAATGTTAAACGGTAGTAAAAGAAAACTGATAAAGAATTTGACTATTTTTTCAAAGCATTTAATCAAATTTTACACTTTTTAAGCATTATTACGTGCATTGACATTTTAATCACATCCACGTCTCAAAATACATTTATCATTGTATATCACATGAAAAAGTTATTAAAATAAAAAATAAAATAAATAAAGAATTTAAAAGACGGGAACCCTACCAATTATTTTGATAAAGAGTGTAAAAACAAAAAAAATGCAAAATAAAAGAATTTTAGAAACAGAAGATGACTATTATGAAAAATAATAAATCCAAATTACGTAGGTAGGACATTACATTATTATTATCTATTTTTCATACTCAAATTCGTCAATTTATTCGCATAATTATTTTCTTCATAAAAATATGGGTAACTTTAAACTAAATTTTATCGTAAACATGTAGACATCCAAGCCATTTGCCATTTGCCATTGAAAGTTTAAAGCACTTTTCAAATTTAAACTAAAGGGGAATTACATTCCAGCCAAAATATCGTAAAGTCTGTAATATAAGCATGTCCCAATAGTGAAGAAAAAACTCAATAAATTTATTTGGGTTAAGTTGTATATTTTGGTTGACTTTTGTATTTATAAAAAATTACTTTTCATCTTAATTGATACACAGAAAATAAATCTGTATTTCTTTTTCTCTCTCTTTATTTTATAAAGGATTGAGTATGATTTTAATCTTTTAACTTATACTGAATATTAAAATTAGTTCTTTTTGACAATCTTAAACTAATTTAGTTTCTTAATCCTGTAAATGCGTGAATTTAGTTATTTTAACCAAATCTTTTTAAATTTATTTGATGTGTCAAACACATTTTATTATACTATTTGAGTTCGTTTACATTATTTGACACATGTTTGTTTCAATGTTAACTGAGAAATGCGTTTGAGATATTAATTAACCTTAAAAAAATTTAAATTTAAAAGATTAAATCCACACATTTCTAAAAATAAAAGACTAAATTAGTTTGAAATTTTCATGAGAGACTAACTATAACTTATACTAAAAGTTAAAAAATAAAAAATATATTTAACTTTTTTATTAGAAATAAATATGTATTTTAACGAGTAAACTTCAATGCTCAGTAATAATATGACGTGGGTGTCACAAAAAAAATTGATAATTTACAAATACATTAAACATAAAGTTCGGTAAAATATTTTCCAAAAAATCAATATAATTACAAATTAGTAGTTTTCTAATAGAAAATAAATTGAGATACCCGTCCAGTAAAATAAAATAATTTTTTAAAATTTTTATTAAATAAAATTGGTATGATAATTTATCATGACATTTTTTTAGTTTTGTCAAATTTTGCAAGTGTGTTTCAAGACAAACATACTCCCTACTATGAGTAATAAAATCGGTTAAGACTAAGAGGGTAAAAAGGAGAGAATAGAAAATGCAGTTAAAATTTCAATGATAATTATTTATAGGTTAAATCATTCCATAGGTTCCATTTTTGTAGCGAAATCTCAAGTAGGTCCCCCATTTTTATTTGACCCAATTGAGTTTCTATTTTTGAAAATTCGTTGCAATTGGTTCCTTTCCGTTAGTTGACCAGTAATGGTGTTAATTATGTGCCACGTGTCAGCACGTGGTTTTTTTGACTTTTTTTTATTTTTTTTTTATTTTTTTTTATAATTTTTTTTAAAAAAATTAAAATTGTCACGTGTCAAACTGACATTGTGCCACGTGGCAGAGACAGTGTGATGTGGCAATTGCAGTGCCACGTGTCAATATTGGATGTGAAAAGTCTCAATGTAGTCCCTGTATTTATTATTTTGTCTCAATTTGGTCCCAATTTTTTTAAAACTGAATCAATTTTATCCCTATATCAGATTTAATTTTTATATAAATTTACAATGGTATTTTTATTATAATTGATATTTTTAACAAAATTAAGTTTATTTAAATGTATATTTTGTATTGAACTTTATTTAAATATTGTTTCAAATATTTATATATCCATAATTTATAGACAAATGTTAGAATTGTTATAATTTTTTTTTTAATTTTATATTTGAATTTATAAAGTTTTTATTTTTAAAGCAACTCTAACATTTATTTTAAATATTTATATATCCATAGATAAATGTTAGAGTTGCTTTAAAAATAAAAACTTTATAAATTCAAATATAAAATTAAAAAAAATTATAACAATTCTAACATTTGTCTATAAATTATGGATATATAAATATTTGAAACAATATTTAAATAAAGTTCAATGCAAAATATACATTTAAATAAACTTAATTTTGTTAAAAATATCAATTATAATAAAAATACCATTGTAAATTTATATAAAAATTAAATCTGATATAGGGATAAAATTGATTCAGTTTTAAAAAAATTGGGACCAAATTGAGACAAAATAATAAATACAGGGACTACATTGAGACTTTTCACATCCAATATTGACACGTGGCACTGTCACTGTCACATCACACTGTCTCTGCCACGTGGCACAATATCAGATTGACATGTGGCAATTTTAATTTTTAAAAAAAAAATTATAAAAAAAAATTAAAAATTAAAAAAAATTAAAAAAAATTAAAAAAAATTAAAAATAAAGTCAAAAAAACCACGTACTGACACGTGGCACATAATTAACACCGTCAACTAACGGAAAGGAACCAATTGCAACAAATTTTCAAAAATAAGAACTCAATTGAGTCAAATAAAAAGGGGGACCTACTTGAGATTTTGCTACAAAAATGGGGACCTATGAAATGATTTAACCTTATTTATATAAATGATTTTGTGATATTTATTTATATGGAAGAAAAAAAAGTTGAGTTGATGAAAAAGAAATAGAAGAATATATAGAAGTGAAGGTTAAGAGAAAACGCGCAGAAGAGGCGCGTAAAGAAGAGGAAATTGGTCATAAATACGAGGTAGAGCGTTGTAAGGGTATTGGACCCTTGGTGAACCAAAGAGGCAAACGTGGCTTTCTTCCCGTATTCTTGGATCGGACTTTTCTGGAAAAACTTTCCTCTTACTTCTTTATTATTCTCGTTTCCCTTCTCTCATGCCAAACTCACAAAACTAACATACATCACCATAACTAATATTCTACCTTCTTCCCCATAACACCCTCCTTCAAACCTCTATTTACTTTCCTCTTTTCACCCTCTGTGTCTTCCCACATGCTAAAACTTAGTCATAATCCTAATAAGATAAAAATGCGGAGCCATGGACCTTCCTCTCCTAACCTCATCATTAACCATTACAACCTAACAAAATCTGTTTCTCAGTAATTATCTCTCTTTTCCACTCCTTCCGCTGTCTATTTCCATTACTGCCGAAGTAATTTCCACCACACACACACACAGATTCCTTTTTGATTTTGTTAACGTGGGAAAGTTTTTAAGAAAGGGATGCTTCACTCTCTTTTTTTTTTTTCACCACTTGCGTCTCATTAATCCCGTCAAAGCGGAAATAGGTAACAGTACACTAGTTTTTTTAATGATAAAAATAGATTGTGTTTTTTAGTAATATAAAAGAGAGAGAGAGAGAGGAGAGGAGAGTGTGGAAAGCTTTCGGCTAAGCTTGCTGAAACTGGCCTCGTCTATGCTGTATTGGGCAGTTAGGGGAATACAAAGATCTTTGAACACCACCTTCTTTATTGCCTTTTTCCAACACCTACCTCTTTCTCTCTCACACTAGTCCTAGGTTTGATTTTTCTTCCTTCTCCCCATACCCTTATTCCTTATCTCCATTATTTTATTCTCTGCACCAAGCCAACACCAAAGCACACCCTGGGTTGGTTGGTTGGTTACTTGGTCTTTTTTTTTTTACACCTTTTCTTTTTCCTCTGCCTAGCTATACGTCTGCCTCAGAAAAGTAACACAGGTCATTCTTCAAGAATGTGGGATCTGAATGACTCTCCCCATCAGAGGAAGGACTATGAATCTGAAGGTTGCTCTTCGTTGGATGATGATAAAGGCAGGAGAGTGGGATATGTTTCAAATTCAAGTTCCTCTGCTGTGGTCCTCGAAGATGGATTGGAAGAAGAAGACAGTGACAGGGGTGGAAGCAGAACATTGGAGAGAAAAAGTAGTAAAATATTCGGCTTTTCAGTTACACACAATGACAGTGACCACCCACCCGTCACCCAGCAGTTTTTTTCGGTGGATTCCGATCTTCCTGTCTCCGAAGCAGCTGCCGTCGCCCGCGGAAGCTCCTTCCCTCGAGCTCACTGGGTAGATGTGAAATTCCGTCAATCGGAAACTCTTAGCGCCGGAAAATCAGTGAAAGTGTCGGAGCCGATGAAGAAAAGTCGGCGAGGACCACGGTCACGAAGCTCACAGTATCGCGGAGTTACCTTTTACAGAAGAACTGGTAGATGGGAGTCTCATATATGGTTGGTGCTGCATGAATTTATTCGAAGAATTTCTAACAATTTCTCAACGTTTGTGTGATATTGATTCCTTTGATTGTGGCTGTGGTGCAGGGATTGTGGAAAGCAAGTGTATTTGGGTAAGTATTACGAAGGGAAGGATTGCGTATGTGGTAGTTTTTGATGTACAGTTTGTGCATATTTGATTTTTGTTTTTGTTTTTTAATAATGTTTTGTTGTGGATACGAATTGGGAGGCAGACAAGAGTGTATTGTGGGGGAAATTTTAAGGGATGACTGACGAGATAGTTTTGTCTGGGTAAAATTGTGTAGGTGGATTTGACACAGCACATGCAGCTGCTCGGTGAGCACTTGCTCCTTCTCTATCTATTGTTTACCCAGTTTTTAACATACTTTCTATACCTCAAACCCAATCCATGTAAAACTTCGTTTCTTAAAAAATCATACAAGGTTGAAATTAAAAATAATGCTTTTATTTATGTATCTGTGCCAGTGCTTATGATAGAGCGGCCATTAAGTTCCGGGGAGTGGAGGCAGATATAAACTTCAACATAGAAGACTATGAAGAAGATTTGAAGCAGGTGGGTCGTGGAAAGTTATTTATCTTATCTCGAACAGTCGCGGGATTCTTATCTCCTACACCGCTTTATAGTACTATTTTGTCTGTCTTGATTTGTTACGGTGAGTTGTCTAATTAATGTTTTGTTATGATAGATGAACAATTTAACCAAGGAAGAGTTTGTGCACGTACTTCGCCGACAAAGCACTGGATTTCCGAGAGGAAGCTCCAAATATAGAGGTGTAACTTTGCACAAGTGTGGACGATGGGAGGCTCGAATGGGCCAATTTTTGGGAAAAAAGTAGGACCTTATCTGCTATTATATTCTATAATATCTTATGTGTTTTGTACATCATGTGTGTATGGTTTATTCATGCGGTGACAAAATTAATTTGATTTGATTTGATTCCCCAGGTACGTTTATCTGGGTCTGTTTGACACCGAGATTGAAGCTGCAAGGTACCTATTTTGTTTACATGTCAATTTGATGTTTCTCCCTCCCAATTCCACGATTGCCCCACCTTTTAGAAAGTTGCCAAGTACATCGACGCATGCTAGGGTTTTGAAACTTTTTTGCGCATTTTGTAAATAGGGCATATGACAAAGCGGCAATAAAATGCAACGGCAAAGAGGCCGTCACCAATTTTGATCCCAGCGTATATGATAATGAACTTAATTCTGGTAATCAAGGAATGAACTGCGGGTTTATGTAACTCACTAATGTTTCTCCTCGAAGTTTATGTATTTTGTTATTCGCATCTGCAATTCTCTTTAGTCAAATGAAATATTGGGTGGCAGATTCCTCAGGTGTAGCTGCAGATCACAATCTGGATTTGAGTTTGGGCAATTTGAGCTCTAGGCCTGGCAATGGTCAAATATCGGGGAATCACTTCCCAAATTCTGCGTCCGATCAACACCTGCCACCTGCATCTAGTTGGAGGAATGGAGGAACTAATCCTAAGATTCATGTAATATATTTCATAAAATTCGTTATTTACTGGCTGATTCACTCTTATGTTAGATTAATTTCCCGTTGAGTTGTACCTTAATCACCCCTTTTGACTCTTGTTTATATTTGATTCAGCTTGTAAATATACTACCAAAACCATGTGATAGGAGCAACATGGAAGCCTATGCAAGAGATTGGCTCGGGGAGAGTGAAACCTTGAGACTGCTAAGCCAAACTCACCTTCAATCTCCAACGACCAAAGAAATGCATAGATATGGTCCATATAGGTCACCTGCTGAGCCTCAACTGTCTCATAATTTTGCACGTCTTCACCCACCAATTTTTCATGTGGGTACCCCTTCATTAATTAATATCCTGGTTTTGGCTCATGCGTTCAGTTTTAATGACAGAAAATGGCATTGGGTGAGGGTGTACTTATTATAACGTCCAACTGAGTTTAATTTTTGTCCCCAGAACATGCAGGTTCCCAGCAGCAGCAACAACGGAGGCCGTATTGGAAGCGATCTTTCGTTATCAATGTCTGATGAACAGCAATGGCAAGCCGGGCATCCACATTTGTTAGCAACTGCTGCAGCATCATCAGGATTCCCACCTCAGATTACACCCTCCCTAAGTTGGTAGCAGAAAAATGGGTTCCACTCCCTCAATTCATGACCCTTCAAGATTATTTATACATGAGTGTAACTTTACTAATGGGGTGAAAGAAGGGATGAAAAAAAAGGGGAAACCCAAATTGGGAACTCGCTGGTTTTTGTACAATAGGTCAGTCAAAGCTAACCAACTGACGAAATCTTGAACTGACTAAAATTTTCTGATCTTATATAGCTATATGATTGCATTTCTGCTGCGCTATAGTATTTATGACAGCACATATTCATTTCTTAATTTGGGATGCATATCCATCACTCACACATGGTTGTCAATTTGTTCCTTATTTCTGCTGGGATCGGTATTGGCCTTGAAAACTTAGCAAAGGAAAGATGCTAGCTTGGGTTCCTTCCTTAACAGTGCAGGTTTTGTTTAGCTTTTGACATTAAACACTGAGACAGATTTTAGTTTCGTATTAGCTGGGAAACATTTTTTACTCCTACGCTAAGAGAGACAGTTATAGTTAGAGAGAGGGTTATTTATTTGGTGTCTTGGAAAAATCACCGGATGGTTATGAATGGTCTCAATCAATGGTGTCCTTTGAGTCAGTTCTCTTGGCCAAAAGCAGTGAGACAAAGGCTATTATGACGAGAAGGACCTATCATTTTTCGTTTAAAGCTTCGAAAGGACAATGATGCATTGGGTGAGAGGGAGAGATAAGGAAGCTACCAAAAGGGTATAAATGGTGAAGGGGTTGGCTTGCTTGGGGGTTTAAAGCCTCTGTCAGTTTTAACTTTTAGGAGAAAGAAAAATTGATGAGTACTACGTACTAATACCCATGTTAATTAACTGGGGAAAAACAGGTATGGGGCCATTTATTTATGGGATGTAACTTTATGGGAACAGAGCAGAGGAGTAATTGGTTTGTGCAACAGTTGTGTTTTCAATGATTATAGACTTGTGAGTATGAGAGGGAACAGCATCTGAATGGTTAATGAACCAGAGACTTAAAAAAATTGCCTTGTATGAGTGGATGGATTTTGTTTAAAATATTCTTATGCAGTCTCTACTTGCAATTTGAATAGAAAATAGTATGCAGCACAACAGATTTCATTTTTCGACGAACCAGATCCAAAACTTTGGTATCTGGTTGTTTGCAATAATAGTAGAATAATGTTAGAATAATCATCCTTCCAATCCATTTGTTTATGGGATGACTTAAAAGATGAGAAACGTGCGCTGTTGCGTCATCACGAGCGTCATCTTAGATATTTTAGGAAAAGTGGGCCCAAATTCATGCCATAGATAGAATTGAAATGACACGTTGAAGTTGTTTCGGGGTAGAACATGTTGAAGTTTTATATGCTGCTGGGTTTTTCACTTTCACTAATTACTGCCAACATATTAGGAAAAAAGCAAGAACGTAAAACGAGGATGAGCAACGTTTACGTGAAGAGGAAAAAAGCTACCAAAAGTAAGCTTATGAAATAGTAGTGTTTGATGACAGCAATGAGAGAAGAAGTAGGTTAACGACAACAAGTTCTGTGGTCCAGAAAATTGATGTCACAGCAGGTCTGTTACTCTAAACGAAGGGGGAAAAAACTAGTAAATTGCAGAGTGGAGTACAAAGTGGGACTATGTTATTCACTGTTCAGTAGGTTAAATTAAAGCCGGGTCTCTATTCTTTTGCTTTGCGTCGGGTCCACGTGACATAGATTCATGTATCTCCCTCCCTATCGTTTTTCTCCTTGGTTTTGTCCCAGGATGCATGGTGGCAAAGCAATGCAACCTCTGATGAGATATAAAAGAATGAAATCAAAAGTGGTAAATTGAAGTAATTTAGCAAAAGGGTAGGAAAAATATGTGAACTTGTTGGATTTCCTTATAGAAAGTGGGTAGTGTGGTATGCGTTTGGGTTTGTGTTTGATTGAATGATAATAAATGTAGGCACATAGAGTTATATACGGAAGGGTGATGGTGTGTGGGAGTGAAGAAGAAGCATCGGTCCTACCTTGCCACCCTCTATCTAATGTGTGTATGTACGTTTTTCCCTCTCTCTGCCTTTTCTATCTATAACGTTGCTTATATATATACTTTCCTTATCCGGCATGTTTTGGCCTTCAGTTGCATCCCTATGAATTTTTTCCAGATCAATAATGCTATGATTTTCATTTTTTATTATCTGATGTGATTTGGTGTGATTCATTGATTAATGTATCAGTATCTTTTATTTTAAAAGAATCAATAACGCATATTAAATTAGGATGAGAGTCAAGAAATTGAGTTTATAGTATATTTTTCCTTTTTTTTCTTATCTATCCTTTGCCGCAGATTTAAATCCTAATTCTGAGTTCAAGAAGTTCAAGAATCTAGATCCTCCACCCATGCGCAACTCCACCACTATCTTTTCTCTTTTCTCACACTTACCACTCTGAAATTTGCATGCACAAGCTGCGTGAGAAGCAATGTATACAAAATGTGAAACATCAAAACAAAGTAAGAGGATTGAGTTTCAAGAATAGATGAAATAAAAATAAAAAGTAAGATTTTAGAGAAGAAATTGTGGTTAATAGTGATTGAAAATGAAAAGTAATTCGTGAAATAAATCAAACAAAAGATAAAAGCAACTGTTTAAAGAGATTTTGAGAAACAAATCATTTTCATACTTGTAGCACTATTAAAACTGAAATATTTTCGCTCCAAGGTCATTTGTTTTTTCATGTAACATAAAAATTGAAATAAAAACTAAGATTCTTTTTCTTTGACTCATTTTAATATATATCACGTGTGAATACGTGTTAGTGGTCGATGTAGGTTGCATTTGATTTCTCTGATTTCTGACATTTTACAAATTTTAGGAATTGAGGATTTGAACATGGACAGTGTTTATGGGCACCAACCCATTGGGTTGTGTCAGAAAGATGAACAAAGGATGCATCAAATCAAGGACCACCTATCAAAATTGTTGTCGTCATTTTGGAGTGAAACATAATGCTTTTAAAAAATTAAATAAAATTGCTATAATTTTTTATTTTAATTTAATATATAAATAAAACTTTGTCATTAGGTAATATAATAAGAATAAGAATATTTATATTTATAATTTCTATTTTAAATATTTATAAAATATCTTAACTTTACGTTGAAGCAAGCTTGAGGGGGTACTACGTGGGGTTACATACCGGACCCTATTTTCATGAGTTGGATGAAAAACCTAAAATCAATCAAAACAATTTTCTTTTTTGGTGAAGTCAAAATAGGGTTAGGTATAGTGCCACATTGGAATTTAATTGTCATTCAGGGATCATTGAATGGAAAAAAGGAAAGCATGGATGTTCAAAGCAATGAAGAAGAAGTTGAGGTGTGAAGAAAAAGATACACAAGAAAGGGTGAGATTTTAAAAGTTTAGAGAATTCTTTTTTTAAATTTAAATAACAATTAATTTTATAAAAAAATATTTAATCGCTCGTTAATTTAAATATCAATTTATAAATTAAAAATTATTTATATTTAAAATATATTTTATTATAAATAAAAATCAAACAAAAACTATAATTGATACGTAAATTGATCTAACGTTAAGTAACAACATTATCAAGAGAAATAATGTCTAAATTGATTAATAAATAATTTATTATGGGACGTAATTATTTTATTGTCCATGTATTTTTTATGAAGTGTAAAAGATAATGGGATTTAAATTTAGTTATATACTATATTAAAGTAGTGTTATAACTAACAACAAAGTATTTAATAGAAATAAATTTTGTTATTTTTTTATTTTTAAGAAAAAATTGATATTTTGTTAAGTAAAAATCTGGTCCGGACTGATATTCTTAAAAATAATTAAATAAAAATAAAAATATATATCCAACTTTACAAATATTAAATGTATGTTTGAAAGAATAAATTATATTATTTAGAATTGTTTGACTGTTTTATCCTTATATGCATGTGAAGTTGTTGTTTCTGCTTTATTCATCCCTGTTCACAGTCATGCTAAAAGTTTATTACGAAATGACAACATGCTAAGCAGAGGACGTACAAGGGACACGAGGGAACCGTGGTTACTCTCAAATCTTTTTAAATTACATATGATATATTGGACAAATTTTTTAAATTATTTTTGATAGTGAGAATTGATAAAAATTAAATTAAACATCTTTTTAATTATTTTATAAATTAAAACCTTAAATATTAATAAATAATAAAATATAAAATTAAATATAAAAAAGAATAAAAATATATATATTTATTTTTTCATTTTTTATTGATTTTTAAAATTTTAATATATTATACTCATTTCTTCTCACGTATTTTTTTTAATAGAAAAATATTATTATTTTTATTTTTATTTATTATATATTCTCTTCCACTTTTTAAGAAAAAATATATTTCTTTTTTATCTCGGTTTATAATAAAAATTTAGTTTAATAATTATTATTTTTATTATCTCATAAATTTTTTAGTATATTAATTTTTTTAATATAAAAGAAAAAATATTATATTATGTATTTTTTTATAATGGATTTTATACACTATGTCAATCTTTGACAAAAAAGAAAAAGTCAATTACATTTGACTTGATCGTATAATTTATTTTATTCTAATTCTTTCTACGTAACACAAATATAAATTTTTGCCATGAAAGATAAATTTTTTGTTAATAATATAATTATGAAAGATGAATTTTTTGTTAATAATATAATTATTTATATTAAAAAAAGTAACACAAATATAAATTTTTGCTATGAAAGATGAATTTTTTGTTAATAATATAATTATGAAAGATGAATTGTTTGTTAATAATATAATTATTTATATTAAAAAAAGTAATTGAATATTTTAGTTATGATTCAAACAATGATAGTTCAAGGATATAAAGAAAGAAAGACAATCATTTATATATACGTGATTTTTTTTATAATTATAAATATACTAAATGATGTATTCAATTTAATTATACCAGTGATAATAAATAAATTTACAAATTTTGAGTGGATTAAAGCCAAACCTCATTCCTTTGGAGCTTAATATCCCTTGCCAATTATATAATTAGTACTGTGATTATGCTATTAGGATCAATACTTTACAAAATAAAATAAAATAAAATATCCACTATATCATTTATCCAATATTATAGTTCCGCGTTGGAAATGTGTATTACTATATTTTTTCGAATTGTTTTGTAAAGATTTTGATCAAAATCGAGTTAATAATATTCGAATCAAAATCCAACAAAAATATGAAAATAAAATAGTAAATTTTTTCTAAAAAAATTATAAAATTTTAATTTCTTTAAAAGGATCTATGATGAAAAAATATTTCATACTACATCATTCTATTTTCTTATAAAATTAAGTTATTGTCTAAAAACTTTTCACACAAATACGACCAAATACAAGTATCTCATCCAGTGCTATCAACCTTTAAATTACGCTAGTTTATTTAAGTTTAACTTCAAATAGTTAGAGTCTTGCGAATTCTTTTTAACCCATTGTGCAACTAAATTGTAATATCACTAAAAAAACTATAGTAATTGTAAAGTTGTAAAAATGGATAATTTGGTCCGATTCAGTTCGATTTATTACGGGTTGATCATTTAGTGAGCCAACTTAACCCGATTTATTTATTAATGAGTCAATAAAATTTTAATCCAAGCTGGCCCACTGTGAGTTGGTGGGTTAAAATGGTTGGCTCACGGGTTCACTTAATTAAATTTTTTTATTTATTTATTTTTTAGTCAAAACTAGATTATAATTTAAATTAAAATCTTTAATAATTTTTAATACAATCAAAATACAAACCAAAATAAAAAAAATACAAATTATATGTGTTGGTAAAAAAAAAAACCTAACATAACCCAAATACAAAGTCCAACTTAGCAAAAAAATATTTGTGTGATACTTTATTTGCGGGTTGGTGAGCCGAGTTGAAAATCAACCCATATTGAAATTTGTAAAAACATTTCAACCCAATTCGATCTGAACCCGTGATGAACCAGTTTGATTCGCAGATTCTAATCCATTTTCACAGCTATAAGTAATTGTGACAGTTTTAACGATGTGAACTAACTTCAACCGCATAAAGTGAGATGGTTAAGGTTTGATTGATGATATGAATACGTTAACATATGTCTATATGATTATGATTTCTCATCGCATTCCGTTTGAGCTCGGTGATTACGTAAATGCTTTCACCAATAATGGTAATTTGAAGAGAAAAAAATATCCTAATTTGAAGAGGGTTTGTGATCAATCATTGGTGTTTGACACTTTTGGTGAGTGGGGAAGCAAAAGGAGAGGGAAATGGGAACCTACTTTTTCCAAAACAAGGAAAAAAAATTGTGGTGAATGAATAAATCTATATTGTGTTTGTTGTCACCAAGTTTTCTCTCGATTGGGTTTGCAACAAGTTGGTGTTCCAACTCAAACTTTTTACCGATTATTGAATTGTGGTGTCGGTTGTCACGGTCGTGTTCTTTTTGCTAAGCTAAGCATGATGAGTGCAAGGCTCAGCCAAAATAGTGACCACAATTTTATGCCTAATTTTTATTTTCAGATTACACAATTATTTTGAACAAAAATATTCATGAGAGCGGAGATGGAAAAAGTATGGAATTGTAAGAAAATTTGTCAACAAAAAGAGGCCCAAAAGTTAACCTAGGCCCAAATTGGCCCTAAAGCCCGGTAAATTTAACTTTTTTTTTAATAAATCAGTATTGTTTTAGGTAAAAAAAAAACAACTTGCTTAGTGTGTAATAAACGAATATTCAATTGTGTAAAAGAATATTTAGCTCAATTAAAATATATAAAATTTTTTAAAGTCTTAATAATAAAACATGATGCTAGTTTTTTAGGGAGATACAAGAAAATCTCGGCAACAATATACTATGAAGAAACTTATAATAAATTATCATGAAAATTTTAACCTAAAAGGTTAGGATAATAATTTTGTAAGGATTTTTTTGATTGTATATTCTTGTCCTTATAAATACTTATTTTATATAAAACTTGAAGTCACGTATGAAGGATTCTATTCTATTGATTGTGCTTTGAATAAACCTTCAAGTGATATGAAGTGTGTACAACCACGTACTTGCCACGTTTTCAATTTTCTTACCCACACCTGTTTGTCAATTTGATAACAAAGCTAAATTACAGCTTTTAAAAGAAAAAATAATACTTAATTAAAAAAAATTAAATTAGTAAAAGAAAATATACTATTAAATCTAAGTTTAATGTTTTTTAATAATTTTGATACATATTTTCTAAAATATCAAACATTTAGCTTAAGATTTTTAAATGTTGTTTTGTAAATCATAGATTTCTTTTCTTTCAATTTTAAATAAAAAATAATTGAAACAGTTCAGAATTTGAATTTTTAATAATCAAATTCTTAACTACTAAAATAAACCATGCTATGTGGATAATTATTTGACACATGATATTTAAGGGAAAAAAATATGTTATTTTAGAATCAAAATTCGCATTTAAATTTGAAGAGTTAAAACAACACTATACGTCCAAAAAAGAATCAATAAATGAATCCATTAACATAGACAATAATGAGACAGAAAAAAACAACGAATTGTGGGCTATGGCAAAGCTTTATTCAACAAAAGTGTGGGCCTCTCTAGAGCCCAATTTTTCTGACACCTGTATTAAATAAGAAAACTACTGAACTACATTAATTTAAAGTTGCAACAACGTCATTCAACTATTCTGTATTATTGCTGCAGAGTATAACCCAAAAATAAACAAAATAATAGTTCAGGTATTGTAACTTTTTTTTAGAAAAAAAATAAAATTAAAACTGTGATTTTTTGGTTTGAAGATTTTTAGAAAATAAAGTTTGTAAATAACTCAGATTTGATTCAAGGAATCTGCACAATATTTTTAAAATTATAAAAGTAAATGCAATCCATAATTTATATAGTGATTAGAAATGGAAAAAAAATATTAATGTATATAGTTAGTTAATTGAATGTGAAATACACACGATAAGAAGCATGATTCTATAACTTGCTCTAAGTTTTCAATGTTCTGAATTTCTGCAGAAGAGGATCTGTTCCTGAAGAAAACATGGTGGCACATTCTCTTTTTCTTTTGGCCCCAGATGTAGTTTAGGACCACAAATGAACTTCATAATTCTTCAGAAAAAATTATAATAGGTATAACCATAATTTTATAAATGAGTTTTGTAAACTTAAATTACACTTAAAGTTCAATTCTCAGTATGAAACTTAATTTAATAATATTTATTAAACAAATGATTTTATTTTATAATATTAAGTTAATCATATAACTTTACTTCTCAGCATATGATAATATCACTCAAAAGTTTATATTAACTTTTATGAATTATTTCACACACCTTTATATGTTACACCAGAAAAAGATATGGAAACAGATGCTACTTTACTGTTTGCTTTTTGTAAAATATATAATAATTGTGATATAAAGAGAAGTTCGATCGAGTTAATTGAATCCTACTCACCAGTTATTTAGTTTATAAATTTAGTTTATAAAAGAACTTCCAAGAAAATAAAAGGTTAGTTATTGAGAACCAAAAATGGTTAGTTAAAGAACTTCCAAAAAAGTTGGTATTTCATGCAAATTCAAAAGTAAGATATCAGCAATGAGTTAGAAAATACATATAAGAACTCTTTTGTCCTCGTGATGATTTTGGTGATAAAGGAAACATGTCGCAAATTGAAAATGGTTTTTCTTAACCTCAAAGAAAACTGAATAGAAACAGAGAAAACACAGAGAAAACACACCAACCATGTAAAGCTGTTTGGCCATAAAACCTTAAGTAATATTTTACAAACCAGACAGGTTACAATACTGAGTTTTCACAACTAAATATTCTTTATAAACATTAATCTAAGTATTTTATTTTTGAAAAATGACGTTATGAGTTCTATTTTTTGACTTTTATCATTTACTCTTAACTTGGTATAAATCATTGATCAATGCATTACTCTTTTTTTTATTTAAAAAAATCAATGATTCACGTTAAATAATATAAAAAGAAAAATAGAAATCATAATATCATTTTTCTTTATTTTTTTTAGACTTTACTAAACACTCACCGATAATTATAACATGCAGAGGAAAGGTAATCAAAACCTATATGATTAATAACAATGGCAATGGATGTAAATAATCCTCTTGAAAGTTAAAATTTTGAAAAGAAAAGAAAAAAAATAGTCGTTAGAGAGAGTGTTTGCAACGGAGAAAAATTTAAATTTGAATATCGAAGTTTAATTGTGACATTGAATATGTATTTTCTTTTTCAGTTAGATAATCAAAGTCTTGAAGTACTTTCATGGCTGTTGTCTGCGAAGTTGGTGAAAGATGGTTTCAAAGTACTTTCTTTCTTGTGTTTAACATATCCAATTTTTGTTGTCTATTAACATATAAGAACAATTTTCAAGATGACATTAATTAAATATTTTTTGGGGAATTTCAGGTACCTGAATTCTTAATCTTCTTCCAAGGTGGTCACGAGCAAGGTTTTGGTTTTTGTCATTTGCGAGGATCACACTTATCACCTAAGGAAACAACCATGCACCTATTTTTGTTTCATTTCCCCGTGACCATTTTTTCAATTAGAAAAAGACACCAATGAAAAGGTTAGGAAAAAACGTCAAAATCAATATTTATCAACTCAGTAAAGAAATAACATAAACAAGAAGTCAGTAAATAATCCAAAATAAAAAAAAATATATTTCTTTATTTGTTTGCATTTAACGCAACAACATGAACATACAGAAAATGGTGAACATAACACGAAGTTTTTCCTACTTCATTATAGAAAAATAATGAGGAGATAAAATAGAGCACACTTAAATTAAGTAACAAGAGAAAAAAAAAAGTAGGGTTGATGAAATTAAGTTTAGAGGAAGCAAAGAGGGGACAAAATGAACAATAATAGGAGGAAGTTGAAACTTGTAAGGATGGAGAAAAGAGTACATCAAATAACTTAAATCTATTCCACGTACCAAGCCTACATTTAAATTATGAAATTTTGCTTTATCCTTACCAAAAATTAACATGCAATAGTAAACATAATGTGTTTTTTTCTTCTATGTTGTGATGCTAACAAAATGTTAATATAACTCTTTTGTATTATCATACCCGTATTTTTTTTTATCAAATATTACACATCAAATTAATTGATGGATCAAAATTAGCAATACGTGTAAAACAAGATTGTTTAAGTGGAGCAAAATTAATCACATTGGTGCATTTTTTATAGAGAAGAAAAATTTTTAATTTTGACATGCATGTAATTTGATTTTTCTTTCGTTCTGAAATGGGTTAATCTTAAAACACATGTTTCCAATAATTTTTACAATCAAAATTTGCATCCATGGCATTGGCAGTGTCTTTTTTCAGTTTGACTTTTAGTCCAGCAAGGAACACTTTACTGTCTTTTCACTTCTTTCTTTTCCCTTTCCTGCAACCAAACTCCCCTCTTTTTTCTCTCTTTAAGGTTGGAACCGTGGTACCCTCTCGTCGGTGAAAAATCAAACATTGCACGTTATCATATGATGTTTGTGTCTGTTCCTTTAACCTTCTCAACTCCCATTTCCTTAATCTCCACTTCTATCCATTTTTCCTGTCCCGTGAATTGTCCGTGCCAGAGTTGAATCTCCTCGCCATTGGGTCTCAGATGTTCTTCTTTTGTCTTGGATGATCCACGTACCAGCAAAGCCTCGCACTTCATTCTTAAGAGGTCAGAAACCAAAGCTCACACCTTTCATCATTATGTTCTTCTTATATTGTACCATCATTTGATTCTGTTCTTTTAAAGAACCTTTTTTTTTTTTACTTAAATTTAAGAGGAATAATTTTTTAGCTTTCGGGCTTTCTGCTGAAAGAGGTTTATAGTGTTTTTTTATATATATAAATATTGATGCGTGGAGATTTATATTTATTTAGTGATGTATGTAATATACCTCTTTTGTGGTAACGGCCATTGCATCCTCTGCAGACACGCGATGACAGTACTCTCTCATGGTTAATTTCTGTTGTATACTTGATGGATATATTCTGCTTAGGTTAGAAATGAAATGAACAGCCCATCAACCAGTTCGTGAATCAGTTTATTAACAGTGCTTCAATTAGCTCAGAATTTTGAGTTATTTGTGAAATCAACCTAGTTTAAGCTTTTACAATTGGCTCATTAGTCCATAGGCTGATTCATATATAGTAATGTAGTGTCTCAGACAAATGAATATGTTAATTGCAATGTTTTTTATTTAGTATATATTAGCATTCCTTTTTCTTTTTGGTCTCATCAAGGGGATGTTCGGTTTGAGGTCTCTCAGATGTTAACTTGCGTCAATGTGAAGCTGTTCTGTTGCTTCTGCATCATTTGCACATTTGGATATTATGACTTGCCGATTAATTGCGTCTCAGATATCATTCTAAAGAATCACTAAATCATTTTTAATTAGCGTTATACAGTTTTTAACCCAAATGATTGAGCTTTAAGTTAAAGCTCAGTTAATTGTTGCATTTACCTTGATAGGCTTAGCTCATATGATTTCCAATCCTGGCTATGGCTGAGCCATTCTTGCATCCTTTTATAGCATGGCATCAGTGATGAAATATTGAAATAGTGTTTGTGAATGAACGCGAGCTATTATCGAAAAATAGTGAAAAGTGTGCATCATAAGTTACATTGTTGTGATTTATTTCTTGTTAGCTCATCCTTCCAGTTTGACTAAAGTAGCATACTTCCCCTAACCGAAATCTTCATTCAGGCTTCTCACATTCGAAGCCTTCTTATCGTTATGGAGCATAAGTCTTGGCTTTGGGGGAAAAAATCCACACAGAAGACAATAGCAACTGACAAAACAAATCTCACCTCAAAAGAGAATGGAGAGGTAATTTAGTTGTCTCACATCAAATGTTTCAGTTCTCATTCTACACACACACACACATATATTTTGCAGTTCTCATAAATGCCATCGAAAATTTATGTTCATGTATACATTAAGACGGCTGCTATAGTTTTCCTTCCCCTTCAATGTCTCACATCTTAAGAGTACTAGTTAGTAAAAGTATTAATCCAGAAGGGCTTTTTTCCTGTGCCCTTGATCTTGAAATATTTTGTAATTGCAAAATGGACAAATAATTGTTTATATATGCATTTGTTAGAAACCTAGGTTTTTCCTCCCTATAATTTTGTGAAATATAACTTAATTAGTATTTTTGCCTTGCGATTTTAGGTACAGGAACCTGTAAGTGATAAAGAAAAATTGGAGAAAGACTTAAAAAGATTAAATGATAAGCTTGCTTTTACACTTTCTGAATGTGCTGCTAAAGATGAGCAGCTGAAGAAACAAACAAAAATTGTTCAAGAAGCAGTGGCAGGTAATGTTGATGCATTTGAACAACAATAATGATAGATTATTTCTTAGAATAATTTTACCAGTCTCTCATTAAATTTGAAGGATGGGAGAAGGCGGAAGCTGAAATATTATCTATGAAGCAACATCTTGATGAATCTATACGGCAGCAATTAGTTTATGAAGAAAGAGCGGCACAGTTGGATGGTGCTCTGAAGGAATGTATGCAACAGTTACGTTTTGTTAGAGAAGAGAAAGAGCAAAGGATGCATGATGCTGTAATGAAAGTTTCTAAAGAATTTGAAGTAGCACACACAGTTTTGGAGGAGAAGCTATCAGAGAGCAGTAAAGGGCTTGCTAAATTTGGGGTTGAAAATTCTCGTCTTAGTAAATCTATTGTGGCTAAAGAAAAATTGATTGAAGATTTGAAAAGAGAATTGGCTCATGCAGAGGATGATCATAATGCATTGATGATTAGATTAGAGTCCATGGAGAGAGATAATGCTTCCCTGAAGTACGAAACTCAAGTACTTGAAAAGGAACTTGATATCCGGAATGAGGAAAGAGAATTTAATCGTAGAACAGCTGATGCTTCTCATAAGCAGCATTTACAGAGTGTTAAAAAAATTGCCAAGTTAGAATCAGAATGTCAGAGGCTGCGTGTTCTGGTTCAAAAACGATTGCCAAGTCAAGCTTCCTTGGCAAAAATGAAAAACGAATTTGAAATGTTGGAACAGGATTCACTTGAAATGAGAAGGAAAAACTTGAACTCAACCAGTTTAGTGGTTGAATCTGCACTTGAAAGTTCTGAGACTGCCATTAGAAGAACCACTGCATTGACCGAGCAACTGAATGCAGTGGAAGAAGAAAACAAGGCATTGAAAGAATCACTAAATAGGAAAATAAATGAAGTCAAATTCTCAAGAGCAATGCTTGCTCGCACGGCTTCTAAACTGATGCGACTTGAGTCGGAGATTGAATCTAGAGGCCATGTAACCTTGGAGCAGACTAGAAGTAATCTTGCAATTCGAGATTTATCTTTGTCATCAATGTCTGATATTGGCAGTGATGACAAGGTTAGCTGTGCTGACTCCTGGGCTTCTGCATTGATTTCGGAATTGGAGCACTTTAGAAGTATACGGCAGAAGGAATCATTATCATGCAAAAATGTTGGACCCTCAGATTTAAGCCTTATGGATGACTTCCTTGAAATGGAAAAATTAGCAGTGGTCTCTGTTGAAAATGCCACTGAAATTTCACAAGCTTCTGTAGAAGAAAATAATGAAATAGATGGCTTCTCAGAGACTAGACCGAACGAGATTAGCTCTGGAGTAAAAGGTAAGGAGATTATTCCTGTGTCTGATCATTTGTCAGAGTTCTCCATTTCAAATCAGGAATCATGTTCTAATGACATGTTAAAGGGTGATATTCCTGGCTGGCTTCTGGAAGTAGTTAAAATGATAATGGATCAAAACTGTGCCACTCATAAGAACCTCGATGACATACGTGAGGATATTAGACTGGCTTTGAGCTATCTAAAAAGTACAGATCAATATACGTTTGATTCAAGCAAAGGCTCAGGTCACTTTGATGGATCTAAGCCTCTCCATTTTAGTAAGCACACTTCATGGGAACCTTTGAATAATTCTGGGCAAGAAGATCTGTGTGGTACTGATGCTCAGATTTTATCAATAAAGGGAACTAAACAGCAATCTCAAAGGGATATGGGCCAGTCAATAGGTAAGATAATTGAGCTTATTGAAGGGATTAGCATGCCTGCTGAGGATTTTGATAATTCAGATTCTTTGTACCAAAGAGAAAATATATGTACACGCAAGAGTCAAGGAATGCCTACTGGCTACATGGTCCGTGTTTTCCAGTGGAAAACATCTGAACTTAGTAGTGTCCTACAGCAATTTCTCCATGTGTGTTACGATTTACTCAATAACAGGGCCGATCATGAAAAATTTGCCACAGAACTGACCACAGCTTTGGATTGGATTATGAATCACTGCTTTTCAATTCAGGATGTTTCTAGTATGAGGGATGACATTAAAAAACAATTTGATTGGGATGAGACACTAAGTGAAATCGAAGCTGAAACAGGGATGTCTGCAGATGCATTTAAGTTGCATCTTACTAGGGAACAGTTATCATGTTTGCCTCCTCTAACTAATTCAGATTGTCATGGTGTTCCAACTGAAGAGATGCCATATGTTGACAAGGAAGAAATTAAAAATATTGAAGATAAAGTAATCAGTTCTGAATCTGAGAAGGAAGCCTTGGAAGGGATGCTCCAATCAGCTACAAATCAACTTCAGGAATCAGAGAAGACTGTTGGCAGCTTGAGATTGGAGTTAGAAACTGTGAAAGAATTGAATCGAATGCTAGAAGATCAAGTACAAAATCATGCATTCATAAATGAAGATCTTGAGACCCAGCTTACAGAAACAGAACTACAAGAGGCTAATCACAGGGTTTTAGCATTAGAAGTGGAACTGGAGAGCAAAAACCAATATTGTGAAGAATTAGAGACCAAATGTGTTGAACTTCAGCTCCAGTTTGAAAGGTATTCATGATCTAATCTTACAATACTTGTTTGTTACTATATGTATGATTTTCAAACATTTAGTTTTTAATCTCTTATTTGAAGATTGGCTCACTCACATATCAAATTTATCATCACAGCATGACAAAGAAAGACAAGGACATTAATCAGAAGGATGAGCCACTACAAACTGTAAGCTCTTCTCAATCACATTTTATTCCTGTTTGACCTACACTCAATGGCTCATACATTAATTAGATCACTATCTTATATGGTATTATGGAAGATTTAATAAATTTGAAGCACTATCATCCAGATATAGATTTGATATTGAATAATATATAGTTCTTCAAAATATGGAAGATTTGACCTAACTTGGATTTTAAAGCTAAATTGGAAGTTCCCAAATTGGAGGATGATGAACAGCTTACTTCTTCAGTTCATTGATTTGTTTTTATATCTATCCGGCACCTGCAGGACTGGGAGATTACCGCCGCGTCGGAAAAGTTGGCAGAGTGTCAAGAAACCATTCTTAACCTTGGGAAGCAGTTGAAGGCATTAGCTGCACCAAAGGATGTCTCTCTTTTTGACAATGCCATTGCCTCCCAACGTCGTACAGTCACAAACACGAATTCTGTCCCCCCGAAAGAAATGAAAGTGAAAAATCGATCTTCTCTGTTTGATCAGATGGTGGCAGATGATGATACTAAATCAAATGTAAATGCTATCACAGCAAGTGAAAGAAGCTCCAGTCCCACCAGCATTCCTAGTTTCAAACAGCCCCTGGAAAAGATTTTACTTTTGAATGGACTTAAAGGCCAGGAAGACAGTGCTAGTGTTAATTCTTTGGCCATCGTACCTACCAAGAAATCTGGTGGTCGAAGTTTTTGGAGAAGGCTATTTGGGAGAAAAAAATCCAAAAAGAAGACACAGTTTTCGTTGAACACATGAAAAACATTTGTAGTGCTGTTATAGTAATTCCTGAGACAGGGGAACAATTACATCTTTGCGATATTTCTAATGGAGTGATGTTTGTTGTCTTTGTTCTTGGCTCTTTTGTTTATACGACTGAAAATTAACTGCTGAAGGTTTCAAGTTATTGGATGCATGAAACAGTTGTTGTGGCATATACACTTACCAGGTTTTGTGGGCTCGTGTCAACCATGCTAGTTTTGTGTAACTTTTTCTTTTACGTGTTGGGCTAGAGTGAGTTGTAACAAATTGGGTGTTGTATGTAAATTTTATGGATGAAATAATTACCAAAATCATGTATGGAAGACAAGTTCCTTAGTGTCCATCTGGTTTGTACAAGCACGGGTATACTCGTCTAGGACGAGTTTGTATCAAATTTAAGTTCGAATGAATTTTATTTCGTAAATTGAATTTGCAAAAGTAGCTATTGATTTTCTTCAATTTGAAGCTGAGTTTAAGATAAAATTCAACTTACAATTGGATCAACAAAAATATTCCATTGAGAATGAGTTTTTTTTTTTTAATAAAAACTCTCAATATTTTCAAAATAGTAAGAAACTCATTTGAAATGATCTACAACAACAACAAAAAAAAAGTCGTGGGATCAACAAGAAATTATTTAAGATCTTAAAAATATATCTACCATTAGAGAAAAATTGAAAGAAATTTAAGAGATTTTATATTTTACTTGGCATTGAAAAACTTACCAAAAATAGTACCAAATTTATAAAATAAAATCTTAAATTAAAGATGCTTTAATATAGTTTTTTTGACTTCATGTTGATGCACCTTTTACTAAACACCATTCTTAAAACATACATTACCTATTTTAACTAAACTCGTGTTTCATGTCTTTTGGCATAGAAGAGATGTGTATCAAGACGTAAAAGTTAAATTTAAAAGGTATCCATCCAATCTCTTATAATTGAACACTTAATATTTTTATATTAATTTTATTCATAATATTATAAATTAATGAATTATTAAAAGAAATAAAGACTATTTACACTAACAATTTATTCCTGTTACTATTCATAACAAGGATAAATTAAAACTTCTGTACTTTCCTCCGATACTTCAATACAAATACATTATCTTATACCCATATGCATAAATCGTGTGCTGTTTAGCTTGGACCAGAAGATGAAAATAAAGTTCAAGCGAGTAATCACATGAATTACAAGTTACTACTGGCACTGATGTAGGCCTTGATTAGCTTCAACACTAATTTGCTTGGCCAATCTGCAATAACATGATGAGTATTGATTGTAGGAGTATATTGATTGTAGGAGTAGGGAGTGCAAATAATCAAACGATATACGTATATGTTTGCGAGAGAGAACAAAGGCTGAGCCAAGTGGATTAGGAATGTAAAAATGTCATCTATTTTTGCATGTATAGAATGAAACAAAAACAAACAACCATCTTAGGAATTCAGGTTAAATGGACTGACTGCAACGAAACTTAAGGAAACAATATCAAAACCTGCGGAATAAATCGTATAATTTTCCTCTAATTATTTTCAAAACTTCATACGAAGCACTGGACATGCCATAATGGACATGCACTGATGCATGTAAGAAAGAAAATCAGTTAATTAAATCAATCTCTATAAAGTATAAATTTGGCAACATCTGGAAGTCCTGCTTCCTCGTAACATTTGGCTATCCGCTCTAAGTAGCCATCCCATTCTCCCTCTACAGAAGCTAAATCCAACAAGAAAGCGGCTTCGTCTAGCACAACCTGCAGTTGATTTGAAGATAAAAGCAAGATGAAGATGAATACCAGCAAACACCCCAACCAAGAATGTTTGATGCTATAGACTTTAATTAGATATTCGAATTAAATTAATAAATATTCGCACTATATTGCACCTGTGCCGGGGCCTTTCCTTTTTTAAGATCTTCTTGCCTTCCCTCTTCAGTCACCTTCTCCTTAATGTACTCAATTTGCTCATCATCCCATTGTGCTATATTAGCTACGTCCTAAACAAAAATGAATACGATAAACGAAACACAAAAGGGTAACACAGAAAAGTACGTAAAGAAAGAAAAGAGATATGGCACAAACTTACAGTTAAACCAGAAAACCAAATTGATGATCATTTCATACCTCATACTTGCAACCCAGAGTCCACCACGGTGATTTCAAAGCTCCCCTAGCAGCATCTTTAGCTTCTACTTTACGCCCAACCCTGTAGAAAATTAGTAAAATAAAGGCAGCAGTAAGCTCAGTTTTCCCATCTTGACCAACTGGAAGAAGTATCAGAAAATGTTTACACCAACCTCAGCAAAACCTCCGCATTGAACGCAAAAGGTCGTGCAAATCCTGGAAAATGCTCCTTCTTGGTATAAAATTCTCCAGTTACTAATGCTGAAACCTTCCCACACAAAGACATACTCAACATGTATAAACTTATATGAATGGCTAATAATTGAGTGGCACACCAAAATGGAAAGGAGTCTTACATGATCTCCTTCCTCAAAATGCCGCATCACTTTGCGCTCTATGATATCTGGAAATATGCCGACCTGAAAACAAGTTAGGGTCAAGCATGATTTTCCAAGAAAGGTCAAAACCACTGTCTAAAATCTTGTAAATACCTTTTTCAAAAGATAGACATCAAGGTTAGAAATTCCAGACTCCGAAAAATCACCCGTTCTGTAAAGTTTCTTCCCAGCATCACCCGAAGCATTAAATACGGCTTCATTTCTCTCTTGACTGTTCTTTGCATCTTCCTCAACTATCACTCGGTGTATAAATTGGTCTACCTGTAAATTGAAAATAGACAATTGAAATTGATTCCCATTTAATCAACATAACAGTGTAGTAAAACAAAACATGGTGATGCAGTGAAATGACCAAGCACACCCCACTTACAGTCTTAGCCAAAAGCCATACTCCATGTTTTCTTACTTCCACCACTGGCATTTCCATCCTGCAGGTGTTTGTTCATAACCATTAGATGATTCGAACAGTGCTAAGTAAACAACGGCAGAGAACAGTCATGAAGCCTTACTCGGGTGGAGCCGTGGGCCACCGCAGCAGTGCAGTCACATTACCTACCAAGAAAGTAGTCACAAACAGTGCTGAACTTGAAAATTTGTCACAGTAGATAACTGGTTAACCCTAAACCCATACCAGAATTATTTTTTGTCAGTGGAATAGCAAGAGGTATTAATCCTTGCCTGGCACCGGGTGAGACAATAGTTTCACCTGTTAAATACAAAAGCATAACAAAAATAAAACCTAATTCAATTACTAAAATCATTCCTCAGAGAAAGAAATTCAAACCACATGTCTACCAAATTATTAATGTGCTACAGGTTCAAGTACAACGACACAAAATAAAGACTAACGATTATCCTAAACTTCAGATTCATGAAGGAATTCATTTACCTCTGGTTTTCAAAATATTTAGGAGATGTGAAAGATGTTGAGGAGGCTGAGTCGCAGCCACATCCTTCACGAAAGAAACGTGGTCTACGGAGGAAGAATGAAAATGATAAATGAAAAATAAAGAGCAAAAAACGGTTTAAAGGATAAGAAGATAAATGCATTACCAGAAATGGAGGAGTAGGAGGAAGAAGAACAAACGCGGAGGGAAACTCTGCGGCGGCGGAGAAGCAGAGGCACGACGCTGCCACGTGGAGCTCCGCCGTATAAAACCACGCCGCCGATCTTCATTATCTATTCGCCTCATTTGCTCCCACTCTCCCTCCTTTTATCTATTTTTCTTTTTTTTTAATCTCGGAAAAAACATTGCCACATAAAAGGAAAGGTAAGTTATGGTCTTTCATCCAAAACAAAACCACAATTATCTTACGCGATAATAATATTATTAATAATGTAAAATAGTATTTTTTTTTACAATAATTAATTTGCAAGTTTTATAGTAATTATCTTAACATGATATACGAAAACCCAAAAATTGTGTAAAAAATATATAAACTAGTAATAATTATAGATCAGGTAAAGTAACTATTGGTTTCACGGTTCAAATGTCTGTTCCCAAATAAATAAAAAAAAAAAGTTAATGATGAAATTGACTTTGTTTTGTGAGAGTGAAGAATGATGATAGTGCTTCTGTTTCCTACAATGGCAGAACAAAGAAGGTGACTCATGGTTGTTGAGAGAGGACAAGGAAAGGATGTGATACAGAAATGGTAGCGACAAAATAATGAAAGTGGTTACCATGATAACATGACCCTGAATCAAATGATGTACTTTTGGAGAAAGAAAGAAAATCAAAGGATGAAAAAATGAAACAGAAAAGATGTAATGAACTATTTGGTCTAAATTTTCATTATAAATGCTGAAAATAAGAAAAATAAAATGTATGAACTAAAATTAGTTTTTATAAACTATTTTGTAATATTTTTTATATATGTTTTTGAATTTTTATTTTTAATTTGTATAAATTAACTTTAATTCATACAGAAATCCATTTAAAGAAGCTTGTGAAAAAATTATCTAAACATGTTTTAAATAAGTGACATCACTTGGGATATATATATATATAGAGAGAGAGAGAATTAAATGAAGATAAAATATACCTGCCTATAACTAATAATAGAAAATGCAAAATAGAATAATATAACTAAACAAAAGAATAGGATTCAAGAAGAATAAAGTTGATTCAATAGTTTTCAGTATTCGAGATAAACTTAATCTTTGTTGCACAGATTCTGAGATACAACAAATGGCATCACTGGTTCATTGGACATCAATTGACGTTTCCAATTACAGGGAAAAAAAAGAATGGGAATTAAATTGTTTGTTTGATGGATAAAAATGAAAAAAAATAGCTACGATATTATTTGTTATTGACATTATTTTATTTATTATTACAAAATCGTTTATTGTTTATTCAATTTTAATCAAATAAATATTATTAACTTTTATGACTAATAATTATAAAAATAATTGTATCATTAATATTGCTATTGTTGTTTTAATACGCAGAAAAAAAAATTGAATACTAGATTATTTTTATCAAGCATCAAAACGTAATATCGAGATAACATTATATATCTAATTAACTAACAGCTTAAAATAATATTAAGTATAAGTTTTGTCCATATATTTTTATTATCAAATATGAAAAATACTTTTTTTTAAACTGATTTGTTTTTAATCAATAATTTCAAATACAAATTATTAGTAGGCAATTTCATTAACTTGATAACATGTTCATTTTTGTTAATAATACGGGCGCACAGCTTTCACAACTTTCTTGTGAAAATTTTGTGTAATTTATTTGATTTTGTTTATTTTCGATGATAAATTTGAGGAAGAATTAAATAATTTATTTAAGAGGATGTAGAAAAAATTATATTAATGTTTATTTTGAGGAATAAAGAGATAGAAATGAATATATTGAAATGAAAAATTGATTTCACCAATGTTCTATCAGTGTATTAGTCCCTCAACATCATTTTCCATCTCCACTTTCATTATCACCTACAAATCAGAAACAAGTCTGAACATAAAAAATATAAGACACCTTAGTAAAAACACTCACCATTTATTTATCCTGACATCCCCTCCCACAACTAATATAACTCATTTCTCAAATCAACTCTTTGAAACATATACAAATCCACCCAAGGAGCACATAAAATACTCCATTCTATATGTTTAAGTAATAAACTGATTGAAATAAACATAATATTAAGAATGTCATTTTTTTCAGTTATTCTTAATATAAAGAAATATTTAAATAGATATAATATAATATTTTTTATTTGTTTTGGTAAACTCAAAACATTATTAGAGGTCAGAGATTATTTTCCTTCAAGATATTGAGATTTATTTATTCAATAAATTCATTTTTAAAGTACTGAATTTTATCTTCAACCGTTAATAAAAAGTATTTCCTTAAACCTTAATATTCGCAACTGAACTTTGAAAACGGGAAACAAGGATAAGAATATTTTAAGTTGTTAGTAGCAACAACAACCGAAGAAAAGAAATCTAGGGAAGGAAATTAGCGCAGGGATAAGAGCGTGGTTTGTTGATTTCCACAGTGCATATAAATTCAAAATCGCGTTCCCCCCATTCCAGTCACTTCCCCAACAAACAAAATACGGAAAAAAATAAAACTAAAAACAAATAAGAAAAGGTGTCGTGAAAAGCGACGGAAAAAAACTGAAAGCATTTCCCTAATTTTGTTTTTTAAAGGATTTTGAGCATGACTTAGGGTTTCAACTTTCAACTCGCCCCGCCAATTCCAGTCCTCAAACTCAAAATCCTTAACCATCGGCAATCCCTCCTGCATGATTCGGATCTCGATCCGATTCCCATTTCCGAATCGGCTCCGATAAGCTTCGCCACCATTGCCTCCGTCAATGGCGTCGAAGCCTTCGCCTTCGCCCTCGTCTTCCAGATCGGAGCTTATCATCGATCCTTCCGTACTCTTTCTCTATCTCTTACAATGCATTCATTAACTCGTCCTTGCCCAAACTCGTGCTTGTTGACTTGATTCCGCTTCCGATTATTTTATTTATTTTATTTCCAGTTTTGCTTCGATCTGGTTTTAATTATGTTTTTAATTTGTGTCTCCCTATCGTTTCGTTTTTAACCTATTGATGTCGTTTCAATATAAAGCAACTATGCTACATAACTTTTGGGGTAAATGCTTCCTAAAGTAGACTGAAACTGGAGATGTAACTGCATTATATATTTAATAGGCTATTCGAGATGCACTTTGGTTTTCCAGCATTTAGGGAAGCTTATCGAGCATTTATGACTTTCCCGGTTCTTTTGGTTACCGGAGATTATGGTTGTTTTGAGCTGGAGTCTGTGTGCATTGGTTGTGTTATGTCAGATGAATTATTCCCTGCAATAACTACACGCTGGCTTTGACTGGGGAATTTATTTTGATTTTTCTTTTGTAACGTAGCTGTAAGTGTTATATGGTGTTATCGTTTCAATGCAGGGTGAGAAAGTGGACGCTGTGAGTCAGACTGTTAAAGATGTGTTGCCGGTTATTGATTCTTTAAAGAAACAAGTTGCTGTGGAACGGATTGTTTATGTAAAGGTGTAATAGCTGAGCTTATGGCTGTAATTAGTTGTGATTTTGATTAAACCTTGTTCTTTTTTCTCATAATGTGCGTTTGCATATCAGAATAGAATAGAGGAAAACAGACAGAAGCTGGTTGGTGTCACAAATCATGTCTGCAAAATGGCAATCGAGAGAAGGAACGGCAGCGTTGCTGATTCTAACAAAAGTCTAGACCTGCTTACAAAGAGGCAAAAAGATGCAATTGACATGCACAATGGTGTTCATGCAAGTAATGGTGATGTAGAGAGCAATGGCTATCATGAGGATAGCCACGGTTCTACAGCAGTTCTTCTAGGCTCTAACGTTGCTGTTAAGAATGCTGTTCGTCCTATCAAATTACCTGAAATAAAAAAATTGCCTCCTTATACTACATGGATCTTTCTGGATAGGTTTGTTTTGTCTTAATCTCTGTTTTTCTTTCTTGTTTATAACACCTCCAGTGCTGTATGTCGCTTTATGTTAGGTTGCACTACCCACTATTATCATAGGTTCAGTGTTGCAAAGATTAGGATGTTGCAGTTGACGATTCAACAAAAAACAAATTAGGATCATGAATGAGTTGTGTTGTGCGAAAAAAAACCCCATTAAGAATAGTAGATTGGATGAAGTATAGTTCTATAGTAGAGGAGAGCCAAGGAAAACTATAGGTAAAAGAAATCATTGAAAAGGTCCTAGATCTAAATGTACTTTCTGGGAATTTGGTTCATGATAAGAAATATTGCTTTCGTTGAATTCATATAGCTGACTTCACCAAGTGGATAAAAGCTTTGGTTGTTACTTCGCTGTTTACCTGTCATTGTTGTGATTTTTAACTAATGGTTAGTTCTGGGATAACCTGAATTATGACTCATTGCCACCTGTTTGCAAATCTAATCCATGTCTTAGGTGAACGTATCATAATAACTGAAAGAAATAAAAGGCAGAGAAAAAACGGTCATTTTTTTTGTTTATCTTTTCATGTAGTCCCTAATTTTTCCTGTTTCTGTATCAGTTTTCTCCTTTTTAAGTAATTTAATTTCTATATAACTTTTTTTTTTCTGTTATTGATGTTAAAATGGGATCTTTTGAAGATATATTTTACTTGTGTCCCTTCTGGTACAGAAATCAAAGAATGACTGAGGATCAATCAGTTGTAGGCCGAAGACGAATTTATTATGATCAAAATGGCGGAGAAGCACTTATATGCAGTGACAGTGAGGAAGAAATTATGGAGGATGAAGAGGAGAAAAGAGAATTCATAGAATCAGAAGATTATATACTTCGGTTGGTATAGCTTAGTAAACTATAATTGGTTGCTTGCTTTCACTGTCTTTTTTTCCTGGTAGATATTTTCTGTTTGGATGTAATAAAGTTTCAATGTGTGCCTGACTGTGTTGTATCAAGTTCACCAGGTTAAGTTTTTAGAGTAGGAAGTAGTGTGTCCATTTTGTTGTCTCTCCCCCTCGCTTTTTTATTTCTGTCTTTTAGTGTAATTCAGAAGTTATTGTTTTATGTTGTCATCTGTTGACTGTCTGTGTTACATAGGTTTACTCTTTTGTGAGTATTTTTCATTGGAGCATTGGTGGCAATATCTTTCAGTTATTTTCTTATTATTATATTTCCTACGTACAGAGAATAAAATCAAAGAAGATATTTGGTTAAATGTATAACTTAATTCTTCAGTGGAAAAAAGAAACTAAGAAACTAGTGCATACACTTTTTGTATTGACAGAAAAATTATATGCTTGCTTAACCTGTCAAATAAACTTGTTAATCCCACTAAGCTAATAAACTCTGCAGTTACTTTGCCACCCTTCTGCTGTGATTTTGTTTTTGGTGAAGCCTTTTTTGGTCATGTTTGCATGCTGCTTGAATTTCATGTTGCATATGTAATATTTAGATATTGTTTTTCTTGTGTTGCATGACACAGTTTTGTGGATTTCATAGTGTCTGATTTGATTTTACAGCATGACTGTCAAAGAATTCGGTTTAACTGACATCGTTATGGAGTCATTGGCTCAGTGCTTTTCTAGAAACACTAATGAAATTAAGGTATATTTTTATCATTCGTTGAAAACTGGTCGTAGTGTAAGCTTTCGTCCAGGCTGTTTCCCATTTGCTTTGTGCTGGCTTTACAGAGATATGAAACACCATCAAACATCTTATACAGGCAAGGTATGAAGCTCTTAGTATTCAAGACAATGCTGATGGGTCTTCCAAGGCTGTAGATTCTGGAGAGAATTCTCAGAGTGGCAATTCTTTTCTGGAAAAGGATCTTGAAGCCGCTCTTGACTCTTTTGACAACCTCTTTTGTCGACGATGTCTCGTGAGTTATTTTTCCCATGAAGGCACTGTATAGTTGCATCATCTTTCTCTAAATATCTCATTGGTTGCTGCATTCTTCTTTGCAGGTTTTTGATTGTAGATTACATGGATGTTCACAGGATCTTGTCTTCCCTGTAAGTTCTATTTATTGGCTACTTTGATGAAGTTGTGTACAGTTTCTATTTGAGTTATGACCGGGTACTTTAACAGGCTGAGAAGCAACCTATATGGATCCCTCCTGATAGTGAAAATGCACCCTGTGGGCCAAATTGTTTCCGATCGGTATGCATTTTAGTTCTTAGGGATCTGTTTATAATTTATTTAGCAACTAAATCTGCTTAAACCTTGATTTAGGTGCTTAAGTCAGAAAGATTTGCCAAAACATCTTCTGCCCAGGCTGATGGTGAAGATAAGTGCTCTGGTGGTGTTTTATCTCGGAAAAAGTCTTCTGCTAAAAAGCGGTTAAAAGGAAGCCAAAGTGAAAGTGCTTCATCTAACGCAAAGAACATATCTGAGAGTAGTGACTCAGAAAATGGTCCTGGACGAGATGCTGCTTCAGCATCTCACTCAGCTCCTCCTAAATCTAAACCTGTGGGGAAAGCTGGAATTGGTAAGAGGAACAGTAAGCGAGTGGCAGAACGAGTCTTAGTATGCATGCAGAAAAGGCAGAAGAAACCAATAGTTTCTGATTCCGATTCCATTGTAAGTGGTGTTTGTTGCTTATGCTACTTTATTTATAACCAATATAAAGAAGAAACAATTATTTATCACATAAATGTGTCAAATTACTTTTGCATGGCAAGATCTAGGAAGAATGTACTCATAATAAGCTGTAAATAACGCAGAGTGAAGCTCTTGAGCGCTCATCAAATGATATGGTCGCTGATCAACATGCTATGAGCAGTGAAGACAACACAAGGAAAGAAGATTCTGTAGACGACAATGTTTGTAAACAAGAAATCACAGACAATAAATCTTGGAAAGCTCTTGAAAAGGGGCTTTTAGAGAAAGGCATGGAGATTTTTGGTAGAAACAGGTCAGCATATGTTTGGATTAGGGATGCTTGTCTTAATTTTTCTTTATTAAATATAAATATATAATATGATGCAAAGCATGAATGCTGTTATTAGTGCTAATATGAATATAAGAGTATGACCTCTTTTTCAATTGTGGAAATGAAATTAATCTTGTTTTCAGTCAACTTCATGGGGAATAGGTTGGTTCAATTTTGTAGTATTGCGTCAAATTGTTTATTTGGTCGGGCTCAAAATGTGCAATTCACTTGGTCGGTAGGTTTTATATTTTTTTTAATTTTATTTTTGAAACAAATCTCGATGTCATTCCTTGGCTACTTGAAACATACATAAGCCTCTTAGTAATATATTTTTATTTATCAACTATCAAAGCCATAGATTTTAAAACGAAAACTGAATGATCCACAAGGTTGTTTGAGGCTTACTACTTAACTAAACCCACACGATGTATGGGGAACAGCTTTTATGAGGGAACTTAATTATTATGAATTATAAATAGTTCACATATAGACACCTATTATGAAAAACAAAGACTCAGGTTCATATTCATGGCCAACATGTTTTTAAAACATGTTATGATTTAGGATTGTGTTAGGCTAAAGGCTTATATCCATTAAAACATCAAGTAAAAATAGAAAAATCCCTTATCTAATGCTTAATTTTTTTTTTTGTAGAAGATATTTTGAATCTGGATTTTTTAAGTCTAGAAATTTTGCTTAATGAGAGTTTGATATCATAAAGTTTATCAAGCGTATAATCAATATCCTTTGTGCTTGGTATTTATTGGAATATGGTGTTAATATAAAGAAACTTAGAAATAATACTATCTACCAAAAGGTTTGAAATGTTGTTTATAAAGAGTGAAGTAATAACAAAAAATGCAACAATAGCAATGTCATTTGGTTTCCTAAAAAACATACTCAGAAGTGGTAACAAAGGATAATGTACTACCTCTGTTTCTAAATATAAAACACATAACTTGTTTCCACATGTAAAGGATGTTGTTAATTTAGTAACATTAAATTTGTATTTGTCCAAAATTAAAAAAATTGTAATATTTGTATTCTGTGTAATTAATTAAATTGCACTAGTAATCTCCTCCAATCCTCCTAGGAGAGAGAATGATTTGGCTTATTACTAATTTATAGTATTTATTGTAAAGTAATTAGGAGTATTTTGGTAAAAATAATTAATGCAAGAGACAACTTGGAAATAATCTTGTAAAAGCAAACTAACAAATTTTTAAAGTGTCATCTTGCGCATAAGGATTGAAGTAGTATTAAGTGTTCGTGTAAGAATAATGTAGTTTATATTACTTTTTGAGTGAAAGATGCTTTTGTGTTGTATTTATATGTAACTCATATTTTTCTCTCTCTTCCCTTTAGCTCTGTTGTAAGCCACTGATCTATATAGTGTATTCAAAATAACGTTGTCAGCATCTTTTATGTGTAAATGTCAAGTATCAGTGAGAAACTATTTTAAGTAATTATCATTAAAATTTATATATTTATTATATTACCATCTTTTTTGCGTATTCTAATATTACCTAGTTGTTACACTGACCAAACTATTCATTAATAATTTGTAAATAAATCTCATTCCTCAATATGTTGTTTGTATGTTAAAGAAACCTCTAGTTTCGTCATGCACCTAAAACCTTCCATCGAATTTTGAAACAAAAGTTCTGGTAGAACCTACAAATTTGTTTGCAACTGTTCTAAATTTGTTTTTAATGTACAATTAAATTTATTAAAACTTGGAAGATAAAAATAAGTGGAAACTAGTTGTGACATAAGCTAATGACAAAATGATGTTTAAAGAGTAGATATGGTTTCAAATCAAGATCAAACTTCTTATTTAGAGAATGTGGTTAGGGTCTACTTTATTTTAGTGAATGCAGTTTCAATTGTATCACTTTGCCCACTCGTGTCTTGTTTGATCCTTGCTCTTGTTTGAATTTGTGATTATTTTTAGGCATATATACTGTCAATGGCCCACTAAGTTACAATTTTTGCTTTTTACTGCAGTTGCTTAATAGCTAGGAATCTCTTAAATGGTCTAAGGACTTGTTGGGATGTTTTCCAATACATAAATTGTGAAGAAGGAAAGATGTCCGGTCCTCCTGGGGATGTTGCAAATTCCCTTTTGGAGGGCTATTCCAAGGTTGATTTATAGTGCAATTATATTGTACTTTTTTCTTTGGTCTTTTTAACTTTCAAACAGTGCTTAACGAAGCCTTTTGTTGTTGTAAAATTAAGGGTAATAATGAAGTGAGAAGAAGATCTAGGTTTTTACGTAGAAGAGGAAGAGTTCGTCGATTGAAGTACACATGGAAATCCGCTGCTTATCATTCCATCAGGAAAAGGATTACAGAGAGAAAGGATCAACCCTGCCGACAGTATAATCCATGCGGCTGCCAATCAGCTTGTGGAAAGCAGTGTCCCTGTCTTCTTAATGGAACCTGCTGTGAGAAGTACTGTGGGTAAGCTTTTGACTTTGCTGCATATAACCTTGATTAAAGACAGGCGTGCAGAGTTGTAATGTTTTGCTTAATTTTGGCATTTCTCACCAGCTAAACAACTTCTTAGAAGGTTTGTTAGGTTGTTATGGAAATATATTCCCCAGTATCTTTATTTCCATGAAAATGACCTTTCCCCATTTTGAAATGTTTCTATTCTGTTAGGAGGTGGCTATTTGATATTTCCATGAGAATGAAAGTTATTGCCTATAATGACTACCTGTTTCCACTAGATTCTTCTCTCTTTTTTATTTTTAATCTTCAAATAAAATAAATTTTATTTTTTAATGTTCATGGAATATGGTTCTTGTGAATACAGAATGATACTGTGAAACAAAATCCACCTAGGAGTTATTGTACTTATAGTTTATATGGATATTTTATTCTAACATTCCTACCTGCCAGCATGTGTGCCCAACACGTTAATTTCTTTGATGATTCCTTTTTTCTTCTCGTTTTTATATCAAGGTGCCCCAAGAGCTGCAAGAACCGGTTTCGTGGTTGTCATTGTGCTAAGAGTCAATGCCGAAGTCGTCAATGTCCATGCTTTGCCGCTGATAGGGAATGTGATCCAGATGTCTGTAGGAATTGTTGGGTCAGGTGAGATTTACTTGTTCATGGTTGTGTATGTGTAGCATTGCCCTGTGTCATCTGTAAGATTCATACCTTTTTCTTTTAAATGATAATAGGTCTTATCATATTTGAGGTGGATGGTATGATTTCTCATATTCATTGAAAGTAATTATTCTTTTTCAAAAAAATGTAATTATTGACTTAAGGGTATGAAAAAAAGAAAATAAGTTGGGATGATTATTGATGATTGGGATGATTCAAATATGATATATGCTTTTTATTATTAACTTTGTTATCGTGGTTAAAAAAGAGCAGTGTGTGGTAATATTCTCACACGCGCACACATATATAATGGATATATCAATCCTTAAGTTTGATTTTTATAGAAAGAATTTTGAGGTGATGTGCCCCTGTATCTGTTAGCTTCCTTCCTAATATTTATTTGATTGTGTGTTGATCCATGAGAATGACTTTATGTGCATATTTAAGAATGTAATATTCCAGGTTTAGTACAAGATATATACATATGCTGCTTAGTATTCCTAGAAATCTATATTACAAGTTTCTCCTCCCTTTTCCATGTAAAAGGGCGAGAATCCTTATTCGCATGGGAATAAAACCTGTCCCCTTCTTTTTTATTTTAACATTTTCATTTTTGAAATAAATAAATTTAAAAATATTCCAAGGAATGATAAGTATTTATCTAATATTTTTTATGGTAATAGTATTCCATGGAAAATCAAATTTAATCCAAGAAACAAATAACTCCTGAGATTTCTTGGAGCTGCCTCATCATTGTAAACTTGGTCATAATTTGACCCATTGATTTGATTGTTTCATCAGCAATGTTCAAACAGATGTCTGTTTTAGTTCTCACACAATGAAGGATCTGAATAAATTATCTGGCTTTTAGGAAAAGATTTGGTTCTGTTTTCATGGCTTCTCTGCCTTTCTTAAGTACTTATAATATATACTACTACATGATTTGATTGTCACCATTCCTTTTGCTATGTGGGTCAATTATGGTTGCAGTTGTGGAGATGGTACTCTTGGGATTCCTAGCCAAAGAGGGGACAATTATGAATGTAGAAACATGAAGCTTCTTCTCAAACAGCAGCAAAGGGTAATTTTCTTTCACTCACTGCCTTTTTCTATTTTAAATTTTACACATGTATTAAGATTTGTTTGCTCTCTTTGCTGCAAATTTATTCTTCTATCAAAATAACAGGGTCTTATTTATCAAGATTGAGAGAAGTGGATGGAATCATATTTATAGTAGACATTAATCTTAGATTACTAGAGTGATTTTGCATGAACATTGGTCTATCCCATATAGTATTCTTTGTTCTCAATCAATTTCGTGCCTGTTATTTTGTTTTGCTAATTATACTCTATTTTTTTTTTTTTACATTTGCTGTGATTGCAACTAATATGTAATATGCTCATAGGTTCTTCTTGGAAGGTCTGATGTATCAGGCTGGGGAGCCTTCTTAAAGGTATTCATCTGTAAATAAATTATCTTGTTTGAGCACTTGTAGTTTTCCTTTTCCTAACTCATCTTTTCACTCTCCAGAATAGTGTTGGTAAACATGAATACCTTGGAGAGTATACAGGAGAGTTGATTTCTCATCGGGAAGCAGACAAGCGAGGAAAGATATATGACCGTGAAAATTCATCTTTTCTCTTTAATTTGAATGACCAGGCAAGCTTTTACATATATCTATCTGTTGTGATGACAAGTTCTCCATCTTACATTAATCATGCCTGTATCAAACATAGGATGAACCACATATTGTTTTATGCAGTTCGTTCTTGATGCTTACCGAAAGGGTGATAAATTGAAGTTTGCGAACCATTCGCCCGATCCAAATTGCTATGCAAAGGTATTTCTTAGTTCTGACTCTTATTTATTGTGTTGATTATGGAGCTCTAGGGTTACAGTGTCATTCACAATCTGTATAAATGCTTAAACTGGCAGGTTATTATGGTTGCTGGAGACCATAGGGTAGGCATTTTTGCGAAGGAACGGATTTGCGCAGGGGAGGAACTGTTCTATGATTATCGTTATGAGCCTGATAGGGCCCCTGCCTGGGCTCGGAAGCCTGAGGCATCTGGATCCAAAAAAGAGGACGGGGCTCCTTCAAGTGGTCGTGCAAAGAAGCTTGCTTAATGTTGTTTAAAAATCAATTCTTTGTCATTCTTTCACACGTAGGGGAAAGCAATCTCATTGGTAGCGGAAAGAAGTATTTTTTTGAGCTTTTTGTTCGTAGCAAGGACATGCAATTGTTGCTGCATAGGTAACATTTAAACAATTCATTTTAGTTTCAACCTGCTGTATTCGCCATTCCTAACGGAAATTATCAGCTTAATCAAAATTTCATGCTATTCTTTCCCGAAGCGGAATGTGCCAATGCAAAGCAGAACACCTCAAGTTTATTTATCATTTACAGTTCTTACTACTACTGATAGATTCAGTCGTTGAAATTAGCAAAATATTATTTAAATTTTACTAGTTCAATCTCTAATGGTATAAATGTTCTATGATAAAATGACTTTAGACACAAGAAAAAAGTTTTGGAAGGTAACTTTAGTTTACAATAAGTACAACACACACGTACATCTTTCAGTTCACAATAAGATTAAATGATGTGGACTTAGCTAAAAAATATTCAAATTAATTTAAAACTCAATTAAGTTTAATTTTATAATATGAATGTTAGGCTATTTTCATGCTTTCATTGGTGAATAATCATTATTGATTTACAGTGGTGCGATACGAGTAGACTGAAATAATATTAAATTATTGAATTGTTTTTGGTACCATATAAAAGCTGATTCATTGGATTATTAGTTTGTTAATAAATATTTACTAGTTAATGTACTTGTAAATTGTTTTTATTCATGAAAGTTGTATTTTTAAATTTTGATAAACAATTTATTTATAAATAATACCTTGTTTTGAAAGCATCAGAATATATTTTCATAATACAATCTAGTTTACAAAACATGAATACATCCATTTTTAAATTAAAAATAAATCATATATTCATGCCGCAAATTTCACGACACAGCAAGGAGTATATTAATTTTCGTTAGCGCAATAATCTAATAAATCCTTCGATAATTTATTCTGTAAGGTTTTTTGCTTTGACTAATGATACATTTATTAAAGTTTTTTACATTTCGCTATTTCTCCATGGTCAAGTGATTTACAAACAGTAAGACCGTTACAATAGGATCACTTTAATTAATAAATTGAATACTCATTCCTAAGAATATTATTGAATTGATTAATCTTTTAAACACCTTTCCAACTTATCATAGCGAATTTCTTTTTATCCAGCCCTTATAATTAAACCATCATTATAATTTAGATCCTTTCTTGAATCCAAAACTTTCACTAAAAATCCTTTGGCTGAAAGACATGAATATGGTCATCAAATTGCATGTTTTGTTGCCTATCATAAAACTGTGTCTGCAATTCACCATTACCAGTAATTTCTGGGCAGAAGCAGAATACCCCACCACGTGAAAAGCATAAATAAAGAGATCCCAGAGAGTGCTTGAAGCAGAGTGGAAGATGAAGAAGAGGTAACTTGGACAAAGTGGGGAAAACTCAAAAAGATACTCTCAATATCACATTGCATTTAGAAGAGGCTAGTGCCTTTTCTGTCCACCTTAACCCATTTTATCAGTCTTCTACTAAATAAACATTTATCTTCACAATTTTTATTCTTAATTCAAATAATATATTAAAGTGCATCATTACATCATTACATATACAATACATAAACGTTAAGTATAATTGCCTCAAAATAAGAGAAAAACTATAAAGGTGACAAAACCAAAACTTTGATCAACCCCTCTCTCTCTCTCTCATCTTGCACAGTAAAATCTCTTTCTTTTCCTTTCAACTTTCAACCTTTCCTCTCTCTCTCTCTCTGGTGCTGTGGTGCCATGTGCTCGCGTTTCTTGGATTCCCGAACCAAATGCAGAACCCCAACCATCTTTGCGTCACTCTTCTTCTCCCTCTTCCTCACCTCTTCCGCCGCATGCTTCAACGGGAATTGCCAGGTTTACTTCCTTTTCTCTCTCCCCCTTCACACTCAGTTATGATCCATGCAAACTGGTTTCAGTTTTAGAGATTCACCTGAAAAATTCATGAACTTTCGCAGCTTCTGGAAGCATGTACAGCCGCTACCGATTGTGGGCCGGGCCTCTATTGCGGCAATTGCGCTGCTTTAGGCCGGACTCGGCCCGTTTGCACCAGAGGCCAAGCCACCATCGTTACATCTCTCGTAACCTCCAAAGACATATCTCACATAACCGACAACATAACATATCTATGTAACACAACAACATTAACTGTCTCTTTTTTGGGATACACATGCAGGTGAATGATTTGCCCTTCAACAAGTACACGTGGATCATGACCCATAATTCATTCAGCATCGTGGATGCACCACTTTTGGCTGGAGTTCAAAGACTCACCTTTTACAATCAAGAAGACACTGTTACTAACCAGTTGAGGGTATGTATTGTTGTTCCTCCTTGTCTTCTAAGCGGGATTCCTTGGACACACAAAACGTCACATCGTTTCCTTCTTCAATTTGCATTTTCTAGATTCTGGTTTACCTTCATGCTGAAGGGAATGTCTGTTTTAATTTTGAATGTACATAGCTTACTTATTTTTTAGTGATTCTTTTACCTAGCTTCAGGATGAAGGGGTTAAGTGAGTGATTTGTGTTTTACTTGTTTGTTTAGTGATTCTTACACATTTTTTTTTATGGGTGGTGTTTAGAATGGAGTGAGAGGATTGATGTTGGATATGTACGACTTTGAGAACGATATCTGGCTCTGTCATTCATTCCGAGAGCAGTGCTTCAACTTCACGGCCTTTGTAATCTAACTATAAACTCCTCTCTGATATTCGTTTACTATATATAATTTTGCTGGTGTTGTCTAATGTGGGAAGCTGAACATTTTTTCAGCAACCTGCAATAAATACTTTGAGAGAAGTGGAGGCATTCTTAACTGCAAATCCGACAGAGATTGTGACCATTGTAATTGAGGATTATGTGCGTGCTCCAAAGGGGTTGACTAATCTGTTCTCAAATGCTGGACTAGATAAATATTGGTTCCCGGTGTCTGACATGCCTAAGAAGGGTGAAGATTGGCCCACTGTAACGGAGATGGTTCAAGCAAATCGTCGTCTACTTGTTTTCACTTCGGATTCTTCTAAGGAAGCTGAAGAAGGAATCGCTTATCAGTGGACTTACATGATTGAAAATGAGTGTAAGTGCAGTGTGTGTCATTGCAGCACAGATAAATTTTTGTGAAATGAAATGAAATGACAACATCATAAATTTGCTACCTTGCAGCTGGAGATCCTGGAGTTCAAGGGGGTTCTTGTCCACACAGAAAAGAATCGAAGGCGCTAACTTCTAGAACTGCATCGCTTTTCTTACAGAATTACTTTCCAACATATCCGGTTGAAGCTGACTCGTGCAAAGAGCATTCGGCTCCACTTGCTGATATGGTGAACACATGTTACAAAGCTGCAGGAAATGTGTTGCCTAATTTTATAGCAGTTAATTTTTACATGGTATTCCTTCTTCTGGATTTTTGATTCCCATTCAATAATGTGGAAAATAGCTCAACCATTTTATAATTCTAAGTGAATTTCATGTAGAGGAGTGACGGTGGGGGCATTTTCGATATCGTCGATAGAATGAACGGCCACTCGCTGTGCGGCTGCAATACAGTCTCTGCATGCCAGGTTTGCTTGCATTTCTTGTCCAGAAACGTATTGCCTTAATGCCATTTGTTTCTGAACTTTCTTTTGATAATTTCATATCTTACATTCCTACGGTCAGTGGAAACCTGATTTAGAATAACTTCAGTCAAACTTTCCGAAATTCATCTTAGATTCAAAGTTAAACTGTTCTCTATTTCGTTGGAAGTCATACATCGACTAGAGTTAAAACTAATTTATAGTATATAAGAGGGTGTAAACCTTATTTATAAGCCGATTTTGTGAAATTAAATTAGGTTTAAAATTCACTTCTTAACATATTATTAGAATTGAGGGATAGAATCAATGCTAGAGAAGTTTATTATTTGTTAGATTTATTGTTTCATCTACTATTAGACCATCTATTAATATCTAGTATCACGTTTGAGACATATAAGACCAATTTACATTAATGAGTTTGTTTCAAAGATTTTGTCTGAATTTGAGCTTTAAATTTAAAGTATCCCTAGATGTAATTCTCTATGTGTCTTTGTTAATTATTCCTTGAAATCAACCCTAATGCAAGAGATAATTAATTTTGAAATGGAGGAGAGAAAGGTTTATTTTAGTTATTGTTGAAAATAGCAAAAATGTAAGATCATGTTATGGTTGACATTGACTGTATCCTCAATTTCATTGTGGCAAAATATGGAGGGAAATAAGCTTCTACATATCTGAATAGTAAGAACATTTGTGTGTATGATGAGTTGATGCTATATGAGAAGGAGAATTAGATAATTGCTGCAATTATGCAGGAGGGAGCACCTTTTGGATCTTGCAAGAATATTGCTGTACCTTATACAAGTCCAGTGACCAACACTGCAGGAAGCTTTACAGGATCTGTTCAGTTCTCTAGATCAGCTTCACCTTCTCTTTCTCCAAATTCCTGCCTTTTCCTCTTCTTTTATTTCCTCCTTATTTCTCTTTCATTGGGATTGTGATTATTAGTACACAACCCAAGTCTAACAAGAGAAGCTTATATTTGTCTATCATGAATGAGCTAGTCTTTAAAGAGGGACTTCTGTGATTTAATATGTGCTACTTCCTCAAACTCTGAAATGCCATGGAACTGCTTATAGGTTAGAAATTAGGTAAAACAAAATTTTGGAATTGCTGAGGCCATAACACGGATCTGTGAGGTCATCTAAGGTAGATGGTAACCAACCAAGAAAGACTAAGATGCATCCATAGCAGTTCAGGTATGTTTACCTAGTTCATGTCTCCATTGTTACATTGTTGTTGTGTGTGGTTCCATAGATTTTAACGACACCCTTATTATATTTGTAATGTTTCCCCTTATTGCTTTTCAGCATTTGTACCAAGGTATCATTAATGAAGACAGAATAGGAAATTTGCAACATAGGATCCGGATGTGAAGAAGCTCTTGGTCTTTGTTACGGTTTCTTCCGATTGTATTCTGACAATTCTCACTTTTGCAACATTAATTATGCAGTTAGCAAACATTAATCACTTATTTCTTCCTATTAATAATGCCTTTATCTGCTTTCTTTCATTCTCTTTCTGACCTAACTGGCAATTCCTAATTTGGAAGAATATAACATTGACGTGAATATATTTAGACAAATAAAATTTGCGTGAAACAAATAATTTTAATTTTGTACGCTACTTACCATCTAGAAGTTGAGTTTCCAACTCAAAACCTGATCCATTCCACCTGTTAGGGCTGCATCTCTATCAGCTATCAGATTTCAGGTGGGTTTTTGTTCTTTTGGATTAGAAATTATATGAATACAAGTATGGAATAAAAACAACACCTTAATATAATATTATAAAACTAAATTTTGAGATACAAATAATAAAATCTCAGGTAATTTCACATTTGTTAAAAAAAAAAGTCCATAAATAATAAAATATTCTTAAAAATATATCAAATATAAAAAATTATGATAATAACTAATGAAATTATTAGCTTAAACAGCTTTGTTTAAGTCAGGTGTTCTTTATTTTTTTTTCTCTCATGACATGACTTATTTTATAAGATATAGAGATCTTTTAAAATAATTACTTTTAAAATATTTATCATTTTATCTTAATTTTTTTTTTCTTATAAATACTTGTTGCTTAAAGCAATTTTTCTAAACTTGGTCTCAGCTCAGTACATTTCTACACTTTGAATTCAGCTCAGTACAATGTAACAATTAACAATTAAGTCGGTAAACGAATAGATACAGTTGAATAATCTTTCTTTATTGATGACTTTGTTTTGTGAATTGAACCTTTACAGCAATAGGTACTTGCAGAAATGGATTTTGACAGATTCAGCTTTTGAGGCATGTTGAATCTATGAACTCAAAAACGAAACAATCTGTACATAAAAACAGCAGCAAAAAACAACCAGGGACACCATTTCTATACATTTAGTCTAGTTTCACACTTTGATCTTAAGGTCTGGTCTCAAAATAACTAAATTGTTGAGGTTGTCCACAGGAACTCTTGTTCCCCATACATTCATTGATTTTAGCTCCAGGCATTTCTCAACTAAGGCAAAAAGTCCATTCTCAGTTACATGGCGACAGCTCCAAAGAACAATGGTCTGAACAAAAACAATAACTCATCATTTCACTTATCATACAATGGAAAATCACAAACATCCAATATTAAACCCTTTGCTCTGTTCTGAGCTTCATAGAAAATAATTGAACACAAACCTAACATTCAATTTCTTATAACTTACCTCCAACTTTGGACAACTTCTTGCAATGGCAAACAGAGATTCATCCGTGATAAATGTACCACCAACATTCAGATTTTGTAGAGATCTAGTTCTGGATATCTGTCCATAGTTGTCGTTAGAGAAGCAAAAGGAAACAAAAATAAAACAACACTTACATAGACTTACATAGAAACACCCAAAACAACAATTCCTTAACCTGATAAATGTCAGAATACTATAAGCACAATCTAGTCATATGATAACCTCAAATTCTCAAAATTAACCTAATTTCATTCCAACTGCAATAGTCTGCACAAAATGAATCCCCTCCTATTTTCTAACACCATTCCAAGTAATATGTCACCCCCAAACATAAGAGTTACAAAATCAAAACAATGACATACCAGTTGAACAACACCTTCATCTGTGATTCCAGTCAAACCCCACAATGATATAGATGTGAGATTGCTTGCACACTTAGCAAAAGATATTCTCACAAGTCCTGCATCAGTTATTTGACAACCCCAGCGGCTTCTCGGTCTGAAAATACAAAACACAATAAAACTTTTCCTCCTAAACCTAAAATAGCACATATAATTTATAATCCAACACAAATCATTTCGATGTTTGAGAAAGACCATCAAAGGGAAGATATCAGAAACACCATCCTTGGAATCAACAAAGGGGTATAGAGTTATAAATTTATGATCAGGAAAAGCAAAAGTACATAACCGAAGAACAGTAAAAGAACAGAAGTGAGGGTATGAAAGAAAAGAAAGGTACACACATATGAAGTTTTGTGAGATTGTAGGCATGACAGACAAGGCGAGCAGTGGATTCATCATCCATTTTCCAACCTGCAAAGCTCAGATTCTCTCTGCATGCCAGAGACTCATCCACCCCTTGTTTCCATTTCTTGCAAACCTCGCTCGCCCTTTCAAAGCAAAACCACATCACAAAAACCAGAGTCATGGTGATTGGTGAATCAATTGTTAAACCAATGAAACACTGATGCAGACAACATAAAAAACTTACTGGGCCAAATCAGTGAAGGAACTGAAGAGAACAAAAATATTAGCCAACAAGTCAACGGGCAAACGATCAATCTCTGACTCAACTTCCATTTGATCCTCTCACTGATAAATCACAACCCAAAATAATCTTCACAAACACCACAGAACCTTCACCCCAAAATAACCTTAAACTCTGTGATGAAAAGTGTTTTCTGTCAGAAATATATAATAATACACCCAACAAGGAAACTGAAAAGTGTCCTCATGTTTTCGTCATCCCTTTATATTGTCACGTCCTTCGTTACTGTGTTCACGCAACTTTTCTCTTCATTTTGTTTTCGAGTTAAAATCTCTTTATATACAATAAACTATTCTATGTTTTAAAATATTTAGACCATTACACATCAGAGTCCAAATTCGAAATAACTAATTAGCATGAATGCCAGTTAATTCAGGTGCGGATGGATGGATGGACCTTTATTAGTTATATTAGTTAAAAAACACCTTTATTAGTTTAATTAGTTAAAAAACGGTGGAATATACTGTTTTTATTCACACACATAATAAGGAATACCTATCTGTGTTACATAGATTCAGATTCTAGATTCTCTGTTCTGTTTAATTGAGGATTTATATGGATATGTGCATCATAGTTCCCATCAATGAGTCATTTCCTTTTTGTAATATCCAACTTTTTTTTTTCATTTTAATGCATAATTAAATAAATGGAATTTTTAAACGATAAGGAGTTAGTTGAGTTGTTGAGTTTTAATTAGCTGCTTTAAATTCTTTGTATTTATTATGAAAAATAGAATCTGGTTAGAAAAAAATTTGAGGTGTGGAATGACAAATAATGGCTCATTCCGGAATCGTGTAAAATTTGTATGATGACTTATTTTTATTATATTATTTGTTACGTGTATTGTTGATTAAAAGAAAACCACCGGCATGTTTGAATTAATCTTTTACTTTTAAAAGGTTGAAGTAGTTTTTGCATATATATATATATATATATATATATATATATATATATATATATATATATTATGATAAGCATTTGTTTTTCTTTTTTGTGAGGTGCATCTGACTCACTAATCTCGAAATATCTTCGGTGGATTGTCCCAATTATGTTTGGCTAGTTTTATGTTTTTTTTTTGGTCAATTTTATACATTTTTTAAAAGCTTATGGATTTTGCTTGTGTAAGTTTCCTCGCTGGTACTTTTTTTTCATTCACGTTTCTCCGTTGACTTTAACTGTAGATATATTAAAAGCTAGAGCTAAATGCACATGTTTCATCTTCATTTTTCACCAATATGTCGTCATTATTTTAGTATTATTGTTTTGTATTGCAAAATATTGTATGATATTTTTCACAAAATTTTGTTTGTTATTTATTAGAGAAAGATCACTATTTTTTGTTCCACGGTATAATTTTGTTTTTCCTGGGTAGAGAGGCTAAATAGATGGTTTGGGTCCAGTGGTAATCTTTTAGTTTTTTTTTCTGAACCTTATAAAATCAGTTTATATTTTTTTAATCAGAAAAAGTTAAAGAAGATTCTAGATTTTGGGTTACTTTTTGGGATTTCACAGCGAGGTGCTTCCTTTTATACAGAGATATTAATTCAAAATAAATATCTTATTTTCTACCAATGAGATGTTGGCTAATTTTAGAACACGGAAAGAAAATATATCGACTTTTTGTTTTTTGTTTTTTTAATTATGCACCCGATATTTATTTGTGAAGAAAAAAAATATCCGGCAGAAAAATTTCTTTCAGCACCCTCATAATTTTTTTTTCTGGTACCTTCGTATTTTCTAAAATTTCAATTATATTTATGCTGTAACTATAATTTTGAATTTCACAATTCATAAATATTTTGAATTATTCTATAATACAAAATTATATTTTAGATTGTATAATTATTATGTTGGAAGAAATTTTCTTCGAATATCAAATATAGCCCAAAACCAAAATACCGTTAGAGTTCCCTTATAACCCAAAACCAAAATACTGTTATAGTTCCCTTGATTATAGGAAAGGGTTTTTCATTCCTGCACCTCATTATTACTAATTGTCACCCCATTCTCAGAGAAAAAAATATTAAAATATTCTTTTTTGCTACACCATATCACCACTACTACCACGACTAAGGAAGAAAAAGAGAGGAAACACTGTAAAAAAATCTCTTTTTATAAAACTCATTAATTCTGGAACTCATTCCATGCAGACTCATTCACAAAAATTCAGTCAGAAAAGTATTACGAAAACTTGTTCTGAAAAGCTTATTGCATAATAATTTCACGTGTTCCATAAAACTTATTCTAAATAATCTTATTCCAGAAATATGCTTTGAAAATTTCTGTTTCGAAAATCATGTTACACAAATTTTAAAATTTGTTCTGAAAATTTTCCGAAACAAGTAATCTATAAATAATTTTTATAAAAAATAAAATGTTATTTTAAAAATTATGAGAGTGCAGCGAGAAGGGAAAAAAAAAGCGAAAGGAAATTTTGAATTTCGTTAGTTAAAAGGGCTTGCAAAACATGCAATCTAAAATTCTTAAAACCAAAACCAAAACATTTTAAAGTATTTATCTTTCAAAATAATTTATTTCATATTTAAAATAACATCATTAAAATTTCAAATCTGATTGTAATTTTATTCACTTTATAAATGTTAATGATTTTTACGTCATATGACATTACCTTCGTTTTATTCACTTTAATACGATTTTTTTCATCGGAAAAAGGTTCTAATTGAAAACTTGGTTAAAAGAATTAATTTTAATATCACTTCCCGATTGATTGCTACTTGTTGAACTCCATTTATTTTCTTTGTACATCTACACAAAATTTTTTATTTTCGTTCTATCTCTCAATTAAATTATATTAAAAACTCTAACTATCTTTTTTCTTCTTCAATGAGCGCCGCACCTCTCCCTTTTCCAAAAAGTAAATGATACTTTAACAAAATTTAGTTTCATAAATTTTGATAAAGAAATTATTTTTTAATAAAAAAATCTTAAAGTTTTATTATTTTATTTTTGTAATTTCATAAAAGAATAAAAAAATATTATATTTAGTACTTTTGTCAACTTTATCAAAAAAAAATTATTGAAAAATCATTCATTTTTCTTCTCCAAATCACCATATCCAAATATCCAAATGACCTCCATTTCTTTCGTCTCCAAATTACCATTTTTACTTTCTTTTCTTTTCGTCCATTCTGGAGCACTTAAACCTTGAACCTTTTTTCGTCTCCAAATCATGATTCTCCGATTCTTCATACCCAATTCGTGCATCTCCAACAAGGGTATTTGAGGTATTACAACCTTTATGGGGGTGCAGGAAGAAAAAAGAGTGCTGAAAAAAGATCCTTGTCACCATATTATATAATTAATTGAGCTTATTATTACTCCAATTAAATAGAATTAAAATATATTATTTTTTATTTTTTAACTAAAATAAAGTAATAAAATAATATTTTTTTACCCAAATTAGTAGTTTGTCAAAAAGTTTGTAAGAAAAACTCTGTTAACATACCATTTTCCATATAAATATGTTGTAAATATGATTGGGAATGAATACATGTGTTTTGTGTTGAGGAAGAGACACGTTATGAATGTATTCGCAAAGAAGACAAAAATTCAAATTCATCCAAGCAGGTACACATTATTTTATTCATGGATTAGGTAACATAGTAGAAACTCGTGTTTTCCCGCAAGTTGCGGGTAAAAGGAGCAGAGTGATCAAATGATGCGGCGGCACAGGGTAATGCCGTCACCAACGGGAAGCTGGCAAATCTCGACCCTTGAATCAAGTGCAAGTGCCTGATTCAGCTCCATCACAAAATCACGATAATATTTAATATAATCCAAGAGAGGAGCATCGGGTGGGGCGACCACAGAGCCGTTCCACAGGGTGTTATCGTAGGCGATCATTCCCCCGACCTTCACAAGCTCAATCACCCTATTATGATAGTTCAAGTAGTTATCTTTATCAGCATCAACGAAGATGAAATCGAAGCTTCCCTTGTTCTTTTCCTGTTCATGCAATACAATACACACTCATCAACGAACACCATAAACTTATATACACACTGATTCTTTGTTTTTCCTGAAAATAATTTGCATGGATTGATTGAACTCACGTCTTTGATGAGTTGATCAAGAAGAGGAAGTGCTGGCCCTTCTCTGAAGTCAATCTTGTGAGCCACTCCTGCTTTTTCAATCACAGGCAACCCCAGTTCATAATATTCCCTGTTGATATCCATTGCCAAGATCTGTTTCATTTTAACAGATCAAAACAAGTAGAAAAAAAAAAAAAAAAACTGAACTTTTATTTTTTGTATGTATATTAAGAAGAACATACTGCTAAGCTAATACAAGAAAACCTTAATTTCATCACCCATATGCATCTACGTAAGATTTCTGATATGATAAGGTATATGTATGAATTAAGCACCTTTCCATCAGATGGAAGAGCGAGGGCAGTGGAAAGCAAGGAGTAACCAGTGTAGACGCCAATCTCCATGGTGTTCTTCGCATTGACGACCTTCAGTAGCATACTCAGAAGTTGTCCTTCGTCAGGTGGTGTAGCTAAGAGGTTCCTGTTTTACAACAACATAGGTATAATATTGTCACAAATTAAGGTTTTGATTTGAAAACCCACATAATGATGATCTTGATTACCAAGGGTGTTTTTCCGTCAACTCGCGAAGCTCCTTCAAGCTCTCGTGTTCTCTTGGGTACACGCTGGTTTCAAGTATATACTGCAACACCAGTAATTGTATTATGTATATGTTGGTGTTGTTTGTTACTATGGAAAAAAAGAAGAAGAAAGTGTTAGTAATGGAATGAACCTGATAGAGTGCATCACTCTGAAGGAGACTCTTATGATGGAGTTGTTTGTGGCCAGGTATTTGATTTTGTTGTTGGTCTTCGTTGATGATAGTCATGATTGATATCTGGGTATGGGATTTATTCTCTGAATATTTGCTGAAGGTAAACAATGGCCAAAAACTGGTATATATAGAAGCTGAGTGTAAGTGCTGTAGCTCTTTTGTTTGAAGAAAAAATGTCAAAGGGTTGTTATGGGGTTGGTAAATTGAAGCTTCCGTTTGGGATTGTGCAGGATTCCTTCTAGAGTATAAAATAATATATTTGAAAGACCTTAAACAAATCCTATAATTTACATAATAATGTGATCGACTCGATTATTCATTAATTATAGTTATTATTAGGATTCTTTAGATAACTAACACACCATTGTCTTTAAGTGTTTTGAAAACCTTATTCACTATGCCATAAACAAATATTAACTTATTTTTCTCAATTCAATCAAAATACATCACCTCTCCATGTATAAGGGATCTGTATATATTAAATCCCTATATCAAAGTTTGAAAATATACAAATATGTTCCAACCATTTCAGTAAAAAAAATACGACGCTGCTAGACACAAGTTTTTCCACAATTATTAAATCCATATATTATATGATACAGTCCACATGTTCAATGACTTTCATTATTTAATTTTTGGTAAGATTTTGCGTGCTCATTATCAAACATAAACTAAACATCACTAAACTTAGAAAAGGAGGGAAATAAGAATGAAAAAGGAGAGTATAACATCACCATTAATTGTAACACATCTTTCTGATTTTGTGCTTATAAAATTTTATGGTTATTAATAGTAGATATATATACCATTCTATCAGAAGATAGATACTTATTTCAGAGTTCAAACTATGACAAAATAATTCTAACATTGAATCATTCTAAGGACAATGACCTTTACTTCAGAAAAGTGTTAAAAAAAAAACAAATCCGTTTTACATGAACATAATAAGAAACAAAGTCGTTTTAACAAAATGATTGACTTGTGAATCAAAATATTATTTAAAGACCCCATATAAAAAGGATTATTCAAAAACCAATTATTGAGTCCTATAACTTTCATAAATCAATCAGAACTTGACTATTTCTATACATAGTGTACCTCTCAGTTTCAAAGACTTTTGTGTACATCCTCCAAAAAACATGGACTTTGGTCATAAAAAAAAAAAGACTTTGGTTTACAAGTTCTAGAACTCAATGTTTCAACAGAATTTTTCGTCAAACTTGTAATTTGTAATTTATACGTATAGCATTAATTAATGACATGCATTTATATTGCCCAATTTTCTCTAATTTAAATAAGAAAAATATAACAAAAAAGATGACACAACTGATGTAGGTAGTTTGCAATTGTATGACCAATAAGCAAAGTTTTACACTATTTTTTTTTGTCAAGAATGAATAATAATAAAAGCACAATAGTGATAAGGTTTTGTAGATGACATGTATGGGGAGACTTTGAAATCAAAGTGTTGTTGACCTGAGAAAAAAAAAAGTTAAAAATTAAATAATCACACGATCCAATTGGTTTTATTTTAGGAACTTATATTTAAAAATTATAACATTTTCTTTTATTTTCTGTACGAGGATGAAAAACGAATATGCTTATATTAATTAAGGTACTATGAAAATATACTTTTAAAGTAGTTACTTTTCCATAATTTTATATTAACATCAAAATATGAATGTTTATCATAATATTTATCCATATTACATTTTCACCTTTATTTTTTAATTAAATAAATTCATTTACGTTTATTTGTGTTACTAAACATCTATTGGAACCAAGATTTTAATAAATATTTAAAATAAAAATATATTAGTCAAAACTAGATTTTATACGAATAAAAGTAAATAGAAAACATTATTAACTGGTACATAAATTAATTTTAACTTATATTTATACATACAATATCTATAACAATACAATATCTATAACAATATATAAAGGGAATTCCCGTTTTTGTGTTCACATTTTAAAATACCAATTTTAACCTTTAAATATAATAATTTATTAAATTTTTAAAAATTGACCGTTACTTCTAGAAGCTTTTTATAAAATCGGCTATCTTTGCTTATTCTCTTCTTATTTATTTATCAATGACTATTCTTTCATCTGTTTTGATATATTTCACTTTATTTTAATAAATATAATTTTAGTTTATATATTAACTTAATAACATTACAATATTATAATATTACGCATATTTAAAAAATGCATACATATCACGCCTATGTTTACGTAATTCTTATAAATATGATTCTTGTGAATGCAAAATTGTCCCATGAATGAACCAAACAGCCCCTAGTGGTTGAAACACTAAAATAGAGTTATTTTACAAATAAAATATCAAAGTGGATGTTTATTAAATGTATTTTCTAAAATGACATTATATTTGTTGTAAAATCAAGTCACATTCTTTTTAATTTCAGGATCCAATAATTCACTTGTTTTTTTTAATTGATTTCAGTATTGTTCTATTTTTATTTTTTTTTTAAATCATAACAATTTAGTTTATCTGATCAAATGGACAAAAATGTCATAAAAAATATAATCAAATGAAAGGCCTTTCTTTTTACACCCCCAAATTTCAACTTGCACCACAAGTGGAGCGGTGAAATAACCCATTTATTCTTATTTCCTCCCTTTTATCTTCTTCTTCTTCTTGCATAAGCTGTACACCCTTTTTATAATTTGGTGAATAGAATTCTCTGTAGTGGTTTTCCCTTTTCCAAGTGTTTTTACAGATTCCGTTAAAGTTAACAAACAGTTCATCCTCCATTGTAGTGTTGTTTTCTTTCAAAACTTTACCTATTTTGATTTGTATACTTTGGAATACATATTTTATTTTTTATTTCAAAATGAACAATCTAGAATATAAATTTTAGTTATAGATTGGATTAATATATTTCAGATTGTATAATTTGGAATACAAATTTGCATGTATAATTGAGAATACAATATGTAATACAAATTTGTATTTTAAATTTTACATTTAAAAAATATATAAATTTGTATTCTAAATTATGTATTTTAAAATATAAAATTATCGACAAACACTAAAAAATTTATGTATAATACAAATCCTTGTTTACATAAATAGTGGTAAATAACATACATTAAAAAATTGTTAGTTATCGACTTATTTTTTAAGTAATGGTAAAAACTTGTTAATAATTTGCATTTACAAACAATAAAAAATTCATCGAGGATTGATCAAAAAATTTATCAATAAATATCAATGATCGAAAATCTATACATAATAACCAATGTCTAAATATTCCTTATCGACTTACTGAGTTTTTTTCTATTTTTTTCTTTTTCTTATTCTTCCTCTTCTTTTAAGGGAAAAAAAACTGCATAATGCTTTAGCATGAAAAATTTTAATCCCGCCTCTTATGCTTTCACTTAAATGGAAGATTTATTTTTGCAAATGTAATATTAACTTTAATATATATATATATATATATATATATATATATATATATATATATTAATTTTTCGACAGAAATCTAATTAGTAAATTTCAATCTAGTGTGGTGTAATAGAAGATCTGAGATTTCCTCACGTGTTACATTTATAATTACCCAACGGAATACAGAAATTCAAAATTACAATAATGTATTAGTATAAAAACAATTATATTTTTATTTCTACTCGATCATCTCAACAATCAATCTCTAAAATGGAAAGAAACTTGAACGCAGGATAGTTAATAAGAATTCAAAGTAATTTGCTATATGATAAATAAAGGTGCACTTTCATCTCTAATAAACTCATTTATGTAACTTCAAAGTTAGTAAAAAAAATCTATGTATGGTAATAAGAACTGCATCTCGTTGTAGTAAATCTCTACATTGAAACTTTACTAAAAAACTTGATACTAGATAAATAATTTCCTCGTACCATAAAATGTTAAACGTAAATGAGAATCTAATTCGTATTTTTACAAGTAAATTAAGCATGTACATAAAACTATATATCGGATTAAAACATTTATGTGACAATCAAGTATATAACTGAAGAAATATATTATTCTTAAGAAAAGAGGTTGGTTTATGCATCTTTCTTAGCTTCAACATATGTACTTCAAAACATACATATACAAATACGTATTACACACAAATTATAATCCCATACTGTACTATATGTATCTTAGTGAATGACCAAATTAGGTCAAAACAATCAGACAACTAATGAATTTAAAAATAAAATTTGAGAGTATAAAAAATTATGAATCATGTCTTAAACTACTGTATGTGTTTTGCCGTATTAATTGTTAGTTTTAAAAACCGTGGTTTTGAAGGCATCTTACTATCTAACCTTTGAATAAGGCTGTAACGTTCCCATGTTGTTAGGCAATTGTCTCTTCAATCCTCATCTTTAGTCCAACAACACAATACTATACAACAAACGCGCTTCTCTCCTAACGTGAAACTCACGGACTATTCCTTGTTTGGATCCACATCAATCAATTCCAGGTCAAATTACAAAATGACGAACAAACTAATACCAACTGTTTCTTCTGTTTTGACGCGAATATAGTCTTGTTCAATCACAAACCAAACACGCTTCACTATTATCCTATCCTCCTTCTCTTTCTACCATTGGATCCTTATTCTAAATCATAACACCCACTTTTCACACCCATATGCCCAATAAGAACACGCCACGTGCAACTTAAGCTACCAAATGAAACAGAACATTTGGTTTAACCATCGTATCACCGTCCATCACCCAAATCTAATTTCTTTCTAAAGACATAGGTCAATGAAGCGGTTGGAATTAACAGAATCAGATTTTTTTTTTCTTTAAACTATGATATTAATACACACAAAAATAAATATTATTTTTTAATATATGTATCCTTTGTTTATTTATTGTATTGCGACATTCCTGAAATGAAAATAAGAAATAATGATTTTGTAGTTTTGGTTTCTTACTGAGTTAGGATTGCAAAGACGAGAGGGTGAGAGGGAAGAGTGTTTGATTACATTGGTGATGGTAGGTGTTACTTGCCGTGTATGATGGTTGATCAATCTTGCACTGTTTGTGTGACGTTGGATGACATTGACGCAGATACTGTGGTGGTCCCTCCCGCAGGACAACTTTGCAGCGCTGGATTCGAGATTCTCTTGCCCAATCATAAGTTGACACGTAGTGGTACGAATAAATAAGGTTTGCGGAAAGATATTAATAAATATTTGTCACATAGTTATATGTCGGGTTAAGGTGACGTTGAGTCAGACAAGACAATGATATAGCGGTAGAGACTCAGACGTCTGATCAAGTAATCATATACATCATTTTAAGCTATGCTTCTTCCACCTATTCTTTTTAACTAAAACCAATTTCTATTTTTATTTTTTAATCAGTTCTTAATTTTTTTTAATTTTAAACAATTCAATATTAAATATCGTTCTGTTTATTTATATCTTTTTCTCATTTAAAAATTAAAACTTATGTTATTATACTTTTCCGGTTGAATTATATTTGTATTCTCCTACTAATGAAATAAAAATTGAAGGAAAGAAATGTATATGAATAAATTCACTAAAATCTATTTATGTTAATCATAAAAAGTGTTACGTATTTTTACTTTATCTTTATTATATTTATTTGGTTCATATCAAATTATGTTTAATTGTTACTTCAATTGTTTTATAATTTATCTTTTCGTTAAAGAACTTGTCTAATATTATTAGTCATCTGTATGCAACGTTTAGACTTGCACTAAAGTTTTACTTTCTAGCGACGGAAACTTACAAAAAATAGAAAAATACAAAAGAAACTTGAAAAATGAACGAGAAACAACACATGAAAAATGTTAACAAATGTTTTTTATTGAAAAAATAATGAAAAAGTTACACATAATCAATGATTAGTTAGTTATGTGACAAAAAAATTATCAACACTTATATATTACATAACTGATTAAAATAAACAATAATTAAATTGAAAAATATATATGATATTTGTTAGTATTTTGTTTATACTTTTTTATTGAATTTTAATTAAAAGAATTCTAACAATTCATTGCATTATCTAATTTATTTATTTACTATTATATTAATTAAATTTACTACAAATTTTCATCTATTTTTTCTTAATTCAAATAATTTTATTTTTTAGAAAAGCTTTAACTTTTACTTTAACAGCGCTTAATAAATAAAAGTGCATTTTAGATTTTAGTTTGGTTCAGTAGACTTCCAACTCTAAGAATCATCAAAATGTCAATGGTATAAATAGGGTGTCTTTGGTAATCATCAAAACTTAACATTCTTGTTTGGTTAGAATATTTTAATTATCATTAAATGTATAGATATATTTAAATGTAAAAAAATTTAATTAATGACACTCTTTTTTCAAACAATTAATAAAAAAATTAATTCGTATTGACTAAATAGTAGTCTTCCTGATTTAATAGATAAAATGATAATTAATATTGTCCCTACAAGCATTAATGATTGGAACTCACTTTTTAATGATTTTATTAATTAGACGCTGACATCGAAATTTTGTTATGACTATTTGAAAATTATATGATTTCTATTATCTAATTTGATTGAATATATCGATAAGGGACGGATCTATAACCACACAATTCACTAGCAATGTACATATTAGTAGACTAATAAGGTCCTCAGATTATGAATTTCGAATGTTGAGTGGGAATGTTTTGTTGTCGAGTTCAGATTTTTTATTGATTTATTTTTTATTTTTGACTGAGCATTAAAAATATATTATATTAATATTTTAAATATTTTTTAAAATATTAAAAATATAATAGAAAAATAGTATAAAAAACTCAATATAAAATCCAAATTCGTTATTTTCTTCGTAATCAGAAGGAGTGGACTTTATAACAAAGAAATCAATACATATATGTAATATTGGTGGTGGTTGGGTGACACAACGTGACTCTATAAATATACAGGATATTCAATCACGAAAAACGATAAATATAATGTGTATAAATACAATGAATAAGAAAATATAAAATAATATATATATA
>Ga0214545_1000313_pt1 | contig 71497 bp, 41 predicted proteins | sample CNSS4metaG_FD_160064 | JGI IMG/M metagenome (GOLD analysis project Ga0214545, IMG submission 160064) | Root nodule microbial communities from cowpea collected in UCLA plant growth center, Los Angeles, California, USA - CNSS4 | ecosystem: Host-associated > Plants > Roots > Nodule | place: USA...
TTTTTTTCTGGAGCAAACAAACTCATACCAGAGTCATCTGGGAAAGCAGATTAGATGAAGAGGGCATTTTTTTTTCTTTAAACATTCTCCAGCATGTGACTATATGACAACCGCTTCGATGCATCTAGTTAGATTTTTGCTTATTCTATACGCTACTATTTTTGACTCAAATATTTGGTAGTTTAAGTATATATATTAGATTGCATAACCGTTTCATCAATACTATTAAAAAGGGGTGATTTGGTTTTCATTATGCTTTTCAACCTTGAAACAAGCTGGGTCTGCCAACTTCTCTGACTTTTAGGTTAACAAAGATCTTCTAATTCTTGTGTTTTCGGATTATGTAAATGGAGAGTATCATCCATCGCTTCAAATTTGTTACAGAGGCAAGCTTAGGAGCCTTTTTCTTATGCTAGCATGGATCTTAATGATCTTAACAAAGTCTGGGAAATCAAGCCTCTAAAAAGAATCGGAGAAGATGACGCAAGGAAGATTCTCGAAAAGGTAGCAAAGCAGGTTCAACCGATTATGCGAAAAAGAAGATGGAAAGTCAATGTTCTTTCTGAATTCTGGTACTTGATCATTGAAATCCCTTCATTTTACTTTTTTAAATGCTATGTACTTGTGTTAGTATTAGTCGTCTAAAACCTTGATGTGCAGCCCTGCCAATCCATCACTTTTAGGGTTAAATATAGGACCAGGTGCAGAAATAAAGATAAGACTTCGGAGGCCAAACTGCGAGTGGGATTTCTTCCCATATGAGCAGATTCTCGATACCATGTTGCACGAGCTTTGCCATAATGAACATGGTCCCCATAATGCTCAGTTTTATAACCTTTTGGATGAAATCAGAAGGGTAATGATTTGTTGCTCTCTATCAATTTATATTTGTAGTGTTGTCTATACTTAACTATGAATGCATTGTTCTAGTTCCTTAGACTTTGACTGTTTCACATTCGCTTTGTAATGGTATCACCATGTGTGGTACACTATACTGCTAATGCATGTGTGGTTTTCCAGATACAAAATTTAGTGTGTTTTCAGTGGAGGCACACTTACATACACATTCAGCAAAAGAATTTGGGAACTGTGAGACTATTGTTACCCTTAGTTCTAAAATTTAGCATAAACTCGTGGTTCACAGTTATCCTGGTAGATATGCACCCATTTCTTTACGTAGTTTACCTAACTGAATATTTCATATATTGATGAAATTTAAAAGAAGACTCATCAGATTACATTGCCTAAATAAAAAGTGGAATCCTTATTTTCAAATTATGTGCTGATAATAGTTCATGAATATATTGTTTCTGCTGACTTGCTATCTTTGTATATATACGCACATCCTTACTGTCACTGGTCATAGATAATTAATATTTTTAGTTCAAACCCTATTCTACTGTAGGAATGTGAAGAACTGATGGTCAAAGGGATTAATAGCACTGGGAACGGATTTGACCTTTATGGGAGACGTCTGGGTGGGTCCTCCCAGCAACCACCTTTGTCATCACTTCGCCAGACTGCATTGGTAGCTGCTGAAAGCAGGGCACGTCATAGAGCTTTGCTGCCTTCTGGACCTCAGTATTTAGGTGGTGATAAAAATATCAAGTCTTCTCTGAGTCCAATACAAGCTGCTGCCATGGCTGCTGAAAGAAGACTGCACGATGACAAGTGGTGTGGGTCAAAATCTCAAAGGAGTGAGCCTCAAATGAGGGAGAATACAAGTTCTAGTGAAGCCTCTTCAAGATCTATTCAAACTTCAGCTATTCAATCTGCAACAACCAAGGAAAAATTTGAGGGAGCAAAATGGCAGTGCAACACTTGCACTTTGTTAAATAAGGTACAATTTGTTATGCTTCTATCATAATGAATTTGATAGATTGTATAAAGTAGTTCTCGTTTTGATTTCATTTAATATTAAATTATGTATGTACAATGTTCTATCTCATTACTGTATTCCATCACGAAAACAATAATCTTATTAACTTGAAAATTTCCAATCTCTGCCCTCCCATCCAACGTCAGCATGCCTAGCAGAATGAAAAGGATCATTCAATAGTGCCTTGACTCTAATTTCATAAGCTCTTCAATTTTTCAAGTTTTCTTGCTGGAGGCCAAACTTGATTCATGGAAATTATAGGTTATTTTACCATAGTGATGTAGTGAGCGTTATAGAGGAGTTTCTATGCTTTGTAGCACCCCCAACCTTCCCAAAAACACATTGATCTAGTGTTTGTTGGTTATGTTAACTCACTGCGCAGGGACTAAAATTTTTGTCGGATGAGGTCTTTTGTGTTATTAATAATAATGCTATTGACAATTTTAAATGTGATTGGCAAACTGCTCTTGCATGCACTGAGTAGAATTATTTGTGGTGGTGATCTGGTGTATTGCAGCCATTAGCATTGATATGCGAAGCCTGTGGAACAGAGATGCAGAAAGGTGTTTCCAAGTTCAAAATTTGGTCTTGCAAATTTTGTACTCTAGAAAACGGGGTTGAGCTGGACAGATGCTTATGTTGTGGAGAATGGAGATATTCATATGGCCCATCAGTGACCACCCGTGGGCCTTACATTGGTACCTAACCGAACCAAACTTTACAATTTGCAAGTATTTTGGTTGTAATCACAACATTTTAGCATGGTCAATGAAGTTTTCGTGAGAAATTAGAAGAAAAAAAACATAAATTTCATTTTGTCTGAAAGAGTTAAAATAAAAAGGAATTAGTAAAATCAGAAGTAGCGGCTAAATATTATGTTTCATTTTGTAGCTGTTAACTTCATTGTGTTTAGAAGGTTCCAACCCAAAATATTATGGCCTGTTACGCTTCCTATGAATTAGTCCGTATCTAACCAATGAAAAGGTAGTTTCTTCCTGCACCTCCATAACATCTCCATATAAAAAATATTTCTATTTTGCTTAGATTATGTAGTCCGACTTGAATTGTACAATCTAAAAGATCACATTTTCTTTAAAATAAAAATTGGATTGGATAATCTGAAAGTTATTTTAGTTTTCAAATTATATAATTAAGAAAAAGATAAATGAAATATTTTTTAATGAGTACAGAAAGAAACTTATAGATTTGCAGGAAGAAGGTGCCTGTAAAGAACAAGGAAACTTATGGGTTGTTGTATATAGATTAGGCTTTTACTTTCTGCGTTCGTATACTTTTCATCCTGCACCTCCGTTTTTCGAAGATGTCCTTTTTGCTATATATAACTCATTCTACCTCATTGATTGTCTTCATTGGTGCCCTTGGGAGCACTTGCTTTGGACATTGGAAGCGAAGGGCTCTTATGTAGGGACTCTTTCTTCAGTAGTTACAAGAATGAACATAAAATTCTAATCAAATATAGTTATAATCTATGCCCATTAAGGATTTTCTTTATTATTGTTATTACGTAGACATTTTGTTATTAAATATAAATTTATTAATATAATTTATTTTATAATAAAAAATTATTCATAATAAAATTATTTATTTTATAGTTTTTTTATTTTTTGTTATCATAAACCACCACTTGTTATATTACAGATATAAATATTATTTTATTTAAAAAATTCAAAATCTTGTAATTACTCTCACTCACTATTCTATTCAAATTATTATGATGGTTAACTGGAGAGAATGTTGAATCTTAATAATTTTGAGTATATAATTTAGTTCTATTTTATAAAAAATTAAGAAGAAATTTAAATTATGAATATTTAGTACATTTTTCTTTACAATGGTGATAAAGAGTAATATTTATTGATTTAGAATTATTTGATATAACTAAGAGTAGTAAGTATGATAAAGTAAAATGAAACAAAATTAGAGTTTTCTTTTTTTTTTTAAGTGGGCTCAAATCCAATTTTTAATTAGATTTCTAGTCTTTTGATATGGAGATTTCTTGTCTTGATATGGAGACTTGCCACTTTAATGCAAGGCTATATTTAATTTAAACAGTCTCTGCTGTAGGCAAGGCAAAGGTTATAAATAAGTGATTTAGGCGCTTCAACTTCCATTCTTTGTTGTGACGTGAATCGAAGGCATCATAACCCTTTCTTTTTCTGCGCCGCCGATAAGGAGCTTGTGGCTATGGCGGAACCTGTAACCATGCCGGACGTAACCATGTCGGATTCCAACACTCACGACCAAGGTGAGGATCCTTACAAATTTATTTTCGATCATTCTCGTATCTCAGCTTCGCAGGAAGAATACCTGCGCGATCTTTGTGTCAGAGCACGCGGTCACCACTCTCCCTCAACCTCCGTTGACTCCCCCGTTGTTCCCCTGGACGTTTTCCACACTCCACCGGAGAACACCTCGCCACCCTCCTTCTGCGACCAGCCGACGGCCGCCACCGAATGCGACCATCCTTGCACCGTTAATCATGCCGTCGATGTTGACGCTGCTACGCAAGGGTTCATCTATTTGAGCGAGGGGTTGAACTTAGGGTTTTCAGGAGTTCAGCCGTCGCAGGGAACGAACGTCGTCGGTGAAAGCTCGGTGAAAACATCAAAATTTTCGGAAGGCGACATGGGTTCTGAGAAAGAACCATGCACTCCTGAAGTTGTTGATTCGTTTAGAGGTCTCTTAGAGTTCACACAAGAAGAGGAGAAAGATCTTGAAGATTTTACTTTGTTGGAAGTAACCCAGGCTTCTGAGATGGTTTTTCCTCGGCCAAATTGGTGGCCGGAAGGCTTTGACGGATTGGAGAAACCGCCATGCTCTGATGATGTGTATACAGCTTTGTTAAAGATAAAAACTGAAAAGGAGAAAAATTTTGAAGATCTCAATTTATTAGAAGTATTAGAAGTAGCCAAAGCTTGTGGGATGGTTTTTACTCCGCCAAGGTGGTGGCCGGGAAGGCTTTGACGGATGAGAAAAGTGTAAGAAAACTGTCAAAACTCTTTTTTTGTTGCTTCTGCTTCATTTGCAGCTTTTTTGTGCAGTTCACGAGTTGACGTTTTGATAATACACGAGATATGTGAATTTGGAAAAGGGATTCAATTAAGATTTCATCTTATTGGCTCTCGAATTCATCTCTTGAACTGCTAGCATGATTATTTGGGAATGTGTTTCTTTAAAATTCTATAACGTTCCAAAATCAAAGCCATTATATAAGGAAATTAACATCGTAATAAAAAGTATTAAACGTTATAGGAAGTTACATTATATTTTTATCGTACTGAATTACGGACACTATCTTTTTACCGTAAGAATTGCTGTTTGATTCAAGATACAATGTGGTAATATTAACTTCCATGGACAAAGTTCGAATGTCTGATATCTCGTTTGATTTAATTTCTCTTTACCCGGTTAATAGAGGTGACCAATTTTTCATAAACGTATCAAATCAGAAAGTTTAAATTCTTGAGATAATTATATTATCCACTATCTGATTACATCTTAAATAAAGATGGTCCAAGGAAAAAGAAAAAAACTTGTATGAAAAGTCAGAAGTACTTGTATAAATAAACCATGTATTGATATTTTACACCATTTTCTAAACAACTACATTCTTTAGATTATACATTTTTTTCTACGATGCTTGTAAAACACATCTCTTTACCCAACTCACTGTTTTGAAAATTAAATCCTGTTTATAATTCCACCACGCTATAAGAAAATTCAAATGAACCAACTTTATTAAACGTAGGCAGTAAAACATTAAATTAATATTTAAATATATAACGAGAAAAACAAAATATAATAATTAGTTAAAATATGATTACTGTGGACATATAGTAAATTTCATCCCTCAACAAATGTACACAGTAACCTACATTCAAAAGGACAAAAGTTAACTTTTTTCAGATCAATTAGGTTGATGATAGAAACTTCACATTACTTGAAATATAGTTTATTTATATATATATTTATGGGTATTTGAAAACGGTAAGGAGTGAATTGAAAGCGAATAAAGATGGTATTTGAGAAAGTATGGTTCTTGTTTCCATATTTATTTATTTAATTTAAGGATGAAGGACACGTGGAGGCAGAGGAAAAAAAAGAAAGACATTGAGATTAGGCTTTGAAATATATAAATGGAAATAATTTTAATTTGAACTATGAGAGAGAGATTTAGAGAGAGAGAGAGAAAGAGGAGATTTCGCAGAAGGTTCGGAGGTGTGACTGCTGACTTGCCAGGCACAGCGTAGTTGCCGGCCATCGAACGCCGTCAGGAAATGATTTGATTTGATTTGAATTGAATTGAATGGTGTGCTATCACATCGTCGTTCTCATTTCTGAGTTCGGTCTTCTTCTGCTTCTTCTTCCTCACTCATCATCATCACATCCCTAGATTTTACCCTAAGCTCTGTACCTAAGCTCTGTCATCATTTCTTATCTTCCTCGATCTGTGCTCTCCTCTTCCGTGCTTCGCAGATGGCTTCGCCGGAGGAGAAGATAGAGCGAGATCCTTTCGACATCCTTCACCACGACGACGACGACCACACTCCCTTCGCCTCTTCCACATCCGCCACCAAAGTCCGCCCCTTCAATTTCGAGACCACCGTCGTCGATTTACGAACCTCCTCCGCCTTCAACATCAGACGCATCAGCAGGAGTATATATTTCGTCTTAATTAAGGCCAAGATCAACATCTTGCTTCCATTTGGTCCTTTCGCCATTCTACTGCATTATCTCACCGGACACCATGGATGGGTCTTCTTCTTCACGTTATTGGGTATCACTCCTTTGGCCGAACGTCTCGGCTATGCCACTGAGTAAGTCTTACGCGCTACTCAAATCTATGCTAATCTAATCTCCTCTTTAATCTATCGCTAACACGCTCAATTTCCTATTCCTTGATCCAGGCAGCTTGCCTTCTACACGGGACCAACAGGTATAGTTCTACCTTTTATAGTAACTAGTGTTGTATATATCACCATGTTCAATAATTTGTGATTTATTGATGACATAAAACGCATAGTAACGCATCCTCTATTTATTGTACTTATTCCTTGTATGCGTGTACGCCTTGTATCGAAGTACATGGAATACGGGTCAATTGAACTGACTTGACTTCTGTTGGTATGCGCAGTTGGGGGTCTGCTTAATGCCACATTTGGCAATGCAACTGAAATGATTATATCCATTTACGCATTGAAAAGCAATATGATAAGGGTTGTGCAACAATCTTTACTTGGTTCTATCCTGTCAAATATGCTTCTAGTTCTTGGCTGTGCTTTCTTTACCGGTGGCATTGTCCATTACAAAAAAGTACAGGTTTTTGATAAGGTACATTTCATGATCTTGGTGAAAATTAGTGCATGTAATTGTCTCTTTGCGTTTTTGTCCTCCTTCCGTCACAGACTTCACACTGTAGTTTGCCTTTGCAACAGGCAGCTGCCGTTGTCAATTCTGGGTTACTCTTGATGGCTGTAATGGGAATTCTGTTTCCTGCTGTGCTTTACTTTACTCACACAGAAGTTCATGAAGGGAAGTCAGTTTTGTCTCTATCAAGATTTAGCAGCTGCATAATGCTGGTGGCATATGCAAGCTACCTTTTCTTTCAACTTAGAAGTCAGCAGAATGTTTATACTCCAGTTAATGAGGTTAGTTCTTTTGTTGCTTTTTCTCTCATGTTTATGATGTATAATTACCATGACATGCACCATGTGATGTGATTGGGGCGAAGCCCGTCTATGTTTTGTTATCATTTTCTTTCTCATTGGAAAATACGCTTTATAGTGGCAATTAGATATTTTAAGTTTTCGACTATTTAAGGAGATAAATATGTATTTGCCACCTGTTAGTAGTCACAATTATGGTCATTTACTTAATCATCCTGTCATTGTCGTTTTCCTGTGTTAACTAGTGTTACACATTTACCGGTCACCATTTCGCCAATAGACCCTTGGTGGATGAAGGATATATACACAATTAGAAAGAAACGTGTTTTGTTTCAACTGTTAGATTAAAATGTTTTATTTAGTTAAGCATTTTACCAAAAGAGTGAGTGGAAAATATTTCCATGAAAAATAAAGAAGAGATGACTACATTGGCATGGTGTGAGGTTTAGCTCCTCAGTCAAATTTTGGTAGACTCCCAAAGACAATGGGAAACACAGCTTCAACCATTATTTTGTTTCATCAAAACAGACTATGTAATTAAATCTAAATGGTGACAGAACTTCCTTTACAATTGCATATGCAGTGGTAGAGCTTGTATAATAAATTCTAAAGACGTTGGAAGGGTCAAATAATAAATATTATAATGTTTAAATTGAATGAAAGTGTCATGATAATATCACTCCTTATGAGTGATTTTTAGTATTTCATTATACTATTCAAATATTAACTACTTTCTTAATCAATTTTTTTTCATGATATTGGAACGTATTTTAATTTATTATTAACACTTCCCAAGTTTGTTTTTTAAGACTTCTATTCTTTTTTTTTTTTGCTACTGAATTTATGTATTTTATAGATAATAAAATTTGTATGAATACGCAAAAAAGTTTTACGAAGTTTTCAATAAATTTAACGAAATAATATTTTTCTGCAAAATCTTAGCAAAGTTTGCTGAAATTCCGTGTAGAAAAAAAATCACATAATTCATAAGAAAAATTGCTTGAAAAGTCCACGTGCAAGACATATTTATAGATTTAAGTCACATTATATAAGTTTCCTTGTTATTAACAAGTATACGAAGGTTATACAAAAAATTAGTTTGATAAAGGCAAAATAGTTAATAGTTTGAAAAGGATTAATTAATAAAATGCTTAACACGAGGAAAGTGTTATTAATGTTTAAAATCATTCATAAAAAGCTAATGCTATCAAAAGATAAAATTTAAAGTAAAATATTAATGTAAAATTTTCTATAATAATAATAATAACAATCACAAACAACTTCAATTATAGTTTACCTGATATTAGTGTTATGCTCTATGTTCTTTCAACAACTTAGAATCATTAATAGTCTATAAAGCAGGAATGTCTCTCTTGTTCAAAGTGTCACATTGCAGACACGAAACACTTCTAGGTATTTTTCCAATTAAAATTAATTTTTTATCGGCTTTGACACTTGTAAGTCTACACAACAACACTTGAGCCAACACCGGATTGCCAAACCTAATGCTTTTCAAGAATATTCATTTTTTTAACTTTTAGACAAGTCAACTTCGAATATAATATAAAATAATAAAAATATTGTCTCTTCCCTTTTTTTAGGATTTTTATCATAGAAAAAAACAACCAAGGTTGGTTTAAAAAAGTGAAAATACCATCAATTTTGATCTAATACTATATTATTTTATTGGAGTCTCTCTTTGTGCATGTGTTTCCTGGTGTCTGGTGTCCTATATTTTAGACTCTAGTGGTGTGAAGTGTTGATGTCCATGTAAGAGTCCCTACTTTGTGCTTCATAGTTAATAATTAAGAAATAGACAACTTTAAAGTGTATTTGAGAATATTATGAAAATCTTATTAGTATAAGAAGATGGGGAATGACTCCCCTGTCCATAATCTGCTACTTTACCATGAACGTGGCTTCACATTTTGATAGATGTCAGTCTGGGTGCAGTATTTTTGCATGTATTAGAAAAGGAAAAAGTTTTATTTTCTTTTGTGTTTTCACTCCTCTGGCGGGGTTTAAAATGGTTTTATATTTTCTAAAGTTGATCAGAATATTAAATCACTATATATATATATATATATATATATATATATATATATTTCGAAATAGAGAGGATTTACTTGAGTAAGTTGGTTCCTATTGAATGCTTTTTTCTATATCATTTAACAGTGCATTTTACACATAATCTTCTTACTTTTATAATGTAGGAAGGAGATAATGGTGAAAATTCTGATGAGGAAGAAGAACTTGAATTAACTCAATGGGAGGCAATAACCTGGCTTGCTATTTTGACAGCATGGGTGTCAATATTGTCTGGATACCTCGTAGATGCCATACAGGTATAGCTATATCATTTCGAAACTTCTTGATCATTAATTACTATGATTGTACTACCAAAGACTCTATTCTCTTAGAACTTTTAGTTTGAGCCTTTATAATTTTTTTAATTATTCTTTCATTTTATCTGTTGATTTCTTTTGGAAAGGTGCTCTAGAACTTGCAAGATGATTCCAAAAAAGAGTCTTACTTAGCAATATAAGGTTTTGATCTTTGATGTTCATTTATAAAGCCATAAATAGAAAACTAATTTGATGTTCATTTATAGAGCCATAAATAGATAACTAAGTTACTAATCCAAGAATCACTAGGTGACAGCTCAAGGGTGATAAACATACAACCTTTAAGAAAAAATATTGAAGGAAGGTAATTTATAATAAAGGTATAATTTCTTCTGAAAAAGATGTCTAATAAAATTAGAAAAAAATTCCAAACCAATCATGGGTGAACCAAAAAGACTTTGAACCAATAGCTAATGGTTCTTGGTGGTGGAATGCAAGTAATTAGTGAAAGCTAAAAAACAAAATGGAGTGTTTTATGGTCTTAGACTCTTGCAATCACTAGTACTGAATAGCGGCATGAACTGGCCGCCCTTAAAAAGGTTGTAGCAGGATAGTTGATAGCTAGTTTCTACTTAAAAAGGTCCTTATTTATTATTTTTTTAAAATATTACAGAGGATCTTATAGTATTATAATTGTATAATGTATGATTAATAAAAAAAACATGGTCCCTTATAGTACCCCGGTCAAAGCCAAAGATCAAATTATAAAACTCTTATTTATACTAATAGTATTTAGGTCATGTTAGGAACGAGCCCATCTCAACAGCTCTTAACATAGTTAAGTACTATTCCTATTTAATATAACAACTTAGGAAGTTACGGGAGTAAAAGCAATGGCTTAATACTAATTAGATTCAACAAAAAAGGAATTACTTATTTTTGGAACTATGCAGTAGAAACAGTGATGTGATCAGGTCAAGTCACAAGGGATAACAACCTTCGATTCTGCACTGAATTTTTGGTAGAAGTAAAAAGAGATATATTGCAATCTATTAATAAGATTTTAAATAATGGTGATATTCAATACTGGCCTTATAACCTTATTTGTACTAATCTAATTATCTGGACCTGTTACAAAATATCTGTTTTTCCTGTCCTTGTTGACAGACAGAAACGCTAATATTCTTATTGTCTGTAAACTGTGTCATAAGTTGATTCATAAACTTATTGTGTTTCTGGCCTCTTACAGGGTGCATCTGAGTCATTAAATATGTCAGTGGCTTTTATTTCTGTCATCTTGCTTCCAATTGTTGGCAATGCTGCAGAACATGCCAGTGCCATCTGAGTCATTAAATATCTGTTTTTCCTGTCCTTGTTGACAGACAGAAACGCTAATATTCTTATTGTCTGTAAACTGTGTCATAAGTTGATTCATAAACTTATTGTGTTTCTGGCCTCTTACAGGGTGCATCTGAGTCATTAAATATGTCAGTGGCTTTTATTTCTGTCATCTTGCTTCCAATTGTTGGCAATGCTGCAGAACATGCCAGTGCCATCATGTTTGCCGTAAAGGACAAGCTTGTAAGTGGCTTTCAAAGCCTACTCTTCATTCTATAAATATTGTTGATCTGCTAATGGATTCAATCTCTCCTCAGGATATTACTATTGGAGTTGCCATAGGATCGTCTACACAGATATCTATGTTTGTGGTATGGCCTTGAACTGTTATTAAATGGTTATTTGGAGTTTACATTTAGTGTGTCTTTTCGTGAATAAACTATCCTGTTAAAAGAAATGGGCTTGAGTTTATAATGTTTTTAAAATTAGTAGACCATTGCTAAAGTTAATGATTCTTCGTTTTCTTGAAAATTGCAGATCCCCTTCTGTGTGGTTGTTGGATGGTGCATGGGAAAAGAAATGGACTTGAATTTTCAACTCTTTGAGACTGCCACGCTTTTTATCACCGTGTTGGTAGTTGCATTTATGATGCAGGTATTGATTTCTTACCTATAAATTGTATTGGTAGTGTTTTTTCATTGGAATCCCATGTCAGGCATCAGTTTTTCATTCCATTGTATGGAATGTTATTATCATCACTATTTTTAATGTGTTTGAAAACCATTTTAATTTGTTTACTTGCAGGAAGGAACCTCAAATTATTTTAAAGGCTTGATGCTTGTGCTGTGCTATCTTATAGTTGCTGCCAGCTTTTTCGTACATGTTGACAATAATAAAAGTGGTGAGTTACTTGAGTATACTGCTTAGTTTCGCACAACAAGCTTGCTTAACTTTATGTATTTGCCTACCTGTCTCTTCCCTTTCTCAAGATACGTATATTTCTTTGTTACACGATATGAACTTCTGGATATTAGAACTCGGACCCTTCCAGATTCAGAAGGTGTCATCTCTCTAGTTAGAACATGTTATACCAAAAGTGGATTTGCAGTTCCACATTTCTCCTGAACTGGGTTACTTACTGACGAATTTAAGTAAAATCCGGATTAGTATATAATATTTTTATTCTCTGGTATGGTTATTCATTATTGCCTAATACCTAATGACACTGAACCGTATATTTAGTCACATGACACATCATGTTGTCAATTGCAGTTTGTTTATCAGATCCATTTAATGAATTTATCTTTGCAGAATATACGTTGCATTGTTCTTAATCTTTAAGATCTTGGTAGAAGTAAAAAATAGGGGCCTCACGTATATTTAATACAGTTTATATCCTCTGGATATGGTATTAGGATGTCCATTTTTTGGAGTTTCACATCAATCAATTTTGACTCTATATCTAATCATGTTCAATTTGTGCAGCCATGATTGGTAGTTCTACATCAGGCTATTTACTAATAAAAAAGTGAACCTTAGTTAGGATTATGTTTGGCTGTTTATTTGACATATATGTTTTGGGCCTGTTCTAATGCTCTGTTTGTGGAATCTGGTACAGGTGACTAAATATTTAGAGTAGGTGTGGTAGTTGTCAATGTTCCACTTTCTGTACCAAAAACGTAGGAAGCATGGATTTCGGAAGGGTTCAAGAAAACCTTCGACCTGCTTTCAACATGACCTGGAAACCCCCGAAGTGACCACGAGCAATTTGTTGTACTGGAAATTTTCATCCTTGTATTATATATTGAATTTTGAAAGTATGTTACCTGTATTATTTTCATAGTTTTAATTCATTCACCATAAAATCTTGTAGCCTGTGGGCTTTCATATCTCCAATGAATCACGTTGAAAGTAACAAATCACTGTCATCTTTCATTTTTTTTTTTGTTGCAGTGTCCTTTTGAGATTATTGACGGTTCATAATTTTTCTTCAGTTTTTTAGAATTGGGTATTGGAAATTTGGAATGTGACTGAACTCTTCATATTTTATTTCAAATAAGGTACAATGTGCTTGTTTCCTTCCAACAAAATAAGTTCATACGAAATACAATCATAGAAAGCAGCAAATGAATGGAGGCATGGAAGGAAAAGACGGATGATGAAAACTGGACGCAGCTTCGTATGATTAATTCAGCGGTGAAAGTGGTTCATCCGATTCCTTCACTGAAAAGGATTTCTGAATTTTCATTACCATTCTATTGACTTTTGAAATGCTAGCTTGGCGGTGGTAGTTGATGATGTTCAGTCCAATACCTAATGGATTGTCGTGTAACAGTGATGCACCCAATATGAATTGGGTTACTCTTGAGTTGTTAAAATGGATTTTCAGTCAAAAAGGTCATTCAAGTAAAAATAATTGTGATATAAATATATTTATATGTCAAATTATTATATCCAAATTTGAAATTAATTTTACTGGTCACTAAAATTTCAAACTATACATGTTTAATATTTATTTATTTTTATATATTTATTAATTTTTTAAACAAACTAAAATTAATCAAACCTAAAATCATATTCCATTTTAATTCGTTATTTTATGAGACCGTCTATCTTCATACACATCTTCATTATTCAATATTATTCTAAGACTCGACAAGATAAAACTCAAAAAAATCTCATGTATTTAAACAATATTACGAGCCTATAATATTAAATGCTTACTCCTTGTATCTTACTAGATCCTTTATCTTTACCTATAACTCCTCAGTTATCGTGTGCTGAGTTCATTTATGTTTACTGCAAATATTTAAAAAATATATTAATTAATCAAAAACATTCCTAGAAATATTTACACGTGTTTTTCCGAAAATTTAAGATTTCCTTGTTTACAAATTATTGTTTCATTTCTTGGGTATATAAATTGGTTTTACATCATTATTATATTAAAATAAATAGTGAATTCAAGTTTCTTCTATTTTGAAAACCCAATTACATTTTGAAGAGAATAAAAATACTTTTGCAGTAGTAAAAACTACACCCTATATGGATTAAAACATTTGTTTTGGTTGATATTGATAATGGGACATCATTGATAAGCCTATCATATGGTCGAGTTTGAGTTTATGTAAAGTTCACAACTTCAAAATTTGAAACTGAAATAATATTGTTTAAAAACTATTTTGGTATTGTAAAGGGTGAAAATGGTTGAAGGAAGGAAATTTACACAGAAGATATCTGTTTAAAAAAAATCACACTCGTAAGTTATACACTGCTGTTACAAACGAGGGTACAAGAAAACACGTAAGACAGGGGTGAAGGCTCTCAATAATCGCTGTTGCTTGTGTGTTGTTGAAGGTTGTTGGGAACATTGTAAAGTATAATAAGGAGAACATCGTATCGTAGAATTCATTGATGTTACATCATTTTGATAAAACTGCTGGTGCTGGTGCTGCTAGCTGTGCTCGTAGATCCTTACGCAAGATTTTGCCTGACGGTGACTTGGGAATTGCATCAACGAAGAATACTGTGTTTATTCTCTTGTAAAACACCACCTGTAAAAAGATCATTTTTAGTAAAGCTATTGCAGCGTAACTAAATGTGAATCGATGAAGAAAAGAGGTACCTGTTTGGAAATGAAGTTCTTGATTTCATCCTGAGTTGTGTCGATGGAAGAATCTGATCTCACCACAAATGCCACAGGTACTTCTCCCGCCGCTTCATCCTTCATTCTGAAATTTATGATTAATTAGAAGATAATACATAAGTGGTTCGAGTTTAGAAGAGATTAAGATGAGATGAGAGAGTTACGGAACGACGGCGGCGTCAGAGATGTTAGGATGAGTGAGAAGAAGGGCTTCGAGTTCAGCCGGAGCCACCTGAAAGCCTTTGTATTTGATGAGTTCCTTTAACCTATCGACGATGAATAACTCATCGTCATCGTCGATGTAACCGATGTCACCTGTGTGCAACCAACCATCTTTGTCGATCGTTCTCTCTGTAGCCTCTTTGTCGTTCAGATAACCTGATTCATTCATTCAACCATTAATTCACCATTTTCTTGTAACACACGTCACCTCAACAACCTTAATCAATGTCCCCCCCACCTTTTTCAAACTAGAAATAATGAGAGTAGGTTAGTAGGTACCTTTCATGATCTGGTCGCCTCTTATGCAGATTTCACCGGACTGGTTTCGAGGTAGGGATTGGGAGGTTTCAGGATCCACGATCTTCATCTCTGCGTTTCTCACAACGGTTCCGCATGCACCTGCTTTCACGTGCATGGGTTCTTTAGCAAAAGCTAAGGACATTGTGAGCACAGGGCCTGCCTCGGTCATACCGTAACCCTGCCCGAGTCTGGCGTTGGGGAATTTGGTCCTCACAGTGTCTTCCAGCTCTTTTCCGAGAGGGGCTCCGCCGGACTTGAAGAGCCTGATGGAAGAGAGGTCGTAGTTGGCGAGATCCGGTGACTTGGCAACGGCGAGAACGATGGGTGGCACGACGGGGGCAACGGTGATTCTGTGTTTGTGAATGAGGGCGAGGAGGGCGTTGATGTCGAACTTCGGCATGAGGAGAATCGCGGCCTTGGAACGCAAGCCACAGAGGAGAACAGAGTTTAAGGAGTATATGTGAAACAGGGGAAGCACGCAGAGGATAATGTCGTCGAAGTGGTAGTAGAGGTTCGGATTCTCGCCGTCGACCTGCTGAGCAATGCTCGTCACGAGTCCCTTGTGCGTGAGCATTACACCTTTCGGAAGCCCCGTTGTGCCCGACGAATACGGCAATGCCACCACGTCATCCGCTTTTATCTCCACCTCATCCATCACGCCGCCGCCCTCACACAACTCCGAGAAATGGACGTGACCGCCGTCCGCCTCCGCTGCCGGACACGAGTCCACGAACACCAACCTCACCTCCTCCAGCTCCCTCACCTTTTCGTAGTAAGAGGCCTGCGTGATGAGCACCTTGGCCTTGGACGCCTTGGCTTGCTTCGCTATCTCCGCCGGAGTGAAGAACGGGTTGGCCGCAGTGGCCACGGCGCCGCGATAAGACGCGCCGAGAAACGCGAAGACAAATTCGGGGCAGTTGGGGAGAAGGATCATGATGACCTCGCCCTGTCGCACGCCGAATCTGTCGAGGCCGGCGGCGACTTTTCGGGCGGTGGCGTCGACGTCGGAGTAGGTGTAGAGTTTTCCGGTGGGGGCATTGATCAAGCAGGGGCGTGAGGCGTGGTCCTGCAGATTTTGGAAGCAGTAAGAGTGGAGGGGAAGGTGTTTGGGGATGTATATATCAGGAAGCTTGGACCTGAAAATGAAGTCCTTCCCCTGTTCTGTTTCAGTGGCCATTCCTAGGAAAAAACAAGTCACAAAATTTATGTTTGTCTATGATAAGATGAAGTCACAGGTTCCCTGTGTTGGTGATGGTTTGTGTATTTGTAATGCAATAATGATAAAGGATGATGAGTAACGGTGGTGGTGGTTGGTGAAGGGCAGAGATGGAAAAAGAAAAGAGAGGATGATCTAATGGAGGAGAGGGGTTGGGGTTGGTGAGACAGAAACAGAGGAGAAGAGAATGGGACCAATGAAAGGTTGTTTTTCTTACTCTTAAAGACTTTTTTGTAGTTTTTGTACCTACCCCACTTCACCTCTCCTCTCTTCTCCTTCACCTACCGCTCTCACCCTTCCCACGCCATTTATCAATTCATCATCTTCTTTTCTTCTCTCATTCATTCACCTTCTTCACTTTACACTCTCTAACTTAACAACGTTCATTAATGCTAATATTCAATCGTAACTCACGTCTCTTAATCCAGTTCAGAAGCATAGGATCCAATGTTATCTAATCTTATCTATTTTTCGGTGTGTCAATTTAAATCCTGTATTCATTCCTTGCTTCTCCATCATCTTTAATACTTCCTTTAATTCAACTCCATCATCGTTTAAATCTCAATCATTTAATTACAAAAATAAAATTATTACATTCCATGATCATAACCATTTTAATTATTATATCCTTTTACAAATTTTTTATCTTCAAAAAATCATGAGTTTTGTAAATAGTAGAATTTGATATTCAGGAAAAAAAAAATTAAAATTTTCAAGTTGTGAAATTGTTATTTAGTTAGCACAAAAAATTGAGTCGTTCCGAACAAAAGATCAAGACGAATCGATTTAAGTCAAATGTTGAGTCGAACTCAGTCGAGCCAAATGTAAAAACAAACTAATGGTCGAGTCGAACTCGATCAAATCAAAGATAGAGTAAAACCAAAGGGCAACTTAACTAAAAATTAAAATAAGTCTTACCAAATTCAAAAATGAACAAAATTAGTTAAATTTAAAGACAGAGTTGAATTTTATTTAAAATGAAAATTAAATTGTTTTCACAAAACAAAACATTTGAAATTTAAAATTTTCTAATTACTTTATTCAAACTATTTATTTAAAAATCAACTAAACTAATTATTTAAAAAATTAAAAAAAACTTAATCATAAATAATACAATTACATTATATATTTTAATTTTTTTAAATTATTGAAATCACTCGTCCAGTAACAAATAATTGAGATGTCTATAGCTTATAAATACCAATTATAATCAAAACAATCACCAAAAGTTCGTACTTGTTATCCAGAAGAGAACGAGTTGGAATATATTTGTAGTTTTTTAGCACAAATTATAAACATATTCTATAAATCACAGATTAACTTAATTACAAGAGATTAAATGATTTAAAAGTATATCCCATAATAAAAGATAGCTTTACTCTCAAAAAAAAATTCTGAACCAAAGAAATAAGGCATTATTTATTACCTGAGGGATGGCCAACTGCTCCTACCGAATCCATATTTTTGGTTAACCTACCCGGTCAGTGTTCTAAAAGATAAATCGGGATGCAAATATTATTTTAATCACCACAAACTTCATGCCATATAGTTTTCACATAAATTCATTGGATTCCCGGCACCAAAAAGGAAAATTTTGCTCTGTCATTTGGTGTTTTATACCTGGTTTTCAGTTGCGTTAGGATATTACTGTTGAATAATTTTCATGCAAGATCAATTTTAAAATTAACACCCTCTCTCTTACGTCTAAGATGGTTGAACTGGGAACCTCCAAATTCTTCTTCTTTTGGGTGCCCCGTGGAAGTTCAGGTTAGTTATATATTAGTTTTGTTTTCCTTTTATTTATTTATTGAAGCAGATACAACTAGCATGCATGGAGTGTAGAGAAGTCAACGTGGATTCTACCGAACCAGTTGTGTATATATACATAGACACAGAAAGGAAGAAAATCATTGCATGCTTTGATAATGGAGTCAAGAAAAAGCGCAGTGTTGCTGATATTTCTTTCAGTTTCAATGTGGCGGGTGCAGAGTGGAAGTAGCAGTGTCATCGTGTCGAAGGATGGGAGTGGAGATTACAGAACGGTGAGTGAAGCCATTATTGAAGCTCCTGACATGAGTGACAAACCTTACACCATTCACGTTCGAGCAGGCACTTATCAAGAATACCTCTTCATTCCTTCGCATAAGACTAATATTAGGCTCCTCGGAGACGGACCTCACCACACCAAAATAGTAAGCTACCAAAGTGGTTCCACCATAGGTACTGTAATGTCTATCTGTAGCTTTTAACACTTCTGGTTTCTGTTTTTGTTTTTCTTGCATTGATGGATTGGTTTGGTTTGCAGACATTCGTGGAGATGGGTTCATGGCGGCGAAGATGGGATTTGCGAACTGGGCAGGGCTAAACGCGAGCGGTGCAGTGGCGGTTCGGAACGAGGCAGACAAGAGCGTATTCTTCCAATGCTCCATCCAAGGACTCCAGGACACTCTGTGGGCGGTTTCCGGCCGCCACTTCTACAAAAACTGCGATATCTACGGCACGGTGGACTTCATCTACGGCAGCGCGGCGGCGGTGTTCCAGGACTGCATGGTGTACGCGCGGTACAGAGAGTACGTGACGTTCACGGCGCAGTCGCGAGAGGATCCGAATGAGAAGAGCGGGTTCAGTTTCCAGAGATGCGAATTCAGAATGTCGCCGGAGGATGAGAGCAGAAAGAGAGAGGTGCATGCGAGCCTCGGGCGTCCCCTGAGACCCTATTCCACCGTCGCCATTCTCCACTCTTACATTGACTCCATCGTCGATCCAAAAGGTTGGGAGCCCATGCCCCACCAGCCCACCGACAAAGTCACCTACATCGAGTTTCAGAATTTTGGGCCGGGCTCTAACACCGACGACAGAGTTAACTGGGCCGGCGTCACCGTCCTTAGCCACCCGGCCCAACTAGCCCCTTTCACCGCCTCCTATCTCTTAGACGCTGACTCTTGGATTCCCTCCACCGGAGTTCCCTACCACACTGGACTATAGTGTACTCAATCAAATGTATCTGTTCTGCTGCAACAAATATTACTGCAATTTTTACATTTTCAAATTAATCGCTATTTAAATTACTTGCTCCAAATTTAGGCAAATTTTAAAAAATTAATTGAATTGATAATGATAATAATTAATTAATTAATTTATTTATTTATAATATGTTAGAAAAGCGATATGGTAGTATAAGAGAGGGAAATACGATTGAGTGGCGGGGAATTGTCATATCGAGATGGCGAGGTGGTTATCACATTCATCACTGTGGCTTCCAATTCCAAAATCAAATTCAAATTTAAATTCAAATCCAAACTCAAGGGTGCTACAGTATCAACATGCATACAGAGCTCAATTGCGTGTTCGATGCAGTGATGTGGGTGAGGAGAAGGAGAAGGAGGAGAAGAAGAAGAAGAAGAAGCGATTGTCAGAGCAGTCGTCGTGGGAGGCGAAGGACGCAGAGGGAAGAGACTATCTGTACAGACTTGGCAAAGAGGCTGATAACATGAACATCGCCGTCGGCCAGCGTGCCGGCGTCATCGATTCCCTTTTCGCCGGCAATTTTCTCGGCAAAGATTGTCAGTCTAATGTTATTGTTATTACTCTCTTTTTACGCACAGCGTTTTTTCAGTAACAGTTCCAAACACCGCATTTTTCTCTTCTTTCTTTTTGTTGTGCAGCGGACATTGTCTTTGACTATCGTCAAAAAGTTACGAGGTCCTTTGAATACCTTCACGGCGATTATTACATCGCTCCTCTCTTCATGGTGATTTCTTACTCTTTATTTATTCCACTTTCTCGCAATTCTTCCGGCACCCTTTGTCATTTCTCTTCCTTCTTTCACAGGACAAAGTCGGTAAGCACTCTCAAAATGGACCCTTCTGAAGAAACTGTGCTAATAACTCATTTTGGTGCAGTAAGAGAGCTTGGTCGAAATGGTTGTTTATTATAGCTCATCTCATCATCAGAGACTGTCACTCTGTCAATACTCCTGCTTCCTTATCTTATTCAATTAAACCCATTTACTTATTTCGCGCGCGCTTATCGAAACTATTCAATCTTCCCCGCAATTTCTTTTAGAATCACAAAATTTACATGTGGTCCATCCATCCCTCCTTTTTTTAATATATAATTCTCTGTGTTCAAATTTTAAAATGTTGCTGACATATTTTGCACATTACAGTAACTTATCTTTTTCTGTGAATGCAGTTTGTCACATTGTCAAGAACTACCTAGCTCATATCCTCAACACTAAAGTTCCTCTAATTCTAGGTATATACCAATTGCAAATGAATGTTCTGTAGTCTGTCCAGAACCCAAAACAAAGTAAAAATAACTACTTTTCGTTAAGTTCCTGCTGTTACTGTATGTAGTTAATAACTGTATTTGTCTCTGTCTCGAATGTGATTGTGAGATTGATGCTCTCTCTGAAAACCTGCCCTGCCCATTTTCAGTCTAATATTACTGCACAATTATAATTTTAAATTTAATCTTTCTGAAAAGTGAAGCCTATGGCTAGGCTTATATGCAATTAGAAATGTTTTGCGCGTTCTATTTTAAAATTTAATCTTTACTTTTAATTTCCTCCAGGTATTTGGGGAGGAAAAGGACAGGGGAAATCATTTCAAACAGAACTTATATTTCAGGCCATGGGAGTTGAACCCGTAATTATGTCTGCTGGCGAACTGGAATCAGAGAGAGCTGGTAAGTCGATTGCTTTAATACTTAAAAAATAGACAACTTTGCCATGTCATTGAAAAAATGAACAAAACAATGTCCATTTAACTGATGCAAACTAGTTCTTCCATCTGATACTCAACAATGATTGGTGGGATTATTTGAAATTGTTTTCATTGCATTAGTTCTTACCCCTTATTTCTAAATTTGGTTAATAATGAATGCTCGTGCAGTTTATTTAATTTTGAATACCGTATGTTTACGTACGTATATGTTTAACTGGTCTAGTCACCCCATCCTACCAACTTTTCATTTACAGGAGAGCCAGGAAAATTAATTCGCGAGCGTTACAGAACAGCATCTCAAGTTGTCCAGAATCAAGTTAGGAGTTTTAAAGTTTTCAGTATGTCTTGTTTTTTAAGTTAACATGTTACTTTATGTGATTAATTACATGACTTTGGCATTGGAAAATATATTATTCTCTATTTTATGGAGGTTGTACACTGCAATTTTCTCTTCCTTTAAGGTATTATGAAAATGTTGCATTGAGTTATTATTTCTTTGATGAGAGAGAAATTAAAAAAAGATTGATTAATGATAACCTAGAACATGTTTAAAACTAAGCGCTAATATGCCCAAACCAAACGTACCAGAGCTTACCCTCCTTGTGCTGTAGGCAGAAAAGAATGCTAGTATATATGACGTATTCTGAACAACGTAATATTTGTGCTTCAGATTATTCTATTAGAGAATTATGACATTCATCACCTAAAGATTGTTAACTTCATATTCATCCGCTTGTATTGTATTTTCTTCCAACCTTTTTTTATGCATTCTCCAAATTGCATTGGAACTTGTGCTTTTCATTGGATGCAAGTGTTCATTTTCTTATGGTTAGGCAAACAAACGGTGCCTAATTTCTTATTCATATTTACCATCTAAGGGATCTAATTGACGAAGAAGGGAAAGGTCAACCTCCTATGGTGTGCACAAACTATAACATGAATGTTTCTAAGTAAAAAAGACTATTTTAGCTCTGGCTTGAATATTTATGCTTATAATAATGTTACTGTAATTCCTTGGTCTGATGATACAGTCTGATGTTATTTGAACAATGTCTATACCAAGTGTGGCATAGGCTGACAAATTTGGTTAAAATAATAAGATTGTTCATATTAGTGTTACGTCTAACTTTAATTTCTATGTTTTTAGTTGGACAATGTTATTGTAATTGTTTAATCTTCTGAAATTGTGGAGTTGTGCTTTCTTGATACAGGGGAAAATGAGCTGTTTGATGATCAATGATATTGATGCTGGACTTGGTAGATTTGGTAAGCCTATATCAGATTTAGAATGGAATAACATAAATACTGTGTAATTTTGTGTCATGTCCCCTTTTTTGTTCACTACACTGTGTATGTGTGTCCTGCATCTTCTAGTGTGGCTGGTATTTGATCAACTATTTACTGAATGCAATGTTGCTACTTTCACACAGGGAATACTCAAATGACGGTCAACAATCAAATTGTTGTCGGGACTCTTATGAATCTGTCAGACAATCCTACAAGAGTAAGTGTTGGCCAAGATTGGCGAGATTCAGATATCACAAACAGAATTCCAATCATTGTAACAGGGAATGATTTTTCCACTATTTATGCTCCGCTGATTCGTGATGGAAGGATGGATAAGTTTTACTGGTAAACTGCAATCCATCTTATTCTAGGATTGTTATACTTACCGTTTTGAGGAAGTTTCTGAAGGTGCATAATACAAGGTTTTAGTATAAGATTTACATTAGTGTTGCAGGTGGAATTTTCATGATAGATGTTTTTTGATAAAGTTATATTTTGGAATGATTACATCATATATCACATTGCTTATGTAATGAGTTGGAAATATCTCTTTTGATGGAGGCAGGTAACCATTCCACTCTTCCTTAAAATTAAAATGCTGTCTGTAAATGTGGAACAGGCAACCAAACCTCGAAGATATCCTGAATATCGTTCACAGAATGTATGAGAAAGATGGTATATCTAGGGTTGAAGTTGAAAGGGTTGTGAACACTTTCCCTAATCAAGGTAATTGATCCGCATCTTAGAGGTTTCTACCACTACATTACAGTAGGTCCAAAAAAGTTGTCATGAGCAGTTATTTTGTTAGTGTGTGGCTATAAAGAACATGTTCTTTATTTCGTGAACAGAAAAGAAAGAGTCACGGTTGCCTAATTATTTTTCTTGGGTTCGTATGATATGGTTTCAGTTTCATGCTTCTCCATATAAAATCCTATTTAATTACATGTTTGTGGTTATTATCTGCGGCTGATTTTAAGTAACTTGTACTTACCATCTTTTTACCAATGATAGAATTTTGAATGCATCATGTCTGAGATATCAGGGTTTGTTTATTTTTCATTCTTTTGTTGTTGTCAGCATTGGACTTTTATGGAGCTCTAAGATCACGTACTTATGACACATCTATTTTAAAGGTAAGTTTACATTTAGATCTTAATTATTGCTATACAATTTTCCTTTTCGATAAGGCAAAACTATAATTTTTATTTACTTTTATTAGTCAAATACTTACAGTAGGTTTAGATATAAAAAAAAATATATATATATATATATATATATATATATATATATATATATATATATATATATATATATATATATATATATATATATATATATATAAAAGAAGAGAAGAAGAAAAAAAGGATTCTCTGTTTATGTGACTCTTGTATGTAGTTATTTTGCACTATAGAAATTATTTCACCCATTTATCAGAGAGATTTTGTGAGGCATCATGTTTCTTCATGGAAAACTCCTTAATAACAAAATAATTATGTACTTAAAATCCTATTGCAACTTGGGATGAACAATCTGTTGAAATTCTGTTAGGATACGATTGCTAGAAATGAAACGTAACTCCCACACTGTTTGTGTGGAGTTTAAAGGCCTTTAGCCTCTCAAACTGCAATGGATAACTTCTATATTGTTCTCCCAAGGTTCAAGGATTGAACTCCCCACCATGTGGTCAGAAAGGCTCTTATCAAATGTCATGTAAAGAGAAAGGCTCTTATCTAGAGGGAGAACCCTTACATCTTAATATATATGTTTCTATCACCTTACATCTTAATATTATTTATCTAACTAAGGGAATATGTTTCCACGGTACAGGAGTATGACTAATACAGCTATCTACAGAAAATAGTAATAATTAAATACCAATGCTTGTATTGCTGATGTTTCAAGTTTCAACGATGATAATTGACAAACGCCTTTATACATGAGATCATAGAGCTGGAATGCAAGATTAGTATCCAAATTTAATTAATTTTTTCATGAAATCTGGTTTATAATAACACAATACGTGGTGGATTTTAGTGGATTGATGATATTGGAGGTGTTGAAAATTTCGGAAGCAAACTTCTCAAAAGAAGAAAGGACCCAAGCCTTCCTGTATTTATTCCTCCAGAGGTAAATTCATCGATCGTTTTTCTGTTTCTGCATTTATTCTGTATCCAGTAATGGTACAATAACTGACCAGATTGACTGTAGATCAAATTAGTCGTGATGAAATATTGCTCTAGAGCTCCTTTAGCAGTTGACGGTTGTTGGAGAATATGAAATGATGTAGTGAATTATCTATTCTAGATTCAAATTGACTTGACTGATTTACTCCAGCATTAAATGAAATATTATTTTATCCAAAGGTAGATAATTATTATGAACAATAATTGATTTTATTATGGAAGCATATTCTCTGTTTGTAGTTTCCTACCAAGTAGATGGAAGATAATAAATGTAGTATTTTTTTATTGAATTGAATTCTTCAGGAAATTCAAATTATTCAAATTGACCTGTTTGACTGTCTTGCCTTGATTCTTTCATTTCTTATCTTCCTATAAACATCTTCATTTGGTTTTGTGAAAAGATTTCAAATGAAGTTGACTCTGCTTCTGTATTTGGTTGGATAGCAAACGGTGGATGCTTTACTAGAAGCGGGTTATTCTCTAATCAAAGAACAACAGTTGATAATGGAAACTAAACTTTCAAAGGAATACATGAAGAACATAGATGACTAATATAAAGAATGTTCCCGAGGTGCAAGTCCTCGTGAATTATGATTGGGCCAGTTTGGAATCTTATCATAGTAAATTGCTATCATGGACACGGTTCACTTTGGAACAGTGTACTTCTCTTTAGCCATTCCCTAGTTTTAATAACCATTATATTTATCATGATGTAACCCAATTTTAAGATAAGGAAATACATGAAATTTCATCTCCATACCAAAACAGTGCAATGTTTGATCTTACATTGCTGAACCGCTTGTTCAAAGGTGATGTAATTATTCTTTTAATTTAACCTGCTTCTGCTTTATATTATAGTATTCAAATCCAATAATTAGTATGGGAAACAAACCACAAAAGACCATCAATAACCCTACTGACTGATTCATTTATAGTCTTGAATATACTGCTGTTTGCACAGATAATTAATGATTTCTTGTTTTTATCTTCACTCTGCACTATTTAGAGGTTTTATCTTCTGCCGTATTCCAGATGTGCAGTAAAAGTTCTTCAGGCAATCTCCGAATTTATACACAATGTTTTTTAACTGTCCACAACATAAACTTGTCTTTACAAAATGCATAGTAGTAAAACATTTTAGCTACCTGGGAGTTAATGTTAATTATGTGATTACTTTAAATGACGCAATGATATTAACAGAAGCATCAAACTTTTTTGTCAGCTTTATGTCACATAACCAAGCACCTCAGACTGTAATCACATCCTGTTCCAGGCACTAGAGACATTTCAAGGCAAGAATCATTTTTGTATTTTGAAGCAGGGTTTGACCATGGCCAATGTAAGTTTTGCCTCCACATAAATTAAGCGTTTCAAAGGTCAAGGAACACAACATAAATCAACAACCCCACCCCACCAAGAATATCACTGCGTTCGTGCGTGGGCACAAAAGCACTTGCTCGGCCACCTCAGAATGAGAATATATGCAAATCTCTAGATGATTTGGATTTTGAGCTTTTAGTGATTAATTTTTTTCTATTTTTATTTTTAAAAGGGATAACTGGGCCACTGTGTTACTCCAGTAGGTCTTCTGTGTGGATACTATCTAATGTATCTATGTGGTACTTTGAATTTTATATTGAGATGTATGCCAAAGATTCTTGACCATTTCTGTTTTGAAATCTAACTTTGGAGAGAAATTTATGAGACCAAACATGGTGCTCTTTCGACACAAGACCAGTAGTTGAAAATAATAATTATAAACTGTTGAAACAGAGGATGCCATTTCCTCTGTTTGTGGTGGTTAATAGAGTCTTGATTTTGAACACTTGCCCCATGTAGAAAAGGTAATCAATCACTCGAAAGTATATTAAACAGAGGATCATTCCCAACGTGTCCTTGATTCCTTATGGTCCTCTCTTATCTAAAACAATCCTTCCATGTTAAGTATTGTGTGTGGTGATGACATGTGAAGGTTACATTTTATCTCAGAACAATCCAGATAGTCCACTCTTTATCGGAATCCAATGCTCGGTTATTTTGGAAAGTTAACAACTTTTTGGTGATGCTAACTTTGGGTTGGATAAAAAGCATCCAAAAGAATCACTAATTTTACCACCCTTTACAAGTTGCAAAACACTAAAATTTCTTCCGTGGTTAGTGGTGTGAAGTGGAATGTAGGTATTAGAATTCTAAAACAAGAAGGGCAAGCACTAATGTTAGCTCTTATCTTTTGTGATTGGTTTTGGCTAAAAGAAAGAAAGTGCATGTGTGTGTGTGATAAAGAAGAATAAACGAATGTCAGATTTATATATAATAGGATCTGAGATTAAAGAAGAGTGATGTGTGTTTGACTTAAGCACAAATTGATTGTGGGTGCCACAGCAGAAGATGACAACATGATGTGGCCCTCATTGATCCTGCTTTTCCATTGTACATCCATCCAAGGCAACAAAATTGGGTGGAATCGCTGAGCCAAAAAACAATATTTGAATTGGTTCCAAGTTGCCATCTTCGCCAGAATCATCGCCTTTTCCACTCTCATCAATGTGCTTCTGTTCTTTTGTTCTATAATTTATCCACAGTGCCCTTATTCAGCATCAGAATTATCTCAGTGCGCAAAAGCATATGCATCTGGTGACCTAACTCAGACTTCACCCAATTAATTTCCCATCACCCATCATGTCTCAATGTCATCAACTGCAACAACTTATATGCCAATTATTTTTAACCTAATATTTGTCAATTTTAATGATCTAAATGTTTGTTAATTCAAGCAGTTTAAATGCCTTAAGAACATTATACAATATATAAAGAAAGTGAGAAGGGGGGTGAAGAAATGAATTTGTCTTCACCAACTTTGCTATATAGGGGATGCAAAGATAGGTTAAAGAAGGCAAACAACATTAATCATCATCATTTCACCAACTTTATGAACTTTAATCATTAAAAAGAGCACAAACATCGCCAATGAACCTTCAATTTCAACCTCTCACCATAATATGTACTGTGAATAAAATTGTTGACTTTTATTGCTACTTTCGTAAAAATATCAATAATAACATCTTTTTGGTCGGAAGAGTAAAAATTTCCGCAGATAATGCCTAAAAGTTAAATTCAATAAAAATACTGGTTTTACAGCTCAAAAACTTGTAAAAGAGATATTATTACTAACTTGTACGTTCAGAAAAGGTGTTTGTCTCTTTTTTTATTATTCAATGGTTTTACACAAGAGAACCTAATATATGTTTACATTTACTTTACTTTCATTATTTTACCCTCTAATTTCTTTTTTTTAATGATCAAAATATTTCTAAAAATAGACTGCCATCTTATATCTTATATAAGTGGTGATAAAAAAAATTATTTACAAAAAATACATATGACATTAGCTACAATTATTCCTGAATATATACCAATCATCACTTGTATAAAATTTGGTGAACTATCTGAAATTACATGAGAGATATCGTTTAGATATTATTCGAAATTACTTTTCCTACTATGAGTGCTAAAAATAAGGTTGTGTGCAAGAAAAGAAATGCACAATTTGTGGTTGAGATCAAAGTATTTAATTAGTTAAATTTATATAATTATAATAAAATATTTATATACAAAAATATATGAATACAAATTATAGATTGAATTTTATTTTTTTATTTCGTATTAGAGTTTAGGATTTTTTTTCCTGTTAATTTTTGGACCTCCAAGAAATAATATCAGTGTATAAGAAAGGGTTTATGTTCAAAAATAAAAAGGTAAAAATATGGGGTTTGATATCCAAAAAGAAAAATATTATTCGTTTTACCTAATGCTTGATATAAAATAAGATTGTATGTAAGTTGAAAAGGTTATTATACGAGCTAAAATAATCAATATGAGCATTGTTATAAATTCATTCAATCAATGTTTATTTTTAGATATTTACCGAATAATTGACATCATATATTGTTTTCAAATAAAGGAAAGATAACAATTCTTATAATCTATGTTGATGACATGATAATTATGAGAGATGATCCAGAGGAATGAAAGGTTATTGCAAGAATACTTAGAAAAAAAAAATTAGATGAAACATCATGGTTCTTCACTTGTTACCCTCTCCACACACTTCAACCTCACAAACTCAACACACATAACATAACCTAATGCTTCTAAATTGGACCAACCATTAAAACTTGTAATCTTTGAGGGTGAGTTTGTGAATTTTGATGAGATAATAAAAAAAGATTTAAAACCGATATTTTGGTTCCAGAGAGTAACAGTGGTTGGTTGCATTGATTGAGAAGAGCAAAAAGTTTGTTGTTCCTAAAATAGAGTAATAGAAAGTACTTACTGACAGAACCAACCAACCACTATTCTTATATTCAATTTCTGCTGCATAATCAAAATCAACCCTCCACCAAACTTCACCGACACCAACCTTTTTTTCTTTTAAATATTTCATCTTACACTCAATTAACTCAAAATTACTTTTTCTTTTTATTGTTTTATCCATTTTAATAATCAAAAATTATTTTTTATGCTTTTCGAAACTAAGGACTTATATGAATAAATAAAAAAAGTAAAATCTGAGTCGAATACGTGGATAAACATTAGAAACAGTGTTAATAATAAGGATGTTGTTTGTTTATAGAATGAAAGAGGACAACACAATATGAAGCACGTGTTTGTTTTTATTTTGGCAGTGACAACTTAAAATATTGATGAATAAAAGGACAAAGAGTGTCAGGGAATAGGTGCCGCTCTTGTTGAATTACCTTTTTCTCAATTTCTAATAATTTAGGGAAATCATTGAATGGTGCCCAATATTCTGCATTTAGACAAATTTTAAACAAAATAAATGAGGGAAAATCATTATTTTTAGGTTAAATATATTTTTTTTCGATGAAACTTTAAATCAGTCGTTTTTTAAAATTTTTGATTAATTTAATTTTTTATCGTGAATTTATTTCTTTTAACCAGATTTTGTTAAGTTTATCTCACATTTCAAATGTATCAACCTTAACAAAATTTGGTTAAAATGACTAAATTTACATATTTTTAAAGATGAATGACTAAATTGGTCAAAAATTTTGAAGAAAAATTAATTCCAAATTTTACTGAAATTTGAGGGACAAAAATATATTTAACCCTTGTTTTTATTGATTGACAAATTAGTTTTTTTTAATAATTATATAATAAATTTACATTTGAGATATTATATCTTTTAAGTTTGTGTCATTAGAAAAATGTCTCACCTAATTAAAAATGATGTATATAAATTATTATTAACCGATACAAGGACTTGTGTGCTAATAGGGTATATAAGTATATATAAGTTATTTTGATTTTGATTCTTAAGATCTAAAACTTGTAGACAAGGAAAAACAATTGAAAATAATGTGTTAAATTTTGTTATATAAGGTCACACATATCATTAGATAGTAATATTATTGAGTTATTATTTATGGTATTACCAGTGTTTTTTTCTTAAAATATTATGCAGTTACAGTGTGCTGATTTGAATAATCACAGCGCCAAATTATTATATGCAATTTGAAGTAACGCCAATAAATAATGTACACAACTGTTTCTAAAATGAATTTTCTACCTTTCTTTATTATTTGTTAATGATGAGAAAAATACTAAATACATTTATTTTCCGTTACTTCAGAAATAAATAAATAAATAAATTTGGATTCTGAAACATTTTTCTTTACTTAAAATATCGAGATCCTCGTTCCTACATGCAATATTTGTGTCAAATGATAAAATAACTCCTTCTCCTAAGAATTTTATTTTTTCTTACATAAAGAGTGTCTCTTTTTTTAAAGAAATTTTTCACAAATTATAAGAAAAAATCTAAAAGTTACCACTAAGGTCAAGTATTCATCTATAACAACGTAGTCAAAAAATAAAAAATCTTTAATCTTTGTAATTGTATCCGAAAAAAATAAATATAGTCAAATTATGTCATTAAATATTAAAAAAGAACTTTAAACTTAATTCAAATTAGACTTAAAATGTATATTTTAATATAATATCAAAGTTTATTTAATTAAATTTGTTATCAGTTGGAATTACAATATCAAACGACTATATTATTTTTATTTGAATAGTATAAAAACTAAATTGAATAAGAAAAAAATTAAATGTTAATTTAAAATAAAAAAATCATATTATTAATTAAATTTTTATCAAAAATATTAAAATTAAATATAAAAATTGAAAAGAATAAACTATTCGTTTAGTTATAATTTAGTAAAGTTATTGTAGTATTATGATGAGAAAGAGAAACTGACATGGTTTTTAGTTTTAATTAATTAATAAAAGAAAAGAAATATCGGGTGACGTGGAGATGTGAGAAGCAGGAGGAGGAGTAGTTTTGTATTGTGAGTGTGAGTTAATGGAAGGGTGATGAATAATATTAGTTGGTGGTGCGTGAATAAAGAAAAGAAAAAAAGAGTGACAAGAGAATAATAAAAGATCACGTGTCGGTGGTGTGAGTTTTATAAGACAGAAACGCGGAAGGGGTGAGGCGAGGCAATAGCCAACATCATTAGGCTTTCTTGTTCCTCGGTGCGGTCGCTGTCTCTGTCTCTGTGTTCGAATTCGAAGAAGAAGAAGAAGAAGAAGAAGAAGAAGAGAAACATGATATGATAACAGTAGATAGGTCTGGCCTGGTTAAGAAGAATAATAGCGGTGCCACTTCGGCAGAGAAGAAGAAAGAACAGAAAGAGAAAGAGAAAGAGAAGAATCATCCACAAAACACCAAATCCCAACAAACTCATGGATATCTGGCGCAACATGATTTTTCCAGTCAGACGTGTCTGGCTTGCTCTCTCCGCTCGTCTCAAGACTCGCAAAAACGGTTCTTCTTCTTTTCCTCTCTTACATCATCACACTTCGAATTTCTTGTTTCTTGGTTTTTACTTAATTTCGATCCACCCACCCACCCATGACACTTCAAGACAAAACCATGCGAATTTCCATTTTATCTTATTCATGATTATACCTTTCTACATCACATGCAATTTATTTCTATTTTATAATTCATTACATTTACTTACTAGAGCTGTTTGCAGCAGTAGCTAACTAATCCTTTCATCACCCAAGGGTAGGATCCACATCTTTTTCAGTGCAACTTTATGCCCCCAAAAACTTTACCGGTGGCACCAAATAACATAGTCAAAGTTTTTTTTGTATTATTGATATTGATTGATCCCTACTTTATAGTGCCCAGTGGCCCAATAAAAGTCTCCTCTGTTCCGCACCAAAACTTCAGTCACACAACCAATATTTGTTGCTTGTTACATCATAGAGATTTAGTCGGTGATACTTTTGTATAAACCAAAGTAAATGGATTCCCCAAAGCATCCTTAGTGGTTATCAATTCATACACGCATCTCATAGACGCAATTGAGACTCTCTTTTTTTATCATCGGTTGCATTAACATGAATAATCTGTAATTTGCTGCAGGAGCAGGACTGCTGAAGCTTCAGGATGATGTACAGACATGTGGATATGAAGATGTACAAGTGATGTGGGAAATGCTACAAAGAACCGAAAGTGATGTTACAGAAAACCAGCATAAGCGTAAGCAATTGCCATTCTGGAGGATCTTTGTATGGTCCAACCACAGTGAAGTTTCATCGGAATCTGCAAATCACACTTGAAAGTTGAAAACTAGACACGGGTTTTAAGTTTACAAATAAAACCTCCACTGATGTATTGCAGGGCCACCGTTTGCCAGCATGGCGGAGGCATGTTTCTTGGCCGCTAAATCCAAGTACATGTCACTGTGACAACAAAATCATTTGAGGTTTCTCTTTTACAGCTCAAACTGTACTCCGTATGACAGTAGTATGTAAATATGCCAATAGTTTGTCAAAAGTCACACCCGGGTTTCTCTAACGCCAAAGCAAGCAATTTCACTTAACTGTCTTCATTGTTAGTAACAAGCAGCAGAGTGTTTAAGCTAATAGTCTCAAGTTTTCTCTGTATGCCTACTAGTAAAAGAGAAATCCGAATGTTAAATCCTGAGTCAAAAGCGAGAGCGTTGTGGTGTTGTAATCTTTTAAAGATTATCTACTTTCAGACCACAACGATCTTTAACAGAAGACACATGCAGGTACATCGTAATATGATATATGTCAATTTCTTTCTATTTCCAAGAACGTCCTCAGCTTGCTAATTGGTGAAATTAATGTAATGTTGACATAACTGCACATATATTGTTCCAGTTATAATATGCTACCCCAAATAGTATTTAAGCTACAATGAAGATATATATAATTTGGCTTTTCATCACCTTCATCTCAGTTTAGATTGAAACTGATTGGTTTTAAGTTTTAACTACTAACCGTCCTAAAGCATAGTCTTCGGTTGAATGATTCATGAGAATGCCAAAACTAGATCACTTCTTGAACATAAATCATATGCTTAAAAGTAAAAGTTGAATAGAATAGAAAACCTATCAACCTGGCACTTTAAAATTTTAGGCTGAAGGTAATATTTTCATTGGTAAATAAGAACTGCTAGCACCTGAGGAGGAGAAATGCGTATCAATGTCATAGAGACTTGGGTACATTTAAGATGAGACTTGGTTATGATAAGCTATATTGAAATGGACAACCTGGTTATGATAGATAAGCTAGTCTACAAATAAGTTCTTTCAAATTTTCAAATCATATAAGTGGCACGTTCAAATGTGTATTCAATAGAAAATGTATGCGTGAATAGACAGTTTATGAAAATAAGTTGAAAAAGCATCCAATTAAGAAGGTCATGAGTTACTTTTTTAAGCTTTATACAAGCTCTTGTATCAAACAGGAGGCAAACTAACATTGACACGACACACTCTGAGGCTTATGGTAAAACGAAGGCTTTTAGTTCCATCCATTTACCCAAAATGTTGTACCAGGAACATGTTATAAAAATGTAGAAGATCCAAAAAACCAGAAGTAAAGCGCGGTAACAGTTAAAAAGAAGAAGAAGAAGAAAAGAATAAGCAACAAAGAAGGAATCAAAGTATTATTCTGCAATGCATGCATGTAAAATAGAAAAGAAACATTACAGGAATAATAATAGAAAGATGGTAAACAAAGGAATGAATTAATTGCTCTTGTCCTAATCCTATATCTACTGCTGGAAGGTTCATACTAATAATCCATCAATACTCATAATTCATAAACAGTGAAGCGGAGAAAGCAAGCAAAATAGCTAAAGACCAATTCACGCCAAACAGAGCAACCCCTGACTTTTCTTTATCATCGGCAGTAATGTCACTCCCATCATCTGGACCGAAACTGCCGTCATCTGGACCCGCAGAACCGGGACTGCCATCCTCGTCACCAGCTGCTGGTGCCATTACCGGCACCGGGACTGGGACAGGCACTGGCTCTCTCACAGGCGATGCTGCCGGAACCGGTGAAGTTTCCGGTGGCCCCACTGGCGCCGGGGGTTTGATCAGATTGGCGGGAGAGACTCCCGGGGGGTTAACGAGAACCGGAGTGATTATTGGGACTGGTGAAATAACCGGGACGGGGGAGATGACCGGAACCGGTGAGATTACAGGGACGGGTGTTATGACCGGGACGGGGGTCTTCACCGGAACGGGGGAGATTACAGGGACGGGTGATATAATATCGGGGGAAATTGGTGTTAGCACAGGAGTAGGTGTTGGAACAAGCGATATTACTGGGACGGGTGATATGACCGGAACGGGTGACTTGACGGGAACTGGGGTGTACACTGGTACGGGTGATATCACCGGCACCGGTGACTTGACTGGGATTATAGTCTCTGGATTGGTGGTCATCATGCGGCGGTTGGTGGTCATCATGAGGCTGTTTACCTGCACCACCGAAATATTACATTCAGCCAGAAGGGGTTTTATGAGTTTGGCTCTGGCCGCGCCGTTTGGCTTGGCGGTGGACACCAGGGTGACGTCGCCCTTGTTGATCTTGAGGAGCACTCCCTCATCCTGCGACAGCGTGGTGGCGTTGATGGTTTCATTCTGGTGGAGATCCAGGTTGGCCAGCGCCACGTGGTGGCTCAATATGGTTTTTATGTGGTGGATTGGTTTCCCGGAGAGAGGAGCCATGGCGGTGTTATCCACCGCGAACACCGTCACGCTCTGCCTGGCGTTTATTGCGTCGGCCAGCTGCGTTTTGGTGAGGTAGCCGGAGAAGGAGGAATAGGCGGGATATTCCGACAAGAGTTTGGTTATGTCGAAAGCCGCCACAGTGCAGGGCTCCAGCATTGCAAGGGAGAGAATCAGCATTGTCCAGTAAGAACAACGTGCATTACTCATGTTCTTCATCTTCATCATCATCATCGTCGTCTTCTTCTTCCTCAATGCATACATTTACATCACAGTCTCCAACCACCCAAAACATGGTCGCATCTTTTATATACACTCTCTCACCCTTCTACCTCTTCCTCACTTGAGATCCGCATCTCAAGTACTCTGATCTGTTCCCCCTCTTTTTCAGCAACTCTCTCTTCACATTCCTTGCCCACTTTCACGTTTCACTCTTACTACTATCCCTATATTTAGCTCATTCCTTCTTTTTCTTTCTCTTCAACCTCCACCATGCATCTTTCTCTATATTCATCCATTCTTCTCCACGCTCATGCATTATTTCTAAAACTATCAATTCTTATTTTTCATTAATTAAACTAATTCTTTTATAATTAACCAAATTTCTTTACACAACAGTTTGACCAGCTTGTTCCTAAAACCAAATTTCAATTTTTTTTATCTTAACAAAATAACAGAACGTAAGAAAATAAATTAGAATCACTTTGTTATTAAAGAAATAAAATAAGAGTCCATGTATAGAAAAGAGCTAAAATATATATATATATATATATATATATATATATATATATATACTCTTCCTTTTATCTCATTTATAAGATTTAATTTTTTATATTTTTCATCTTTCAACTTGGAGTGAGTATCCTTTTAGTGTTGTTTTTAATTTTAGGATAAACCATATAATATAACCCTTTTTTGATTCTGTGTAGGACTTAACTCCTACCGATTTTATTATTATTTTTATTTAAAAATCAATATATTTAATCAAGGTAAATCTAATAATATTCATTAATCAGTAAAAAAATAAAATGAAATGAAATCATAAAATAAAAGAAGTATAAGTATTTCAAAAAGTAAAATTAACACGCTAAAGAAAGAAAGAGGGGTTTTAAAAAAATAAAAGAAGGAGTTGAATTTTTTATTTTTTACTTGAATTTTCCCAATCAGTGAATCATAGAAATAAAATAAATGAGTGGTATTAGTATCTAAGGCGTAAAAGAAAAAATAAAGTTGAAAAGGAAAAGAAAAAAGCGTGGGTTTGTGAGAGTGAGAAGGTGTGAAGGTAAACTCTAGGGTTTGGCGGGGCGGAGGTGAATTGGATTGGAATCGGCGGTGTTGACAAACGACCGGCGAGGAGGCATGAAGCTCACCGTCAAGACTTTGAAAGGCAGCCATTTCGAAATCAGGGTTCAGCCCTCAGATACTGTTAGTAATATCTCTCATTCCAATTTCTCGTATACTTTCACTGTTTCCCACCCTATTTATCCTCTTGTATTCTATCTTCCCGAACCATTACATCTCTGGTGTTTTTCCTATCTAAAATACGACTACAATGATTTATTATATCAATCTGCTAATATTGCATGAAGGGTCATTCAAATTTTGTTCTTTGTTAGCTGACATTGCCCTTCTATTTATTCCCCCTCAGATTATGGCTGTGAAGAAAAATATTGAAGATGTACAAGGCAAAGATAATTACCCATGTGGACAGCAATTGCTGATTCACAATGGTAAGGTTTTGAAAGATGAAACTACATTAGCAGACAATAAGGTCTCTGAAGATGGCTTTCTTGTTGTAATGCTTAGTAAGGTATATTTCCTTAAGGACAAATTGTGTTAAAATAATGTTGTTATCTTTTTTAGAAAAATAAAAATCAATAAGAACTTGTTGTGAGCTGTGTTCTAAACTGCAATGATGTGATGAGAATGACTCTGGACATGCTTCAAATGGTTGTTGTGTTGAAATCCTTCTTCCTCTACGGTTATATAGTAGGTGGAGGAGCGTGGGAAGGGTTTGTGTGCTTGCCATGGCACTCCAATATTCCAAAGTTAGCATGATGACTTAGGGGTTAGTTAGACGGAGATGATGATTACCTGGGTGGTGTAAGGTGTTTGTCCTGACTTTATAGGATGTGAGGTGATTATAATCACTCTACAAACAATGTAGTTAAAGTATTGCTGGTTGGGATAAGTCAGTGTATCTTGAATGACCATTTTAATTGGGGTAGGGACTGTGAGGTTTGAGGGTGCCTAGCATAGCTGAATAGATTCGGTTGTTAGGTGTGAATAAAATGCTAGGTTGATTGAGTTAGGTCCTAGGTTGGGTATCCATCGACAATGCCAAATGATGTTTATGATGACATGGTGTAATGCAATCATGCTTTTCAATTTTGAAATATTTTTTCTACCAGTGTAAAAGATCGCCTTTAGTTTTTGAAGTGAAACTTGTGGCAAACCAGCAAGGTAAATTGTCACGGTAGCCTAGCATGTTGGCATATAGAACTAAAATGGCTAAACAGAAACCCAACTAGGCATTTTGATGTACAGTGATAAGCCAAAAGACCTGGTACTCTTTTAGGGTAGGGTATTCCTCTGAGTTATAAATCTAGTACACCTTTTGGGGAAAAATATTCCTCCAGATTGTCAAATTGAGCACTACTATACCATGCAATCATGCCATTGCAGCTGGTTTTACTAATGTGCTTCTCTCAGATTATTTTGTTATATTTGCTGTCATTTATGAACAGTCTCATACACGGATTCTCATATTGGTGCGTTTTTTTAGTTAAAGATATTAATAAATATATTCTTGCCTTTGTTAGAGAAATAAAAGTTGAGATAATTTTTAAACTATTTGTTTCTAAATAATATGCAGCACTATGATCTTTTATACAAAAACAGTCCTTGAACGATCTAATAATTATATTAGTTTTTCAGTAGTTAGGCCACCATAATTGTGAATATAATGTCATTTGAAGTTTTTAAAGAATCAATTTAATTTAAGTTAAACTTTGATAGACTATTTTGTTAATAAAACTTTTAAAAGTCTAATATAATGAAATTTTAAGCATAAATAGTTTAGATTTTTCACCTTTCTAGATTGTGATGGAATGGAAGTTATGTGTTATGACATTCTTGTTGAAAATGGGTGAAAGCATTAGATGTTGTCATATGTTTGAAGTAGGCCATTTATTATGTTTGATAAACCTAATTCTGTGTTCATTTTTGTCCTTTCAATAGTTTGATAAGCTATTTATTATGCTTTGGTATGTTTTGTTTGTGATTCCTTTTTACTTCTGTGAACATAGTTTTTCCATGTTTCTTCAATTGCAGAGTAAAACCTTGGGATCTGCTGGAACTTCATCAAGTCAGGCATGTTCCTTGCTCATTTTTTTTTTGGCATTTGGCTTTTATTTCTTTTTCCCCTGTATGAGCTGGTGATTGGACATATGTGACAGCCTGCTAGCAACCCACCTATAACTGTATCAACACCAAATTCCTCGTCTCTAGTACAAACCCAGTGAGTTTATTTGAAATAGCTTTTTATGTGGTTGTTTTTGTACCAGCTGAAATTTTTGCCTAACAATTGGTTTTGCAGATCTGCTAACAATAATGCTCCTGCAACAGATGTCACAACTACAAAGTATGACTTTTATCTCTACAGTTGCCTGAATATACTGCTTATAAATTCTGATGAAGTTTCTATTCTTTATGCCCTGATGTTCCTTTTAAGAGGTTTCCATCTAAAGAAGGCTATTAATGAGGGATCCTTTTCGTTTTTATTAATAAATTTAAGGTAAAATGATTTTTTTGTAATATGAATTTGGTCTGATGCTGTTATAGCCCACCTGATTACTTTGGCTACTATTCAAATTAATTTCTGTCTGAGGCCAAATCTGGCCAGATCTAGTTAATTTTTTTCCACTGTCCAGAAGTTCCTGTCATATGCTAAATCAGGATGAAATTAAATTAGGGACTAGCCTGATAACTTATAGGTTTTCCCAGACTGGTTAGTTATTGTTTCCTTTGCAGCCATGAAAAGGCGGGAACTTGGACCAGCACAATTCCTTTTCGGTTTGGCCCAATCTAATTAATCTGTTTTTACCCGTACACAAGTTATTGTCCTTAGAAGGATCAAGCTTATGTCCAGATTTCATTCAGCCTGTTGCATTCAGTTAGTTCTTTCAGCCTGTTGCATTCAGTTAGCATTCCAGATGAATGAAGGCTACGTGTTCCACAAGCAACTTGAACAACCCTTTTTCCTATAGGCAACCAAAACTTTGGGCTCAAGAAATTTTATTCTAGAATGGCAAATCATAGCCTTGTGATCAATGCTGTCAAACTTGAGGATCAGAAGGAAAATAAAAAAAATTGTGACTCAAAGATCACAACTCAACTCTTAAATAGTTACAAGTCTATGAAAAACTATATTTATAATAACTTATAAATTACTCATAATAACTTATGAATTCATAATTGAACGACCTTGCAAGATCAATCCTTGCTCCAATACCACTTCCTCTTCTAGTTACGTGATGTGAACCATCTTCAGCTGATGCCATTTTTCTTCAAATTTTTTAACAGAACATAACACTCCCCAAATTGGCAGCAAAACAGATGAAAATACTAAAAAAAATTACAGAACAAAACAAAGTCGAAGCAGCACCGATGACATTATTGTGAGACTCAGATGGTGAAGCAATGGCCTTGAGTGTTGTGATGGCCATCAACGGTGAAGCTGGCATAGGTGACAATAGTTTAGTGTTGTGATAGCCAATGGTGACCGAGAGTGTTGTTGATGGTGATGGTGTTGTTTAGAGGTTTTTGGTTTTGTTCTAATTTACAAATGGATCCCTGGGGAAACGGGCCATCCTTGAGTTGGATTTTTTTTGTCTATTTGGGTTTTTTAGCAAGCAAGTAGCTGTTTCAACTCAAACCCTGACTTGCTCAAACGGATTTGCGGTGCACAATCCTTTGATTTCATGAGCAACCGCGTGACCCCGCTTTGATCAATGATTCTTCCGATCTGCTGTGCTCGTCATCACCACATTGTATACTTTCAGGATTGCATGAGTGTGCTTGCATGTCCTAAATTACTATAACGTCACCCTCTTTTTCAATTAACAAATTGAGCTGTCTGCCAATTTCTGATTTCCTGTAATCAAGTCTTCTGAAAAACCATTTGGTATCATTTTTGCAGTGTGACTACGGATACTTATGGCCAGGCTGCTTCAAATTTAGTTGCTGGTAGTAATCTTGAGCAGACTATTCAGCAAATTATGGACATGGGTGGTGGCAGTTGGGACAGAGATACAGTTAGTCGTGCTCTACGAGCAGCTTACAATAACCCAGAGCGTGCTGTGGACTACCTGTATTCTGTATGCATAAAGTGCTCATTATAGAACTAACTGCATAGATTTTATTTTCGTAGCTTTTGCATTTACTTATTTGTTTTGTTTACAGGGAATTCCTGAAGCAGCAGAAATTGCTGTGCCAGCTGCTCCTTACCCAAATAGTCAGACAACTGAAACAGGTGGGGTCACTGCGGGAACTGTTCCTGGTGTCCCTAACTCGTCTCCCTTGAACATGTTTCCACAGGTAAACCTAGTCTATACATTTTATGCTGTTAGTTTTTTTGAGCTTTATTTTAAGTAGATGTACTTTTTTTCAGGAGGCAATTTCTGGTGTTGGAGCCGGAGTTGGGTCACTTGACTTTCTAAGAAACAATCCCCAGGTGGGTTTTGGTTCTGTAAATTGCTATGCTCTTAATGCTAGTAAACATTTTTGTTCTGCATATCCTGTTGCAGGAAATAGTTCTAGTATCTTGAACTTTTTCACTAAAAAGTTGAGATTATAATACCATGAATACTTTTAAGAAAGTGTAATTTAAGTCTAACTCAGCCTTATATCACTAGCTTGAAATTATGATTTGATACATTCACTTATATATTATGATTTGATCTATTTTTAGTCAATGTGGGTGAGTGGTTGCAAACCTCATCTTGAAAATCGGTTTTATAAGGTTGTGATAGACTTAAATTTCACTTTATTAAGAAAAAATGAAGTATAAAGAACTTTCTGAAAGTAAACAATAAATTTTATGATGTTTTTGTTTTTTCATTTCGTCATATTCTTAGCTTGTATGAAAAATGCGGTGACATATAACAAAGTTAGTTGTCGTTGGTCCTCTTGTCTGTTAATACTGTGGTTTATATGATGGGGGCTATTTGGAAATGTATGCATGTAGAACAATTAACAATTTAGTATTGCATTTGGTTTGCTATTCTTATCTTGTTTCAAGCTTTAACTGTATTAGTAACTGTGTCTTTGTTTGCATTTTCAGTTTCAAGCATTGCGATCAATGGTGCAATCCAATCCGCAAATTCTGCAGGTATCTAATTTAACTATATTCTCAATCACCAAATTGCTGATGAAGTAGTCAGTTTTTAATGTCTTTTGAATACTTCTATTGCAGCCTGTACTTCAGGAGCTTGGAAAGCAGAATCCTGGTCTCTTAAGAGTAATTCAAGAGCATCATGCTGAGTTTCTCCAGTTGATTAACGAACCTATTGAGGGTTCAGAAGGGTGAGTGTACTGCTCGCCATATATGGTATATGCTTGACAATTTTATTTTTGCTGTGTTTTACTAACATCGATGCTTGGTAATCTCTGTTTCATATTTTGCTATTTCAATTGGTAACATGAAAGTAACCTTTTGACTGATGAGCTTGATAATATGTATTCTCTAAAAAATTTTATTTACAATTGTAAACCCCCTTTCTTTTACTAGTGATATATTTGATCAACCTGAGCAAGACATGCCTCATGCAATCAATGTGACGCCAGCTGAGCAGGAGGCAATTGGAAGGGTATGTCTTAAATAAATATTTAAGTCTGATATTTTCTCTTTTAATTTCCACCGACTTGACCATTAGCTTCACCATTGCTGATTGGTTTTACTTATGATACATATATAGCTTGAAGCAATGGGATTTGATAGAGCCTTGGTCATAGAGGCATTTTTAGCATGTGACCGTGACGAGCAATTGGCAGCAAACTACTTATTAGAAAATGCTGGAGATTTTGAGAATTAATTCACTGACCTACATCAATTTGTAGTTTTGTTTCGGCCTTTTTGGAGGATGGGAGCTGTTGCATTTTTTTCCCCTTTACTATGTCTTGGAAATTTTACGCGGGTAGAGTTTTAGATATGGTTTGACGTATTTGACTGGCACTATGGACAATTACTCTTGATTTTAGATTGGTTAGTTTATACAACTGTGTTTTTCTAGTCATCTTCCTTGATGAAATAGCAAAAAGCTCAAATTGTGAGTTGGTTTATTTGTCGCAGTGCAGCAGATTCCATACCTTGCTTTATATTTGAGTAGGGAAAAAGAACTCGACTATGCATTTGATCCCGTCCTGAACGGTGATCATTGTGAGCATCACGATATTTTGTTCAAGTACTGTCGTTCCTTATTTGTTGACACGTGTCGTTAATAGTATATAGAACTGCAATGACAGTGATATCGTGAGAACTTAACAAATTTATACAACTATTTTACTACTTACTCTTCCTTTATTTTTAACACATTTACAATTTTTTTAATTACTCCATTATTTTTAGAACAGAATATTAAGTGGTTACATGAATGTCAAAATATCATCTTTTTAATATATAATTTTGATTATCCATTTATGATTTATTGAATGTTCGAGAAAGTCAGAGCTGCAAATACGAAGTACTATATCCGTGAAGAGGCTGGTGCTACTTTGAATGCTCTTAATAGTTCGAAGGTTTAATGAATCCAGTTGCTTAAGTAGATGAAATGTTGTTAAAAGAATTATTTCCTTTAGTGGAATCTTAAATTCTCATCCCTCGCTACAAAGTTCTAATGAAAAACTAACAGAATTCTTGAAAATATTAGATGTGAAAGATTGTTTTTTTTTCTTAATTTTTATACTCAACATAAATTTAAACCTAATATATCTTGGAAAAAAAATGCAAAAATGAATTCCATATCAAATACCTTGTTGCATCTCATCATATTGCTCCATCCCAACAAATCAAATATCCCCTTAGCTTGTTTAGGAGTTCATACCCAAAATTTATTCCTATGAATTCTGATAATGGTTAAGTCCGAGGAACTAAATATTGGCGTGAGATGATTACAATGTAAAGTCGCAAATATACAATGGCGATGCCCAAGTTATTGAGACATCAATGCTTGTACATTATTTTGTCGGGATCCTCAACGGTTACAATATGAAGCTTCCTCAATATATTTTCCATTGCTTGTAGTGCAGTCCTGTAATGATCGTGAGATTTCTTACCTTCCTCTACAACCTTCACAATCTGTCTGTATAAATGATCATACCTATGAACTGGATTACTTATATCAATTCCACCACAGTTGTGATCGTACACATTGCTCCGTTTCACATCTTTTCTCCACCGTGAAACAATGTACTGAGCTGGGATCTCTTTTATCCCATTTTGGCTTAAAATAAACAAAGCATGCCTGCACAAGTAACCTCTGATATTGAACAGGCCACAGATGCAAAACACCTCCATTTCTGCTTCATTATAACACACCTCATAATCTCTTGCACCTCTGTGATTTCCGTCAACTTCAACTTGTTCTTCCACAATGTACGTCATCACCGGTCCATCAACATTTATCTGTCTCGAGTTAAAGCATGAAAACATTCCTTCCACTTCCCTTTCAAACATTCTTAGTATTTCACTGGTATATAACTTTGAAACCTGCAATTCAAAGTAAGACCTCGACTTTGGTGCAAAGCTACAAGATTTTGAATCCAAATCTGCCAAAGCTTCAAGTTGTCGCTTTGTCTGTAAAGTCTGATCATATTTTTCAATAAATTCTTTCAAAGAAGTCTGTTCATCGAGGTACCCATGAAAGAAAAATGATACAGCATCGCTTTGTTGAACTGAAAATATTCCTGCCAAGAAGATTTCCTTCAGATAAACTGGAGCCCACCGTTTCCGTTCCTCATACAAAGATTGCAGCCATTTATTGCCTCTAATTTCGCTGCTTTTCATCATATCCTCCCAAGTTGCTTCAAATTCCTCAGCCCTTAGAGAGGAATATACTGCTCTACTCAAAGCTGCATTGATTGCTTCATAGTGTACGCAGGTTCCCAGTTTTTCTGGAACTTTTTGCATGATATCAAACAAGCAAAGGCAATGTGTAGATCTTGGAAAGACATCAGCAACCACAGTTTGCAAGATTCCACATTGGTTGGTGATGATAACTTGTGGGGGGCGTCCTAAGATACAAGTAAGCCACGCCCTGAACAGCCAAGTGTATGATTCAACAGATTCACAAGCAAGCAATCCACAGCCAAACAAGATGGATTGTTTGTGATGGTTTTTCCCAAGGAACATAACCAGAGGAACTTCATATGCACCGTTCAAACATGTAGTGTCAATTGCTACAACATCACTGAAATAACTGTATGCAACCCTGGATTTTGCATCAGCCCAGAACAAGTTCCTGAAACACCCCCTCTCATTGACATCAACCACGTAGAAGAAGTCTGGATCTGCCAATTGCTGGTGACTGAAAAAGTTCAAAATTGCTTCGGCATCTCCTTTCTTCAGCTTCAACTGATTGTTGGAGTAGAGGCCCTTTGGATTTGGAGATTTCCCTTCATCAGCATCATCTTCAGCATCGATTATGAGAGTTCGAAACATCCTGATTTTGTGAACCTGTTGAGCAGCAGTAGCATCTAAGTGGAAGGTTCTTTTGGTGCCAAGAGCAACTTGCTTATGGGACTTGTAAAACTTGCCACTGGTGGGGTTAATCAAGTGATTGTGGTCAAGCTCAACTTCAATAATTCTCCATCTTGTGGAATCCATCAACCTGAACTTGATCATAGCAGGACAACCAGTTCTGGTTTCGGGTCTGGGGCGATTAGCCTCCGTTCTTTTCTTGAAGCCTGCGCTGCTGCAGCTAAGTTTTGCTCTGTAACGTTCCTTAGTCTTGCGGTACCAGGTATTTGTGACCCTAATCCCAAATCCCTGTTCCTTAGCGTACCAATTATAGAAGTAATAGACATCCTCGTAACTCTCAAATTCCATTCCAACCGCAGGAGCAACAGGGACATGGACATGGACATTGCTCTCGCCTTCTTCATCTCCTACCGCATCACTGTTCAGACAAACTTTATCCATCCAAATCCAATGCCAACACAAACCCTAAACACCACAACCCTTTACCCTACACCATTATTCTTTACCACAATCAACTACACTACAGAAGAAACAACGTCATTACCTTGTTATGATTACTTTCGACTTGGGAGATTCCACTTCACTGCTTCTTCTCTCACCTTCATTTCAGGGCTCCCAACTGCAATCTGGAGATTCCATTCCACACCACACCCCCTCCATTTTTCTTCCCTTCTCTTTTCAATTCACTTGCTGCATGCTTCTAACCTAGTTCCATTGGAGTCAACTGAAGTAAAGTAACAGCATTGTCCACATTTGCCCTTTTCTTCTGAATTAAAAATATAGGGTTCATAATTTCCTAAAAAATACTTTTTTTTTTTCATTTGTAAGTTTTAATTTACCAAGCTATCATCTTGCTCAATCGCATCTGTAACAGAAATATTTCATGGTTTCTAACATCAAGATTCACATCTTTAAAATAAAAAATGAGATTTTTCTAAAAAGCATACTTATTTAAAGCGTGAGATAAGTTTGTGAACCCTCGAATCAAATTTGTTAAGCATGAGGGTTTCAAGAACGAGGTTCATTTTTTATTATTAGATTCAGTACACCAAAAATTTGTGAAACCCCATCATTCTACTTATTATTTTTAGTATTTTTTTTTATTATTTGATTTTTCTTCTCTTCTTTTCTCCACTCTAAAATTTCTTCCTATAACAACGAATGAGATTTTTTTCCTTTTTTAACCTTTTGAATTAGCCAAGATATAGTGCCCAATTTTATCTTGACTGATAAAATTATTATAAGAAACCATTCATAAATAACTCTAACTTATTAAAGAAAATAAATCACGTTAGTGTCATCCGAATATCAACCTTTAACAACACCAATTAAAATACTTTTATTATATTGATTGACAAAAGGTTCGATAAATAAATATTCAAGATGACATAAAAAAAAATAGTCTTATTAATGTTAACATAAAAAGTCTTGTTTAATGTTGATTTAAAAATAACACCAAACTACACTGAAAAAAAGTGGTTAACATCATGTCAAAAAATAAATCTGACTAATATCGACTTAATCTATAACTTTTAATTTTTTATAGTTTATTTAAAATAATTTATTGGAAAGAATAGTGGAACTTCTTACCTTAAAATTAATCTTATAATTTATTAACTCTATTTTTGATAATTTGTATATATTTAAGAATTATGATTTTTTAATATAAAATAATTACAAAAGAAAAAAAAATGAGATCCGAAATGATATGGCTTGATTGTAGTGGGCCTGTTTTGTGCAAAACGTATCATTGTCCATGTGAGTACCATGTTCCACTACCAAAACAATTTCTAATCTATCACTATTTTGAAAATAAATACATAAATATATTTATTTTAAATTTAATCTAAAATTTATCATGATTTACAAAGTTAAAAAGTGAAATAGATTATGTATTAACCTGCCATTTTTTTTTATGAAGGAGGTGGTCAAATTATCTTTTCGTTTCAAATAAAAAATATTTCATGCATTACAGATATTAAGATTTCCATATTAATAATTAATTTAAAATTATTTAAAGTCTAATTTTCAGAATAACCATCATAAAAATTTAAATTTTTAAAACAGTTATCATAAAAATTATACTTTTTATAACAACTATTATGATTTTTTTATCGTACATAAGAATATATAATTATAATTTAAAAACGTGTAATTAACTAGCAGTACACAACTCTTACAATATCGACACTTAATTTACTTTAATTCTAATAAAAACATTAATTTTTAAAAGGATAATATCTATATGTTTAAACGTTTTAATTCATTTAAGGTAAAACGACTTCTGATTATATATTCAGGGTGAACAGATGAAAGGATATTACACTTATCTTGTTTCGTTTAAGTACACAGATAAAAAAAATCTTAGAATAAACTTTTACTATATATATATAAAAGAAAATGTCTTTTGATAGTGGACAACTTAGTTTTACAAATATAACTTTCATATTGGAAAATTTAGTAATATATGGTCCTGTTGTTGTTGGAATTTACGAAAGCAAGAAAAGTTTTAGTATGTAGTGAAGATTTGAATTGTTTGTACGTATGCGTTTTAACAGAAGTTGTAGTACGATGAATTTTGTGTTTGAATGAAGTGTTCCATCATCTCCATTTCTCTTCTCGTACTGTAATAAAAATGAATGAATTTATGATTCTTTATTTTTATATAATATTCTATTTTTTTTTTATTTTTAATCAATGTGAGACTTAAAATTACTTGAATTCATAATCTTCGATTATCTTCTTTCTGCTAATTCTGATTTGGGTGGTATATATCGAAGGATTGAAACTGTTCTTTCTGCTAATTCTGATTTGGGTGGTATATATCGAAGGATTGAAACTGTATATTCCATTAACATAATAAGGATAAAAATATAAGTTAAGAAGGTGAGTGCGATTCATATCGGTGCCAACTCAGTGAAAAAGATGTATCTTGCAGATAGAACAAGAGTGAATGATATCTGCGCATGCAGAGAAAAAGACATGGCAGTACTACATATCATTGAAACGCTCCTTCCATTATTGCAATTATTGCCAACTCATGAATGAATAATGTAACTTCATTCATTCTCAGCCATTATAAAACCCTCACTCTCCACTTCTCTTTTCTCATGCTCTCTGTCTTTTCCTTTTTATAATACTCAACTCAGGTTTCAGGTTACTCTATCTCTCAACTCTTTTATCATCTTTATCTCTTCTTTCACTTTCATAACTTCGTCGTTGATGCTTTTCTTATATGTAATAACATTTTAATATTATTGTTGTTTGTGTGAGCAAGGAGGAGTAATTATAGCAAGAGTCTGAGTGGGGAATCTGCTACCAAATTTGTGATGAAATAATGAGAAATACCCTTACTTATTTAACCATTTTCTTCACTTTTTTATTTCCTCATCGAAGATTTTGCGAGAGATCAGAAATTCCTGATTATTTGTAATAAATAACCAGCTCAAACATGATAAGTTACTATTGGAAATGGGATGTAATAAGTTGGTCATATTTTATTTAGTTAAACTTAGTAAAAGAAATTCCTAAACTAGTAGAGAAATGTAAAATGACATATTTATAGATTTTTTTTTCCTCAAAATATCGTTTTAGATAATTGTAATTTGATATTATTAAGTTTTAGTTCAAGAAGACAACGTGAGAGATATTTTTTGGCAAGAAAGTGAAAAATATTTTAACTCTAATGTTGAGAGGAAAGAAAGAAAGAAAGACAGAAAAATATGAAATTGTATTAAAATTTTAAAAGAATATAAAAAGTTATAAACTCAGAATAATAAGATATAAAGGTAGTTAAAAAATATATTACAATTTGTAAGATAGTACAATAAATTAGTCGATCAAACATTCTTAGTTTAATTAAATAAACTTGTATATTAGTTAATAATAATAATCTTAAAATAAAGTAAATAATCACTTAACCGAATTTTGAAGTCAATTGTTTAGTATCACATTTTCATAATGTAATAATCGATAATTATCAGTTTCACCTGAAATCATTCTCATGTGTATACGATTAAAAAAAAAACTATATTTACGGATATTTATAATTAAAATATGTGATAAATATTAAATAAATATCTTTAATGAATATTATTGAGTACTGTATACAAGTATTTTAGTTATCCGTTATTGAGTAAAGTATACAACTATTTAATACGTTTTTATTATCAATAATTAAAAATATGAACTGAAAAATATTGTGTATCAGGTATAGAATGGGTGGAGGCAAGGTTGAAGTTGACGTTGTGAGTAAGAGGTGTGGTAAAAATCTAAGATTAAGCAACTTCTCCATTCCACAGAATTTATTTTCGAGTTTTAACTATAATGTTAATTGTGACAGTGGCAACGATGATGTTCATCGTGCTGTTCATGTCTGGATTTTCGCTGAGACCACACAACAATTGCTTATCCACCAAACTCACAATCGACCTGGCTTCTGGGATATCACTGCTTCTGCTCCCATTCCTCCTTCTCATTCATCTCTTATAACTGCTCGGTAAATAAATGTTCGGATTATATTTTTTCATATAGGTTATGATCGTCATCAAGAGATTATAATTCTATATGCATGATATTTGTATTACGTATATACAAGACATACAAAATCTAAGTCATATGGGTCTTTATTTTTAGTGTTAAACAATGTAAAACTTTTTGATTCAGACTTCAAATTAGTAACATATTGAACTTTCAGAAAGGAGCTAAAGAAACAGCTGGGTGTAACCCTTCCCAAGGATGCATTTGAGTTGATATATGTTCTCACAGAGGACGGGTGAGTACATCAAATTTCAACACACTTCCTTAATTCAGTCATCTGTTCACAATTTGGAAATAACTTTAAATTTGAAAAACTTACAGTGATGATGAAAAACAGACCAAGAAGGAATCCATTGACGTTTATCTTGTTACAACTATTGATCCAATACCTCTGGAGGCCTTCACTCTTCATGTGAGCATGTCTAATTTGTTTTGTCACACATTGTTTCTCTTTAAATAACCTAATACTCATCTTCTTCTCGTTAGTCTTTGGAAGACTTTTTATGCATATGTGAGGGAACGTTTCTTGTTTTGCCAGGAAAAGCAAGTGTCTGCTGTAAAATATCTCTCTTATGATGAGTATAAAGGCCTTCTAGCCAACCAAGATTCTGGACGACATGCTCAACTCTTTGATATAATTGAAAAGAGGTAAGCACAAACTTTTATCAACCTCGAAAAACATAACTTTGTTCTTTCAATTCTTGGACCTTGTCTATCTAGTATTTGTTTCCTGTCGATCCAAGGGGAACAAAATGTTCTTTACAAATAATTCATTCTGTGTAATATTTTATATTTGAAGGTACAAAGAGAATACCGGAGCTCGCAGTTCAACTTTGCAAAAGCAACTAAGTCGTTACGCTCCTATTTCCCTTAATGCAGAGGTTAATTGTCTTAATATTAAAACTTGTTTTGGTTTCATTTTTAGTTATAGTCGAGATCATGACATAACATAACATAACATGACTTTTGTTTTTATTTTGCCAGTTAACGGGGCTTACCGATTCAGATAAGGAAGCTCTTGTTTTTGTGGTCAAGGCTGCAGCTGTTATCGATGAAATTTTTTACTTGCAGGTTCTAATTTATGACACGGATATGGTTGTGTGTGCAATGATCATTGTTCATATACCTTGTGCTTGTTGATTTAATAATTATTATTGATATGGTATTATTGAAATTTGACTAAATTTAGTTTCAACCAGTCTTGGTACAGTAATCCATCTCTTAGAGATTGGTTGAAGGAACATGCTGATGAATCAGAGTTGGATAAGCTGAAATGGTCCTATTATTTGATTAACAAGAGCCCGTGGTAAGAAACCCTTAAAGACTTCATCATGAAGAGCATGAAGTTGTTGATTGAGTTCATTGGAGTAGAATTTAATGGATGAATTGGTTGTTGACAGGTCTAGTCTTGATGAAGAAACTGCATTTTTAACGACTGCAGATTCAGCAATAAGGTTAGTTTCTGCAGCAACTAAACCTGTTAAAGGATGGAAAGGTCTAGAATACAGAGCAGCATTTCCTGAGCCAAAACCTCGTGGTTCGAATTTCTACCCTCCGGATATGGACAAAACGGTACATGCAAAGCAAATGATGTCAGAATTAAATGATACAATCTGTGAATATGAGACATATATAATAATGTTTATTTGTTGTTTAGGAGTTTGAGACATGGAAGGAGAATCTAGAGAAGGAAGAACAAAAGGAGGCAACAGGGTTTTTTAGTGTTATTAAAAGACACAGTGAACTTGTTTTAGATTCTGATACCTACGACTCCGAAAAGAAAGAAAGTTATGATGATGATCTATATGTTGTGCCTTACTCAGAAGAATATAAGCCTCTTCTCACCAAAGCTGCTGCTTTATTGCATAAAGCTGGCGACATTACCCAATCACCAAGGTCTCTATTAGTTTTTTTGTGCTGTTTTCTGTCAAACATTAAAAATACATTGTGTTGACCTTTTAATTATCCTTCAATATGTTTGAAAACATCAAAATTAGTGATAATCAGTGTATTATGAAGACACAATAGAAAAACAACACCAAAAAACTTAACAGAGAATTCAAATTCTCATACATCTTATTCATCCCTCTTCTAATCCCCATTATCACCAAACTCAATGCTAAACATGGCTTAATTATAAATATTTTTGTTAATTTTTTTTTTCATTTGCAGTCTGAAGAAGCTGCTTCATAGCAAGGCTGATGCTTTCCTTTCAAATGATTATTATGAGTCAGATATGGCTTGGATGGATTTGGTTAGTCACATTCATTAGTGATCTAAATCACTTGTTAATTGTTAATGCTACTTATGGTTTACTTAAGCTTAAGGTTATAATTCATTTCTAATATCATCAACATTTTTAATTAGTGTAATATGGTAAAAAGAACATTCCGTACTAATGTTCTAAAAATGTTCACGATGATCTCTGAAATCCTCGTTAATTACTTCTCTGTCCCATGTATACGGTTTCTTTAAATCTAGTACACTACATTATTATTCTTGATAATTTTTCTTTTAGTTTTCTGAGAAATTTTGAATCATACAAGGATCTTTCACCTTTATATTTTTTGTGCAGGACTCTAAATTGGAGGTCACTATTGGTCCATATGAAACGTACGGGGATAAACTTTTCGGATATAAGGTCATTATTCTCAACACGAGACTTTACACGTTTGAATAATGATTGCTCGTACTTCACACATTAATTGTTACTATACTGAGTCTTTTTTGTTTTACTCCCCCAAAGTTTTATAATATTTTACAGGGTGAACGAGTGTTTTTATTTAAGTATATATTTAATCTATGAGTGATTTTTAACAATTTTTAACTTCCCTTAAATTTGATTTTTTTTTTATATGTTTCCACCAAACCCACCCACACACTTAGTATTATCCAACAAAATAAGGAATTGATGGTTTTGCTTAACGTCATTGATTTTCTTTAGGCTTCCTTTGAAGCATTTGTTGGAATCAGGGATGATAAAGCTACGAATCAGCTGAAACTCTTTGGCGATAATCTGCAGGTGTTTTTCGATAAATGTTATTAATTTTAATTTTAATTTAATACAGATGGTGTGTGTATTCTAAACTTTGCGTTACTAAAAATCTTAATTCAACTTGATATTGAAGCTTTTGGAGCAAAATCTTCCTCTTGACAATGTCTACAAATCCAAAGAAGTGAATGCAGCACCTATTCGTGTTATTCAACTCATCTATAATGCAGGGGTAAGGATTTTCAATGTTCAAATTTTGAATATTCTGAGTTTTATGATCATAGAATTATTATTTTATGCATGTTTTTCACCTGGATTATTATACTTGCACCACATTAAGATAACTTTTGTTTCAGGATGTGAAGGGACCACAAATTGTTGCCTTCAATCTACCAAACGATGAACGTATAGTAAAAGATCGAGGAACAGCAATGGTGATGCTTAAGAATATTTCAGAGGCAAAGTAAAATTTCTAATCTATTCACGTTCATGCAATTTTTCTGAATGAGCAGTAATTAAAGTTGGCAAACACATGAAAATTGAGAACAGGTTCGAGCATATTCTTCAACCCATAGCTGAACACTGCGTGGCAAAGGAGCTACAAGAATTTGTAGATTTTGACTCATATTTTACACATACAATTTGCCATGAATGCGTCCACGGGATTGGACCTCATTCTATAACACTCCCAGATGGTCAGAAGAGTACTGTGCGATTGGTGAGTTGGTGTTGAGAATTAACTTCATTTTCATTTTTTTTTTCTGCATAAATGTGTAAACATCAAACGCTTACCACTAGACAAAAAATTATTGCTGTTAGTTAGGATACAACTCTCTTTATTTAAGAGTGTAATACAAACTCAAATGTTACCATTTATTCGATTGTGACTCGGTTCATTTACCTAATCACGAAACAATTGATGCACTCGAAACAAAATGAGAATATCTTATGTCTCCATATAGGAATTGCAAGAATATCATTCAGCTATGGAAGAAGCAAAAGCTGATATAGTTGGTCTCTGGGCATTGAGGTTCCTAATCTCAAAGGTTAGTTACTGTTTTGACAGAAAAAGAAAAAGATATTACAGAAAGGTTGATATATAGAGTTATTAATGTGGTGTGTATTGATACTTTATGGTGATTAGGGTTTGCTTTCTGAAAGTTTATTGAAGTCCATGTACGTTTCTTTTCTGGCTGGGTGCTTTCGATCAGTTCGTTTTGGTTTAGAGGAAGCTCATGGGTAAGTAAATTATATGCAAAATGCATCAACTAATTTTTTTTTTAATAATTAATTCCATTAATTTCATGCATATATATATTTAGAAAAGGACAAGCATTGCAATTCAACTGGTTATATGAGAAAGGAGCATTTATCCCACACTCTGAAGACACAATTTCTGTTGACTTTTCCAAGGTATATATCTAATAAATAAAGTAGGTATACTATTTTTGAGTGATAAAATAATAATGAATTATGTATTTTGTTGAAGACCGAAAGCGCAGTTGAAAGCTTAAGTAGGGAAATACTGAGCATACAAGCGAAAGGTGATAAGGCAGCTGCTGGTTCGCTTCTTCAGAAGTATGGTGTGATTTCAGAGCCACTCAAACTTGCTCTTCAAAAGTTGGAGAAGGTTCAGGTAATTAATAATAGATTTAATTAGTCGGAGGTATCCAATTTTGTTTACATTTGATACCCGCTTGTAAAAATGTGTTAATTGAATTTAAACTTTTGAAAAAATAACTTAATGAGGTCTGTTTCAGCAACAAATTATTAACATCATAAACAGTATTGGTATTTAAAATGACTTACAAAATCAAGTATTGATATTTATATTAAAATTTGGTGATAAAAGTCATTAATTAAGTTAACGACTTTAATAATTTTTATTTGAAAGGAATTTGATTATTCAAAAGTTGGAACTCTATTAACATATTTTTAAGAGTGAATATCAAACTAACACATCTAAATGGGTACCATCCGACTAATTAAACCTTAATGAAATGGGCACAATTTATTTTACATGTTAATGAAAAATAAAACCATTAATTATTATTATTATTGTTGTTTTTATGATCTAAACAGGTACCGGTTGACATAGCTCCAAACTTTCCCGTTGCCAACAAAATATTGCAGTGAAGATGCAAAGAAGTATAAATAATGGAGCTATCTCCTCTCTTTTTTATTCATAAAATAACGTACTTTTATGTTTTGTTTCTGGACGCTTGTTGATACTATGAATAATGGACAACAATCCAATAAAATGTGCCAGTTTGTGTGTTATGGATAAGACTTATTTGAAGCAATTAGATTGATGAAGACCATGGTATAATATTTTCAATGTTACCGTGTGGAAACTCACAAAATCATCAATAATTTGTTTTCAATATATCTATATTTATTTACTTTTTATTTGAAAAACAGTGTTATACATTAAAAGTTGTTACAATGCTTCCTTCCTAAAATGTCTTCTTCTCTAATAACAATTCTAACTAACTCTTCTTATATATAAATTAAAGTTAATATTAAAGAATTATGTAATTGTCATTAAAAGAATATTTAATTATTTTACAAAATCCATTATACGATAAATCGATTTCATGTCGCAGAAGCTAATATGACTTACTTCTTATAAGAAGTGAATTTTTTTAGTTTTTAATTAATTTTAAAATCAAATATACACGATTTTGCGTTGAAAAATCAATTATACACATCGATATGAATTGCAACCAAACACACTAAGTACATCAACTAAGAATATTAAATATATAGTTTAAACTACCCGCAATAAAATCATTTACGTATTAATACGGTTGTCTATGACTATCATGTTCTAACACGTCGCCTAAAGTTACACAACGATGTGGTTTTTGAGATATTAACATATAATTGTTGTCAAATCTATAAAATGGTGTATCTAACTTTCGATTTTAGTTCTTTTAATTTTTGTTTGTAATTCTGATCGTACTTGTTGTAATTTTAGTTGTTAAAAAAATTATATTTTTGATTAAATGTTTATTATATTCATCTTTTATTTTTAGTTTATTTAAATAAATAAATTTGAAGAAAAAAACTACGGAGACCGGTATAAAATATTAAATTTAGTTATTTTTGTGAGCCTATCAGTTCCCAAAATTATTCTGTGGACAGAATTTGGATTAAGTATGAGGAGGTGACGCTACGCGAGGTAGTTTCATCATCGTTTCCTCTGCTCTTCAGTTCACTGAAAATGGGTAGCTTAGCGGTAGCAACAACGTATTCACCATCTTCTATCGCTCCCCTCAGAGCACGATGTCGTTTTGGTTTTCACTTTGCTTCCTTTCTTTCTTCCACCACAAAGCTAAAATGCCCATCAATCGCCACCAGAACCACACTCGCCGTCGCCACTGACCCTACGGTTTCGGTCAACCCCAATCCCAACCCTAACCCCAATCAGCTTCTTCTGCCTTCTAACGAATCATCCGAGAGGCTTCTCAGAATCCGCCACACGGTAATTGGAAAGCCAATTCTGTGGTTACCGGGTCTTTTTTGTATATATTTTTAAGTTATTATTCAACAAGCTGCAGCCTATATAGACAATTTCATATGCAACAAACTTATTATAACAAAATAATATCAGAGGAATATCTAGAATTTTTTAAATTATAGTTATAGTTGTGCTCCTACTATCATGGAGATGATATGTTGGTTGTTAACTTTCCTTTACAGTCTGCGCATGTGATGGCAATGGCTGTTCAAAAGCTATACCCTGATGCAAAAGTGACGATTGGGCCTTGGATAGAAAATGGGTTTTATTACGACTTCGATATGGAGCCTTTGACCGATAAAGATTTGAAGAGAATCAAGAAAGAAATGGTAGGCAGAGTCAGTCCATTAAATCTTTATGTTTTGAATTCTTGCATTTTTCTTTTCATGCTTTGCAACTCTGCACAGAACTGCTGAAGGGGAACGCAAATGTTTGTCATATGTAGGATCGGATTATTGGAAGAAATTTACCTCTTCTGAGAGAAGAAGTCTCAAGAGACGAAGCTCATAGAAGAATATCGGCATTGAATGAACCGTACAAGTTGGAGATTTTGGAAAGCATTAAGGACGATACCATCACCATATATCATATTGGTACTGTTCTTGCTCTTTTCTGTTTTTTCGATTCCCTCTATGCATGTTGATGCTACACATTCGAGTGAAAACATAGATAAGAATTGGTGTGTGGACGGACAGGATAACTTCATTATAAGTAGACTTTGTGTGTGTGATGTAATCTACCCTTATTGAAAAGAATATGCTAAAAGATCCATACATCACATATGGCCGGTAGTGTTAAACTCTAAGGAAGAGAGAAACATTGAGTTGAAACTGTATGTTTTTGATTAAACACAAATGGTTTATTCATATTGAGAAAAAAGAATCGATACAATAAATAATATATGTTTTTGACTTACTATGTTCACTACAATGGCAATGTCATAACTAGTCATATTGAGGTACTTTAGCTTACTAACTAACCTTTTGTATCTTCCAGGATCAAAACATGATTCCCCGTGGTTAAGTACAAGTTTGACACTTGGATCCATTAGTGTGTCCATAGGCTTAGCATTTATCATCCCTGCATCTTCCAATATGTTGAGAGCATATTATCTGAGATATGTCCAAACCATCCTTGGATTGTATCACTTCTATACCTAGGAAATACCTTCGGTATCCAAAATCTTTTATTTATAACTTTATAGCAATACATTGTTTTAGTTGTACAATGTCCTCCTTATCACTACCTGTGATAACAATGTTGTACACATGTATAATGAGATAGATGCATCCTTAGAGAGAATGATCAACATGACTTCGTACCATTCCAAATTGGTTGGTGATAGTTTGAAAATACCCAAACCATGCATGGCGTGATTGCTTGATGCCATATTAGGACCTGCGTAATACACATTAAATGACACCCCCTAATCAACAAATCTAGGAGGTTGCTCCATGTAGATAATTTAGATGACCATGCAGAAATGTATTTTTGATGTCAACTTGAAACAAAGTTCAGTGGAGAGTAACTACAATGGAAAAGAGAAGTCGAATATATGTCATTTTGGTCACAAGAGAGAAAGTATTAGTATTATCTTGGTCATATATTAGTGTGTTGTTGCAGGTGGGAGAAATATCCTCTTGTACATATATAATCTAGATATTTTTTATTATATAGAATCAACTCCTTATTTATTTATTATAGCAGGTAGAATTATGTCCTTGCTGAGATGGATATGAAGTGAGAACCTGTCTCATTATGTGTACAACAAAATTTGTGTAGACTTATTACTCCTGTAGCCATTACCAATCTCATCATCACCCACACTGGTGTCACTAGTAGTTTGAGCCATAACACAATACTTTGATTCTCTGCTTGATCCTGCCACTGCATTTTATGAAATACCCATATTTTAATATGTCAAGAATATGTTTCATGTTGTTATTTGCATAAAGTTGGTAATAGTGTAATATTTCTGTTTACCCTTAATCAATAAGAGAGTTATATTATTTAGCTTTCTCAAAACTACATGAACACTTAGCCTAAGTATATAGAGCACTGAACTTCTTCTGCATCTTTAACATGATCAATTAACATGCTTCAGCAGAATGAAAATGGACAGTGTAATGTGTTTGATATTGCAACTGTGAAGATGGAAGTGTAAAGTAGAATAACAATGACGAGGCAAGGATGTGCTCAGAGTGCTGCAGGTTTCATATTGCATTAAAAAAGAAGTTTTTGCCTCGGGTGTATCATCTGCCTATTTTCTGTTTCATCATATACTCTTTTTCTCTTATAGGCAACGAATGGTGGGACCTTTGTGCTGGACCTCATGTTGATTCTACTGGAAATATCAATAAGAAAGCAGTTGAACTTGAGTCTATTGCTGGAGCATACTGGAGAGGAGATGAAAGAAAACCAATGCTTCAAAGGATATATGGTACTGCATGGGAGAATGAAGAGCAGTTAAAAGCTTACCTTAATTTCAAAGAGGAAGCTAAGCGTCGAGATCACAGGCGCATAGGGCAAGATCTTGATTTGTTTTCTATACAGGTACAAGAAATGGTGCTGCTGTGTTCAGGTTTCCTTTTATTATTCCTATTTCACTTACTTTACTATATTCGTGCAGGATGATGCTGGTGGAGGTTTAGTTTTCTGGCACCCGAAGGGAGCTATTGTCAGACACATAATTGAAGATTTCTGGAAAAAAATTCACTTGAAGTGTGGCTATGATCTGCTGTACACACCACATGTGGCAAAAGCTGATCTTTGGAAGATCAGTGGTCATTTAGACTTCTACAAAGAGAATATGTATGATCAGATGGACATTGAAGATGAGCTTTATCAGCTCCGACCTATGAATTGTCCTTATCATATTTTGGTGTACAAAAGCAAACTTCATTCCTATCGTGATTTTCCTATTAGGGTGGCAGAATTGGGAACTGTTTATAGATATGAACTGTCTGGAAGTTTACATGGCCTTTTCCGTGTCAGAGGTTTCACACAGGTTTGTTATTGTCATGTTAACTACTAAAATTATTTTGATCCAGTTCTGCATAAAATTTGTTCTTGACGTCAACATCTACATTGTAGACTGTCAGCCTTGGTTCATTGGTGTGGTTGCACACATTTGAACTGTCCTGAAGAGTGACAATTGGGCAAAGGACTAGGCCACCCTTTTTTATTTTCCTCTGAAATATTCAAGAAATTGTTACCTTCGATTTCTAATTTGTTTTTCGCACATTGCATGTTGATATATTGGATTTTGTTTGACTTCAATTTCCTTTTCTACAGGATGACGCACATATATTTTGCTTAGATGACCAGATTAAAGATGAGATCAGGGGAGTCCTAGATCTTACTGAAGAAATATTGTTGCAGTTTGGTTTTGACAAGTATGAAGTAAATTTATCTACAAGGCCTGAAAAGGCTGTGGGAGATGATGATATATGGGAGAAAGCTACCACTGCTTTGGAAGATGCTTTGGATGATAAAGGTTGGAGTTATCAAATTGATGATGGAGGAGGCGCCTTTTACGGGCCAAAGATTGATATCAAGATTGAGGATGCTCTTGGTCGGAAGTGGCAGTGCTCAACCATACAGGCAATTCTTGACTTCATAAATTTTTCACTATAAAAGGAACATAGTTTGATAGAGAACTATCCTTAAATTCCATACAAGAAGAACTTGAAGAATAGGATCGTATCATAGTTGCCTTTGCCTAATAGCTTAAGGTTTTAGGAGATTTTGTCTTAAATAGATGACATTTCCTGTTTTGGGAAGTCTTATTTTCAGTTTTTATTTACTAGTTCTTGATGAGCTTATGAAAGCTTAGAAAACCCATATAAACTATTTTTGGGTTCTGGCGTATGAAAATAAGCTGTTATAATAAAAGCTAGAAACAGTTTTGGTGATTACTGTTGCAATTATAGTTATACCATAATTATTTACTTAGTTATCAAAATTAGTTGTCTATCCAAATGGGGCCATATGTTAGAGTTTATGTAACCATTTGGTCAGGAATATTCTGTACTTCCCCGCCCATTTAAACTAGGTACATTTGGTCTCTGCATTTTCCATGCTTTTAAACCCAAAGAATTTTCCATGAGGTGGGGAAGTTGCAGGTATACAATAAACTATTCACATACTTGCATGGGTTATATCCTTTCCCTTAAATATCTCAACTCATCAAGGGTTGCAAACTTATGGCTCTTTGGTTTATTGCTTGAATATTGGTTACCTTGTCTCGAATGGATCAATTTGCAGGGAACTATTTCCCTCTTGGCTTGACTTAAAATTCATTTTAACTTGAAACAGGTTGATTTCAACCTACCACAGCGTTTTGACATCACATATGTTGACTCAAATACTGAGAAAAGGAGGCCTATCATGATCCATAGAGCAGTGCTTGGATCATTGGAAAGATTCTTTGGTGTTCTCATTGAGCATTATGCCGGTGATTTTCCATTATGGCTTTCTCCAATACAAGCTCGAGTTTTACCTGTTACTGATGCCCAGGTAACACAAAGTTTGATTACTAAGAAATCTTTGGTTGATTCTACATACTGATCATATTTTATTGGAGTATATACATTATATGCATTATTAGCATGTATCTTCTTTATCTTTTAATACATTTTCATTTAGAAGCTTTCTTAGATTTCAGGATTTTGTAGACAGGTTGGGAATTATCGATATTGATTTACCAACTTGAGAGTGAGTTTTGTAAATAGAAGATTATTAGGACAAAAATATCTTCGATATGTGCATAATAATTAAGAGAAGAATATTGAGTATTTTCCTATTCATTTCAGCCTATTTTTGTTTCCTTATTTTAGAGAGTTTGGTTGTTACAAATAGAGGTGATGAGAGTGCAGTTTGTGTGATTGTTATCAATAAAATAATTCTTTATTTTCTATGTAGTAGATCAAGTAAAATTTAAGTAATTTATGTACTAAGACCTCCTAAGGCTTTCTCGAGCTACATTGACCACTTTAATTTTTTTAAAACATTACAGTTACACCCTAATAAGTTACACCCTGATAAGGGAGGCCATTGTAATGGTGAAAAAAGTAGGGGGTGTCATTGTAATTTACGGCATTTTTTCTAAACGTCCAGCAGACCTATTCAAGAAGAGCAATCAAATACAATGCATTTCAATTTTTTAGTATTATTGAAATGTTTCATCCAAACAAGGTTATGGTAGTAAGGAAGAAATTACCATAGTTAGTGATGCCTAATTTTAAATTACAATTTGAGGTAGAGATCGAATTTGTAGGAAGACAATTGGCACATAAAGTTATGTATTTATGAATAGGAAAATACAAAGAGATGGACTTAAACACTTACATCTAACAAGAAGTAAATAAAGACTGATCAAAGGGCTTTAAAGTACTAGTTAGAGAAGTGTGTTATTGATGGGAGAACTACAAAAATAGGTTCCTAAATTACTATGTACTATTTTAAGATACAAAACAATTCTTTTTTGCATTTTCTTTGTAATTGTTTTTTGTTTATTGCAAGTCAGTTGTCGATGTGTGTATGTATGGATTGTGCTGTTTGAGTTTTTCTAGAGTCTAGTATTTCTCTCCTATCAATATTTTGTTCCCATCAGATTTAAAATGAGACGCATTTGTTAGTTAATTTACAACTATTTTCACTGTCGTTTATAGATACTGAAGTGTGTTTATGGGGCTATCAATGATAAGTGAATTAATGGGGAATGTTTTTCTATATTATATCTTCTCATGCAGCTTGAGTATAGCAAAGGTGTAGCCAACAAACTGAAAATGTATGGCATAAGAGTTGAAGTTTGCCATGGAGAGCGCCTACCTAAACTCATAAGAAATGCAGAGAAGCAGAAAATTCCTTTGATGGCTGTTGTGGGCTCAAAGGAAGTTGAAACAGAAACGGTCACAGTTAGATCTAGGTTTGGTGGGGAGCTTGGGACTATGTCTGTTGATGACTTTATTGATAGAATAAGGTTGGCATCAGAAAACCCTAGATCATTATGAGGTTATTTTAATAGGTAAAAGATGGTTCTCTTAAATATGTTGTATCATTATATAATTACTTAATCATCAGGACCATTTTACATTGAAGAACAAAAGGCTCTGACTTTTCGACTAGGGAATTTTAGTTTTGATACAACACATTTACATTTATTGCATCCTTTTCAGATCACTTTTACTTGTAACCTTGGACTTAGTTTTTTTGTCTACTTTTGAATACAATTTATACCTGCTTATAAGTTGTTTTAGCCAGCCAGTTAAAGGAATCTAACAAAGAATTAGTACAAATTTCAATAAATTAGATATAAAAATTAGTAGTCTTCAATTGGTATAAATTTTACATTTAATTATTCTTGTCGGAAATTCCAAAAATTGAATCACTATATATTTTAAAATAAAAAATCATTAAATAAATTATCTTTAGTTAAAAAAATATAATTTTTGATCAAATGTTTACGATATACATTTTTTTATAGTTTATTTAATTAAATAAATTTTAATGATAACATATAAGAAAATTTAATCATACAGTTCAATTAGACAATATATTATGTAAAATAAAAACAAAAGGAAATGAAGAATTTATAAAATCAAGAATCCTAAATTTAAAATTAAAAAAAAAACAAAATTATAAATTAACCTAAAACAAAATACTCTTTTTTGCGAAGTGTTTGAACATTTTATTTTTGGAGCCACGCTCACACACAAGAATGGGTGGGAGTTTGAATTTGTTTTTTAGTTGTTCTGCACATACAGAAAAGAAAATTATGAAAGTTTGAATAGGAGAATAGTAACCGTTAGATGGTGAGTGGGCTAGGAAAATAAAAAATGGGGAAAGAAAGAGTAGTAGTGCGTTGCCCAAAGCTTGATTTTTTGAAATTCAAACATGGCGGAGGGACCCACGGGCAGAGAGTAAATTGCAATAAAAATCTAGTCTTTACCCAATTCATCATCATGCGTACCTGTTACATAGTCCCAGTGTTGTGTTCGAAGATTGCCATGGTTGTTTTGCTTGTTTCCTAAATTAATCTGTCCAACAACAATTCCAGTGAGCGATGAAGAAGACGAATGCGTTGTCGGTCTCAACCACACGCACTTACAGTTCTCTCTACTTCAATCCTCTGAACCAGCCCAGCCACTGCCGAAGCTCCAGCACCGACTGTGTCAGAAAATCTCAGTTTGAATTTGAAGATGAACACCCCGACAAAGAAAACCAAGATTTCAATGTCAATGTCAACAAGCCCAAGCCTTTCAGGTCTCTCTCCACTGACAGAATCTTGAAGCCCACCTCGCTTGAATTCTGCATGCAGATGAACCACTTTCAATCCTCCCTCAACATTTGGGACTACTCTGATTCCGAGTCCGCTCCTGCTTCATCCTGGTCCACACTGCCCAACAAGTCTCTCTCTCTCTTCTTTTCTTTTCATTTTCCACTTCATCTTCTTCACCTTACTTAACTGGTTTCAACAATGTCCAGGTCCTTGATCTGTAGACCCTTGCCCTTAGATGTTGGAAGGTGCACATGTTTTATTCTGAAGGAGCCAACGCCACCTGGACTATCAGGGGGCACTTTCTTCTCTCTTTATACCAATGTAATTCAACTCAATTCAACTCTTCTGCTTATAATCATTTCTTTAGGTTAATGAATTAGTATATTGTTCTGTATGGTCATTGCATTGCATTTTTTAGTTCCTGCTTCTCACTTGGGCAACACCATCATCAACGTTGTATTATATAGGAAGGCCAGGGGCGGCAGAACAGGAAGCTGGCCGTGGCCCACCACAAACGGCGGAATGGGAAGTCTTACTTCGCCGTGGCTCAGAATGTAAAAGGATTACTCTCCCATTCTGATGATACTTTTCTTGGCACAGTAACAGCTAACCTCATCGGCTCAAAATACTACATCTGGGATCAGGTTCCATTTTTTTCTTCTTTTAATTTATCCGTCTATGTTTGCAGAATTTGTGTTAACTTCAACCATCATCTTCTGTTTGAATGTTAGGGGTATCGTCATAATTCCCGTGGTAAACAACCAAAGCCACCTCTTGCTGTTGTGACGTAAGTCAGAATCTTTCTCATCTTTCTCTGTGCTCCCACCAACTCTCATTATCCTCTGGCTAAGTTCAACATTTGATGTTCATGCAGCTATATACCCACCATAACAACGTGTACAGGAAGTCACAGAAGCATGAGAGCGTATGTACCCAAGCATCAATGCATGCCACTGAAGAACACAAACCAGGTTAACTATGAATGTTCCATCTTGGATTCACATCTAAATCCTATTATTTACAGTTAAATTAGGTTTGAATATTCAAGTTCCAATTTTTGTAAAGATGGGGTTATTTTGGTACAGGTACAACATATAAAGGGATTGCCAATGAATTGGGAGGGAAAGGTGGACAAAGTCCATCAACTGTTCTCAAAGGCTCCACATTACAACAAGGTAGGAGTTTCTCTGTATCTACAATCAGGCACATGCATCTGGATTTGCTTAAATTTTTCAATGGGTTTTCAGATTTCAAAGCAATACGAGCTTGACTTCAGAGATAAAGGAAAAGCAGGACTCAAAATCCAAAGATCGGTTAAAAATTTCCAGCTAACTTTAGAGGTATGTTAAGAATATTTGGACCTTCTGTTTGTGGTGAATCATATAATTAAAACTAAATGCTGGGCATAGTGTGTTTTGTCCCTAAATCACTTTTGTACTGCATATGTATGTTGCACATTTTTAGTCCACCATGGTTGTCTTGTCTGCTTTAGCTATCTCACTTGTCTTCACTGCGATCAGGAGAATGGGAATCAGACGATACTGCAGCTGGGGAGGGCAGGAAAATCAAAATTCGTCATGGACTACAGGTATCACTAAAGCAATACATAGCTCAAAAACATTTTGTTATAATAACCAAATTTTTGGAATTGGTTTTGACAGCAATTGCATTTTCCTCTGCAGGTACCCTTTGACAGGTTACCAGGCGTTTTGCATGTGTTTAGCTTCCATGGATGCAAAGCTCTGTTGCACAGTGTAATGGGGAATTTCTGTTACCAAACTTGGTTCAATCTCTGAACACCTAGGCAAACAAAACACAACTAGTTAATATAGACAGTGTCAGATGGTGTCGTTTTCCCAAGGAAATTGAAGATTTTGCCGGATTTGTTGTAATTGGTGTCTCCAAGATTCAACTCAACTCGGAAGACAAAGATACCAAGTCACCAAATCTTCAAACAAAAGATTCCAATTTATAAATCGTTATAGTCCCACTTTCAAGTGTTCTGAACATGCCTAACCTTGTCTCTCTGAAGCATTTATGATTTATCTAATCTAATGCCGAAAATCCATTTTGTCTCTGATGTTTGTTCTCTTCTCTGTGTCTGAACTTGGCTAACTTTGTTTCACGTATGATCCAAACCAAGCAGTTGCATGAGTTCAAAATCAATGGTTAAGTTGAACTAATTTCGTATGGATCTATTAACATGCTCTGTGAAGCTTATTTAATAACGAAAGTCTTTTAATAGTAATAAATATTGTTCTGTGACAAAAAAAGAAAGAATTACATTATTTATAATGTCTTTGTAATTCATTTTTTCAACAATATGGAAGGTGGTTTGTACAAGAAGAAGAAAAAGGGGCACCTTACTTAGACATAATAGAATTTGAAAATCTTAATTTAGTTTAACCATAATTAATAAGAATGGACAGAAGAAGAAAGGGATAAAAAATAGGAAGGAGGAGGAAGGTGAGAGTTTTAAGTTAAAGAATGAATATATGTTCAATTTTATGTAAGCAAAGGAACCAATGGAAATCGTTATTGAAATTAATAATTAAGCATTAAGATCACAATGAAAAATTGGTGAAGCAATGGAGGTCAAGTCGCCAAATATAATGTCTTCAGTGTCTGTGTAGATTCCAGCTGAATCTTGAGTTTCAAAGAAAGTTTGAATATCTTCGGGGAATGTGCGAGGAGCAGGAGGAGGAGGATTTGAGGTGGAGGGTGAAGAAGGTGGCGGCGACGGCGGTGGAGGGCCCAATGCTGCGGTGGCATTTTGAGATTCAGATCCAGATGGTGTGGTTGGGCTTGGGCCGTGATGTTGGGCTTGAATTAGAGGTTGAGATTGGTCTTTTGGACGTAGGCATTTCATATAACGACTGAGGTCAAAGTTGGTAACAGCATTAAGTCCACGGTATTCTATTGCCGCCATATCGTACGCCACTGCTGCTTCTTCTTCTGTACCTGCATTTCATGAAACATTAAACGTATAGATTAAACATTCAGATTATTTAATTAAAAATTATTTATTTATTGCGGTTAATATTTAGTGATTTATTTGTTTGTTCTATAAGTAGTACTTAGCAGCCCTTGAAAATGTTCGAAAAAAAAATTTAAATAGCCTTAATGAGCAGTTGAGTTTGGTGATCTACTTCTTAACTAACTATATTCTATTGTTGATTTGACTTGTTGGGTCCCAAATTGGATAAAGCCCTGTCAGATGGATTTAAATAATTTGTTCATGTGTACATTTGTATCCTTATTTAAGATTGTCTTCTTTGTTCCATGCATGTTTAGGAAAATACATTATCATTAAAATGTTTAAAAAAATATTTAGTAATAATTTGAAACACTTATAATTTAGTAACAATTTAAAAAAATTTCATATTTTATGAAATTTTTCTTATATAAATTTGTTAAAAGAATTTATAATTTTTTATTATTTTTTCTAAGTGTTTTAATAAAAAATATTTTTTTTAGATAACTATATCCTAAAAATCATAAAATTTTTAAATATTTTTTATGAAAATTATTTTATACAAAATATTTTACAAATATAATACTTGTAATTTTGTGTAAATTATTTTTCATAACAAAATTTGTAAGTATTTTTTTAAAAAAACATTAAAATAAAATTGACAAGAAACATGTATTTTTTAGTAGTAAAAGTAGTGCTTTCATTCATTTAAAATTAAATAAAACAAACTATCAGCATAAAAATATTATTAATAATTTGTATCAAATTATAGAAGTAAATGTATTTTAGAATTGATTTTGTATTTTAGATAATCTTTTAACTTTTAGTATTTGTACGTACCTCGTTGTTATTATTAATTATTTCAATCATTTTCATAAACAGAATCATCCCTTAGAATATTTTCGATCAAATAGTATTGATTTTTGTTCTTAATTTGTTTAATAAATATTATCATTATTTTAATATAAAACTTTTTTTTTCTATTCACGTGAAAAAAAAATTAAATTACAATTATTTTGGGATGGAGATAGAATATTTTATCTTAAAAAAACTAGTTGTTGAGTACTATGCATGCATACGTTCTCTATAAAAATTGAACACTATAATTACAAAAATACCATTTGTCTTATTTTATTCGAAGCAAAAACTAAAAGAGTCCAATTTTGTCAACTCGTGACGAAAAACTAAAAACCATTTACTTGGAGCAATTTATTATGCACAATACTAGCAATGCCAAACTGGTATAAGGCAAGAAATTCTAATAAAATATATGCATGTGGTTTAGAATTTTGATTTGCATTAATAAATAGTAATTATTAATATATTTTAGTTTATCGATTTCTTTATCACTGTTTGTTTGATTAGCGAACAGAATCTAAGAAAAATTAAACTTGTTAAACAACTGAATTTACCCTAAAAGAAGGAAGAGAACCTTAATGATAACAGTGTATAAATGCAAGGAAAATTACCGTAAGTTCCAAGGTATAGATATTTATTGCCGAAGACTCTGCCAATTCGTGCTTCCCATCTTCCATTGTGGTGGTGTCTATACATTGGAGACAACAAGATCACAACATTTCAGACTAATTTTCAACTTATTCAAGATAATTTAAATATTTCCATCACATCTTTTCTATTTTTCTTAAATATATTGAATGCTTTGCTTTAAAATAAACACAGACTCACCTAACCTATCCCAGAAAAAAATTAAATTAAATACTGTTATTTAATTATTGATGTCATTAATATCTACGATTAATTATCCTAAAGAACATCAGAAAGTTACACATATTTTTAAACAGGAATGTTTAATCAAAATGGCCCCTGTGTGATCCATTACCCTCAACGAGTAACTTACTCCATTAATGTTCATTATTAAGAACCGAACTTGTGGATGGAAAGAACGACAGAGGGATGAAAGAAGCTACACATATCCACACCAATGACCTATCCTACAGATAATGCGTTGCAGAATATTGGGTCCTTCATTGCACCCAGAACTTCTTTTATTCAACACAACATGACCCACAAAAATTTAATGTGTCTCCAAATCCTTTTACTTTTCTAAAAACAAGTAAATCAAACATCTCTTGTTAATTAAGTTGCAAATAGGATAGACGCAAATTCAAAATTAATTTGCAGTGGATCTTCTTAGAGTGTACTCATACCTTGCCACGCCTCTGAATTTTGAGACTCCCCGAGAGAAACCGCTACTTTTTCTGCAAATTAAAGATTAACTCATCGTGGAACAAACACCACATGGCATAAGAGTAAACACAAATTAGTATTAAGGGGAAAAAAAAAAAAGAAGAAAAACCTTCTTAAGGATCCGATATACTCTTCTTTAGATTGATCCTCCATCTCCTTAAGCTGCTCTTCATAATTTGATAGCTAAACGTAGAATGCTATGATAATTAATATAAGTATTAATGAAGCAACGAAAGTTGGTCTGAAGGATTATTATTGAGTGGAAGATGAAAAGATTTACAGGGAAATTGAGGACGGTTTCCGAACCCCAATACTTCAATGCTGCCAAATCATAAGCACGTGCCGCAGCATCTTCATCGTCGTATGCCCCTGTAACAAACAAATCACGCACTCATTCATTTTTCCAATCACTACTTCATCACCGTGGTATAAATCATGTATTATACGTACCCAGATATACTGCAGTTGCAAGTTCAATTTCGACCGCCATGGATCCACCGTGAACCGAGAAGATGAAAACGAGGAATGAGAGAAGAAATTGATATATATATATAGAGAGAGAGAGAGATAGGAATGGAGAAAGATTTTGAAGAACCTTGTCTTCCTTTCTTGTTCTGCGATTGATTCCATGAAGTCTTATCCCAGAGATGAGCCTCATATCGACCTGTCCATCTATGCCTATGAATGAATGAATCGATAACTATGAATACATTGTACATTGATTTTTCATCTTCTTTGAATCGATAAAATTAAAGAAGGAAGGAGATGAATGAATTGACCTGGTAACACCCCTGTAAGGAGAGGTTCGTGGCAAGGGAGTGTCTCTTGGAAGGGTTTTGCGTGGGCGCTTCTTCTTGTTCTTGAGCATGGGAGCGTCGACGCTGAGGGTTTTGTGTGAGGTTTTGGCAGCCATTGAAGGTCGCGAAGAGGTTTACGAAGGAAACAACTTTGTCATCAAATGTGAAACAACTTTCTCTCTTTTTTCAAGGAACGGAACGGAAGATGCGATGCTGCCATAAAAAACAGTTGGAAGTTGAGGGGTGAGTGAGTGAGTCAGTGAGTGAATGTTTATTATCATTACCACATTTATCGTTATTTAATAATAACAATAATAATTTCAAAAATATAATAACGGGCCGGCCACAAATCAAAAACATTGTTTTTATTACGTCGCCGTCTTTAGGCTGTAAAGTAACTCCATTCAAATATACCATCTTTCTCTTTCATTATATTTTTAAACCAAAACTTTAAATAATAATTTCTTATGATTCATGAAATAAAAATGTAAAAATGGTAATGATGTAATATGAAGGGATTGGGAGGAAAAGTTAAAAGAGTGAGAGTCAAAGAATTAATAATGAAGGATAAGATTGAGATGATGGGTAGAAACAAAGTTGGTTGGATGGTATTGATATAAAAATATGGCATGAATTATGGGATGAGGAGGAACTGCAATAAATACCAAATACAATCGTTAATTCGTTGTGGGATAAGGATGTTTTTGAGATAAAGCAGTTTATTTTCTGGATCAAGGTGTATGAGGATAGAAGGTGTCTCAAAAAGAAAAAGGGAGCTTTTAATGTTTATCCATCAATTGCTTAATCTCTTAGAAAGGAAGAGAAAAAAAAAACAAATATATATATATATATATATATATATATATATATATCTGACATATCGTATTATATTGTTAGTAGTCAAAGACGGGGATAGCTTTCAACTAAACTCGCATTGAACAATTTGTGCATAACAATAATCTTACGTTTTTATTTAATAATTTCTCTGGATTGTATTATAAACACAAAATATCCATCAATAATTTTTCTTTCAAATAATTATTTTTACATGTAAAACTCGAATTTGATATATAAAAAATTCCACTTTACATCTTTCTATTCCCTCCACGCCTAGGAAGTTGACAATTAATTCAACTTAATAAAAATTTAGTGAATTTTATTGATATTATTAAATTTACCAGTATGTATAATATTTTTCCTAATATTCGGAGAAAGATACCACTAATGAAATCTAAATTTCTAAAACTAAATATTTCGTTCTTCATATAGTGAAAAGTAATTTAACAAATTTATTATAAATTTATATTGTTCTTTTCTCGAAACTACCCTTACACTAATAGTTTTCTTTATACTTTTTGGTTAAATTATTCATTTAGTCCCAATTTTCGTATGTAAATTTGAATTTGGTCCCTCAATTATTAAAAGTGTTAACTAGATCTCTAATTTTGATAATTTGTTTCAATGAAGCCCCTTCCGTTAAAATGGCAGAAACGGTGTTAAGAGCACAGTGACATGGAGATGTTAGACGGAACTGAACAATGAAGTGGCACGTTAAATGTGGTACACATAGAAATTTGAATGCTGTAATAAATAAATAATTTCGAAAAAAAAAATATGCTAGGGTTTGCCAGCAAATTGGGGATTATTCTAGGGTTTGCCGCAGAGTGTGAAACTCAACCTGCCTAAACAAGAGTGGATGAATTTCTTGTTTGATCCCACGTTCCAGAAACATTGATGCTATTCTTGCATCCCCAAACTATTTAAATTAACCACTTCAGTACTCAGCACAAAAAATGCAGGAAGACCACCATCTACGGGACAATTAAATGTTATTGCTCCTCCAATATTCACACTAGACGTACCACAGTTATATAACAAAGTGTACTCATCATCATTAGAAGTGTATTTAAAGAAATCAGGATCCAACAGCAGCACCAAAACTCCTCTCCAAATCAGTTCTTTCTATTTCCTCCCAATCATCCTCATCCTCCAACAAGTCCTTGTTTTTTTCACCGATATCCTCGTTCCTACCAGATTCATCAATCTGATTATAGTTTTTTTTGAACTGCAAGATCTCAACCTCTTCAGCTTTGAGCACTCTTAAAGAATCATACTCCACCAGTTCCACCTCAACTTCGTTAATTTTCACAACCCTTCCTTCCTCCAATTTCAGCCACGAATGCAAACCCTAGAATAATCCCCAATATGCTGGTTAACACAGACGCCGACGCTGATTCTGTTTTATTACATATTAAATGCACACCATTTTTTTTTTCGAAATTATTTATTTATTACAGCATTCAAATTTCCATGTGTACCACATTTAATGTGCCACTTCATTGTTCAGATCCATCTACATCTCCACGTCACTGTGCTCTTAACGTCGTTTCTGCCATTTTAACGGAAGGGGCTTCATTGAAACAAATTATCAAAATTAAGGACCTAGTTAACACTTTTAAAAATTGAGGGACCAAATTCAAATTTACATACGAAAATTGGGACCAAATGAA
>Ga0214545_1000315_pt1 | contig 71423 bp, 35 predicted proteins | sample CNSS4metaG_FD_160064 | JGI IMG/M metagenome (GOLD analysis project Ga0214545, IMG submission 160064) | Root nodule microbial communities from cowpea collected in UCLA plant growth center, Los Angeles, California, USA - CNSS4 | ecosystem: Host-associated > Plants > Roots > Nodule | place: USA...
TAATTAAGTGATTGTTAGAAATTTTTACTGAACTTCTTATGTTTTAAGGCTCTTCTAAATTAAAATTGGACAACATGAAACTTTATACAATGTTGCAAGAGGTGGACATTGATGAAGTTAGTAATTTCTTTAATATTTTATTCAAAAATAAACTACAATATAAATTGGTAGTGATTTTTTATTTGTTTGTTTTTCAAGAATCAATAGGAGAAAGGGGACTTGTTGATCTAAGCACTAATTATGGTTAAATATTTATTTTTTAAAATATTTTTGTAAATACCCGCGGATACTCGTGGATACCCGCGGATATGAAAAAAATAGACGGGTACCCGCATAACGGATACCCGACGGATATGGGTACGGGTACGGGGCAAATATTTATCCAGTGGGTAGGGTACGAGGGAGCTACTACCCGTACCCTACCCGCCCCGTTGACATCCCTAATGGTGAAGCAGTAAAAGAAACTTGCGAGAGAGGAAAGGAAGAGAGTTAAAATCTTTGAGGATCCCACAAGTTGCCGGGTATTTTACTTCTCAGTCAGATCGCCACCTGTTACAAAGAATATTTATATAAAAAAAAAAAAATAATATATATATATATATATATATATATATATATATATATATTTATTGATTTGAGAATGATTATTTTATAACAAATACGATACTTTTGTTTGTTTTATATGTACGTAAATAATTATTTTAATTATATTATTAAATTAAATATTATTAAAATATAAAATATTTAATTATATTATGTTAAAAAGTTTATTTAATTTTAAATAAAAAATAGTGTACGTCTAATGAATTTTAAATTAATAATAATAGTAATTTTTATTATAAAAAATAAATAAAATTATTATTTAAAAAATACATAAAAATCACATAATTTAGTTTTGTCATAAAATATTTTCCAGAACGATGTAACTATTTTTAATAAATTAATAATTGACATATATTAATTATGCAAAAATTATAAATTATAATTTATAATTAAAATCATTATAAATTGAGTATTTTAGAAATAAATTAAGAAGCTTTGTATAAAAATAATACTAAACTTAAATTTTGAAGATTACAATTTTTTGTTATTTATAGATATGATCTATTTTCACATACAAAGTTTATCAAAATTTTATAATTTTATGATTAAAATTACAAAGATAAATAAATAAACTTCAAGTATGCATAACGATTGAAATAGTAAATAATAATATGCACATAAATGTGCATAGTGAATAATACTAATATAATTATTACTGATAATTATAATAATAATATTGATATTACTATTCTTATTAATACTAGTATTAATTTAAATAATACTATTATTACTAGTTTTAATATTAATTCAAATAATAATTATAATATTATTATTAATATTTATTATAATATTATTATTAATATAAATAAATCTAATAATATAAATAACAATACTGTTAATAATAATAATAATAATTAATAATAATAACGATACCGATGATTTTATTATTATTATTTTTACTAATAATATTAATAACACTAAAAGTAATATATAATAATATTATTATTATTATGCACATCAATGTACATCATAAATAAAAATAAGAAAATTATTATAAGATTATATATTTTTCTTTTTTTTTCTTTACTTTTTTCATTTTTTCTTTCTATGCAAAGTGCCCCCTTTCTTTTCTCTCTTCTGGTTATTTTTCATTTTCCATTGTTTCACATTTTTTTTCCATTCTCATTTCTTTCTTCTCTTTTTAAAAAAAAAATCGTCAACACCACCCGTGTATAAACATATTTATGAAACTCTAAACCCAAATTTATCATAAAACCTCTTTCAAAAATATTTCAAAGCTCCATTAATCTCTAAGGTTAAGATATATCATGATTTTTTGGTTAAAGGCGTGCAATAAGTTATATAATCAAAGAAAATGGTCAAATAGGCTCAAGTGTAACAAAGGAATAGATTTAGGGTAAGGCAATTTGGCCAGAAACTTATAAAGAAAGAAGACCTGAATCATTTCAATATTGCACGTGACACAAAGTGCATAAAAAAGAGTCAGAACAAAACTTAGAGAAACTAGCATGATGAGTGTAATCACACAAGAAACAAAAATGCATGGAGAAAATGGTTCGTCCACAAAAAAAGACTCAAAACTTATAAGATCAAATATTTCAAAACTTTAATTTTTCACAAGGCATTTCATCAAACAAAAAATGCACAAATGAGTCATATAAGATTATAAAACCAATGCGCCAAAAGTAGTGTAACTTTCACAATTCATACACCTATAATCAAAGAAAACAGTAAAAGTTTTCTGTTGAGAATCATTAGGATTCCCAGAAAATGAGAAACAACAAAAGCAAAGAAGAAATAATACAAAATCCAGAAATCTAATTATGTCAAAAACTTCATATCTACTGTGTCAAATTTATCAGAGAATCTATTAGTTGGTTATAATATGTATGAAATTTTGGTAGAAAATCTGTACAGTTAAACCTCTTTGTTTCATCTGATTTATGTTTGTACTTAAATTTGTTTGAATAAGTGTATAAATATAGTATATAAGTGTGTGGATTTATATGTTTATGTTATTAATTATGAACTTTATTATTTAATAGTCACAATGAGATGTGAAAGAAGTTGTTGTTTCACATGTTTCTACATGTTTCTTTATTGAAGATTTCTTTTTCATATATAATATTAATTGATTGATAAATATATTAGTATTTTTTTGTCGTCGGTCCTTAAAACATGTCACTAGGTTCAGTAAAAAAAATGTTATTCTGATGGTGGTTTCTAAAAGAAAATACTTGTTTATTTCTTTATTTTAATTTGTAAAGAATGAATGGTAAATATAAAATTAGGTTAATCTAACTAAATCAATAAAGATAGTGTCTCTAATAAGATGTTTGTAAGAATAACAATAATAACACTACTATTAATACCAATATATTAACATTAATATGTTTCTGACTAATTTTGATTTTCTCTTGTGTATTCATAAATTAATATATTATAATTATCCTCAATGTTCTCTAACATTTAAAATAACTTTTTTAGATTTTATATAATATTACAGTTTTCATTTAAATATATATATAAAGTGTTTTGATCGACAAATTGAACTTTCCTTCCAAATTAAACTATACTTTTTTTTTTTTTGATCGACAAATTGAACAGTACTTACTTCAGTGTTTTCTTATTACTCATCCCTCAGCCGTCAAATAACAACATACATCTTCTCACCCTAAAACCTCACCCACACCCACGCAAACTGCGTTATGGCTTCACTCTCCGTTTCGCGCCACAGCCACCTCTTATCGGGTCTCCTTCCGGCCCGGTCCAAGCCCACCTCGGGGCCTACCAGGGTCAGAATGTCCCTCCGCGATGACGGTCCCTCCATCGCCGTCGTTGGCGTCACCGGCGCCGTCGGCCAGGAGTTCCTCTCTGTCCTCTCCGACCGCGACTTCCCCTACCGCTCCATCAAAATGTTGGCCTCGCAGCGCTCCGCTGGCCGCCGCATCACCTTTGAGGACAGGGACTACGTCGTGGAGGAGCTCACGGCAGATAGTTTCGACGGCGTCGACATCGCACTGTTCAGCGCTGGTGGGTCCATCAGCAAGAAGTTTGGTCCTGCTGCGGTGGACCGGGGGACAGTGGTTGTGGACAATAGCTCAGCCTTTCGGATGGACGAGAAGGTGCCGCTGGTTATCCCCGAAGTGAACCCCGAAGCGATGCAGCACATCAAAGCTGGAACTGGAAAAGGCGCTCTCATTGCGAACCCTAATTGCTCTACCATTATTTGCTTGATGGCTGCTACGCCTCTTCATCGACGAGCTAAGGTCAAACTTTGCCTTTTCAATCTACTCTTATATTATACATTAGAATATTCTTCAACTTGTTTTTATAAATTAGATTACTCTGATGAGCGAGAGTGAGGCACACACCTTGTTTATTAGTTAGAATATTCTTCAATTTCAATAATTTCTTGAAATGATATTGTTGGTTGTTAAAAGTGATCGTTTGATTAAAAATGTTTATTTATTATGATTTTTGAACATGTGCTAGAAATTTAGAAAGAATACTAGGTTTATATAAATGCAGATTTATATGTTTTTAGTGATCATGTGCTTTGTCTTGGGATGTTTTTCTGCTTGAATACTACAGGTGTTACGAATGGTTGTCAGTACCTATCAGGCTGCCAGTGGTGCTGGTGCTGCTGCAATGGAAGAGCTCGAGCTGCAAACTCGTGAGGTTTGGATTAAGCTTTGTCTGTATAGTTTGTTACCTTGGTTTGAGCTTTTTCTACCATTGGGATGTGTTAAGAAGAAAGTGGTTTTATTTATGTGGTATCTAATCGTGATTTTCTTTTGGCTTTTTTGATTGAAAGGTGTTGGAAGGAAAACCACCCACTTGTAAAATATTTAATCGACAGGTTAGCACAACTCTGATATGCCTTTCTTTTGATTGATGCTTCCGAATTATTTCCTGATGGAGTTGTTGTTTTGCAGTATGCTTTTAACTTATTCTCGCATAATGCATCTGTTCTTTCAAATGGATACAACGAAGAAGAAATGAAAATGGTTAAGGAGACAAGGAAAATCTGGGTAAGCTGAAACTGAATATTTTTTTAAATTGTTTATGAGGATTTTTTATTTTTATTTCGCATCATGTAACACTTCCTTGTATTGTTCTTACTCTTTTGCAGAATGACAAGGAAGTTAAAGTAACTGCTACATGCATACGAGTTCCTGTCATGCGTGCTCATGCCGAGAGTGTGAATCTTCAATTTGAAAATCCACTTGATGAGGTACTTCATGCTGTTCTTTGCGAAACTCTTATGACTTGTTTACGAGTATTGTATCCCAGATCCATTAAATGTATTGGAATAAAGCTCCATAATCCCCCTTCCCCCACCCCGCTGCCTAAAAAAATGTATAAAAAATGATTCAGCAGGGCTAAAATGTTATCTTTATTAAATATAGGATTATCATTTATCAATATCACATATGTATAGGATAATATATGCAAAATCAGGATTAAATGGAAGATAGGAAAGCGTATAACCCAACTTCCTATAAAGCTCTCATATTATTTATTGTCTTGAAGCGTCTAATTTTTGTTTGTCTTTGGGTTTACAATGGATAGATTATTCCATTAGTGACAAACTGCATGTGTGCTTTCTGATGCTGGATAAAGAAAAATATCATGTTAAGCATTATTATGTTCTTACATCACAAAAATCATTTACTAGAGATGATAATCCTTTCTGTAGTCATTAACTTGATTATAATGTGTTGACTTTTGCATTTTGTTATATCTGGAGGATCTTGTTTCTGTTGGGGAAAATTGAAATCCACATTGAATTGAGAGATGAAACTTCTCCAAAAGTCAATCTTTCATGTATGAGTTCATTTGTTTTTTAATTCCTTCAGAACACTGCAAGAGATATTCTGAAGAATGCTCCAGGTGTAGTGGTCATTGATGATCGTGAGTCCAATCATTTTCCCACTCCATTGGAAGTGTCGAATAAGGATGATGTTGCTGTTGGTAGGATTCGCCAGGACCTGTCTCAAGATGGGAATCAAGGGTAAATCTCTTCCATGGCAATTATCAATTTTCAAATGGCACTGTTCTTTCTCACGAGCATTTTACATAAGTGGTGCATATATACACACAGGTTGGACATTTTTGTATGTGGGGATCAAATTCGCAAAGGAGCTGCACTTAACGCGATCCAGATTGCTGAGATGTTGCTTTGAGTTCTACGTCGTCAAGGATGTGGTACTTAAAGATAATGCTTCTTTAGAAACAGTTTTGTATCTGGTAGTTTTATGAGGTTTATTAGTTTCTTTTGTGAGATTTAACTAGTCCAAGGATATTTTCAACAATGTGGGAGTGGGAGTACTTTAGCTGGAAACAATTTTTCGAAGGTCTTAGCTGGAAACAACCATAGATTATGACAAAGGAGAATCATCTAATGTTTTGATCTTTTGAATAAAGAATTTGATGACCAGTTTTATTTTGTCTTTATTTCTCACTTAGAAAAACACCCACTACCTGCCTTCTAATCAAAATATGCAATTCCAGAACTCTTCTATTTAATTAGCTAAGTTAGGCACCCATTTAAGTAAATCAACTAGAGTTGTTTTGGTGACAACTTCAACATAGATGCAGTAAGTTAAAAAAAGTAAAAATAACAATAATAAAATTATTTTTTCTATAAATTAAAATTATTTGTAAAAGTTAATAAATGTTTGTGATTATGTACAAACTGGTTTTATTATAATTTTCTTAAAAATGTTTGTGATTATGTATCGGTAATGACATAAATGCAAATAAAATGTTAAATTTCATTTGTTATATTATCATGTGAATTCATCCAAAAAGAAAATGCCTACATTGGCTTAATTCGTAATCACTTTGGTGGTAAATTGTCTATGACACTAAATTAGTTTAAAACCACCATATAGAATATAATTTAAAAAATGTTTAAATACAAAACTCCTTTGAATATATTTCTAACTCACTTAACATAAATATAAAATTGAACAGTTTCAGTGGTGAAATAATAAAGAATAATATTAGTTTTGAGATACATAATTATGATAACATAATGGTATTGAAAATAAACTTTTTATACATTACAGTTTATGAGTGTACGCATAATTTTGAACTAAATTCCTTTTTTAAAATTATTTACTTTACCTACAATAAATTGTTCCCTTGAGAAAAACAAACTGCAATAATCACCGGATAAACTGTTTAGCTATGCAAGTATTATGAGTAATCTTGATAATGAAAATCGTATTAAGTATTTAAAACTTTCTTCAATAATAAATACGAAATATAAAAATACCATTTTTATTGCAAGAACTTCTAAAAGGAAAACATACTGGGAATGACAATATTGATAATATCAGCTATAATCAATAAAATAAAATACAGCATAGTTGCGCATGGTGCATATTAGAAGAAAAGAAGTAACCAAAAAGAACTATACATTTTAAAACTATTCCATAAAATGCATTAGATGTACACGTTAATTGGTACATAATAGATCCGGATATTGGTAAAATTGTTCTGGAGCGTCCTCATCAAAATACCAACTACATCCTCCGCCAATGTCTAAACAAATAAACTTTTAAGGCTAGCAGAATGTCTACATATAAGGTTGTCAAGAATTTCAAGAGATAAACAAAAGGCAAATACTACAGAACCATTTCCTTCTACAAGACGATGATTGCCCAATCTCATTTGGGGTTCCTAAGAACAATGATGACTGAATCTCCACGTAGGAACATTTTGCTGATGAATCTATCCTTGTTCACTGGCTGGGCCTTTTTCTTTCCTTTACCAGTCTTGGGCACCTGATTAACCGCACAGATCATTAGATTGTGTAACAAATGCAAGGGAAGTTAATTTAAAAGAAAAACCATACCTCAGTCCACATCTCCCTGACATTTTCAAGAACCATGTTGCAGTGCCTATCAAAAGCTCTAACACGACCCAGAAGTTTTTTGTTGTTCCGACAATTTATCAATACCTTCAGTAAAGTTTAATTAGACACGATATACCTCTACGGCTGCACCAGAAAACAGTATATAATACTTAAAATGAACATATACCTGGGTATTGTTTTTAACACTCATCATCAGTACAGATAGTGGTCCAGTGTTGAACTCCTCTTCCTCATTCTTAGCCGCAGTCTGTAAAAGAAGGTATCTTAGCTTGGCAAAGATAGTAACTCATGGCTAGACTAAAGCCCCTAAAAGAAAATTAACAATAAAGACTACATCATGAAAGCCAATCTCATACAAAAATGAGAAGAAACAGGCAATAATATTGGCACAGAAGACATTGTTTGATCCACGTCGTCATGTGACAAGTAATAAAATAGTGAAGAAAGGTGGCTGTTAAATTTAAAGCTTCAAAACCTTACAGATTAACATTTTACTAGTTGACAACAAGACATCCTACTTATCAAACAAATTTGACACTTTACCATAACACAAAGAGATTCAATTTGCATAAACAGATATATATTCAAATGAAGACCATCAAAGAAAAACATATAGGGAACTAAAACAACTTCTGAATTCAAGGATCATACAGGCATACAGCCAAACACGCATGAAGGTTAAAAGAACTTACATCTTCCTCCATTGGCCGGCTTGAGAAGATAAAAAACGGAAAGAACACAAATTATTAGTAATTGATGAAAAAAATGTGAAAATTATAATAATAATAATGATGCCAATTCACAGTTGAAGAATTAGAGAACCATTACCTCATTTTCGAAGGGATGGCAGTTCAGAAACTCTTGAAATGAAGTGAAAACTGAAATAAGAGAAAAATATATAAATCAAATGATAAATTAAAATGTGAATAGAATAAAACGGTAACATAAACCTAAAATAAAAGCAGAAAATAAGAAATACTAAAACGAAATAACAATAAAAAAGATTAGCAAGCCTCTTCAGGGTCTCCATTTACATCCCTCATGGACAACTCAGAAAAGTAAATTTTTAGGGTTTAGGGTTTTCTGCCGAATTCTGTGTAGTCCATTTTCTTTGCCTTTAAAATACACTGATTTGATATACTAATTTTTTTAATTATATTTTTAAGATATATTAAAAAAATTTAATATATTGAAATCAGTGAATTTTTAAACCCTAAATCCTATAAGCCCCAATATGTCAATAAAGGGACATCACCAAAAACCTAGAAGAGACTCTAGATCCATTTTTTTATCATCCTTATAGACTAATTTTACTGATTTCAACTATCAAATCAGGAGGGATAGACTTCATCATTACTTGACCAAAAAGGCACAAGCAAAAGGTGCAACTATACATGAAGTAATCAAATAAAAACTATTCTCTACAGCATAACTGAAACAAACGAATATTGAGAGCTCTTTAGTTCATATATTTTCCGCATTAAAAACTCAAAAGAACGAAAGTAATATTTTTCATCATCCTCAAAAGACTACTTTCACAGTGAGATCAATGAAAAAACCTATACTCTATCTAGTGTGAATAGTGATAACATATATTAGAAGACAAACTTTAGAAAGCCTCTTCAGTTCAGGTCTCCATATTTTTCCACATAAATAATTCAGGAGAACGAAAGTTATATTTTTCATCATCCTCAGAGGCTAAGTGATTGTTTTCAAAATATGGAACAAAAGACTCGAAAGTTACAGGACAGACAATTGGGACATACAACAAAATGGACCGTCCATAAATGAAATTGGGAGAAAATAATGTGTCCTACACTACCTGGTTTAATTAAAAACTGAAAATAATGTGCACAATAAACAGTTCACCCTCAACGGATCTGATGGGGAATATTAAAAAAAACTTTAGAAAGCCTCTTCAGTTCAGGTCTCCATACATTTTCCACATAGAAACATCAGTAGAACGAAAGTTATACTTTTCATCATCCTCAGAGGCCAATTACATGATTTCAAAATTCAATGCACACACATTAGATCTTTCAAAAATCACAGAAACCAAAAATCACAGAAACTACACAGATGAATGTTTCAAAACCCTAAAAATCTCAGGTTCCCGAATTAGAATTTGAATAGGTTTTTTTTGTGTGAAATTGAATGCAAATGAGGAAACACAAACGGTTAGAAAAACAACAATGATAGCTTAATAAGACCCCCATCGAAGAAAGAAGCATGTCCAGAATCAATTGCGGAAACATAGAAGAACAAACTTAGACACAGAAACACATATCTCGAATAAACCACAAAGAGCAAAAACAGCTTACCTTGATTCAAACGACGAAGAAGATCTGAAGTTGCGAAGCAGAGAGTGAAGGTGCAGACTCAGTTAATTTTATACTGAAAACCCTAACTATATTCCCTCGAATTTTATGGTTTCAGGTGAGGCTTTTACTTCCTCCACCCTGACAATTTCTTGACGCACCCCAAATTTTTAAAATGACTATTTTACCTTCTATAAAAGTAACATGAGAATATATATATATTTCCAAAATTTTTTAGAACAAATTTTTCTAAATTTTTTAAATAATAGTTTTAGAACAGAATTTCTGAAACAAAATTTTCACGGAACATATCCTAAAACAATCTTGATTTTTGGAATAAAATTTTCGTGATGCATGTAATGTTTTTTTAATAAAGTACTCCACATAAAATGTATTTAGGAAATAACTAGTTTGGGATGTGCTTTTTTTCGTGCGGTGTAATAGTTTAAGGATATTTCTATAAATGTGTGGGGAGGGGGGTGCAGTGCAAAAGACTACAGCCTTAAGTTGAAACCAAACCTAATTGAATAGGCCCATATTCTTTCAGCCCGGCCCACTCTGTATGTCTTTTATCGTGTAATTTACCACCAGCGCGGAGGTTGTCTATGTGCTTGTTCATGTTTGATAAAATAGACAAATTAGTGTTTTATTTTTTGCATTATTAATTTAATGTTATAATTGTTTACTATTTTAAAATTATTCATTTTTTTTATTTTAGTGATTTTTTTATTAGACATTATAACTATTTTAAATTATAATGAAGAATAAGAGTTTTTACCCAAATTGTACTTTTAATTTCTTTAGAATTTATTGGATTACAAAGGTTTAAAAAATTTAAATTTTTAATTAAAAATGTGTAAGTCCATAATATTAATATTAAAATATAACTAATCTTTCTTCTTTACCATTTCACAACTTTAGCTACTTTTACAAAATTATTAGTCTAGTTTTTAGTTTTCAACTAGTTTTTTTAGTTAATTATTCTAAACATAATGTGTTGATAATTTTGTGAGTATAATCTATAGCAGTTAATAAAAACGATTATATGTGTTAACTTCTTTTACATACACACTTTTATGATTTTGTTCTTAATGGGTTCATAACGATATATATAATAATTAATAAGGGAATTCATTTCATAACTATTTTTTATATACACTCTTTTATGAGTTTACTCTGAATATTTTGATAACTATTTCTTATTATAATAACAAAATGTTTTAAGTGTTGTAACTTTCTTATTATCAAGGACACATTCCTTCTTTCATCTTGCAATAACACATATAATAACGAGAGAAAAAAGGATCAGTAAATCAATGTAATACTCTCAGAACCCACAAAGAAAAAAAGAGAGAAAAGAACAGGTACACTCCCCTTCATGCCAAAGAATTGATCTCAAATGCAACTTAGGAAAAAGGAAAAGGGAAACGCGAAGTAGAACCTCTTATAATACTGCTAAACAAAAGAGTTACTATAGTTATTTGATTATTATTATCAGCACTTATTATTAGAAAACATTACGTAAAACAATTCCTCTGAGAACTGACCAAATTTCTTATTAGAAAAAAAAGGTATAAACAAATTACACTTGAATATACACAGAGATATACACACAGCAGTATTCTTTCTTACTTTCTCGGATTTAGTGGTGAGAAAATTCAACAGAGGAAAACAAGTTAGAAATTCTAACGTGCTGTTCCCGGGATGCGTATACTCGGTTTTCTTTAGTCCAGTGAAAATGTTCCATCGCAATACCTGTCATGCTCAACCAAGAAAGAACATTACAGTTCGGGTTTTCAGCCCGTTTAAAGATGTCAAAATTAAAATACATGCTTCAGATTTAAATTTTGTTTGAAAATAAAATGATTCAAAGCTTAGAAGTTACTTCTATGCTAAATTTTTTTGGGTAGTGGAATCTTGGGTTGAAATAAAAAAGGAATAGAAGTATAAACCAAAATCTTCTAACTCCTTCATTAAAAAAAAATCATTTAAAGAAAAAAATGTTTTCTCGAGAAGGATAGTAATTTGAGAATGGAAGTACACTATTGAGCAAACTAAAGATGGGAAACCAATAGCATACCTGTCGCTAAACTTCTCAACAGCATCTGAGGCATATAGAAGGGTTTCATTGGCTTTCTCTAGAACCATGTATAGCTCCTTCCCTCTCGTGACTCGAGAAATAACCCATGCATTATTTTTTGCTCTAATGCAAATGTCTAAATCTTTTTCAAAATTACACCTATCCGGTTTCGCTCTACTCTTTTCCAACTCCACCTCTTGCCTAAGCTTATTCATAGCAAGCAAGGATTCCTGCACAAGACATAAATAATGAACCAAGTTTAAAATTTTTGTAAGTCAGTCACAGGCAAATGGGAGCTCTGGTGACATGACTATTATAGTGCCGAACACAAAAAAGTGTCATCAGAAGTATGTTATGCTACAAATATATCTTTCAGTTTATAAAATTAATATCACATCGATTAAAAAAAATCAGAAAAGGAAATCAGAGCACTGCCAAGACACACCTTTGTTAAAGTTGTAACTTTTGTTGCAGGAGAAGCCCTGGATACTTTTCTATCACCATCTACCAGTAAGTAACGGTACCCACCAACGTGATATGCATTCTCACCGCCCCGTCCTTTGGATAGCTTCTCTTCAACTTTCAATATCTTAAGTGATGCCTGATGTATTCAGCCAAAAGGGAAAAAAGATAATGATCAGAGAAACAGATACAGTTGCTAAATGTCCGAGTTCAATTTCATGCGCTTTCCAACTGATGCTGCACAGTGCATTATCAAACAGAGATTATCAGATCATCAAGCAGATCAAAGTAGAATCATGTTCAGTGATGAATATTTAGCAGCAGATAAAAAACTGAGCATTCAAAAATATTAAATATTAATTATTGGTTCAAAATAGTCATATAAGTATTCTGCTTGATGAGCACACGATAATACTTGTCTCAACGTCATATTTGTTGAGTAAAGCACCAGAAACTTTGGAGTTCAATTAATGATTAGTACAAGAAAAACAAGTCATACAATTTCTTTTCAGAAGTAGTATATTACCACCCTTACTCAGTCACCAATATCAACATCCATTTATGTATCTTCCTGTCCCTCATAGCTTTGTCTTGTCACATGAAGCCCTTATAGCAGGGTTTATTAATCCAAAAAAAACACAAAAAGACTATTATTATTCTAAGGATCTATATGTGCATTTATTAACAACTTTCCTCAATTACATGCCTTCATATATAATGTCTGATTTACACGTAAAGCAATAGAAAACTAAAACAGAGAAAACAACAGAATGCAGCTAGAATAAACTAGCAGAATAATCTATGATCCCTCTCTTAATGAAATGTTCTTTCATGTTTGAATCACCGACATACACACCTTGTAAGTAAACTAGGAACAGAATTCAATGATCTAGTGACCAAAAAATATCATAGTATTAAAGGCTATGCTTGGACCGAGAGGATCGAGTACGAAGGGAAATCAAAAAGTAACACTTGTCCACTCCTCTATGCTAGGAAATTCTTTTCAGTATAAGCGGAAAAGAATGGAAGTAGTAAACAGTAATTGCATGGGACATGCGTAGGAAAAAAGAGGTGCTGTCAATGAATTTTAACGTGCATGGATTTGAACTTGAACCCTAAATAATATAATAGAAAACACTAGAATGATATGGGTCAGTTCATATTATGTGCAGAAGCAACAGAGTCGTTAGGAAACAAAAAATTAACCGTATAAGAAGACTGACATTTTCAATAATTCTTTGCCTGACTTCTGCAACACCTTGCTCCCCATTAGGTACAGATGATACAGGAATCATAAGCATTAAAGTAAGGCTTCTATGCTGGTAAACACAGAGATACAGTTTCTCTCCTGTCTGTTGAAGCCAAACTGTTGGGGTGGCAAACACCCAAGTACCAACTTCTGCACCCCATAAATCAGTGACAAGATAACCATCTTTTCCTTTAGACCATTTGTCACTCTGTAAGGGCCTCACAACATGATAGTGGCCATCTTCACCAGAGGATATATCAGATGAACCATAAAAACTTTCAGACATAGAGTTTGGATGGGTCATGTTAGACTCGGAGGCAGCATTGGATACAGTACTTCCTTTCCTTAAGTAGGACCAGGAACTTGATCCAGAAGATAGAGCATGGGGAGTCAACCTTAGCACCGCATATGTGAATAAATTTATGGTGTCATCCTGATAACATGGTCAAGGATGATTAAGTAACTTAATGAATGACCAATCCTTTTGTCCACTCAACTTCAATAAAAAAAATAATTGTAGTAATAAACCATACAGGAGATAGAGTTGTGGACACCAGCAGGTCTTGAAATAAAATCAAGGAGTAACAGAGAGTGTTCCCATCTGAAGATTCAAGCACCCTGACAAGGGACTGCAAAAACAAGAGAGAACAACATCAACATTTCAAACTTCCTTTTTCACAAAAACTTGCTGCAAATAGTCAGTAGAGTGATCACCCGATCCAAATGGTGGATTGAAAACGTACAAAATTCATAACACATGGAAAGTTAAAAACAGTATGGTAACACAAACATATACATCAAATGTAAATATTCAAGCATGTTTCATCTTGATCGACTAATTATTGATGGGTAATTGTTAAACATGAATTAAACCAAGTCTATTTGTTGGATTACATATCTTGACGTTCATGTACATTAAAATTTAGATAAATTTGACATTTATAGGTGTTTAGTATAATATAATAATGAACATTAGCTTATAATTTTTAATAATATATTATAAATTAAAAATAAGTGATGACATAAAGCATCACCTATTTTTCTTCTTGTGTCTAACTTTATAAAGTTAATCTACGTTTTATAACATTGTAATATATATGAATCACAATTGATAAGACTTCCAACTGGTGCGATAAAGTAATATATATGAATCACAATTGATAACAGGTGCAATAAAGTACGTAATTTCATCTTTTTCATTTCATATTTATACTTAAAATTGTTACTAATTTTTATCAACAAACACTAGTTAATGATTTCGCAGCGTAATTAGGAAGTTACAAAAAGATAAAAGGGTAAGTGGAATAAAAAGAATTAGACAAGCACAAAACTTCTGCACTAACAATTCTGTTCTTTGTACAACTCATAATCCTATGCTGTGATCCAGAAACAGCACTGCTAAGTTAAATTAGACAGACAGAGAGACCAACTTAGACTCTCCCATATGTTTCTATGTATTTTAGTATAAAACTAAAACCCCACAATTTTCCCTCTCAAATGAAAATCCAAATTCTGAAGAAGCCTGTCATACTAAACTCAAATGTCCGTATTCCCAAAGAATAACAATAAAAATTAAAAGTATCACAGTATATATACACCCACACACTCACATGCAAACAGACTCTATAAACAACCAGGAAAATAAGATGAAAAAGGGTGAAGCAGAGAGACAGAGAAACAGTGAGGCAAATTGCAATATATGACCCCCAAATCAACTGCACACCCAAGGGCAGGGCAAATAGGAACATGTGAAATAGCTACAAAAAACTTAGAACTTAAAAACTCTAAAGCACTACCGCCCCAGTTTTGGAAAAATTTGGTAGTTTTTCAAACTACGACTTTAAATATATCTAACCTGAACCTCAAGTGCAGCCTCCCGACCAATTGTCAGCATCTGCACAGTTCCACGTTCCTTTAAGCAGTCACGGTAGGATGGTAAAAGAAGCTTTTTCCCCGCCTGAAAATCTGCCTCAAAGAGAAAATTCATAATTAAGGTTTGAGAGACAGCTACTTCAGCATCAGTCAGGTAGCACAGAGCAAAAGGAAACCGTTTGACACAGCAACTTCACCATTACCACAGCAGCAATTACCCGGAGACAGCTTTTTACATGCTGACAATTATGACTTACAATGAAATATTTTGAATCATAACTCTAATGAAAATATATTAATTTATCAATTTCATAGGCATGCAATTGTGTGATGACTTACCCATCAGATAATCCATAATAAAGGAATATAAATGTTGTCTTGTTAGTCCTCCACCAGGTTCCTTCTCCAGCATTTCTCTTATAGATCCATGAAACATTACAAAAAGAGAGTGAATTTCCTTGAGAACTTTTCTTAATGCATCATCTCTCCAGATAGGATCTGAATCATTGCTTTTCTCCACCACCTACAAGGTAACAACATCTATTTCTGCAAATTGTACATAGGTGAAGCAACATTGTGGCAAATGACAACATTTTCCCTTCAATAACACGCTCCTTAAGAAATTTGAATTTCGTCCAGTTAAATATTTAGCCCAGGAAACAAAAATGCAATGAATGAAATAGTCCTAAAAAGTATGAATTTAATTGAAATGTATTGACGAGGGAAAAGTGGAGATGTTTTCTATACTTTCATTCAATCACGTATCAACATATATGATAAATTTGGAGAATTTTTATAATAATTACCTTAAAAGTCATTCCAAGGGTGAATTACAAATGGTTGACAGCATAAAAACTTTACATTAATATGACAGTTAAACTCAAAAGGTACAAGATGAATTACATCTCTGACATTGCAAAATTAGATTGGATAATGAAGGACTCCATCAGATGGGAGCAATATCCCACTATTTGTATTGACAAAAAAGACTAATTTGATTCAATCTGATGAGCTAGCTTCATAAGTGTAGTGTAAGAAGCAATTAGTATTTCGTATGTAGTAATTGATGTAATCACAGAATAAACCTCAAAGTTGTGACCTCAGCATTAATAAACATAGATACCCCACAAAGATTCAAAACTATTATCTCTTGAATATTGTAGAGAAAGAAAAAGAAACCATTTCTTGGCGTGTAAAATTATCAAAAACTAACATACGAAAGAAAAATTGAAAATGAAAAAACGGACCATGACCATCCAGATATCAGGCTCTGCCTCGTGGAAAACATGAGAATGCCGTTCAGCTTCGATGACCTCGCAAGCAGCCTCAGGAGAGAAGATTCTGCGAATTAATTGGGACAAATGAAGGATTCAACGAGTCACGTCACCAATTACTTAATGTGTTAAATAATTTAAAAGCAAATAGACAGAGAGATGGATGATAACCTAACCTTGTGAAGGTGATGAGTCCTTCACTGAGGCCAATGACAGAGAGTTGCTTGGAGAATGGGAAGCCCGCGGGGAAGAAGAAGAGAATCTTATCAAGTTCTTGCCCCTCATTTTGGCCTCTCCTCAGATCAAAAATGCATAATTGTATCGATTCGTTTGAAGGCACACCCATGGGTAAGTAATCGTAACACAATTCAGTGTCCTCCAAGAACCTTGTTTTCTCTCTCAAATCAACAACTAACAGTCAACTCAACTGAATCAACTGCTACCACTGAGTCTTCAACATGTGTCTCTCTTTGCTATGCAATGTAATCACATAAACAGAAGGTAATGTTTGCATTAATAATAATAAAAAAAAAAAAAAACCAAGTTTACCAATAAAATGCACATACTTTGCAGATTCTATTTATAATTGTGGATATATCTGGAGTCTTGGTCAACAAAAATTACTTCGCAAATTCTTCTTTAGGTTTGTTAACTGATTCAATAAATGCACATAACTTAATGTTAGAGAAATTGAGTTTAGTCTGCTAAACAGATTTCATAACTACGTTTTTGTTGTGTGAATTTTTTATGTTATGAAACTTGTTTTATTTATATAATTTAAAAATAAGTAAAATCACGTTATTTTTTAGTTTTATATACTTCACTATAAAAATTTGCACTTATACAAACATTTTGTGGTCTTAATCACCTCGTGCATTATTTTCTTTTTCTCTCTAACACACACATAATAGAAAGGATCTGTTTTTCTTCTTTTAAGAACCCGTGAAAAAAAAAAATCTAATAAATATTTCCATCGTGAGTGCAATTTTGTTAATTTAAAGTGTAGAAAATGCACTATTGTTAATTTAAAGTGAAGTTAATTTTCATTTCAAAGAGAAAGTTATTTGCTTATATGACAAGATACTAGTTTCGTATTTTCACTTGTTTCTTATAATTGAAAGAATTCTCATACATTTATCTTTAGATGATCATACAAATATTAAGTGAATTTTTATTTTTTTTTTTGCATATATATCGATTAATGTTGATTTATTATCAAATTTTGGTTGAAAGACAAAGATTATGTTTATTGTTGACGTAGAATATGAGAAATTGTCTTTATTTTGTTCAACTTGTAAAATGATTAATTATTATCTATCTAAATATAAACGGTTACAACAAGATGTCAAAGATATTTCTAATGAAAAACAAACTAGTTGTATAAAAATATAACAACATTATAGTTGTAAGGTGGTTGGTGTACATGACAAGACTTAAAAGTTCTTTAGCTCAAAGTGTGTAGTCTATGGTGGAACATGTGCATGTGGTACAATCTATTGCTCAATGACAATCTAAGTCAATGGTGATTAATCATGATAATATTTATGTTGTGAATTGACTTCTTTTGTTAAGAACATTGATGGTAATGTACTAGTGAAATATGATGACTAGTATATCTTGTTTGGAAAATGTTACTCAAGTTGTCAATAATTTGTACGATTTCCAATAATTAGATTCAACTAATAGTAATTCAACGACAATTCCTAATCTTTTAATGTCAAAGGAGACTTTTTGCGAAAAAATTGCAAATAGATTCGGAATGAACTAATATGTTGATGAGATTGAAGAATGTAACACTAAAAAGGATTATGAGTAGGGATGTCAACGGGGCGGGTAGGGTACGGGTAGTAGCTCCCCCGTACCCTACCCGCTGGATAAATATTCACCCCGTATCCGTACTCATATCCGTCGGGTATCTGTTATGCGGATACCCGTCAATTTTTTTCATATCCGCGGGTATCCACGGGTACCCGCGGGTATTTACAAAATTATTTAAAGAATAAATATTTAATCATAAATTCAAAAAAAATAAAATAGAATACATCATTGTCATAAATTTTAAATAAATTTCAAACAAACTCAAGTCCATACAAGTCCAAATAATTATAAAAATAAATATAATTAGTGTTTTGATCAACAAGCTCACTTTCTCCGATTGATCCCTGAAAATAATCAAATAATAAACCCCAACTGCCACGTGTCAACTATTCTTATTTTGATTTCATCATTTAACAACAAACATACTATAAATGTCACTGTTTATCTAGAGTTTGATGTATATATCCAATTTTAAAGAAGGAAAATAGAAGAATGTCAAGGGGTGTACTTGGAAGAAGACAACATACCAATAGTTGAAGCTAGAAGAATTAAGACCGAAGAAGATAAGATGTGCAACTTAGAAAATATTATATCATAATTTTTTATATTAATATATATATATATATATATATATATATATATATATATATATATATATATAAGGGTATTTTTGTCAATTAAAATTTTACGGGTACGGGTATCCACGGGTACAGATACTATGATACCGTACCCGCCCCATTAACATGCGGGTATAAAAATACCCGTACCCACGGGTAGCGGGTATCCATTTTTAATATCCGTTTTCTATCCATTGCGGGTTTTATCCGCGGATACCCGCGGATACGAATATTTTTGACATCTCTAATTATGAGTCAATTTAAATTACAAGAAAACTTTAAAAGAGTAGACTAAATAAAGTTAATGTTAAATTCTCTAAAGTAAAATTTTCTAAAAATTAAAGGTTTTTATTAGAATATAAAAGAATTTGTCAATGATATTTTTTTTAATACGTTGAGTTTTTTTCCCCTAGTATATAAGACTGATTTTCGTAAAGGAAATCATGGATACATCACTTTATTTGTGTATATGTGTATACGATATAATTTTATCATAAATAAATTTAATGTAATCCCATAGTTTTACATGAATTTATTTGAAAATAACGACAAATAATATAGAATCACTATAGAAAACTAAAATTATTGTTTCAAATATTTCATTTAAATCAGTAACAACTTTTTAATTTAAATCATATTCTTTAATGATTTTAATCTAATTATGCTGATGGAAACTTTTGCTCATCTCGTGATTGAATAAAGTTAACTAAAAATGAAGTTTTCTTCTTATTATTATATGAAAGGAAAATTATTTTTATTATATTTATGAAAACCCTTGTTATTGTTAATTGAGGATTACAAGTTTTCCTTCTTTTTTATGCATCAATTTGCAAATGTTTTGGGTAATTGGCAATAAATAGTCAAGATTTCATATAAAGGATGAAAGCCTACTCAAGAAATAAGAAACATAATAGGAGAATAACAAGGCATTTTTTAGCAACATTCATTTACACGCACTGGGTTTTCAAAAACCCTAGAAACTACAGTAGATAAATGTCTCGAAAACCCTAAAAATCTCTAGCTGAGGAGTACCTTTTTTTGTATGTTAAATAGAATGACGAATAGAAATGACGAAAGTCTAAGAAAGAAGCATGTCCAGAATCAATGGCTAAAATACACATAGCAGAATTGATTCAGACACAGTCGAAGAAACCACGAAGAGAAGCAAAAGCTGAATTCCTTTCAGAGGAAGCAGAAGTCCGAATGTTCAAAGTGGAGAGTGAAGGGGTAGAGTCAGTTAATTTTAGTCTGAAAACCCTAATTTTATTCCCTTTTTTGAGGTTTCGGTTCAAAACCGAACATAGTTGGATAGGTCCGTATTCTTTCGGCCCGGCCCGGATAAGAAGCACAAGCAGCATACCTTGATTCACAGGATCAAAAATATCTGAACGTCATCCAACATTGAACCATAAAGAACCATAACGTGCATGTATATTATTTTATCTTTCAAAAATTTAAAATTAACAACTTTATTTCTTATTAATTGCAAATATTTTATTTCAGATAAGGTAAAATATTTGTCATGATTTAAATTTCTTTATTATATAAAACTACAAATTTTGGTTCCTAAAATTCATTTATGGTGAAGAAATAATACTCATTTTTGAAATTTAAAAGTTTTGTGAGAAATCAAATAAACGATCAGACTTTTCACTAATTGCATACAGGATTAATAAGTGCTACTGAGAGTAAAGAGAGATTTTGATGAGCAATGAAGGACAAAAATTTGACCGTTGAAATGATGATTATGTGGAAAGTTTATTTATACTATAAACCACTGTCCCTGACCTAAAGATTAATTTTATAATTTACACATGAAAGACAAAAATAAATAAATAAATTCCAGTTCTTAAAAAACAGTGTTTGTTCACATTCTGACAATTGAATGTCAAAACTCGCTTCCCGTGAAGGCTTTTATCACTTCGAACTACCACTTACGGATAATATCAAGCGAGAAATAATAACTAAAATATCGTATTTACTGGGCCACCACATAATTATATTTCAAGATTTTAAATAAATGATTATGTAAATAAATAAAGAAATTAGGGATTCCGAGAATTTCGGTTAAATTGGCGGGAAATGGGTGGGGGGCAGCTAGCGACTTTTTTGGGGTTTCCACTCTTTTCTACTCGTTGGGTCCCACATCACATTCACTCTGAACAAATTGTGACCGCACGATCACATTCCAATCCAACGGCACCACCGCGCTCACTTCCCGCCGATTGTACGGAAGCACTTCTTTGCAGGAAAAAAGAGGAAAGATAAACCATTTGGTTTAAATTTTCACTATATATTTAATTTAATTATTTTAATTGTATTATCTAACTTTTTAAAATTCTAAAAGCCACAATACCCTTTTTCCTTATTATTTCAATCCCTTCATATTCACATTCACAGTGATAGAAAGAGAGAGAAAGGTCTCTGTTTCTTCACTTGTTCACAAGCCGCAACTGCTACTGTGTAACCAATCTGAAGCCGACGAGATGGTAAGAGTCATGAAATCTATGTTCTTTGGACTCTGATTATTATGGGTTTTCCTAAAGTTTTGATTTTTCTCTTTGATTCCTTGTGATTTGTTTGGAATTAGTCTTGTGATCATTGAAGCCAGTTAAATTTCCTTGCATTTTGGATGAGTGTGATTCTTGCTGATTCCGTTTAGTATAAACTCACTTTGATCATTATCCTAATCTTTGTATCATAAATTTGGAGTAAGTTTGCATCAAATTTGCAAATTTTGTATTTAGATTAGGTTAGTTTGTTACTGCATCTTGAATATTGCCATTTGAGTGCCATTTTACGGTGGTAGGGTTGGATTTCTTGGAGAGAGTAATATGCTGTAAAGTTGTTGAGGAAAGATCACCATTTTGATCCTTGATTGTTGAACTGTGTTTTGCTTTTGAATTGAAGGGTTCTTGAATTCCTTTTGCCATGGATTTTTCAGGGGGGCGAGAATCTTTCACCCAAGGAAAGGAGTAGAGATTGGGTTGGAGTTCTTATGAACAGCACCTTTGGTTATTGTGATTACCACCATGACCTTCGATCTAATGAGAAGAACGTGTTCTGCGTCGACTGTGCACTTAGGATGTGTAGGCACTGTAAGGAAGCTCATTCCCTACATAGAAGGTTTCAGATTTACAAATATTCCTATCAGGATGTCTTCCGCCATGCCGAACTGCAGAAGTATTTTGACTGCTCTAAAATTCAGGTTCTCGATTCTTGATCACAAGATAGTAATGAATTCATTGGGGGTCGATTAAATGATTAATTTTATGCCGACTATGATCAATTCAAATATCTCCATGTCAATTTTGTTCATTTTTCCTATCTTCTGCTTGACTTGTTTGTCTCACATGATCTGATGAAAATTACATGCAGATTTTAAATTTTCAAGTGAATGATGACATGATAAAGCTATTCTTTAGTCCAAGTTAGCATTAATGATGTGATAACTTGTTGGATTTACAATGATCTAGTTCTCCATATGGGTTATTTCAATGAATGAAGTAGTCTAACATTGATTTTTAACCAATGAAGGAAGTATTCTATCATTGATTCCGGTTCCTGAAATCCTCTATCAGCTTTAACCAATTATATAATTGATTTTATAGAAATGTTATCTGCAAGATAAGCTGTTTAGTTTTCCACTGTACTCTACTTTTTTTATTGATCTTCATCGGTTATTTGTATATCTGACTCATTAAATCTGACAATCCTCTTAACAGTGAAGCTCCAAACATAATTTTCTTATCTGAAAACTGATTAATGAATGTAATTTTCTGCTTATAATGGTGTTGTGATTTGACAGACTTATATATCCAATAATGAAAGGATTGTGCACCTCAAACCTCGGCCTTCAATCAACAACAAATCTAAATCTGATCTAAGTCCTGAGTCTAAATCCAAAGAACCAAGCATAAGACCGAAAACTGGAGGCAAGTGTGAAGAATGTGGAAAACACTTGCAAGATGAACGTAACCGTTTCTGCTCCATTACATGCAAGGTAACAACCCTGTTCTGATACAGTGTTAAAATTTTGTTATTTACTCGTATATCATTTGTTGACCCCACAGTTATGTGCAATTTTTTGTTTAGATCGCAGTGCTTCCAGTGGAGACTGAAAACCAAAGTGGTAGAAGCATGCTCACTCCAAAATCTGAAGGCATTGACTTCACAATGAATGATAATCATAATTCAGAACCTGAGTCATCTATCTCTGAAGCTGAGCCATATGGGTGGGTTGAAGTGGTGAATTTCAGAAAGCGTCCAAGGAAAAGTACGCCTCAGAGGCCAGTCTTCGTTTTCACTTCATAGAAGATATCACTACTCTTGTGGTTTTCTTCATTTCTTCTCCTATTTGTTTTTAATTTTCCATTTTTGAAGAATAATATTTCTTGAACATTTGAGGGAAGCTCAACCCCGTTGTGCCCCATATTGGGATTAAAGTATATAACATGGGAGTTTGAGGTTCAGTTGCCATTAGCAAAGTAACTAGCCCAGCTTGTACAGGACAAGGGTAATATTCTACTAACACTCTTCGGAATACTACTACTTTCTGCAGAGTTTTCAGCGTCTTATTCTACTCCCTTACCACTAATGTTTAAGTGTATTGATAGTATAAAAGTTTCTTATGTTATCACTTAATAATGAATTATTATATTATTATATAGATAAAAAAAATACTCTTAAGCACTGTTTCTGTCGTAATGATACATATACATCTTGATTTTGTCTACACTTATTATACATGTTTTTTCTTTTTTCTTATCGCATTATACGATCTATAAATCTATTATTTTTATTCTCTTTTTAGGTTTATATTAAGTGTTGATATTTTTGTTTTTTTGTGTAATGTGTAAGTAAATAATTTTTGAACATGAAATGTTTAATATTGACAACTCATACCAATCAAAATCCTTTGCATTACAGAACAGTAGTCATGTTTCCAACTCCCGTTCTATTATGGGGTTGTGTGCATCATTGGAATTTGACCCCTTTGAATAGTTACTAATATTTCACCAACACTAGTCCTGTAAAAGTTAATGTCATTAATACAACACTAATGCTCTTTATTTATTAAAGGAATAGTTGGCTGGCTGGTCCTATAATAAATGACTCTTTCAACAAATCTCTATTATGATAATTTAAATATTTTTATTGTATATTTTTAATTAGTGTTCTTGAAGTATAACCTGTGTCATTTTCTGGTATTTGTGCTTCTTTTCTACTTGACAAAATAATTCAACAGTGACACTGTTTCCCCCTGCAGTGATAAATCATCCCAGTTTCTGACATACATAATGGAATGTTGTGTTGCGTCTATATAACGTGCTTTTAATGGTTATATTTTAAAATTGTTGCAATTTACTTTCAAAAATAGAATATGGTAAAAAAGAATTATGAGCATGAAAATGTGCTTTAGATCCTTTAAATTTTTTTGTATAATGAGGCATGTCCCCAGAATGGGCAAGCAAAAACTTGTGTTCATATTATTTTCTTTACACTACGGCAGACAAGAAGGTCGTTAAAGAAATAGGGTGGCAAAGATTTGGTGTCCCCACCAAAATAATGAACTGCAAACTCAAATCTTTAAAAATGTGAAATAAAATTCAGCCTATTAAGATTTTAGATTGATCAACTATACAAAACTTACATTATTAACTTAAGGTTAGAAGTGAAAGCATTCTCAGTGCACATTTTGTCACGATTCGAGATATTTTATAAATATTTTATATTTTGTAGTATGAAACTCTTTCTCGATTTTATTTTTAAAAGAAATTTTGGTTATTTTTGACATCAATTTTTAAACTATGTGATGTGAGATTCAAAACATTTTATATGTTGAATTCTGAAATTCTGTCATGATTTTATCTTTAAAAGAAGTTTTGAATATCTTTAACATCAATTTCTAAGCTATATGAGATTATTCAGATCTATCAAATTTTGTAACAATAATTAAGCATGAATTAATCACAGTTTAACCAAGCTGAATGGAATTAGAATTGTGAAATGCTTAGTTTGAAAGGTATCCCTGACTCATCACCTAGATTTGGTAGACAAAGCTGTTGTTTTCACACATTGATTAATTTGAATTTGAATGTAGCTTTAAATTGAGTAGATGGGAAAAGAAGAAATGTTAGATGAGAATGGGGTGTTATCTGAAATACTCAGAAGCAGTGACACATTCATTATGTTTCTGCTTTTGGTTTTGTTAGGTGGGTCTCAGACTTTTTTCTATTTTCAAAATCAACCTTTTATAAGCAAATAGATCTCTGGAGAACTCTCCCAAAAAGGAAAAATCAGCACAAAATTGGGTATTGAGAAAAGTTCAATTAATTGATAGATTGAAGACATGGTCAAAAAACAAGAGAAGAAACAAAAGACATGATTTTTTGTATTAAAATTGAATAAAAATAGTTGGTGTGCAACTTTTTGCACGATGTATGGGTCAAAATGTATGGCTTGTGGATGATGAATTGAAAGCTTTGTCGGAGAATACCATTACCTTCCACGTACCCATGTTTTCGAGACACTTGTTTCTAGTTTATACCTTAAAGTTGATGCATTTCAAACTACTGACATATTCTATAATGTTTTTATTTGTTGGAATACCAATTTATATAAATCTCATTTTTATCTAATGTTTTTATTTACATTTTTTTGAATAATGAAGTAACCTTATATTATAATTGTGCTACATCTATTAGGCTTCAAATATAACCAGAAGAAAAATGGTTTAAAATCAAACTTCGTTTTACCTTTTTTTTTTCTTCTTAATAACACATTATTTTGAATTGAAAATAAAAACGCCAACTGAAAGGCTTACTATATTAAAGTATAATATTATATAATTAGAGTTGATTACTACCTAATAAATAAAAAAGACTATTACAAATGTTAAACATTTGATTATATTATATTTATAATTATGATCATGGAAATAAAAAAAATATTATCAAAATAACAAATTATAAATTGACAATAATTATAAAAAAAATACAGCATATCATTTTATTTAATAATTTTGTAGTTATTTTAAATATTTAACATTTTTATAAAAAAAAATCAAATGTTAATCCAAATCAGATCATAAAACATTTAGTTTGACTTGAATTTTATATTAAATTAAAATTAAACCAAAATTAAACTATATTTAAGTTTTATATTGGATTTCAATATTTTTTTAATATATATTAATCTAAATTAAAATGTTAACACCCATTTCATATATTAATAATTTATATTTTTTTAGTTTTCAAAATTATTGACGAATTTACATGTTTCTTCTATAATCTGTTATGATTTTTTAATAAGTGGTTCTTTTAGAGAAGTTGATTTATAAGAAATGTTTGAGTTTATTTTCACAAGATTTTTAGATTTAGCCCAAAAATTATGGTTCAAAACTTCCCAAAATTCTCCTATATTGCCCGTCTTCTAACTTGGCAAATTAGGTTTTCTTGTAACAATTAAATTGTAACGATCAAAGTTAACAAATGGAGGTAGGGAAATTAAGGCATTAGTAATATTTTACAAAATTATCCAATAACAACGTATGTTATTTATTATCATCCTTGGATTATAATAATTTATTATTATATTGTTTTAAGAATAGGCGTGTATTACATTATTTTCTTAAAATAGTAGCTTCATTTCTAAACATGCATATCTCTCACAAACAAAGTATAACGTTACCCTAAAAGTAATCATAAATCTCATTTTGCTAAATAAATCCTTCCACAATAATACATTATTATGAATATTAAGAGGATTCCAATCTTCATAAACAAAGTTCATAAATAAAAAACAAAATCAAAACAAAAAAATAATAATAAACTTTTATTATAGCATGATTTTTGGAAGTGAATAAATTGAGAAAATATATTCTTAGTCTGGGTATGGATGAGTATCAAAATAGGTCAGATTCAACAGATTGACCCAATATAAAAAAATGGACCGGATCACGTATTTGAATCCGACTAAGTCTGGTCCGTTGGACTCGTCAGGACACAGGCTAGCCTGCCTGCCTATAATTCGAGTTTACCTTATTTTAATTTTTTAAGTTCGTTTCTTTCCTTTGCACCATTGTTTTAATAGTTCAATAGCTGGTTGTGAGCTTATGATGATTTTGTAAATCGGAATTTGTGGTGATTATTTTGGGAATTGGGTACTTTTTTCTTAATGGGAATTTTTTGTTGTGATGATTTATGGTTAAGATGTTTGCATATTGTGATTGTGCAAGACACTACTATTCTAATCCAGAATCAAACGCTGGAATTGATGATAGTTGAAGGCTTCTAGTTGGAGCTGTTCAGTTTGCTCCCTCACATGAGAGAAATATTGCATGCCAAAGCTAAAATAATTGGCCCATTTTTATTTCACTGTAATACTTTGCATCACGACTTCCCTTTCATTAAAGTTGGCTTTTCTATATATTCCACATTCTACATAAATCAAGTCCCATAAAAAAATTGCAAATTTAACAAAATGTGAAAAAGGCAGGCCAGCCAAGCCGGCCCAGAGCTACTGATCGGCGAGCCGGGCCAGCCTAATTCTGGCAAGCACGGGCAGTGACTAAACGGGCCGAAGCCAAACCGACCGTTTTAACATCTCAAAGTGTGGTAGGCTAACAAATTAAATAAGGCAAATAATAAAAGCTTTATGACACAGGGTAACAGTACTTCATGACATGACTTTACAGACCACTTTTGTCGATCAACCTTGCGTAAAAAAATGGACTGTCGTACAAATAATTTATCTCTATCAATAAGACTAATTTTTGGGAGTAAAAGAGATCTAAATCCTTAATACTCACTTAATTATGCAACGACTTTACCCTGAAAATGGCGCACCAATGCATGGGTCATTAAACATAAGTATACGAAAAGGACAAGAATTTCACAATATTGAAATGGACACGAGCACTAGAATCATTATTGAAATTGAATCTCACAATATGCATTAATCTGATTCACTCTACATCCCCCTCAAGGGAAAACAGGGCAATATTTCCAAATAAATGAAGTTGTTTCAGCCCAAGTTCCAAATAAATTGATCTACTGAAAATTCTGCAGCTACTTGTGGATTGCAAATAGTGTTTCCCGACACAAACCATATTTCCTCTTTTCTTTTTTGGAAAGGAAAATCTCCGCCAAGGAACAAGATGCAAAGAAGCTTGCTAAGCTGGCTAAAGCAATGAAAACACAATTCTAGTCCTGCTTATTTATTCTCCAACGGTCAAACCAAACCCAAATTTGTAGTCTTTTTTCTTGTGGTCAAGCTGAAATGAATGCATATTGAAAACCATGTCAAGACAAAATGCAAAATCTAAAACGAGCAGTTAATAGAACATCCCCACGAAACTAAAATATCATGCATACTACATACATGCCTACGCACAAACATGAGCAAAAGAACAGTGGAAAAAGAGTACAGAAAAAGGCCTAACCTCTGCAGAAAGAATAAAATTCAGACCCATATTTAATCGCTCCTCCAAAAAAGCAGCAACACAGCCATTGGAATCTATCTTTCCCCTAAGACGGCACTACAATAACCAAGGCAAGATGTGCAAAGTATATAAGAATCCTGATTACCTTAAATGTGAACAATATCAATTACCAATGCATCATCCATATCGAAGTTCAAAAGTAGAACATTAGATGGCTTTACAGTCAAGTAATCAACTCACTATAAACCACAAGTAATCCACATGATTTCTTGTAAGAAACATTTTTTTGTCACAAATTTCAATTTCTTTTTCGTTTTCTTCTGATTGAAATTAACCAGTGGTAGGTCACTTTCTTTTTCTGCATATTCTCAAATGCAGCTCAACATTTTTTTTTCTTTTCCTCTTCTTCAAACTTGAAATAGAATAGTAATAAACTCCTATTAAATTTCATAAAATACACAAGCTTTGGGCTCATTAAAATTGGCCAAGAAAAACAAACATGCCGTTCCTTGCTTGTGCCAAAGAAAATGGCGTTTTACATAGTCCAAATATTTGTAGCGACTAAAACATGAAAAAATAGCAATGTTCTTAATACCATAGGTGAACTAATACAAGAGATTAATAATTCAAGACTAGTTATGTCTCAAATTAACAGATACCCAAGTGCGCAGCTCCATCTTGCCTGATAAAAAATCGTGATGTAAAATTGTAGACAAGTACAAACCCAGAAAACAGATTCCCAACACAATATATAGGGAATGATAAAACAATGTTAGGCCTTGACTCTAGTAAAAAAGAATGGACTACTGATAGAATCAAAAGTAAACTAATAATATGGAAAGTTTCCCATTTAGTGCACTACCTATTGCTACAGGCCACTTGTTCCAGGGAAATTTTGCCTCTTGACAACTGGAGAATGAAGTGAGGCATATATTAAGTTTGCAAGTTTTGATGGTGTTATTATGTCTGCAGTTAAATTGAATTGAACAGCAAGGAAGAGTGAAACTTGAAAAGGTATCTAGATGTGATGTAGGGGTTGGTAAATGTCAATTTTTCCTTCACCCCTTCCATTCCTGCAAGGGTCAATCCCAAATGCACGGATATAGATGCACAAGAAAGCTCTATTACAACTGATATGAAATATTATGTTCACAGGTTAACATAATCACATTCATGCTGTATTACATTCAAATTCCAACCTACGACTGAATTCATGAAAGAGAAAACTACCTGTCTAAGGATGTAGTCATAACCAAAGCTAGCCGTGGCATCTCTTGACAAGTAGTTGCACATAAATTCAGATGCTAGAGAAACCTGAAAGAAACATTTTGTATAAAAAATAAAAATTTGAAATGAAAACAACACAAATCTACAATGTGATTATCAACTCACCTTCTCGGATACCTTCTGAACATAGCTTAGAACAACCATTCCAGTGCTAGCAACTTGCCCTGTAGCAACCTAAATGTAGGTGAGCAAATGAAAGAATTAGTAGTAATCACTAAGGGAAAAGGAATCACTGAAAAATAGAACAAGATACAGTGCAATGAAATATAACCAATGGTTGACACGTAGACAAATAAAAACATAGCATATCTTCTAAATAATTTGTGCAAGTATACAAGGGCTTTTGTCCAGGCAGCTTTTAATAACAAACTATTAAAATTTTCCAATATCAATATAGCAATTTAAGGATCAATAAACAAATATGAAAGAGTTTGAACAGGAAAATGGGCACTCAGCCAATAATGTACACGGGGGCTAAGTCTTGCACAAGCATACCATTTTATCAGTGTTGTAGCGAGCACCATAACCAACACCAGACTTCCTATGCTGACCAGCCCAAAATACCTCCCCACCCAATGATAAGTGCTGTGTCACACTCTGCAAAAAAATGATGTTTTCAGTAATGATTTTAAACGAGTTCACAGACATGCATCAATTGTAGCACTTATAAAATAGAAAGCGATTAAGGAAATTAAAAGAGTAATGCTCAGCAATTTCACACAACAATCGGCTAATTAAGATAAAGAAACAAATAGATGATAGAAGTGCTACAACTGTCAAATATTAAACATCAATCAGTGTTAAATCTGGATGCAGTGCGGAGTGGTCTTTCCAAAAACTTGTTAGCAAGATAATAGTTACTCTGAAATTTTTTACTACTATCGTTATTACTTTACTATCTATGCTTTAAACAAAAAAGAAAAATAGAGAAAGCAAAATTGAGGCAAATAAAATAGCACAGGAGAAGAGGCACGACACTCATGGGAATGGAGCTACCGATCCCCAAACCATCTGCAGAAAGGAACAGCTTCACTACAGTAGCACCAATAGGAGCCACGGATTGCTCCGCTGCTATTGTGGTGCTACTTAAAACCCAGATGATATTAATAGCCAGTTAAATCTAATTAATGTCAATAATCATAAATCATAAATCATCTAGAAAAAAATACTGCAAAAATATATGGAGATTCCATACCTGAATATAATTTGCTCCAAGTAAGGCTCCATTCCCGAGTTGAAACTGGGACCTATAGTCTTTTCCCTGTAAAAATATATTATAATGAAGCTTTAAAACAGGGAAAAGATATACATGGAACATCTATGAGAAACTTGTTCACAATGAATGTCTAACAAATGACAAAATTTAATGAAAAGAACGTGAAAAAAAAAATGACTAGGAGAGTAGGAAGGCATTGAATGACTTAGTCAAGAAATGGTAAGCTAGCTGACCTTGTACTCAAAGTTGAACACTCCATGAGACATATGCGGTTCATTCGTAAGCTGTCCATGCAAACAAGAGTTATTTTATTACAGTGAGAATGGGGAGGAGTAAGGGGTCGGATAAACTAAATACTTCGCAGAAAAATAGAACGAATATTCAACTGAAGTTCTACTTTTCCTGACATATATAAGTTACAGCACAAGTGGCACGGCTCGAAAGTAGAAATCAGAAAATAGTACAAGCTCTTGTTTCCAAAATAGAGTCGAAAAAAATATATGCTAACTAATCAAAGAAGTAGCAAAGCACAAATGACGCGAAAAACAGAAACATTACAGGTAGCATTACTCATACTTGAAACGATCACACGCGTACCTGAGCATTGGCTTTAAAAGTGAGATTTTCAGCCAAATCCCACTTGACTCTAGCATTGAGCCTCCCATCAGTTAAAATCCTCCCCCAGAGCAACAACTGCAGAATACTATCATCAATGAAAAAGCACCAAAAAAAAAACAAAAAACTGAAAGGCCATTTCAACGAAGCCCAAATTACCCTAGGATGATCAATGAAGGTTGAGCCGAACTCATAGTGAGCAGTTGGAATCTTGATCGTCTCCGTCGACTGAGAGGGAATCTCCGTAGGTCCCATCAACACGCTGATCACCCAACAACAAATAGGCTTTAAAAAACTAAATCTTGTAAAAATAAAAATAGAAAGAAATAAGAGAAAAGTAAAGAAACCTGTGATTGAGAGTGAACTTCTGATTGAGCATCTTTGTGAAATCAAAACGCATGCCCTCAAAAAGATCTGGTTTCAACGACACTATCGGAAACAAAGAAATTAAAAGGTTACATACTAGTAAAAATAAAACTGAGATGGAAGATTGAAATGGAGAAAGGAACTTGCTAAAAGCTTCGCGATGGAGCTCCTCGAAGGGAATTGGACATGGAAGATTGAGGTAATCCACAGCGGTGTCGGCGGCGGCAGGAGGAGGAGGAACAGGGGTCGCCATTGGAATCACAGAGAGAGAGCAAAAGAGAAGGAATGAACAAATCTGATTCTAAAACCCTCCTCAGTCCTCAACAACCTTCCACCACTGCTAAAACCCTAATTCACTTTACGAGAAAAAAAGAAGCTTATACTCACTACACTACATAGTGTTTCCATCTCAAACTTTAACCCGACCCGACCCTAACTATTCACGGTTTACCCGAATCACTACCCATTTTCAAATTACAAATAACTCCTTTTTTTTTACTTAATTAACCCTTTGGTCCAGTAATATAGGGCCATTTTGAATTTACTATTTGTTATGTTTTTTTTATTTTTTCAGTAAGTTTACTCATTCGATTAACTTGGTAGTGTAAAATTATTGATTCAGCGTTATTGATGTAATGGAAATATTATAATAATAATTTAAAATATTGTTACGCTTAAAATGTAAAAATTAATATTTTAAACTATAAAAAATATAACAATCCAAAGAATATATGATTATTTCTTTGTAAAAAGTTGAAAAAATTGGTTTAAAAGTTATAATTTCTTCGTTCATGTATTATTTATTTTTCAACATCACCAATGCATTGATCGGTGTAGCACACAGAATGATTAAAGAGTTAAATAAAAAATAATAACTCCATTTCTTATTCAAAGTCCACGAATTTTCGTATAGTGTTTGTCGTTATATTTTCTTATTACTACCAACGTTTGATATAATTTGTGAGGTTTACTTTTAGGAAAGATTACGAGAAGATTTAATATCAATATGAAAATTTTCATATAAAATATTAGTCACTTTTAATCACCTTACCCGTTTTTATCATGAGATTTCTAACTCACCTTAAATTTCTAACTGACCTTAAATTTCCTTTTTTTTTCTCAATTTTTACCAACCATCTTTGAGTTGAAATACAAAATCACTGTGAAACTTACATATCGAACTACAATTTTATTCTTTTATATATCATGGGATTTATAACTCGTTTATTTTAGTTCCTTTAATTTTTATTTCTTTTTTAGTTTACAAGTAGTCTTTACATTTGAATTAGTCGATGTTTCATTATTTTAAAAGATTTAAAATTCTCTTGCATATTTCATACTTTAAGTTATGCAACTTAATTTCAAATATCCAGTCTTCCCGGGATAAGTTTTGCAATTACTCAAAACTCGTTTTTTATTATTATTTTTACAAAATGGAGCCATGTTAAAAGTCACACCGTTAGTCATTGTTCTAACAGCAAATACTAAAATTTTATCACTTCTTGAAGCACTGTCACATTGATTACTATTGTAAGACCTAGGGAAGAGAGAAAATTTCGTATGTCCAAAACAAAGATAATCTAATTTAAATGTAATTGAATGGACAATAGATATCTCTTTTGCGATTAAGTCAAGTTTTCATTTGTAATCCTACGAAACCAAAATCAATTTCTACCAAAATCAATTTCTATGTACATGTCTCTATGTAGGCATAATTCCACATAACTCTAATTCATATTAAAAACTCTCAAATAAATTATTGTTTATTTTTCAAAGAAGGTATTTCCGTTTAACAGAAATTAGTAATTTATAAAATAAATAAACACTTCTTCTCTAAATCTGATTCTTGGCTTTTACACAGATATGATTTCAAATAATACATGCTTTAAAACGACTTAATTTTAGTTGAAAAAGAACCAAATACTCAACCAGACCAGTTTTAGTTGGGTTTAAAAAATGTGAACTGTTTAAAATGAAAATTTCCAAGATTATAAATCCAGTTCCCTTGATTTAATTAATCATCGGTAATCTACAGTAGCTCAACCATTGGGGAGGAGTTGCAAAACCTAATCAAAATCCCTTTCGAAAATAATGGTTTTTGCACGAAAGCAATATATAATTCAGGTTTGGAATACATTTCGATGTAAAAAAGTTTGAAACTGGATTATAACCCCTAATTAGGATTTTGGATTTATAACAGGTTTGGAATTAGAAAAAAAAAAAACCCCGAATTGGAGTTCTTAAAAATATAGACTAGATTTAAATTTAAAGTTGAATTTGAATCCAATACATTTAGTTAAATGTGGATCGGTATATAAAAATCAGAATGTTTGCAAACTTCGCCAAAACATTATCATCAAAATATGTGAATCCCCAACTGAAATATATAAACCATTCACATAATCTAAATATAAAAATGCAACCTCACTAATATTATACAAAACGAAAAATTTGAAATTACCTTCAATTATATGGTGGCTTGAATACAAATGCATAATATCTCGCTTTAAAAATTCAGAAATGCTTTAATTATTACGATAGCTTTCCGCAGTTTTTTTTTCATCCAAGACAATGTAGAGATTGAAATGAAGCATAAAGATCCAAAAATTTCTTAAGGTAAACAGGAACAAAAACAGCTTTCATATTGCTACTGCAAAACGTGTTCTTCAGAAACTAATGCAGAAAACCACATCTTCCATCCAGGAGTAATCATATTTATAAATCATAATAACGTAACCAAAAAGCAGAAAAACATATGCAGAATCGTTAAAACCAACACACGCCTGATTACATGCCACACGTCAAAAAATCCCCAATCATGGCATTACGTATTCATTCAATTTATATCAAATATTAATCACGGCATTATAATACCTATTCATAAATTACCAATGCATGCAAATCGACCCCAACCCAAAACAATCTAAACATACACCAGAGAAAATCAGAGAAAACCCAAACCATAGCCGGATTCGCAATCCCCGGGAAACGAAATAACCAAAACTAATGTTACAGCGATGTTTTTCACCACGATGAAAGCAGAAATATAAACAAAGAAGCTATTTCCAATCCAAAATAAATAAGATAAAAAAAGAGCATCCAAACAATTATATTTAAATTAACGACAGAACTAAAACTTAACTAAAACATTATATAAGAGTATCCAAAATCCGATTAAAAAACTCAGCAAAACACAAAAGACAGAGAGTACTATCAAGACATTTCGATAACATATAAAGAAAAGGGGAAAGGGATTGAAATCAACGGTAGGATTTCTGGAACCTGGCGCGGGCACCGCGACCACCGAACTTCTTGGGCTCGCAGCGGCGAGGATCGGCAACGAGGAGTGTACGGTCGTACCTGACGAGGATGTCCTTGATCTCCTTCTTGGATTGCTCATCGACGTACTTCTGGTAGTAAGCGACGAGAGCCTTGGCGATGCTCTGACGGATAGCGTAGATCTGGGAGGTATGACCACCGCCCTTGACACGGATGCGCATGTCGACGCCGGCAAAACGGTGGCGGCCAAGGAGAAGGATGGGCTCAAAGGCCTTGAAGCGGAGGATCTCCGGCTCGACGAGCTCAATCGGACATCCGTTGATCTTGATGAGGCCGCGGCCGCGCTTGCAGTAAGTGACTGCCACCGCCGTCTTCTTACGGCCGAAGCACTGGACCTGCTCGAGCGTTGGTGGTGTCTGCGCCATCTTCGAAATTAGGGTTTGGGTTTCTCTCACTGCGCCTCACTCACGAAACCTATCTGCGATTCTCTAATGTTTATGCCTTTATATATTCACCTATCGATTAGGGTTTTTGAGGCTATCTGAAATACCCTCATTGCCCCCGTCCACACCATCTCGTTATAAATGAAATAAAATAAATATATTAATAGATCATATAATATGTGCTTTAATTATGCAAAAATATTAATATATTCTATATATTGGTTTAACATTACCTTGATAAAAAGAAAAACTAAATTTACAATATATATTTGATAAAAAAAAAGGACTAAGATTTTATAAATTTACAATTAAAGAAACAATTACAAAATTATTTTACAAGTTAAAAAATTGTTATTATTATTATATCGTTGAAATTTTCTCTATAAAACTTGTTATATTTGAACCATACAAGAATTTTACTAACTTGCAAATTAAATTTGATTAACTAGACACCATAGATAGATAATTAGGTATATCTTGTGGAATGAAAGTCAAATTTGTTTATTCTAATTATTCATTAAGAGAATCATTTAAAATATATAAAAGAAAAACACGAAAAGGGAAATTATCAATCTCAAGTGCATGTTAATTTGGAATTATTGCGTTCTCATAATATTACTTTGAATTAACTGCCAAAATTATTAATTTAAAAATATAAAATTAGTTATTACTGAAAATATATGTAATGTTTTCGCTCCTGATATATAATTGAAATTGTGTTAACCACCAAAAATAACCTTAGCAAGATAAATATTGAATCAAAGTATTGAACACTTAAAAATTTCAATTTCTTACACTGATATATACAACAACTAAGTTATTGCTGAATTGGATGGGTTGAAAAAAAAATCGATACAATCACTTTGGTTTTCTTATATCATATCTAAATAATTTGGCCTATATTTAAAATCTTATTTAATCCAAATCAATTGGATATGATAAATTGACAAATTTAGACTTTTTATTTTTATTCTTATATGAAGAATGTGTTACATAATTATAAGATAAATATTAAAATAAATAAAATAAGAATGCAGAGTTTCAAATATCTCACTTGTCAATCATTATATATTTTACATGAAATATATATATATATATATATATTATTAAGTGAAAGGGCTAAATAGAAGAGCAAAGTAAATTGGGTCAGTAAAAAAAAAAATCAAATCGCCATAAAATTTTTAAAACCTGTAATAAAAATACTTTAATTGTTCATCGTATAGATATTGATTTGGGAATAAAAAAGCTGTAAATTAATTCTGCTTTGTTTAATTTAAAAGTTTGGTATAAGTAGAAATATTAAAATGGTATCCAATCCGTGAGTCAATCTGATTCATCACGGATTCGATCCAGATTAGATCGAGAAAAAATCAATTTTTAAAAAAATTAGTTTAATTGAACTCGACTCACTTTACCTATCAATATTTTTTGGACAATTTTTTAAAACAGAATTGTTATAATTATTTATTACTTCTACTTATGTATGTTTACAAATGCATATTTTTAAATGATAGAATGTTGTTCAATAATATTTGAATAATTTAAATATTTAATTAATTTGTTTGTTAAATTATATACGTTGTTATTTTAATCTTCATAATAATATTTTTAGAATTAAGTAAACACTTTGATTTCACTATTATAAAAAATAAATTAAGTAAAATCACTCTCATTATAATGTAATAAAATAAATTGCAAAAAAAAAAAAACATGTGTAAGTTAGTTAACTCACAGTTAGATCAGATTATAAAATTTCTATCTCACAAAAAAAGTAAATCAGGTTGAACTGATCATTTGTTAGCTCAATTCGTGTTAAATCAACCTATACTTTGAAACCTCTAAACCTAAATAATAATATCCTGAAAGTAAAATTAATGAATTATGATCCTACCACTTAAGTAGCTATATAATGTCCTAATTAGTAAACATTTGATCGTGCATAAGACAAAATTTTGACATTCGTTACCCTTAACGCACTAAAAAAAAATATCATCAATATAAATATAATTGCTTAGAATAATACACACACAATTCCAATGAGTTAGAAAATAACAGGTGACAAATTCATAAAATAAATATGTTTTGAGAATATATTGTTGAAATCATATTATTACTTAGACATGATAAAACAAATAAATATAATTTATTATGTAATTCCAAATTTAAATAGTTAATATTGATTGAATTAGGGGGTTCAACTTGACTATTTCACCACAGTTGTTCAGAGTCATGATCTTGATACTTATTCTTTTGAACTTTTATTTTATAATTAAAAAGCATTATATTTTCAACATCTCTACATAAGAGTCGATAATAGTGATATACTAATATCAAATAATGAAAATTTTTCCAGTTCGTGGAAATTTATTTTTCAAATGACTATAACATGCGACTTTTATTTTGTAAATATATTAAAGAGTAAGCCATTTCCGTGAAGCAGACTTCACTTGTATTTCACAAAGTCAACTTTATCTTATAATTGAAAATATACAGAAGTTGTAGCTCGTAACCACGATTTTTCTAATTTTGTTGTTGATCTCATAATTACGTAAAAGTAACACAACTTTGATTAATTTAAATATGAATTAATTCTATGGAAGTCATGCATATGAAGCACAATTTTTTGTTTCTTGTTTTTTTTTAATATTTAAATCGATATTGTTTGAAATACAAGTGAATGTGACATGTACTTGATGATCATCTAATACATATCACAATTTAAGAATTGACAATATTCAATGTCTAATTAACAACATCATTAAACTTGTTAAATACACGACCATTAAAAAAATTTAAGATCTAATTAACAACATAATCAAACTTGTGAAATATACCCCCATTAAAATTCCACTATGACAATTTATTCTCTTTTTTGGACTAAACTTATACTATCTTAACTTCAATTAATTCACTAATTTTTATCACTTAACAAGTTTGATATCTTCATTTCCCCCCTCCCCCCCTTACACAAAACGATCACTATAATAATTTAATAATTGTAACTTCCATTCAATTTTCTATTCCTCACAACACACAAATTCAAATATCAATAATTCACAAAATTCAAACAATTATTAAAAGAAACTAAATAACAATAAATTAACTAAAGATGACAATGCAGACTAACCATGTAGACTCCGCAAACCTACAAAAAAAAAATATAGACTAAGCTAAGTACTTTAGCATGCTAGAGAGATTAGGCTCATCCTCCATAACTCGCAGTCACTACGGGCCTACGATGGGTTGGTTCACATCTAATTTGCATAATTTGACTTAAATTTAAAATCCAACACTGGTATAACACATCATATGTGTTTCTTGTAAGCAACTTTTTCATTCGCGTTTATTCTCCGATTTATCAAAATTAGTTCGTTCATTCATGTTTATTTCCATATTTCAATCTGATTCCAAGTCATTTTTATTTTCAATATACATGTACTTAAAAATTAAAAATTATACAATTATAAATATTACTTATTTTAAGTTGAGTTTATAAAAAAATATTATTTTTACTATTTTTATTAATTTAATTTAATAAAAGTAAAGTAATTAAAAGTTTGAAGTGAATCGTGAGCTGGTCTGCAAATCCACATACTGCAGACCAAACGCAATAGACCAAAACAAGAGGCATCTCTAAAATTAACAAACAACAACACACGACTACGTTGACTTACCACATCTTTAACTTCTGGCATCATGATAGGATTGTGAAGGATATCCCGATTGGTAGTAAGAGTATCCTTATAACACAACAATGTTCATATTTATAATAAAAATAAAAAATATAATTAGACATTAGTGCATTTAAAACATGATTTCTATTTTTAAAAATTTGTGTAAAACTCGAGTCACACATACATAACACTTTTTTTAAATAAATAACAAATAAAAAATACCCTTTTGAAAAGAAATTTGCACCACTACGATAAATTTTAGAACAGGAATGTATTCCCCCACAGAAGATACCAAACAATATTAGGATTTTATTTCGAGTTTTCTAATCGTTCTCCAATTTGGGCCTCGTCCCATTTCCATAGCATAACTCCTAATGCAAAAGTTTTGCAGGCTTTCTGTCTCTTTCCAGAGGTATTAGTTTACATCTCCATCCGGCATTTGTGAACTGCTACACAACAATTTCCCTCGTAGTTGTAGCCCCGACAGCACCAAAGACCAAACCCCACTCAAAAAAATGTCAATTTAGCACACAGCGACAACAAACACAATCAACTTGGGACACCATTTTTATGGTTCACCCTTGAAAACAAGTCCCACCAAATCATATTTCACTCTTGTCTTCTCTTCTATTCTCTTCTGCCACCCCCACATCACCGTCTCATCTCATACACGAAAAAAGCATATAAAGAAGAAAAGAAATGCAGAGGCGATTCAGGCAAGTTTGCACTTCTTTAAAAGAACGCAGCTTCATGAGCTATGCAAAGATTGCTGCAGTGAGTGGCTTCTCTGACATGAACATCATCATCATAAAAGCAACAGCCCCAGATGACTTGCCTCTGCATGAAAAGTACATACACCGCCTTTTGAAACTCTTCTCCATTTCGCCAACTACCTGCCACTCCTTCGCAGTCAGCTTCACTCGTCGATTTGGAACCACTCGTAGCTGGCGTGTTGCACTCAAATGTCTCATTCTTCTTCACCGTTTGCTTCGTTCTGTTCCGGGGAAAAGCACCCTCTGGAGTGAACTCTTGTGGACACGTTCCAATGCCTTGATTTCTCTCCACCCTTGCCATTTCAAGGATGAATCTTCCTCTTGTCCGGTTTCCTACACAAACTTTGTCGCATCCTACGCACACCTTCTGGATGAAGCCCTTAACTGTGTTGCTTTGGATGACACCACAATGGAAGGACGGGAAGTAGATGAGAAAGAGGAACCCACTGCTGGAGCTGAAAGTTTTCATGAGAAAATGAAGGGACTGGGGGAAGTGCTTGAAATATTGCCACAACTACAGAGCTTTATGGATAGGGTGATGCAATGTTATCCAGTAGGGGTTGCATCACGAAGTTTAAATGTGCAGTGTGCCATGAAACTCATAATTCGTGACAGCTTCGTTTGTTATACAAAGTTCAGAAGAGAAATAGTTGGGGTTATGGACAATCTTCTTGATATGCCGTATAGAAACTGCATAGCCGCTTTCAATATATACAAGAAAGCTGCAGTTCAAACTAATGAACTTTACGAGTTTTATGAGTGGTGCAAGGTAAAGGGTATGTGTGGACTGCACGAGTATCCCTTGGTGGAGCCAATTCCATACATACAAATCAAGGCTTTGGAAAGTTTTCTCAGTGGAATGTGGCAGTTAACGGAGTCTTCGTCCCCAATTACTAGCCCTTCTTCTTCTGCGGAATCTCCTTCGGATTTCACTGAAAGACAAGTAGTGACGAGAAGGGATACTGTTGACATCAAAGGAAAAGTGTTTGAGGCTGAAGAAGAGAAGCCTTTGATTGAACAAGAAAGAGAAGATGACGAGAACCTTAGCTGGGAGACACTTTTGGAATCCTCTGTTAGTTTTAGCCATGCTTATCAGAGGGACCTGTGCAGCTTCTTCTATCAGCTGGGATGGGAAGGTGGATTTGGCATCGAGCAACATAGCTTTAATCCGAAGGAAGAACACAAGCACGAGCATGCAGATGACACAATGAATATCGCAGTTTACAACTCTCCTACAGCTACTCACAACCCATTCTCCGAACCATATTGTTGTTCCCCTCATGTTTAATGAGATATTTTTTAGAGACCATAATGCATTGCATGTCCTGTATTCATTAAAATTAAAATAACAGTTCCATTTTTGGATTTACCTTTCTTTCAGGATTTGCCATGGATTCATTTTAAACAAATCAGCCATTTCCCTATAGTGACTAGGGAAATAAGGATGGTTATACATCATGTTCTTTTGAGCGAAGTTGAGAACCTACTAACAAATGGCAAGCAAACCTACTAAACTCAGTTACTTTCACGAAACAACTCAACTATATCAGTAGTGTTTAATTAAAAAGAGAACAAACTCCATAATATCTATAAATAATCATGTATTTACGTGTACCTTCTAAAAAAATAGGGGGCGTAAAATAAACTTGACAAAGGAAACTATAATTTGAGTAGAGATGTATTCATGAAACTTGCTAACAGAATAATCATGTTGAGAGGCTCAATTTCCGAAGCTTGGTTTTAATAACCAAACAAACATCCAGTATTGGGGTTCAACAATTTAAATGCATGGATATGTAACCACAGGTGCAACGAAACCATCTTCACGAAAGACCACCGAACAATTGCACCAAGTCTACAACATCTATGCTTCCTAGGTTTGTCTATTGATGTAAATGATGGTTTAAAAGAAATAATCACATTTTCAGAAGTACATTTGACCACCGGCTATCCAGAATATACAACACTATATACAAGTCTATAAGAGAATTCATAACACCTTCATGCTCACTTTTGAAAGACTAAACAAATCCAACTCTGCGAAATCTGGCAAAAGTTACCAAAAAAGTGAGAGGGCTGACAGTTAAAAGTGTTGTGAACCCACCACCTCAACTCACGCACAAAGTTAGCATTATAGCACGTGCATGAAATGAAACAACCTTCAAAAAAGTTTAGTTGCGAAGTCGCCCCTTTAGATTTGCTACTTCCGGTGCCTCCGCTTTTGGTCAGCTCTTTGTCTCTTCTCATCATCCCATTCACGATCATACAAACTAAAACTCAATTAAGGTCACAGCACTGAACATATATAATAATGGAAATACAACATCCAACCAAAACATCTATTTAACTAAAGTAACGCAAAAAGCTCAAGGATTTCAAACTAGCTCTCCTTTTCTATGAAAAAAGTGAATGGACATTAAGCAATTCAAACATGCATAAATGATAAAATAAAATGCATGTTTAGGTAACTCATCAAGCAAGGAGTCCATACCACGATTCCCAAAGTGAAGGATGTAAAACGTAGTGGACATAATACATGCAAATGAAGGAAACATACGTAAACAGTCCAGTGATCAACAGGTGAAGGATACGGGTCTGAATCACGGCGATTCAACTTGCTAGCCACCTCTTTACCGTGAATCCTGATATTTGGTTCATCTATGTAGTTTGGATGCTGGATGACGGGCCCCTTTCTGTCTCCCCTATCCCTTCCATCATACCCCAGTGACATACCAATACCAGGGGGAGGAGGTGGAGGAGCCACAGGTGAGTACTCCCCAGGCTCACCAGTCGCTAGATGCTCCCTCTTAAGTTTTCGTCTCTTGGATGCGGCATTTAAATCCAAGTCTTCCTTTAGAACATTAGCTTTCTCTCTTTCTCTCTCCCTCTCTTCAACCTGCATTAGAGATCAGAAAGACTATTTAACATTTTAAGAACATAGAACGGCTAAGTACCTGTCATTTATCCAGTCTTTCCAAACACCAGAAGAGACTAATGGGTGTTGAAAAGAACAATCTAGTACTAGCTAGTAAAATTTTAAGTCAAATAGAAAAGGGCAAAAACCTGCCATTGCAAGACATTTAATTAGGAAATAATGAAATAGTATAAATTAGAAGGAAAAACAAGCTGGAAGAAATCTGAATATTCTTGCAATATTTAACCCTGCTAAAACTGTAACAATAAAATCATCATAATTTCTTTCAAAATGAGTTATTTTTTCATTTGTATCGCTCACTTTCAGCTTCCAGTGATACTTAATATAATACCCATGAAGACTTCAACAGACAAATCGGTAGTTCTTCATAGAAAACAATCATTGTTAAAAATATAACAGTCAGTTATTTGTTATCGAATTGAGTAAACTATTATAAGGTTCACACTAATTCATAGGGCTACAACATGCATAAGTCACAAAGTCCATATCCTTCTTTAGTATCAGATATTGTACAATGAGAATTGATAACCAATATTTATCCATACCTTAATTTCTTCACGTTTTCGTTCTCGAAAATCATCTTCTTTTCTGCGTTTTGAATCATCCTGAGAAACCACAGTCTCTTCTGATCGTCTCCGTTCCTTTTCTTCATGCCTTGGAGAAAGTCTTTGAGAGTGCCTCGTAGCTCCATACCTCCTATCAGCATCTTCATCACGCCTACCAGCTCCCAAAGATTGAGGAACCATATTAGGAGGTAAAGGGGGTGGTGGAGGCAAGTTTTGACCATGGAAGCGATCATCAGCATGTGATTTTTCTACTGATGCATCACTGTAACGTAACTTATTTCTATCATCCTTGCTTCTTTCATCCTTAGCTTTCTCAGGGAGTCTATTAAAACTCCTCTCACTACCCCTCTCTTGCATTCTCTCAACAGATCGTTCTCTTCCATATCTTTCAATGGACCTATCCCTAGGTTTTTCTGCTACAGAGTCATCACCCCGAGACTTGTCCATACGGTCTAATCTTTCCCTGTGGTCCCTCTCATATCTTTCATTGCCCTTGTCTTTTGGCCGTTCCAGTGACTTATCACCTGCCCTGTACAGACCATGTTCCTCTGGTCCCAATTTGTCATCAGCAAAGCGAGGATCCATCAACTTATCTCTTTCAGAGAATCGAACTTCACTTTCAAAATCTCTTGCCTCAACATCTCCTTTTCGTCGTTTACCTAGTCTGTCCGGTTCTTCAGCAGAACTGGCTCTCTTCTGAACTTTTTCATTTGATTTTGAAGTGACTCCTGTGTTTTCATGCCTGGGGGAATGAACTACGCGAGAAGAGGATCCTCTAGTGAAATCAGTAGTATCGTTTCCTTCGTCCTTTACCACAGATGCTCTAATATCAGAAGACTTAGCAACTCCAATCTCAGCCTTTGATTCATTACCAGGACCATCCAATGAAATTCTTACTGGTGGGTTTGAACCTTTAGTAGAACCTGTAATGGTGTTACCATTGGCACTGACTAAAGAAGTTACATTGGTAGTTCCACTGTGTCTTCCCTCCAATGCATGGGTTTGTAGATCCTTGTCACTGCTCAAGGAACCTGAAGTTCTACCAACAGGTTTTCCAGACCTACTGTCTTCTTTAACAGGGTCTTGTTTTGATGGTTTTGAAAGTGAACCAGTAGGCACCGAACGCTTTCCTGAAGCTCTTGACTGAAAACATAGGAACCAAATTATTCTGGATAAAATATAAAATTGGAAAACTATAATAATATTGAAGATTAGAAGAGAAAAGATACAATGGTATCTTATGTTATCATATAATTTAAGAAACAGATTGTTTTAAAACAATTAGGTTTAGCAAATGATTGATTATTTTATTCAACATTAAACTTCAGTCCTAGATTTCTTATCATGTGATAAAACTTGGGGCTATATTAATCAAGTCTTTATGATTATAGGATTATTATCACCTTCAGGCCCGTTTTTCTTGCAATACAGTATTAAAAGTTCTTGAGCTTAATCATTCTCGTTGACTATTGCACAATTTGGCCTAGAACCAATCAATACTTACATCCAACTTCGGTGCTAAATCTTATTCTTCAAGCCGACGATATTATACATTTAATCTCAAAAACCATGCAAGAAACCTTGCCACTAAACAATTAAAACTGAAATATTAAATGCTACCTCAGCAGTTCTTGTTCCATGTTCATCTGATGGTCTATTTATCGATTCTTCCACTTGCTTTGAGTTTTCCATAGACTTTGACACCCCAGACTGTATAGATAAGGTCGAGGAGGTTTGGGCATCTAATCCATTTATCATTGAACCACTCTTGACTTTTGTATGGCCAGAATCAGATTTTGTCACAGTCATGCTTTCAGTTCTTTCAGACTTGCCATCTGCAGTTTTTGTTCTTATTACCTGATCTTTGGCTGTGTTTCCAGAGTCCACATGTTTTCCACTGGCAGATTCAGTTTGTGAAACATTGAGATTCATCCCACTATGCACAGTTGCTGAATTTCCAGCTGAAGATTTAGTTACAGCTGGTGCAGGTTTCAACTCAAGATAACCCATACCAAATTCTTCATCAGTAACCCAAGAAGGCTGCAAAAGGAGTTAGAATGAGTATGTTGAAACAAAATAAAGGTAAACCTGTGATAAGTGACACACATACCTTCCTAGCAGCCAATGCTGCTGCAACACCAGTTGCCAACACCTTAAGATCCTCTCTTTCATCACTTTTAATCTTAGCTACCTGCATGGAATATGCAATGACTTAAATGTTTTATAAATTTCTAGTACAAGCAAAGTTTACAATAAGGATATCTTACTCGCTTCTCAAGGTTTATCCCACTCTTCCGGGTAACAGGGAAAACACTAGAAATTTTTGTCAACATTATAAGAGCATTTCTAATTTCCATGTACTCGCTAGATTCCAGACACTGAATTAGTAAACGTGTGATTCTTTGACTCCACTTCCAGTGTACCTATCCGACAAAAAGCAAATACAAAAAATGTATCCTTTAGCATCATTTAAAATTCTGTAGACTAAAAATAGATCACAATTAAATATGTTAGAGCCTTAACAATTAAGAATGGGAATTGGATTTTGTAACTTTTTACGTGCACATATTTTTTTACCTCTTTTACCCCTCATTATCTTCAATGACCCATCTAAAACAAATCACGCATAATTTAATTGTATAATTACATTAATAATTAGTAAAAATTAAAATATCTTATAATTGTTTTTTATACATATCTATTCCAATTTTACTTTTTATTTTTATAGAATTAGAAGATAATAAAAATTAATAACAAATACCTCTTATTTTGATAAAATGAATTGCATAACTAGTGACAAGTATAATATTTGCCTTTTATCTCTTTCATACTTCAACTACATTATTACCTGTCAGATTTATTATTTTTTCCTCCTCTATTTTTTCATTTTACCCAAAATATATTATTACCTTTATTTGTATAAAAAGTGAGAATTCATAACTCATTATTTTATTTCTATAACAAAAAGTTTAAAGACGGTTTAAGAATGTCTCATAAAAATTACTAATACATTTTTCTCTTTCATGAAACATATAAATATAAACTATACGATTTTGTTTTCTCCAGTCATTTTAGCATTGCTTTGAGAAAAAAAAATTAATAATAAAAATATACGCATGAATGATGAAAATATCACGACAAAACAATCTTCAAATGTGAACTAATATGATCTTCTATTATTAGTCTAATTATCTTCATTCATTATTTCAACTTCAAAATGAAAGAATATTTGGATAGTACTTCATCAATATAAAAAAGCTTAATTAATAATACAATTAAGTTTTCTATGTCAAAATTCTTTCATAAAACAAGCAAAATAATAAATTAAATCGAAATATTATATAGCATATCTATGATAAGATCATTTTTAGATTGTAAATAATTAAATGAGGTTGAAATCATTAAAGAATGAAAATTATTTCAATATACAACTAAAAATATCGAAATTTGAATATCTAAAGGAAATTAAGCTATATATTCATATGTAATATTCATTTCAAAGTAATCAATACTTAAAAGTTTTGTTGCCTTAGGTCATAACTCAACTTCACAAGGTGAGGACTGTTCTAGTTTTATAAATAAGCTCTATTTAAGTCATATCTCTAATTGAGGTAGGATTAAATCATTGCCCTTGAGGCTGCAACTAAAACAACCTCCATGGTGGCCACAACTAAAGTGGGTTAAGGGTGTCCACAATTAAAATGACTTTCTAATAATATTTTATATTTGTAATTATTTCTACTGTATAATGCGCAGGTGATATGCAAGTTGAGATAGAGTGGAGAAGCAATTAGATATACTTAAAGGAGGAAAAGAGATTCATCGCAGTTAAAACCGGTACAGAGTAGAACTTACCTTAATGAACTGCCCATATGTAACTCGTTGACTATTTGGATATCTATAGTAAACGGCAAAGCCTGGCATGTTTCCACACTCACGTTCATAAATAGATTCATCACTCTGGAAAAGAAGGAATTGAAAAAATAGCAAACATTAAAAAAATGAACTCCTTAAAACTGTATTACAAAAATAAAACTGTAAAGAAAAACACAAGTACCTTCCAATAGTAAGCGATCTTCAAAGTCTCATACAGAAACCTACCAAGCCTGCCTGCCTCGTATTCAGTGCAGCAGCATATCATAGGTTGTAGGGTCTTACAAATCAAAACATCTATATGGTTGACTGTGTTAAAAAAGGGGGTTCCAAGGGAATGAAGTGTGTGGACAAACATAGCACAATAAACAGCATCTGGCATACTGAAAGTACAGCGTGGAAAAATACAGCGCTGAAGAAACTCCATGTTGATCTTCAAGGTGTCAGGACAGGAACTTAACCATCTGTCTTTTTCATGAGAAAGACGTCTATGAACAGATGCAACATTTTCCTCGTGTTTATGCAGTTCACTAATCAGCCGATCAAGAGATTCTTGAATTCTTTCCTTTTCTTTCTTCCTCTTTGTAATTGCTGAGCTCGAATTGTCAGAAAGCTCCTCCAATGATTTAAGATTTGCATGCAGCTTGCCTATTTCTGACTCGTATCGATTTTTTGGGACATACAGATCATATAACGTAAGACCCCAAAATGTTGCATAAAGATCGGGAGATAAGCTATTCCATGCTTTTGGAGGTAACATGGTTTTAACAGTATCAAGAAGATAAGACCAACTGGATACAATAATAAAATAGTAAATAGTAATCCACAACATAGCGGAAATAAACTTTGCACATCTTATTGCATATCAGAAAGAGATAATAATTTACATTTTCAGATTTAACTATTATGGAATCTAAAACATCTTGCAGTGAAAAAGGTTAGGGTTATAACCTTATAGGATTTTGGGCAGAGCCAAGATTTAGAACCATACTGCCGGAATTATCCACAGGATCAGACTCAAAGTTGGAAGATGTATCACTAGCAGCATGTTTATCATCCAACGGCCAGTAAATATCAGGATCTCTCATAGACTTGAAAAGCCTCATTATGGGACGATATATCAAGAAAGCAACCTAGTCCAGGGGTAAAGAATGGCACTAAATACAGATTCAAGTGAAGAATGAGCAATGCAGATAAAGAGAAAACCATGACAGAATACCAGATAAAAAAAAAATGCAGCAACTATCATTAGAACATGTAGGAAGTTCATAATAAAGTAGAGGTACAGGGGAAACAAAACCTCGGGGTCCAGGTGGTAAAGGTGGACCAGGTCATTGAGGGACGGAATAAGAATGCCATAATTTGATGATGGGGTGACTGCACTGCCAAGAAATTCCACATATTGAAGGAGAGTTCCATGACATCTATCAAACTGCTCGCTAACCATCTTAATGTACGGTGCATCTGCATTTACGACAGCTCTGCAAAAACATAAATTTTGAGAAAAGAATCTTGATAGACAATTATAGCATTTTTTAAGTTTACAAGCTTACAGAGATCGATGTTGAGCAAGAAGTAGTAACAGTGGGATTGCCAACTTTGGTTCATCTTTTGGAAGTAATGCGTCTCTAAGTCTGCTAGTTGACTTTATCAATGCCTGCACTTATTAGCGGATAACTCAACTAACTTACCATGCCAACCCCAAGTCAGATGTTGAAACTTATAAATAAGTAGTAACTAAAATTAGTTAACGCTAGAAAATTCATTATTTTGCATTATTTTGCTGTAATGAAAGCAAATGCAACCAAAAAAATATTCAAACAAGAGTAGTTGCACAGTTTTTGCTTTCTTTACACTAAAATAATGTAAAGAGATCATAAGCATACTTCTAAATAAAATAGTTCACTAGTTTGCTTTCTTTAAAGGAAATTAATGAAAAGAGATCATCCAACTAATTAACACTTATCTACTTCAGGAAGTTAAAACTATAAACCTCCAATTATCATGGATAAATCAAATGATTTTCATTCAGTATAGGTGTGACCATTTTCCAAAAACCAAAATATAATCTGATATGTCAATTAACCAGTCTGACGAGTACAAGCAAAAAAACTAGACCAATGCAAATTAACAGAGGGAATTGACATTTGCCACAGCAATGTCATTAATGTCTTGCTTTAGAGAATCTTCTAAGACATAGTTTGTGTACCTTATTATTCCGAGTTACACCAAAAGAAGTTGCTTGATATCTGAGAGTGTCACTCCCTGCCATTGCATCAAGCTGTTCCTCTGTCAAGTTCTCTGTGTACTGGACATTTGCCATTTGTTGAATAAGCTCCTAACAAACCCACAAAAGTATTCAATAGCAGCCAGCATTTGATTTTTCGTGCGAGCCATAGCTCAGATTATACATTATGAGAAAAACAGACAAAGAAGAAACACCTGCAGTAGAACAAGCTCAATTCCTTGCCCCTTTTTTAACTGATTCACAAGATACTGGAAGAGGCCCCGTAATTCCATTGATGGGTACTTCTTACACCTATAATGAAAAAATTACTATGAAAACATTCAAAGAAAATTGTTCTTCAAGCAGTAATCACACAAACTCTACTAAATGTAGAACATAAACAGGCAATAATAAAAACGAGCAATCAAAGGCAAACTAACAATTACAAGTTAACACCAACATCAACGGAAAACAATTTAAAGCAAAATGAATGCACAACTTCATATATCTGGCTGTTTAGTGAATACCATCTCAACTTAGTATATATTGATTTCCACACAGGCCAGAAAATTACACCAACATATAGGATAAAATTGCAGAATCACGTGGCAAGGAAAATAAGTTCTCTTAACACCCACAAAAGATGAATAAACTCTGTAACCTATGACATAAGACATTATCCTAATTGGATACTACATTTATTTGCATTATTTAACAGTAACATCAACCAATTAATTTTTTCGTCTTTTCTTGTTTGTACGCTACTTCATTAAATTTATATAATTTGGTTATTATTTTAACTAGAAATAATTGTTGCCTAGTTATTACTTTGATCACTTGCATTTTTTCTGCATTCTCAAAGATTGGAGACATTCCTCCAATTTCCAAGTGTTGTTCACGGTAGGTAACAGCTCCAGCTCTGAGAGGCAAACTAATTATATAATTAAGGCACCTTTTGAAGGAGATGACCATTAAAACCATACTTAAATTAACCAAACAGAAGAACTCAGAAAAGCTAATACACAAGATAACCACACAATTTTTTTGTTATATTATTACACACTCAATATAATATACAACAAAAGGGAACACTGTAGAGAGAGAAAGAGGACAACCAAACCAAACTGCTCCAGGCATTTCAATCCCCCTCCCTCCAAGGCAAAACAAATTCCTAGCAGAATATTGGCACCCAAAGTTGGTCAGGGTTTAACAGGTATGCTCAGCAAAAATAGTGCAGCCACAAGCATATCATTCTTCATTACTGAGGTATATGGCAAAGCAAGACCAGATATTAGAAATGTTATGCTATCCGTTCATCAGAAGATCGGCATCTCAGTGCTATACAGACAACGAGATAATGAAACATCTTGATGCAATGAACTATTGTTGAGCAATCAAGTAAACTACTGGTGATTAGGTCAAATGAAAAGCCGTAATTTCCATCATCATCTTTTTTGAAGAAAGAATACACTATCTATCAATATTAGTCGTCCATTGGGTTCATTTGTAGATATGCAGTGAACAGTTTCCACAAGAGTATATGGTTTCCTTGACATCTTGTCATCACCATTGGCATCACAAGAGGAAAGTAAACTAATGGAGAGGACATCTTAGAAGAATGCTACTACAACCGAAGGCTCATCAGAAGCATCCAAACCTACATGTTATCAGCCCAGCAACAAGGACCAACCATTCGTGTCCAACAGCAGGATTTTAGCAAGAATGACTAGTCGTCATATTGCAACCACCCGGTAAACAGTTTAGGTTTCATACATGGGCAACAACTTATGAATTTGTATCCTTATTACTTTGAAAATCATCATGAACTAGGTGTAGACAAAACGGTAATGTATAGTTACAAGCACCAGCTCCCTTCCTTCACATCATAACGCATAAATGCAACTAAACTGACCATCCCGTAATTAACATTCGAAATGATAAAAAAATCATTGTGCACCACACATATCATGCATACAACACAGGCCATCCTTCACATAATAAAACCTTGAACACTTCCGACAGATGTCATTGCATTTTGTAAGTACCCATTCTTCAATCTCCATCAACTAATTGTACATGGCAACAGTACGGACCATTCCAAGATACGTATGAAAGACCAAGATCCAACTTAATGAACAACTTCATTCAAATGAGATAATTCTCCATCAATCATGGTACAGTGACCACAGCTCACATGTCACTTCTATATCATAAATGACATTTCTTAAACTTCTCAATCTCCTTTACCAAAATATACGTAACAACTGAACCACAACACAGAAGGTACACCCTTTCAACCAATAGATAACCATTCTGAAAAGTCTGTCAGCAGATACCAGAAATTGAACACCATACAGCTGTCTGTGCATGCCCACCAACTACCAAGCCAAATTGTTCGAATTTGATCTGACATTACCACTCAGGGACATAAAAATGCTGCTATGTCCAGTAACCCGGCATCTGCTAAGGTTGATCTGCAACCTGGAATTTGATAGAAGGCATCCCGCATATATCTAAATTCTATAGGAAGACATAAATGTACAAATATGACTAATATATGTTATTATCAACATTATTACTTAAGCATCATACATAATTCCTATGATATAAGAGTTTGCATAAACTGGAACGGAAAGAAAGACACAATCACCTAACAGATTACAGACAGCCTAAATTCGTTGCAAAGACAACACGTTGCTATTAAATTGATGATTTAATCAGCAGAATAATATGCACAAGCCAACAAGATAGCCAACTCCAGAAGGATCACACGTATTTCCTTTAATTATCCAGATTCACAAGACAAAATGTGGAGAAAAAGAGAAACCAAACCACAAATTTCAATATTCAATAATAAAAGTGCCAAGGAAACAAAAAACTTACAGATGGCCCCAAAATGAGGCTAGAGATTGAAGCCAGTCTGACAAATTAAGGCCATCGTCCTTTAACTTATCACGTCCACCAAGTGCTAAGCGCTCAATCACAACATATTCCAATATATCATACTCAAGCTGTTAAGAAAAAAGTAAATAAGGTTCCAGGTCAAAAACTATCATCCAATGTCAAATCAACTTCAAACGATAGAAAATACAGTGTACATCCAACCAAGTGAAATTAGTTATATGGATCACATGATACTATTTCGTCTGATGTTCAACTAAAAACAAAACCTTTACAAATTTTATTCGAATGTGATCGTTTTTGAGTAATTAGGAAAAAATAACTTCATAAACTTCCTATTCATTTCTCCATATTTTTATTTCCTTACTTTTAATTATTACAAATAGAGATAATGAGTATGTAATTGGTGTGATTGTTATCAATCAAATAATTTTTTATTCCCTCACATAGTTCAAGTTAGTATCACAGCTCCAGATAATGGAGCCATGTTTCTGATGAATTATTAACAGCTGCCAACCAGAGATAGGCTGTCAATGCTGTCAAAAAATTGCATCTAACAATCTATATATTTATTCATTCAGTTAATGGATTTGAAACTGAAAACAGAAACCTCACTCGAATACATAGGCCTTTTGCATGCTGCAGGCTATTCCTTAACCATCAAATGCATTACTGTCCTGTCTTTAAAGCTGACGTGGAAGTGAAATGAGGTCTAATGGAATGTCCAACAAGGATGATGAAGGATCAGCATGAACAAACTTCGATTGATGTTCAAATTGATGATTACAAAAAACAAGATAAATAGTTTGGCTGTCCCTTTTTCAATTAATTTAAAGACTCCAGAAGATTGATAGGAGTCGTATGATGATGAGCATCCAGAACTAATAAAATTTGTCAATCATGTATTGAGCTTGAAATGTATCTATAGATTAAAACTACTAGTCTATTACTTGTTTAGCATCTGTTTAGGACCAAACAAAGGGAAGGAACATGCTTAAACAAGAAAACTGGTTCAAATTAGTCTTGATAGTTATTCATCTGGTGATAAGTGGATAATGGAAGGGGAGCATGCGGAGAAAGAAGGAATAGGTTTGGATGTAGACAACTTGGATTTGGATAAAAAAATGGTTCAAATCCAAGTTGAGGAGGAAACAACTACAACGCGGATAATTTGGACATTATTGATTTGAATGAACGAAAAGGAATTGGAGATGATGGAACTTAAGATTTCATGAGCGATTGTGATTTAAACTTGTAAGATTATTTGCTTTAGATGGCTTCCTATTTTGTAACTAGGATAGAATTCCTATTTGGTTCCTAGGATGGAGCTATTGGCTGACTGTTTCGTAACCCAGGATGGGGTGCTGTGCTTATTATATTGAAGCTCAATTACATGTTTCAAGTAGCATAATCATTTATGTTACTTTAAATGCCCAAATATGATTATGTGTACATGCATATATATGAATTTCATAAATTTTCTAGGATCTTCTGATCCGTGTTATAGTGTTATGGTCTCCCTATTTTCGTTCCACAGATGAGAGATCCCAATTTTAGCTACCACAGATGAGAGACTGCAAGAACTAATTTTTAATTTGTCAAGAAAAGAATACAAGTATAATGCTTAAACTGAGTTAATTTTTTTTTTTAATTTCTATAAAAAGCTTCTTTATTCAATTCATTTATTTCCATTCACTCTTTCACTCATCCAAACAACAAAAAACTTCCCAACCCCGTTCCTTGATATCACTATTCAGCAACTCCGTTCCTTTATACCACTATTCAGCAAACTCCAAACAACACATATTCACTATTCTTTTTCTCTTTTACTTATATTCTTCCTATTTCTCTCCATCTTCCTTCTTTTCTTTCTACTCAAAGACTAGAGGGAGCCTTACAAAAAATTTGGAACTAACAATAGGTGATGGAAGGCAAAAACTATACATTGAGAATATTATGATTTATAAAATGTTAATAAATATGAATAACAATCATTGCAAGTTTGCATGCTAATCGTTCAATTTATTGTTTTAGATTTCAAATTAAGTCTTAAATCTCTCTGGGCAATGTTCTCCTTTCTCTCTAAATTCCTCCATCCCAACACATTAGTAAGATATTGATTCTCTCCAGCAAATTGTCACTAAGAATATAATTTGAACCAAAATGAATATGCCACTTAGTGACCTTTTTCCTTTCACTCTAGTCATTGTGAAATTTTCTCATGAACGTGACAAAAGGATAATAAGTGTCGTTTTTTTTAGCATTTTAGTCACTCACTTCTGTCAGTAAGTTTTTACCACTGATTTGTCTTGTTGTCTATTATTAAAAAATATTTAGAAAAAAGACCACAAAAAAAAAAAAAAGCAGAACAGCTAAATTTAAATGATTAAATGAGAAAAGAACATTCTAAAAAGGAGCAAACTACAACTAACCATGCTCCCAAAGAGACCGTCTCATGACCTTAGAAACTCCTAACATGTTAGTATCCACACTTAAAAAGATAGTAAGAAAATTTAAAAAAAAAAAATCTGAATCTACATTGGATGCAATGCAAGAGTACAGAAATACAATGCAATCAATTGAGTCATAATCAATTTCCAAAGATTTAATTCATCAGTTTAGTGCCATAAAATTCTAAATACTCACTAATGGAACATAGTTACCACAAATAGAATATAGGTTTCATGTCTTACTGCTTATTATGAGGTCACAGATTAAGGCGTCACTAATGGATTCAGCAAACACAAAGGACAGAAAAATGCAAAAACATGTGCACACCTGAGTCAAGTACTTAAAGGCATCCACTACAGGAGTAATCATGTCTCTGTAAGCCTCAATCTGCACATAACATAATTCAAAAAAAATTACAATGATAGAATGGAAATCATTAAAAGCAATCAGGTCTTTAGTATCTCAAAGTATAAACATCCTAATAAATTAGCACCTGATGAACAATGGTTCGGAGGACAGTCATTGGGTTGGCATGAGCTAATTTTGCAACCATCCGACCCAGCTGCTTCAAATTTTCCTTTGCCAGCCTTTTCAAAATACGTCTAGTGTCCAACTGTACAGAAAGAGTAAAGAAAATGAGAATAACAAAGAATCAAGCTTGCAACATTCAGTGCAGATGGTACCAAACATGTATAGATCTGCACACCTTAGCAGTTTGTCTTGCAGCTAAGAGCATAGGAATGCGCTCATCATCTTTTTCCCATTCACCATACAATCGATATCGCACCTAAATACATAACATTCGTCAACTGAGCTTAGCTAACAACAAAACATGTAAAAGGCTAAACATTAATAAAAAGAACCTCGTAAGGAAGAAGACTCATTAGTTCCCATATCTCCTGGCCAACAGCAGGATTGGCAGGAATTAACTGCAAAGAAGGAAGTACACATGCTCCTAAAGCATCCTCCACCCTTAGCCTTGCCTCCTTAAGATGTAAGTTAGGGTTTCCAGGAACATGTAATTGAGGAGTCAAGGCACCATTGCCACGACTTACAAGCTCAAGAGCAGAAAGGTAATAACCTCTCAAGACCCTACAAACCTACTCATATTTTAAGAGAAAATGGAAGAGGAGAAGTCCTATCAGCATTAAAAAAAATACCAAGGACTAACTTAACAAACTAACAGAACTTAACAAACCTTCTGCAACAGTACTGTATCACGGTAGAGATAAGGTCCAGTACAAGAAAGCATCTGAAAAAGTTCCTTAGGAAGATCTATGAAAGAATTGTATCCTGAAGAGTTATCAACATCCATAACATCAGTGCCTCCTGACGATGATCCAGGATTTTGAAGATGTGTCTGACGAACAACATCATATGCTGAACAAATGGACTTCTCAATAAGCCTGAATGAAGATTCCAATATTATATGATCAGAGAAAATACAGGCATTCAGAAAAATTGTTAGCCACAATAAAATTCAAACCTAAGTGGCCTAACAATACAGGGCATTAAATGCATGCACATGCATAAACACCTAGGCCTCCCATGAACATTGGACGTAAATTTGGAATAGGTCATGTGTTTGACACTGGTTTAATGTCCAGTCAGTTTAACATCCAAAACTCACTGACATTGGCTTAAACACAGTTCCAAATATGCTGTCTCAAGGTCCACTTCAGAAAGCTTCGGAAGAAAGTAATGACATTTTTGTTATGTGGCTCTATGGTATAAGTTATCAGTATCCCATTTGGCCTCACAGTGCACGATATTCATAGCAGTTTCAAGTGAGTTTTGCCAAGGTTGTAGATTGAGCATTTACTCATAGGATCATACAAACGTTCCAATAAGTTTAGGAACCGGAGGGTCCTCAAGTCTAAGCAGGATCCAGTGGAAGTAAGACCAGAGTAGGATTATTGATTTCACTAGCTAAAACACAGGATAGCCACTCTCCTCTAACCAGGGTTCATGCTGTTTGGCAGATCAGATCTGGATCGCATGAAAAAAAGTAGAAAAGGTCTCCCCAAAAATTCCTCTTTCACCACTCTCTACACGATTCACATTTTCCCTCACACAACTTATACCAGATTTCTCTCTCTCCTCTCCCAACATTTTTGTGCTTTAGGTTGTTAAATCCCCACTAGGTCATATCTATGTCGTGATTCTTATCCCATGCCAAAGTCTTGTAAATTGTTCCCCTGATCTCTCACTTTCCATTGAAACTTGATTGATTACTGTTCAAAAAATGGAAAGTTGTTTGACACATTTGGTACCCCATTTGCTTGGTGTTTTAATCAATCATTTTTCATGCTTGCACTTGTACTAGACAATCTTATGCACAACCTTAAGTGTTGATTGAGATTTAATGGTTTATTTCTTGTATGTTACTTTATATTCATGTGTGTTTTAAGTATAATTTTGTATTTTAGTATCATTCTACTATCCATGTTATGATCCCATGAATTCTGTTTCTTCTACACCTCTGATCCTTATAGGATTACTATTTTGACAGCATATTTAAAGTTTCTAATATGCAGAGGCATTAGACAGCAAGGGTGGAATTTTGGGATGTGATAGCTTTGGTCTTTCAGACCCTCTGGCTTACTTCTTTTAGAATTCCAGTCCCTGTTAAAAATAACATCTTATCTGGGTTCACATTTTTAAGAAAATGCAATATCACAAAAGAACACTTTATCATCAATATTGTTGGAGGTCTAACATCGATTAGACATAAGACCAAATTATAGCCTATAAGTAGGTACAAACCTCACATAACAAATTGGTTTTAAAGGTTAAATTAGGTTTAAAGTTCATTAATAAGATGGTATCAAAATCTATCCTACTAAGGTTTCAACAATTATCAAACTACCAACAAATATTTAGTTTCACGTCCGAGATGCCCAGTCTTCAACAAGAAGGGTGTCAGTGATCCCACATTAAATAAAGATCAGGCCAAATTATAGTATATAAGAAAGTGCAAGTCTTACCATACACGTTGATTTTATGAGGTTAAGGTAAACCTAAAGTTCACTTTCTAAGAAATACATTCGACAAAATACATTCAATGGAAATTGGAAACACAGATCCAAAAATGTACCCAAATAGAAGCTTTTTAATGTAAAGTGAAAGGGAGAGAGAAATAGTATCCATCAGCTTTACCTGAACAAACTGTCACATATTTGAATATGTTCCACAGCATTGAGTGGTGAAAGGCGGTCAAATAATAGATGTGCATGATACCTAGGGAGAGGAAAAGCAGAAAATTTCAGAAACATATATTTGTTAGAAAGCAATTCTATGAACACATTATAATGTACAGAAACTATTTGAGCCATAAATCAATATTTATGGACTAGAGAAATCAAAACTTCAGCAAAATCCATATAATTTGAGAGCTGCAATATATCTTAATAAGTGTAGCTGATGTTGATGAAGTTACTATGTAAGAAAACATACTGATAAATAGGTGATGTTATAGAAGAATGGTAAATATCTCCACCACACAGCGGAACCAATTTTCATTTTAAGAAATTCCATTATTTTCATTGTCCAAAAAGATTAATATATTTGGTATGCTTTGGCACACCATACAAAGCAGTATGATCATTAATCACTAGGATAGAAGGTGGAAATTTATCCATTGTGAAGACATTAATAAGCAAACCAGGTCAAAAGAGAAAAAAAAACATAGCTAGTGGTAGTAAGAGTCTTTCCCATCACATGCTATAGTAGATGCATAAATCAAGCATACCAGTCATCCACCGAAAGAAAGCCAGTGAGCAAGCCCAAAGTCTGACTGGTTTGAAGCTCAGTTGTCCGCTCTTCAGTTGCTTCTGTTTCAAGGTCTAAGGCAGCAAAGAGATCTATACTGACATCCCCCTGTTTCTCGTCATCCATTAGATCTTTTCCAGTCGCAGCAAGGTTTATTCTTCCAATTTTATTAGCCTGTAGTTAACATTGACAACCTCTTAAAAATGCCGCATGTATTTTGATATTATGCAAGATCAACACCCAACACTAAAACTAACATGTTTCAATTCAAGCAACAAAATTAAAACTAGAGGTTGAAACAAGGTTGCGAAAATAATTTTCTTCACATACCAAAACTCAGTTGATCAAGAACCAGAAGCATATAGTAAAATAGACAGCCTTGTTGAAATCTTGAGACATTTTGGCTCATTTCTTTCCATTTTTCCTTATAGAATAAAGTTCTCATTCTTGAGCCAGATATACTTAACAACAAACATTTTGCATCCCAAAATAATAATAAAATTCAAGTAACAAGTTGACCATGTATTCAATAAAAGCATGAATACCTCATCAAGTCGCTTGGAAGAGAAAGTATTGTAATGCTCAAATGCCTCATCATCTCTGGGAAGTAGATGAGCGTATCTGTGATTAAAATGAAAGTCAGAAAATTTCTCAAATATTACATGATATAGCTCCAGTCCAGATGCCAGTTGCATAATCACAGTAGAATAGAAGTACGTGTGAACAACAAATCATCATGTTCCCTAGTAATTCAAACAAATAAGCTTAATTAAAGCATGACCATTCCTAAATATCCAAATACAAACATCTCCATTTCTAAACAAAAAAGAAATACCAACCCGAAAAATATACCATAAAAGTATGCGTGAACAGAGAAAGTATCAAACAATCGCAAAGCTAGGTAAGCAAATGCATTATTTATTTTTGAGATAGAGAAAATAATCAAAAAAACACAAGAACTTATATGCTTCAAAATATCCCAACCAACCAATATAAGCAGTGGGCGCCTTGAGATCCCAACCAACCAACTACAACTTACCACTTAGACTTTGGCATGATTATATATGGTACATCCATTTTATACATCAACATTTTCCCAGAAAAATGAATAGCACAATACCAATTAAGAAGCGGTAATGATTGTTTATCAATTACAGGATCACAAGAAGGGAAACTACAAATAACCTCAGATGCAGCCACCACCAGTCATGGAGGAAAAATTGATTTAAGTGTTGAATTACTGTAAGTATTAACTTCTATACAAGAATGCTATATGTGATTTTGAAGCGGTGCATTAACAAATCTTACATGCTATCAAGATCAATAAAATCTTGCTTCACCAGCAAGGCTGTGAGTCTATAGAGCCCAAATGGAACAGAATTGCCAACTTCCATGCGTTGATAATATTGAAATTTAAACCCAAGAATCTGTGACGCATGAGACTGCATAGAAGAGAAAAAACATCACACAAAAATTTGTTCCTTAAATTTCACAAACTAAATATAGGAATCTCCTAGGACTTTATATTGTCCACCTTTGGAAATATAGGAATCAACTCTATAAACACATCATCATCAGGCTGCAGTTCAAAACACTCCAAGACCTGAGAAAAATATACATCAGTAGCTAGATAAAACATGAAATGAAACATAGATAGGAATGTGAATTAATAAAAAAAAATCAACTAAAAACATCCAACTTACAATATCAAAAACGCGATTTGGATCCAAATCAAAATGGCCAATTAATGACTGCAGAAGTAACATAAATCAGTACCATGATCATCATTATGGAAAAAAAACAATACTGGAGTAGTCATAGTTCTTAAAATCATCAAAACCTTAATAATGCCAATGGTTGCTGCAGATGATTTTTGTGTAGTTGCTTCAGAGTCCCGGCAAAGGAGAGTCACCTACACAATTAACTAAATTCAATAAAAAATACAAAAGCATCTAACTGGATCAATGCAACGTATATAAAATAAATCATGCAACTAAAAAACAATTGTTGAAGATGACATGATCTTCAGTCAAAATCACTATGGCTGTAACAAGTGATCAACAATTCATAGAAAAGATCCTAAATATTCCAGATATTTGTAACTATGACTATACCAGCTTTGCATAGCCCTCGCTCTCTTCTCTGAGAAGGTTGAATTTGGTTTGCTGATAGAGAAGTCGGGTATTAACTCTGACCTGAAATCAACAGCACAAATGAATCAAATGCATATAAGAATTGAATATAAATTCAAGCTGATACATGATTATTGATGTTTGATGCAAGCAACAGTGACTACAAATGTAGCTGTTTTGCCATGCAGAGAGTTAATTCTTTCTTTTTTGCTATCATTATTTTCCTTTGATGTTTTTCAAAGGATGCATCATTAATTATAACATTTTTTTCCATCTAAATATTAGATAACCTCCTCTCCTTTTGTGAAGATTATGAGCTTCCACCTTTTCTCTTGGCCAAATGTATTCCCATCTTTTAAAACTAAATTTGAGTGTCTAAGAATAAAAAGGAAACACAAGAAATTGGAATAATAGAAGGAAAGAGAGAGAACAAAGAGAAGTCCCTGGTATTATAGCAATCATATAAAGAAGTTAATAGCTAACCTCTTTACCCTTCAACTCCTGAGCCTTAATTTTGATCAATTCAGCTTCCCCCAAGAATTCTTCCTACAAATGCACAACATATAAATAATATTTTGCAAATGCAAGAAACTTAAGTTACTAATGCACTAAATATTCTAACTATGCTCAGTTTCTCACAAACTAAACAGAAGCCATAAAATGAAACAGGAAAAACAGAAGTGGAGCCAACCTCACAACGTTCTTGAAGTAGCCTAACTGGAACCATTTCAGATTCCACAAGCCATCTTGCCTGAAAAAATGAAAATTTTAAAATCAATAGTCAACTATAAAGGAAAGAGAGCCATAATGTTTACTCCAAAAAGATGAAGATTTACAAATTAAGGTTTCCATCAAATAAAGTATACAAGATCAAATACTGACCAGCTTGATGAGACGAGAACGGGAATCTCCTGGCATTGTATGCTGCAACCAAGGAGACAGTAGCACATAATTACAATAAGTGGGCTTACTACAAACAATATAGTTATAAATCATTTGTCACTAGAAACTGAAACATTATTCATTGTCTCCCTCTGGTCACAAATGACACACCAATAATACATATAAAGAGCTCATGTATTTGCAAACATTCAAAATCAAAGGCATTAATCAAAACTAAGAAAAGTCATTGTCACAACTAAATGATCAAAATCTCAAATAATACTTAATATATAGTATATCTAAGACATTTGAAAACTGTGATTTCATAACAAGAATTGGTATTTTCAGGGAATTTTTTTTCATTGCAGTTTTGTTACTCTCCTTGATACAGGTGTGAATTAAGGTTTTAACAATGAAAATAAGGCACGGGTAAACATGAAACAACAACAACAACAATAGCCTGAGCCCGTTGAGGGAAATCAGCTCAACGGATTACATTACATCATTGACCTCAGATGAAAACCAGATTCCTACAAATAGTATTCACCATGAGATCTCCTGCTCAATAATTCTACCATTGTTATTCCTAGTCCCCTTCGACACCATTTCAAAATGCCAAAACCAAGCACTCTAAACTCCCAACCAGTGACCTACTCTACATGTGGTCAAACCATCTTAACCAAGTTCCTATCATCTTTAGTCGATACTTGTCATATCAATATCTCTTTGTATAAAGTCATTCAACATCATGTCCTTCTCAAGTGACCCAAAATCCATTCAACATTCTAATTTCTACAACCATCATTTTTCTCAAGTCAATCATTAACTATCACATCTCAATTGATACTGAAAAGAAAAGTGTGTGTGAGAGAGACAGAGAGAGAATAAAAGCTATAACACAGAGCTGGAAGGAAAAAAGAAGAAAGATAACAAAATGAAGAAGACTGACAATCAACAATATCATAAGAGCAAAGCAGCAGCATAACTCACATCTTGAGCCATCTGGGTCACTATATCAGCAAAATTCGAAGCTATTTTGTCATTGGAAGCTTGTTCTGAAAATATGACAGAATCCAATGCAACTTTACACTTGGGAAAGGGCAGTTCACCCCTAACCTGACAGAACCCAGAACAACAAATCAGTCCATTATCACAAAATGAAGCAATAGGAGCATTGAAGTTGCCACCCAAATTTCAAAATTACAATTTAAACTCCAAATAAAAGAATAAAGAAACATCGAAAAATCATGATTAATTAGTACCATAGTCCAACAGAGCTCGTAGAGGAAGCGCAGCATGGGAACAGCTTGGGAGACCTTGAGGACAGGGTTGCCACTCCTCCATTCGCGAACACACTCCTCTGTTACGTATACACACTCTATGGGTGGAAGAGACATTTGGACGAAGGTGGAAGCGTGAGATTCAAGGTGCGGGAATGAATCGAGAGGGAGGGTTTAAGAGAGAATCACGCTTCCATGGACCAAATGCAAATTGAGACCATTTTAGGGTTTTCAGAGAAGAGAGAAGAAAGAAGAAAGAAGGGGTTAGCGTTTGGGACAACAATGTGGATTGTGATTGAATTTTTATTTTACTGAAGAAAAAAAAAAACTTAACTATGAAGATTTATATCATTTCATTCTGGTTAAACTTTCGCGTTTATTTTTTTTTCAACCGTTATCATTTAAACTAGTTTAGCTAGCAGCGTAAAATATTGTTAAAAACAAGATAAATTAGAATGAATTTATATAAATACATTTTTAACAGTTGTCTATTATAAACTCAGTTGTGTTATTTATTAACATTTATAATTAAGAATAAATATTTAATTAGTTAAACTTAATTTTCTTGTAATTAATTTTTTTAGTTTAAATCAAAAAATAAGAAAATTCTTAGTTTCAGAGTGTCCATGCTCACTCCTCATTATTATGAAGTACACTTCTAAACAGCAAAAACAGTCAATGACAACATGTGAATGCAATAGATAAAAATATTATTTCATTTCCATGCATAAGTATTACCAAAATAGTATATCATTTCCAATGTATATTTCACAATTTATAATTTTATAATTTTTTTTTATTTTATAAATTTATAGTTTTGTAATATTATAATGGTATAATTTTATATTTTTTTATAATTTTATATTTTACAATATTTTATAATTTTATAACTTTATAAGATTTTTTTTATTTCATGATTTTATAACTATATATTTTATTATTTTATAGGTTTAATTAATCATAAAGCAATTTTAATTAAATACGACAAATTCGAAAAAATACCCTTGTCATTATGATTTTTATAATAAAGTATGATGCGACAATATTTAAATAAAATAATTGTTAGGTTATATATGTGAGGAAAATCAAACTATTAAAATTCAATAGAAAAAATTTAAAATTTTGAGGACTAAGTAGCAAATATTTAATAGAAATTCAATTAAAAATTATTAATCTTATCAAAAAATTTAAATTTAATTGAACTTCATTACTAAAACAATAATTTTTATCAGAGATTACTTTTTATATTACCAACTATTCTAGCAATCATTAACGAAAACTTAAGTATTTATGATTGAAAACCTGTTTTCAATGTTTTGTACTCCTGCAATTTATTATTATTATTAATGTTTTAAATTTCCTTAATTTTATTTGTTGAAATTTTGTAATGCATAATTCCTAAAATATGATATAAAAAACAAACATTCTAAAGTTTTAATATTTATAACTAAATATAATATTTCATGCACAAATAATATTGTGTATAAATTCAAAGTAAATAATAAAATTTAAATTTTTAAATTAGTGAAATATTAGCATATTAAATACAATATTTTTTTTTTAATTATAAAATCAGACGTAATGAAAATCTAGTAACAGTATTCAATCTTGATTTAAATTATTTGTTTATTCTTTGAATACACTTATCTGATTAGATGTCTAACATAATAAAATAGTATGCAAATCAATTTTAACTATATTTAAATTGATGTTGAAAAACTCAATATATATCAACACTTAGTTTTGTAATTACTTATCCAATAAAATGCAATAGACGGATTTCATGGATATCCTTACAAATTAAATTCCGATATATAGTAATAACTTTAAATCAAATATTTAAAATGATCCATTATTACCATATTTTTTGTAAATGGTTTACATTATTTCTAACTAGTGTAAACACAGGCGCTATCGCGCCTGTGTGTACGCATTTTTTGAATTATATTAAGAATTGATGATATTGTAATGTTATTAATTTAATAAACAAAATAAAAGTATATTTATAAAAAATAAAATAAAATGTACGAAGAAAATAAGAGAAAAATAACTATTGATGAATAGTAAGAGAAAAAAAGAAAAAAGAGATAAGTAAATAATTTTATAAAAACTTATAAAAATAACCGTTAATTTTTAAAAATTTAATAAATAATTAAATTATAAAGGGTAAAGTTGGAATTATGAAATGTGGACACAAAAGAGGGAATCCCCTTTATATATAGTTATAGATTACCGAGTTTATTTGAAAAGTTGAATTATTTATTATGAAAATATGTTGAAATTAATATATAATTATGTTACCGAAATTATTTATTTTGAAATATAAATACAAGAGAGAATCCTCTGTATATACTATTATTTTATATATTATTATAGATTATATACATTTATACTATTATATAAAGATGATTTATTTTATAATTATACTTTTCAATAATCATTTGTTTAAATTTAAATAATCGTTCATAAGAAAAAAATTAATTTTATCTTTTTACTAATTACTTCTTTTAATTTAAATAATTATTAATATTAACAAATTATTTATATTATAATCAAATTATACAAATTATTTATCTATACAATTTCATAGTATTATACAAAGACTAAGAAAACGTGTGTCCATTTCATTATTTTATTAAAACTTTAGACAATAATAGTTTAACCTTTTTTTTATCCACTTTTAATCCATCACTTCAATCACTATTAGATCATCACATCACTAAAAATAATCAAAATAAATGATCTAATGGTAATTGAAATAGTAGGTTAAAAGTGGGTCAAAAAAAGTGGGTTAAAATATTATTTTCCTAAGACTTTATTAAACTCTAAATTAATTCCTATTAAAAATAATTACAAGATTAATAATTTATATTTGTTTTTGAGTGATTCTTTATCATTCGTAATTTTCAAAAAATAAAATTTTAAAATCATTTTAATTTATAAAAAAATTAATTTCAGATAACGGTCATTTAAACGATAAAAAAAAGTTAAATGTAATTATATTAATTTAAAATAAGGTAAAGGGTGAAATTCAAAGATATATGTATGCAAAAATGAATCCTTATATTTTTTTTATATAGGTATAGAGGATTATTATTCGGTATCCATATTTTTTTATTTTACTTTTTAAATAATTGTTTTTATGTTTTCCTTTTTTGAATAGAGAGTAATATGCTTAGAGTAATAAGTTAAACAGTGTTATTCGGAACTACAGATTACTGAACTATTAAAAACTATTTTGGTGATAGTAAGTGTTGCCGTTGCTTTTTCTTTTGCATCATTTATTATGCATTTGTCTAACAATGGGATTTTTTTATTAGAAAATATAAGCTCTTTAAAAACTATGTAAATATGAATTCTGGTAATATAGACATACAATTTACAATTACACTTCATGAATCCAATGTGTCTTTTACGAGAAAAAAGAGTCGAGCACTCAAAATATTAACAAGTAAAAAAGTAAATAAACATGATGCATACTCACTGATAAAAAAATAATTTAGGATAATAATAATAATAATAATAAAATAAATTATATTCCTATAACTTATTTCTTGTATTTTAAATGTTCTAAAATGTTTGGTTTAAAAAAATATTGATCTTAGGATATTGTTTATGAAATGTAATAAGGACAGAGTGTGAGAAGAGAAACACTGTGTTAGAAAAAAGTGAGTAACTACATTAAAGTTGACATTACAGTTTATTTGTGATCACTCTTAAAAGTTGCAATTACAAAATAGTGAGTTTATGGATTTGATTTTGTGTTGTTTGCATTAAGATATTCTGATGAAGAAGTTACATCAATGATGTGGCTATTTCCCTCAAACTGTTTCCATCTTTCGAGTGCTTCTGGTAATGTCATATCAAAATCAATTTCATCTGCTTCATTAACGTTTGTTTCTGAAGGCTTCCACACTTGAACAAGAGGAGACAACACATTCACCACATGACTCATGTCAGGGCGTTGGTGAGGCTCCCTTGCACAACAGTGTCCTGCTAACCCTGCAACAGTGCTAATACTCCATAATGTTTCCTCATCAACCTTAATTGTTGGGTCAATGGTTGTTATGAATGAATCTTTGTTTATTAACATCTTGCGAAACCACGTAACGAGGTGGATGTTCTCTTCTGGTTGACTATCATCAAGTGCCTTTCTTCCTGTTATCATCTCCATAAGAATAACTCCAAAACTATACACATCAACCTTTGTGGTAAGTCTCCCAGTAGCTGCATAATCATGCATGATATTCTCATATTAGTGCATTGAATATTTACATTTTGAGTGTCTATTCTGATGCATAAGAAACAAAGTTACGTTTAGCAAGCGTGTAAACGAAGATTATCCAAGTGGGTAAGAAAAAAAACATAGCTTTTTGAAAGAAAAGTTTGAATGTTAATGTACCTGCATATTCTGGTGCCATGTACCCAAAAGTTCCTGCTAATCTAGTTTGAAACGAGGTTTTCCCTTCAGGAGCAAGTCGAACCAGTCCAAAGTCTGATACTTTAGCTCGCATATCATTTCCAAGCAAAATGTTGGATGGTTTAAGATCTCTGTGAATGAAAATTTGTTGTGCTAAACCATGGAGATATTCAACACCTCTAGCAACATCCAAGGCAATATTGAGTCTTATCTTCCATTCAAGTGGTTTTAGCCCCTCTTCTTTCCAATTGATCAAGTGTCTACTAAGAGCACCTTGAGGCATGCATTCATACACAAGAAGTCTCTCACTACCATCTAAGCAAAACCCCAAGAGTGCAACCAAATTTCTGTGTCGAACCCTGGTGAGCACGGCAATTTCAGACGTGAACTCACTCGACCCTTTTTGATCTACAAATCCTGTTGATTGCATCCTTTTCACTGCAATTTTTGTCCCATCGTGCAATTCCCCTTTGTATACAGTGCCAAAACCCCCTTTTCCCAAAATGTTTCCTTCACTAAAGTTGTTAGTTGCTTCTTTCAAAATCTGAATTGGAATTAACATGTTACTAGCTTCTCCTTGATAAACACTCTGTGCAGAACTTAATGATAAACTAATATTTCCTTCTACGTGACCTCCACTGTTTATCTTTACAACATTTCCATCCCCATAACGAGGAGGTACCACAAACGTGGTTTGGTTTTGAAGCTTACCCTTGTACTTTTCCTTTCTCCTAAACTTAACAAGTATCAAAACCCCGACAACAAGTATAATAACAACCAGTATCGTAATTCCAATAATCATTGGAGTATTATTCTTGTTTGCCTTACCTACATTACTTGGAATAGTTTGTTCATTCTTTCCAATGTCAGGATTGCCTTCATATTTAAGTTCCACACCTTCACGAAATGAAGGCACTTTGCCGTATATATGATTGTTGGAAACATCTAACTCTTCTAAATGAGGCAAAGTAGCAAGTTCTTCTGGTATAGTACCCGTGAGATTATTGTTAGCAAGAAATAGTTTTGTCAGCGAAGTAATACCAGCAAAACATGGACAAATAGTGCCAGACAAACCCATGTTTTGAAAGTTGATAACCGAAATATTTCCTCCAGAACAAATTATACCTGTCCATCTATTTGCACATGGATCATTACCCTGCCAACTTTGAGCAAAATTTAAAGGATACCCAAAAGGTTGAACAATAGATAATAAAACATTTACAAGGGGACTGCATGATTGCCCCACCACATTTGTGCAGTATTGGTTTCTCCCTCTATCCATGTTGTTGTCCACTCCCACACCATTCTTGAACATAGGAGGGGATCCTTGAAGAAGGTTGTTTGTTAAGCTCACAGACTTCAAACTTGGTAAAGCAACTAAAGAGGGTGGAACAACACCAGTCAATTGGTTATCCCTCAAGTTCACATCATAAAGTTGATCATGGTGTGCCAAATCTGGTATAGGGCCAGTGAAGGAATTCCCATTAGCCCATATTTGCTTCAAAGATACCATTTTGCTTAACACCGCAAGGGTGCCATTGAGTTTAGAGTTGCTGTTTTGTCCATTCACCAGAAGATTTTCTATTGAACTACCTGCAAAGCTTGCAGGCAACCCACCTTCTAAAAAATTATCAGACAAAGCTAAGAGAACCAAACCTGCAAAAGGACCATCTTTGCCGAAAAAGTTTGGGATTGTCCCAGCAAGGCCAGTGCTTTGAGCACTGAAAGTTTGTAGTGCGACACAATCTTTGAGACTGTTAGGAATGTTCCATTGAGAGAACGGGACGTTGTCAATTCTCACCTCTTGCAAACTGCTCATGCCTTTGAAGAAATCAGTAGGAAATAAGTTAAAGTTGTTGTCATGGATTATCAACCTCTGCAATGATTTTGCGAGGTAAGGGAATGCCCCTGTAAGATTATTGTCTTGACACTCAAAACGTGTCAACGCTGTTAACATCACAAGCTCTTTGGGGAGAGTCCCTCGGAGGTTTTGATTCCCAATCTGAATAGCTTTCACACGTTTTGATGAATCACACACAACATGTCTCCATTTGCATACATCTTCACCTATCCATTCTAAGCTATCAGGGGCATTGATCGTGCTCTTTAAAACTCCCATCACCGCTGCATCTTGACACTTGATCGAGATAACAAGGAAACAGAGAATGAAAAGAAGATCATAAAATAAGGGACCTCCAAAACCCAGTTCATGCTTCCTCATATTTAATCACCTTTTTCAAATCATATGAAGAAAAAGAAGATGACAGTGGAGAATCCCAAAAGGGTTTAAGGGGGTGGTGGTGTTGATCACATTGCATCTGATACGGACATGGAGGAGAAGCCCTCCAATGAAAGAAGCGAAATGCAGAAGGAAAGAAATTGCAGATGAAAGTTTTGTTCAGGTAAAAGAGAAAATGGTGGAAGACACATGCATGTGTGGACCCTATTCTCTGGAAGTTTCAAAATCAGTGGTTTGCATTGCATGTTTTAATTCCACTCTTCGGAGTGAAAGTAGTGTTTGTAGTAAATTATTTCCATTTAAAAAAATAAAAATTAGTAATATTTTTACATATAGACTAAATATTTGTTTTTCTTTCATTATTATTATTATTATTATTATTATTATTATTATACACTTGGGGTGATAAATACTTAATTTTGTTAAACTAAAAGTATAATACAAAAATGAAGAAAGTTAATATTTCTTTATGGATAGATCTCAACTTGACAAAAACAAATTGGTTTCAAGAAATATACCTATATTTATATTTAGAATAAAGGTTTTAATAAGTTTATAGATAATTATTAATTATGCTTACTCTATTTTCCGCTTGTTACAAAGTGAGGATTAAATAATATACATTGTTATGAGTTGAATTTTCCAGGTGTTTATAATTAAACTAGAATTATTTTATTTTTAAAACATAAAAAAGAAATTCATTATCGAGCTCTGATTGCATCAACACGTGGATCATGGTTGGACACGACAAATTTCACATAAATATATCTTGATACGTGATTACATTGTTTTTATATTATTATCTCTAGTATTAATAATCTAATGACCATTATTAACAAATCCTGTAAACATATATTTAAATAAATTTATTAATCACATTTTTTTAATTTATTAAATTTTTTTTTATTCTTTCTTTAATACTAACAATCAGAATAAGAAGAAGTTTCATATTTTTTAAATGTATTAATTATTATTCAATTTTCCTTAAATTAATAAATTTTCAAATAATGATTACAATAAATAAAAATAATTTAAAATAAGATACAAGTTAAATTTTGAAATATGAATAACGAATTGTTTACAACTAATAAAATATTACAATAGTTTAAAAAAATATAAACTATAAAATTAAATATTTATATGTAAAACAAAATTTAAAAGATACAAAGCGATGAAAAATAAATAGTAATTTACAATTTTTTTAAAATTATTTAAAATTATAGTTTATCATTTTTAATTCGTATATTGAGTTTAATATATTCAGCATATTTAATTTAGATAATATTTGTTGATAGATTTTTTAATTGTGGAATGATTTAAATTAAATAATAATAACATTAATATTTTTTAGGTGTAAAATAATCATTGTTTTCTCTTATAATTTTTAAAATAAAATGAATCCTCGTATCATATAGTTATCATATACAACACTTATATTGTATCTGTATATTATAGTTAATGAGTATATCAATTTTTTAGTTTAAATTTAATGATACTATATAAAA
>Ga0214545_1000316_pt1 | contig 71416 bp, 42 predicted proteins | sample CNSS4metaG_FD_160064 | JGI IMG/M metagenome (GOLD analysis project Ga0214545, IMG submission 160064) | Root nodule microbial communities from cowpea collected in UCLA plant growth center, Los Angeles, California, USA - CNSS4 | ecosystem: Host-associated > Plants > Roots > Nodule | place: USA...
TTTTTATATATATATATATATATATATATATATATATATATATATATATATATATATATATATATATATATAAGTTTTCTATTTTTTTGGTTACTCAAGGGCCGACATTGTCAAAAACTATTATATTTTTTTAACAATAATACATGATTAAAATAGCGTAAGAAAAAATTAATTATTAAAAAAATAAGCCTTATGTTTATATCATGATATTAGTCTTCAATAAATATCACTAAATCCATTTCTCGAAAATTCTTCTTTATATTGTAATTCTAATAGTAAAAGTATGTTTGACCAAGTTCCTAAAGAATTCAGGCTATTACACCAAATTGTTTCCAACAATTCCTTCTATCACGCTCTAACCCTTGTAGGAAGGGTATTTTGTTCGAAACTTAAAATCAAAGACTACTTTTACAACAAGTTGACTATTCAAAATATAATTTGGACGATAAAATTTTCAGAAAACTTCCATCATGACTATTTAAACATCATGGTGAAAAATCAGTGACCCGAATACTACTCTAATATGTTCCAAATACTTAGAAAATAAAGCGAACAAGAGCGTGTTAATCTGATTAAAGAGCAAAAAATAATAAGGTTATAAATAAAAAACCAATACATGTTTTAAGCCTTGAAATTTGGATGCATGCAGTTTCAGATTCTCACTATTGATTAAAAAAGAAAAGCGGTTTTAACACCGAAAAAGAGAGTGAAAATTCTCTTCTCTGATTATGAGTGTGGGCGAGGTACGCTTACCTGAATGTTGAGTGATCCATTCACATCTCTTGGGAGGCGGAGACACGGTAGTGGCTACGTCAACGGCGTCGGGCACAACCCTAACCGGCTTAAACCCGTTACGGTTCACGCTTCTCCTGCTTGCAGTTGCGGGATTCACCTTTTTGAGTGGTGAGCTGCTTGAACACGAATCCGAGGAACACGTGGTGTCCAAAGACACGTTGCTTGGCGCAACGGCATTTGGAATTTGCGGTGCTAGGTTTCTGAAGCGCTGTGGAGTCTTTACGTGGTTCTGGTTCTTGTGTTTGGGCACGTTGTCCAAAGAAACAACCGTCACTCTGTTTCCGGCGGGTTTCAGAACGGGTCGCGGTTCGGGCATTGTAAGTGTTTGTTTGTTGGATTTGATTTGGAATTTTGATTTTGGAGGATGAGATGAATATATGAATATATAACCTGAAAAAAGGGGAAGAGAGTAAGATTGAAGTTTAGCTTAGGCGAAAGGTCACACTCACTATTGTTCAGTAACGTTAAAGGAATTGGATGTGTGGGTTTGTTGTGAGTTTGTTTGTTGAATTGTATGGAGGTTGGGTTGCTTTGTTTACCGTTAAGAAAAAGAATCCAAAGACTCTCACACTCACCAAAAGGCCACCTAATGCCACCATTCACCTCACTGTCTCTATCCATAACTTCTCCCAACATGGGCCGGGCCCTCACTTATCCTCTATACAAGCCCTGCCCATTCATTTCATGGGCTCAAAAACGGCCTGTTATGAGTGTTCAAGTTTGATTGATTTGGGAGCGAAATAATATTAATAGAATTATTATATGACAAAGTACACGTATATATATTTTTAGTTTATTTTATTTTAGTTAATTTAATTTTGTTTTATCGAAACTTTGTACATGTCACACCATGCTTAAAAAGAGATCTTCTCATTTAGATTGAGGAGGTTGAATAACTTGGAGCAGTAAATACTCTAAAATATATACATTTTAGTTTAATTATGTTTTCATATTTTGTATCTTTTTATATTTATAAGTTTTTATTTTTAGGTTTAAATACATTTTTAGTCCTCATTTTCGTAGTGTTTGTTGCGGATGATCCTCATTTTAACAGAATGTTTAAAATGATCATCATTTTTGCAATTCGTGTTTTATTTGGTCCTTGTCTGTAATGCCGTTTAAATTATTAACGGAGCATTGTACAGGTGGCACAGTTTGTATTAGGGTGTGTTAAGTGTACTGTACATATGACTATTAACGTTAATTTTTTAATTTAGGAGTAATTTTGCAATTAGAGAAATTTCTTCATCTTCGTCTTTCTTAAGCTCGAATTTGCAGAGGAAGTCCACTTACAAACACAAACTACACAAAATCATGGAAGTAATTTAGAAACCATGCAGAACATCACAACAATCGAAAGACAAACAAACCCCAAAATAGAATTACGAAAACCCTAACCCACTTACCTCGTTGATGATGATTAACTGAAAAATTGAAATGAAGAACACAATTGCAATACAATGATGAAATGACAAGTATTAGCTGCTTTCTCTGCAAATTCGAGCTCAAGAAAGACGAAGATAAAGAAATTCCCCTAATTGCAAAATTTTTCCTAAATTGAAAAATTAACGTTAATAGCCATATGTACAGTACACGTAACACACCCTAATACAAACCGTGCCACCTGTACAATGCTCCGTTAATGATTTAAACGGCGTTACAGAAAATGACCAAATAAAACACGAATTGCGAAAATAAGGACCATTTTAAATATTCTGTAAAAATGAGGAACATTTTAAACATTTTGTAAAATTAAAGACCATTAACAGCAAATACTATAAGAATGAAGACCAAAAAGGTATTTGAGGCTTACTTTTAAAAATCAGATTATTCGGTCTGTACTACTGCTACGGAGGAATCCAACCTAAAAAACTGTAACCTCAAGAAAATGGGTGGGCTTATCCAATTCATTTAATTTCTTAGGTGTCAATGAAATCAGTTCAACAAATATACCGGGGAAACAACTTTTATTTTTGTTTATTTTTTTGAAAAAGATATTTTAAAGAGTTTATTATTCGTATGCTATTGTTTTTTTGAATGTTTGAAAAAAAGAGGAAAAGCGCATTTTTGAGGAAAGAAAAAGCAGGCAGAAGGGGAAATTTTGGTGAGATCCGAATAAGCGAATGAATTAAAAAGAAGGAAAGAGAAGCATCTTCGTCTATCCTTTTCTCCGTTGCGTCGCTGCATTTCCCTTCTCTCTTCCTAAAACCCTAAATCTGCCATGGAAGGAAAAACCAGTGAGTAATTCATCAATCAAAGTGACTTCATCGTTCGATCCACCATGGAGTCCGAGCTCAAAGACCTCAATTCCAGGCCTCCCAACGGCAGTTCCGCTAGGGATGACCGTCCTCTCCTGAAGTCCGAGTCTCTAACCTCAGCTGACAGCATCGCCGAGATGGAGAAGAAGTTCGCTGCATACGTTCGCCGCGACATCTACGGCACCATGGGACGCGGCGAGTTGCCGCCGAAAGAGAAGCTCTTGCTCGGTTTCGCGCTGGTCACTCTTCTCCCTATCAGAGTTGTTCTCGCGGTCACCGTGTTGCTCTTCTATTACTTAATTTGTAGGGTTTGTACTCTATTCTATGCACCCAATCAAGAAGATGAACAAGAAGATTACGCTCACATGAGTGGCTGGAGGAGAGCGGTTATTGTTTCCTGTGGTCGCGCCCTCTCCAGAGTCATGCTCTTCATCTTTGGCTTTTATTGGATCCCCGAATCTAACTCTGCTTCTCAGGTTATTTTAATTGCTTTGTCTTTATTCGCTTTCGCAGTTTCTAGTTCTTGACTTTTATTTGGGACTCGATGATATCCATGACCTAAAGTTTAGCTTACATAGTGTTAACTAGTATAAAAGTAAGAGCATTCAGTATTGTTTTCAGGATTATAAGCAACATAATAAATATAGGACAAAACTTGGATACGGGACTCTTCTCCTGAGAGATTTTGCCTGATATTTTCTTCCTTTTTGTTTTCTGGGTAAGAAAGAAGTGTTGTATGCTGTTCTTGTTTGCATAGAAAGTGTCTACTCCCGACTTGTATTTCTCATTTCCAGTTGAAGTTATGTGAATTCTGTCCCGTTGGAACTGAAAAGAGGATTTTGTTACTTTCTTCTTTCCTTTTTTAGTATTTTCTGTACGTGTTTGCTAGTAAGCTTTACTGAGAAGTGGTGATCTCCCTTTGCCTTTCATTCTTGCGTGGGATCATGAAATGTATTTTACCAGTTATTAGATGATAAGTCTTTAGCCATGTTGTTTCATTATATTTTGCAATGAAAAATGTTGTGTATTGGTATTTGATTTTAGTTCTTCCTCTTTTCTTTTTGTTTATTCAATTGCCGAAGGGAGACAAGCAACAGCCTGAAGAGTCGGACAGACCTGGTGTAATAATATCTAACCATGTGTCATACCTGGACATTTTGTATCACATGTCATCGTCGTTCCCTAGTTTTGTTGCTAAGGTTTGTGTTGTGACGAACTTTCTGCTCCACGATTAGTTGAATATGAATGTATCTTTTACGTATGGTACTGACATTTTTTTGTTTCAATTATTGGATTTTATCGATGAAGAGATCAGTGGCTAGACTTCCTCTCGTTGGTCTCATCAGGTCTGTTGGCTGAAATTGGATTATTGCAACCTTATATCCCTTTGATTCATTTGAGTTCTTTAGATCTTTACATGTTCTGCTCTCTTTTTTTTACCTTAAATCTCCATTTAAAATTGATATTTCATAAGATTAGTGATCAACATATGGTTCTGAAAATGAGAAAGCTAGATTTCTTATAATTCAGTATGCATTATCTTTCCATTGCAAGGGACTGCTAAATAATCAGGTGCTTATATATTTTGGTATATTTGTTGTCACAGTAAGTGCCTTGGTTGTGTCTATGTACAGCGAGAATCAAAGTCATCAGAGTTCAAGGGTGTTTCAGGTGCATATATTTATCGTTGTATGAGTGTGCAGTGTATAATAATTAGACATTGTGTACAATTCGAACAAAGCGAAAGAATGAAAAATCCCTTGTTGTATTCCTTGTTCTGTGCTTTGTGGTTTTTCTTTTTATATTTTAAATGGCATTGCATTAGTTATTGTGTATCTTGAATTATTATTTTTTCTACCCAATAGGCATACCTCCCAATCGTTTAATTGTAAGGCATAAATTACAAGATCCGATATAAAACTTTATATACCATTTGTTAAAAGAGTGCCTTCATTGTTTATACTTAAGGAAGTTTAGAAGTTCTCATTCAGTCTGTTTGGTGGCATCACTCGTTTAATTTGAATTCCAAATTCTGGACATAATTATGAACTAACAGTAATTTATCTTCATTTCCATTTTGTCTAAATTAAATTCATAATTAAGTTCATTTGTTGTATTTGAATTTCCCTTTTGGCATCTAAATATACTTATTTTAATGCCCTGTTTATATCGAATGCTGAGTGGTGGCTATATTTTATCTTCTGCAATTCTTTCTTTGGGACATAATCATCGATAAAATCCCTAATGAAGCTGACATGTGAATTTTCCTTCCGCAGCTGTTGTTACTGATAGAATTCGAGAAGCTCATCAGAATGAGTCTGCTCCATTAATGATGTTATTTCCAGGTTATCATCCTCTTTCCTCTTTTTTGGAGAGAGAGAGATCATATTTTTTCAATAATTAGTTAGTTTTTGGTACCATGTTGAAGATGAAGACACAGTTAGTTGGCAGTTTTTTGAACTTTTAAAATTAATTTAAATAATTTACCCCTTCCCACCTGCATTCTTTATCATGTTAAGAGAAAGGTCTTGATTTTGTATGTACTAACATATAAAATGATTGATGCGGATTTTTCTACTTCTATTTGCAACTTGCATTATGATAGAATTAATTTGATGATTAAAGTTGTATTTCTTGACCTTTTATCCTAATTATTAGTACTGAATGTTCTCATCCACAGGCAAAAGTTTGTCTTTTTTAGTTCACCCTTTTCTCTATAAAAGTCATTTTCACCCTAAAGATTCATTAGTTATGTTCATAACACCTCTCATTTCTATTTCTTAAAATATAACACTGTAGCTTTACGTTCTTCATGTTTATTAATTTATTCTGCTGCTATTAATTGTTGCATATGGTTATACTAGCATTGGTCACACATAAAGTTTCATAGTTTATCAGTTTCTTTCACTCATTTGTATTTATCATTTAATTTAATTATGAATGGAGTAATTTAAGTTGTTCATGCATATTTGGTATTCTACAGAAGGTACAACCACAAATGGAGAGTTCCTCCTTCCATTCAAGACTGGTGGCTTTTTGGCAAAGGCACCAGTACTTCCTGTGATTTTGAGATACCATTACCAGAGATTTAGCCCTGCCTGGGATTCCATATCTGGGGTGAGTACTTCAATAGTAATAAAATGTCATGTTTTCGGCTGAATTCTGATTATAAAAGCCAATCATATACCCCAATGTATGAACTGTTGTTTTCCGATAACTGTTATATTTTGAATCTGGAGGTGTACCCAAGGTTTTGAATATTTTTCTTGAATGTTTTTCTGAATAGAAGTTTGATGCCATGTCAGAAATTGTGAGAATGCTACTGGAACTCTTTATACTCACTTGGTTTGATACTTGGTAGTTGATAATGCAATATCTTTTTTTTTTCGTGAGTAGCTCAAAAACATATGCTTTCTACCTGTGCAAAGTGTAAAAAGTTGTAGTACGTTTTAGAACAGAGACCTGCCTTTGTCCTAAAAAGGATGCTGTGCTAACCATCTTGGAGAAACAATTTGTTTCTGCTATTAGCATTCTTATTTTAATGTTATCTGTTCATTTTCAGTAAGTAGCTCCAATCAAATATAATTCTTTGAAGTCTTTTAGTAATTTGTATTGTAAAAATTGTTGTCTTCCTTAGCAAAATTTGTTTTTTTCCTTTATTTAAGTGTACATTTGTGTTCGCAGGTGCGGCATGTGATATTTCTCCTGTGTCAGTTTGTAAATTTTATGGAGGTTATCCGATTACCTATTTACCACCCCTCACAACAGGAGATGGATGATCCCAAACTTTATGCCAATAATGTTAGAAGGTTGATGGCTTCTGAGGTATTGTTTTCTCCAAGAAAAAAAATCACTTTTTCTCTACTATAGTGTTAATTAAATAGTTAAAAAGGATACAGGTGTTTGTCTGTTCTATGACTGGAGTCGGTCTTTGCTTGTGTATAAATTGACAGAGACTTTACATTCACCAAAAATTTATTTAAAGAACTTGTTTTTTGGGCCAATCCATCTGTTGAAAAAATTGTTGATTCTTTCTGCTTTCAGAATTTTGGGGAAAAAGTGCTACATGCTTGAATTATTGGTATTTTCTTTGAAAAGTTTATTGTAAATTAATTGTTATGTTTTATCCTAGTAAAAAATTTATTCGTTTTTGTATTTATTATTTTAGTAAGATATGCGTGTTTTAAACTAATTTGACTGTGGATATTGAAGGATTTTTTGGAGGAAACGTTAGAAGATTAGGACTGGATGTTTTAGGAGTCTTGTCTTGTTGCTTTGCTCGTGATGTTAATTTGCTCCCCTTGTTAGTGGTACTTGTACTAAATTGTCCAAAGCCATACACTAGTACTCGACTTAGATTGGTAGCTTATCTAGATGTTCGTGGTTTGTATTCAATACAAACAATGCACAACTTACTCTCATAATACTGTTACAGATGGAAGTTATTCCGCGGTAGACACAAGTGTGAATGAAAGGCATCTTACATTATATAATCTGTTGGATGACTTTCTTACAGAGTCTATCATTAGATTGGATGTTTTATCGCATTCATAATTGTATAAAGTTTTATATTCAGTTGAAACTGTATTTTGGCTTGCCTTGATAACTCTAAACTTTTTGCTACTTTTCAAATATAGAAAAATATTAAGTGTGTGAACGTGAACACGCACATACACGCAATGCTGTTTGGTTTTAACAAATTATAGAAACGGTTTGATGTTAATTGAGTACAATATTTAATTGTGATATTGTCCGTAATTTTCATTTTCATCGAGTTAGGCATAATGGATACACTTAAAAATCCTACACACTTTCACTTTCAAGTGCTGTTTAGTGATTATCAAAAGCTTAATTTCTTATTTTTCTTTAATTTTATTGTATATCTATATCGCATGAGATAGTTGCCTCCATGTTATACCATTTATAGCAACGTGCATTGGCATATATATTATATAACTGCTTTTGATGCTAGCTAATTTATTCTATATTGTGTGTTCTACTTGCAGGGTAATTTGATACTTTCTGATATTGGGCTTGCTGAAAAACGAACATATCATGCTGCTCTCAATGGTAATAATAGCCTGCCTAGTGTTTTGCATCAGAAAGACGAATGATAATTTCTGGCCCCAGTCTCAAATGAAACGTAGTTCCATTCGAGTTTTAGTTTCAAACTTAGTATCTGCTTAAGAATGGTCGGTTTGCGTTGGGGGTATTCATAGCTAATTAGTATACATTCACCTAAACATCTGAATGGTACTTATGTAATTCTATTGTAAATAATGTGACCCATAATGCTTAATTGACGGTGTTCTATTGAGGCACACAGTTCAAGATCCATTGGTGTTGCTGTGCGTTCGCGTTTTTGATTGTGATATATGACCTGAACTCATTTGAGAAAAGCCATGTAACCTTAGATCTGAATCTTCTTTTTCGTTTTCCTGCAGGTTTGTTTTCCCAATGCTAATTCTTCGGATTCGTGGTCTGTATATTCATTGTATGGTTCCATTATTTATCAGGAAAGAAAAGGAAATTAATATAGAAAATGATGTGCAGAACAAGTATTCATGTTTGAAATGTATTTATCTGATAACTGCCTCTAGAGATTAGAGCATTAACGGATTTCTGAGCGGACGCTCAATGTATCTATACCTGTGATCAGCTTGTAGGATCAATAGGATCCCACTTCAATATAGGGTGTTCTAAAACATCATATCCGATTATTGTTATTATTTACTGTTTGTTGCATTAGGTAGAACGAGTTGGGTGGAATTTTTTTAGGGGGAGGGAGGGTGAGGAACAAAGCCACTTAACCGCAGTTACACTACTGAACTCCATTTAGCAACTAATGCTGACATCTAGAGTTCAATTAATAAGGCAAATTTAATCTTGAATAGAGGGTACAATTTTGTAGGGGCGCATAGAAACGAAGCTGTTTAGGTTGATTCTTTAATTAAATTAGTATTATTGGAGCAAATGAGTTTTTACATAGGTTTAATGACAATCACCTTGTTGGGTGAGTTCTAAAATCTTACAAATATTATTACGCACTTTAAGAGTAATCTAAAACCTTAAAATGATGAAATATATTAGTTTAATTACAATCGCCTTGATGGGTAAGTTCTCTAAGAAAGGAAATGGAAAATTTGTTTCTCTCATAATCGTAAGATTGTATTTGCAGCTTTGTTAATTGTTGGATTAGCCTGGATTTCATCAGTAGATTCAGCGCACATGATTCTTAATCCAATTGTTCGTTGATTTATTGCCGGTAGTAATAGATGTAGAGTATTTCATTACTATTTTTTTAATGCTTTCATCTTGATTCTCTATTTGTAAGTTTGTGTTTTATTTGTTTGGTTAAATGATGAAGATTAGATTCACGTCTTTAGTTGAATGGCATATATATATATATACGTGTGTGTGTGTGAGTAATTGTAACCTCTTAATAATAGATAACTAACAATCATTTAACATAAGTATTAATAATTTATTTTTCTAAATTAAGTAGGCTAAAGTATAATTGCAGCAAAACTAGGGAAACTCATCTTTAAGTGGAAAAGAATTCCCAATGACGCAGAAAAGTGAAGCTGATACACTAACTGTACCTTCAGGTCAGTGACCTCTCTATATATTGTGCAGTACATATACAAGTAAGAAAAATAAACTATCGTGTTGGGGGGGAAAAATACTGGTGTATGCATACCAGACAGGAAAATTACATATTTGAAAACCAATATATTATAATTGCTACGAAATTAATTACAGGTATATAAAGTAACACTTGCTCTTGTGATAAGAACAAGATCTATCCCCTTATTGGAAGCCTATGGAGGGAAGCTTTGCAGAAGGTATCAACCAGAGCTTTTACTCAATAAAGGCTTTGACAAAATTAGAGTGCACCGAGCATATTGAATTGAGTCCATGCCTCCTGCATTGTAAAATATGGACAGAGTAAGTCCCTATTTTGAATAAGTTTGAGACAAAAAAAAAGCTAAATGATGATATGTTTCTTAATCATTTCCTGCATTTCAATACCTTCCTAAGAATTACCATAGTCCCTATGTGAAATTAAATGTTCATAAGCATGAATAAGGCTTCCGCACAGCCATCCATCATTAATAATTTAGTATATTTTTGGGTTTTGAAAAAGTGTTCGTGCCTCATGACTATTTGACCTTAATTAGTGAGTTGTATCCACAAGTTTTGTGCACATATAAAAGATATGAAATAAATCGTACTAACTTGAGTTTTCTGTATTTCTGCACCTCATTTTAGGGCATAATAGGATTTCATGGATAGAAATAGATAAAAAACATATTTTAGTAAGTGTATGCAAAATGATCACGAGTTTCTTTTGTCTCTGCACTGCAAAATAAGCTCTCTAACTCGGGTCGGGTTACAGGTTAAGGAAGAAGAAAGCCAAAAGTAAAACATAAATTTAGCTCAGTAGCTAAGCTGGTTTCTTCTGCATGTCTCTAGAATTGAATGCAATAGCGGCCATGTGGTACAAAATAACTTAGAATGATCCAAAACAATCGCACCCTAAATTGTTAGAAAGATTTTGGTTAGTTAGTTAGTTAGTAAGAACCTCACAGAGAATGGGAGGACAGATGTTTAGCTTAAGTAGGAGTTGAAGGGACAAAATCATAAGACATAAGTGGACTTAAACATAAATTAGTGTTTGACTTAGTTACTATAGTATTTGACTTAAACTTTGTCTTCTAAATCAATTTTGTAAGATTGAATTAAACATAAATTTTTAATAAGAGTTACTGTAGTGTTTGACTTATGTTTATGACTAATCCTGCGTGATATAAATAAACTTGTGTGAACGCACAACTCCCAATATTTCTTCTTCTATAACAAGGAATGCGTGTGATCAATTCTAAGGAATCTAGTCATAGATCTGAAAGAGATAGAATGATTGTAGTTGTAATGAATTACCACAACTATGTTACCTGTAAAATATCAAAAACTTTTTCTGCGATATATTTCTGGTCTGAAGAAGCACCCTTCTGCTGCAACTTATCGGGATGCAGGCATAGTAAGGCTCTTTGATAAGATCTTTTCACCGCGTTCCCTTCAATTATATCAACAAGAGGCACAGGCTTCCATCCACACTCCGTCCAAAGTACCTTTATGCGTGATGAATGTCAATTTAATAAGAGTTAGTACTTAGCACGGAACTTTGGATAATCAAATACTAATTAAAATTGATGTTTTATATCATTCAACACACAATTTTATTGAAATTAAAGCAGGAACGTTATCCCAGAGTTGAGAAACTCTCAAAAGAGGATAAACTTTGTCTAGCCTTCGTAATGCACGCATAATATCTGCTTAAGCCCTACTTAGATCACATAATAGGAATACATGTCTGCCTCAGAACTATCCTGAATAACTATGCACATAACTCCTATTTAAGTAAATAACCATCCCACAAGATTAAATACATGCTTTTCTCATTATTCCATCGAAATAGGTTTATTATGAGACTCTCTAGTCCCATTTACGTTAAAAGCACAACTTGAAGTAATGGTAAAATGGTTCATCGTATTATTTTACAAAAACGAAGAAATCAAATTTTCTATCAAATGTGACTAGAGCAATAAGGAGTCTAGTTTTTCTTACATGCTGTAATGTCGATAGCAGGGATCGTATGTTTCCTTCCTTCCCTTTAGACCATTGTTTTATCTTCTTGTCAATCATCTACATTGTAAACAGAGATAAATACTTAATATGACTGTTCTACTATAACCTTGAAACAAACAAATCTAGCTAAGCATATATTACTTGAATTTCTTGCTTTTGTAATTCCTCCCTCTCATCTTCAGCTAATACTTGGACCTGAAAAACCCAATATAGAAGCTTATCAACATAAGCCGCTTAAATCTAGTACTCATGAAAGGAACTTGATCAAATATGAAAGAAATACCATGAAACTCCCATGGAAGGACTCGTCTTTATCTCCGATAACAGTAAATGATATATCAGGAATTGCTGCTAACAAAATCAAGTTGTTTCATCACATAATTTAATCATCAAGTATTCAGGAAAAATCACATCTATAGAGTTTAAAGCTGATCAAAGATTGGTGTAAGCGTATTTCAGGCTATCTATAAACAATCAACTTCCACGTTTGAATAATAACTAAGGTTTTTCACTTGCAACGAAAAGCTTCTAATAGTATTTTCTTAAAATAATTGGCACCATATTATTCGTTGATTCTGTAGATTGTAGACCATACAGTAAAGGAAACTTACTAGAATAATGATTTAACAGACAATATAGATTAAGAAGATAATAAATGACCACATAAAATTTAAATAAAACCTGCTGCATACTGCTTGTCATGTAGTTATATTTTCCTATTGTTAGATGTAGGTTACATACATGCCCTCACTAAGTTTGCCATATCTTGTCACCATGCTAGAGTAAAGAGGAGAGGAGTCTATGCACAATTCGATCGCTTCCCAAGTAAACCAATTCTCAACTGAAGGAATATTGGGATTTGGATAACTAAGCAATACCTGGTTCTGATATATCCTCTTGATGAGAAAAATTGTCAGCAGATATGTTGGTGTTCTCTATGGTAGAGTTTTCCTCCTTGGATTGTTCAGGCCCACTTTCCACCTGATAGAGTTCAAAGACATATTAAACACATCCGGTGTTGCGAAACCAGAATTATACATGAGATTTATCACTAAAGCATATTTAAACAATTCATATCCTTTCAACAAAGTGCATTTACTCTTCAAGTAATCTTCTTAAGTTGTGACAGCACTTACCTTATTCTTTTTCCTTAAAGCATCTCTCTGCTTGTGTGTAGAACCCTGAGGTCGAGATTTGGTGTCAACTTTTGGTTTTGCTGCAGTTTCTTGGTTGAAAATTCGAGCGAATTCTTTGACCTTTCCTTTAACTAGGCCTTTCCCCATATTCTCACCTAAGCTTACTGGACCCTGGGAAGTGGCTTTGTCATGTCCTACATCTATCACAGAAACCGTCTTTTCTTCTTGTTTCATGGGATTCACTGTAACATCAAAAACAGCAGACAATTTTTTTGTGCTTTTCATCCTGTTTTCTTCTTTCTCCCTAATCATCTGATTATTATCTGTCATATGAAATGAACAATAGTATTACAGACTGGAAAGGTAGTAATATGTGTATAAATACACATACATATATATACATAATTTAGAGAGAAAATTACTTCACCTTGTTTCTTATCACTTTCTTTGAAAAGAAACTGTAAAGGTTTAGACTCAAGCTTCTGACTATTCCTTGCTGTCTCAGTTTTTCCGGAGAAGCCGTTCTCGCCTGCAGAATGAGTACTTGATTCTACTGCTCTAGCGTCGTCACGTGGGATAGAACTGGCGGGAACATCTATGGTAACCGTTTGAGGGCCATATGATGTACGTGACTGAGGCTTGGCAGAAACTATTTGTTCTACAGTCTGGTTTGAATCTGCTCCATTTTCAGTGGCTGTGGAAGTAATAGATACATCTTTTCCATTATTCATCACAGAGGAACCATTGTATGGCATAGATTTTTGTGTGGTAATTTCACTGACAACCCATTCTTTAGTACTTGAGCATCTCTCGAGTTTAACCTTATCCTTAGCCTTTGAGGCTCTTTCTGTCCTAAGAGACATCACCATTGGCACACCTTTACTTGCCCATTTGTATATTGAGAAATGGAATTGACCGTTACTAGCACTAGGCGAAACTTCGCTGATAGATATGTCTTGTTTCATGATGGTTGCTTTGTCTGCTTTATCAGATGGGCTCGAGTTTGAAAACTCCTGTGATAGAAGACTTTGTCGGTAAGGTTTTAAATCCTTCTTCAACTCCTTTCGCTGGGTTGAAAATCTGGATGAATAAGAATCTGGAAGGCCTTGTCCATTTGAAGCAAAAAAACCATCGTTGATGTTGTTAGTCCTCGTGGGGGAACCAAATGTTGGAAGATCCACCCCATTTGTCAATTTGGCCGGAAGGCTGTCAGTTTAAAGTGGTGGAGCAAGCATCACCGGCAAATTGAAGATGAACAAGAAGAAATCATTAATGAATTGATTTGAAATTCGGAGCAACTAAATCATGAATCCCTCATCTACTGGGGGGGAGAATAGGGAGTAGTTCTGTAGCATAAGAAGTTTATTGATTTAGGATAAGATAAGGAGTCATGTAGGGAAAGAAGTGCTTTATTTTATGGTTTCTATAGTAGTCTTTGAAATCAAAATGTTTAGGTTTCTCACTTTAAATGGTGTTTGTAGCAGATTCCAGTTGGTGGAAGCCCTCGAGTAAATATCTTGTAATCTCTATAATAGTAGTATTACATTTGCAGTATTTTCATCAAAAGTTTTGTGAAGTGTCATTATTTCCGAAAAAAATCCCATACACTCTCATTTTTCTGTTTGCATTATATTATTACCTAGTTTAATTTTGTATTTTGTATTTAATTTATTTTGTGAAATTAATTTTAATACATTATCAGTACAAAGCTTTTACATGGTCATTTATTAAAAATTATTTTATATAAAACACTGAAATATATATATATATATATATATATATATATATATATGTGTGTGTGTGTGATAATTTATGATTTATTGACTCTGTTAAGAAAATAAATTATAATATATTTCAATTAAATTTTTTTTTAAAATATTGTTTTTTTTTTTTTTTAAGTTTGAGTACTGGTCGCATTAAAATATTTATTAAGTACCGATATATCGGCAATAAACAATATTTGTTGATTATAGCTAACTTAATTATTTGTTTTAAAGAAACTTGTAGATAAAAAACCAAATTATAAGTTCTCATATTAGAATTGCGGTCTAGTTTTGATGTGAACTATAATTCTTGGAATAACTTTGTGTATCATAATTGGAGATGGACATTACTATAGTACTTACAAAGCGTGCATATAACCTTTATAGTGGTGCTTTATATACATTTGACTACCATTTTTTCTTGTAAACTATTGATGTTAATTTGGTATTTTTGAGTCTCTCTCCATTTCTAAACTATTGATATTTAATGTTATCACATAATATTTAATGAATAATGAATATTACTCATAAGTGATATAAATCTAAATACTCCCACTTAATATGTGGAGCTTTAATTATTAGTGCATGTTATACTGAAAGTAAATCTGTTAACTTCGATAATATCTGTCACAAAAATCGTATTAAACATTGCTCTTTTCATTCCTCTATTGTTGAATTTTTGAAGTTCCTAATTTATATATATATATATATATATATATATATATATTTATGTACTTCAAAAATAAATTCATATAAAAATGATTAAAAAAATGTTAATTTAACAATCTAATCAAATGTTTACCTTATATTAATATAATTATTTGTTAAATAAAAACTATGATATATTTTTTTCATTTTCATCATATATAAATTACATATTAGTTTTCAATTATTTAACAATATATTTTTCAAAAATAGTCAAAATAAGTAATAAAATAATAAAAGATATACATGGATGACAAATGTTTAAAAAGTATAGCATTTTATAAATAATTGAAATATTATTTTATCATAGTAAAAATTTATTATATTAGTCTCATTATTATAATTCTGAAAAGCTTTCACATATAAATTTAAAAGTATATTCCCTTTACTTTATATTGTACATACGTAGTTCTCTCTTTTTTTAAAGTCTGCAATAACCTCCTTTATATAGGATAGATATATAAGGTAACATTTCTCAGAATTGTTAGGTTTTTAGAAATAAAGTGTAGAACCTATAATATTATCTTTAAATTTCTTTTATTGATTCGATAATTTCTATCAAATAAATTAAATTACATACTTTTTAAAATATTTTTTATTTGTTGCTCGTGTATACTTTGTTAAACAACTAAATACTTAATACTTAATCTTGTTTCTTGTTTACTTCCTTTTTCATTCTCCTTTTTTTTTTCTATTTTCTTCTTCTTCTCTGTATTTCTTTCTTTTAAGCTAAGACAAGGGATGACCTAGGTATTTTTGGAGCGATTTACTATCCTTGTTTTTGACAAAAATATATATCTAAAAGGATGGAAGAACATTAGGTGTGGCTTCAGACTAATCCACATGTGATAAAGAAAAAAAAGGTCACAACCTTGAAGGGGTATTCACAGATAGACTATAATAGGAAAAGTCGAGACATATGCAGTGTCATTGGAAATTTTCATACTTATAGTTAATTTTATCGTGTAATTCCCAGAGTAATATATTAGTAATAGATCACTTCCCAGAAACATTAGACCACTCTATTACCTAACCAAAGGGTTAGTAGTAATAAATTGATCACTTAAACCATATATAATCAAATTTCTCATTTTAGGGTACACAATTACTATCAAATATAACTATTTTTTTTTACACAAAAAATAGATATAATTCCTAATTTTTATATAAGCGTTATAATTTATTAATATTTTTAATATAATAAACATTATATTTAAACGGAATTACTTGTATTTTTTATAAATTTTTAATTATAATATTTAATGGTAACTCTTTTTCTTTAAGTTTTAAAAATGAGGACATACAGGCCTTGTACCGTGTGTTCACTATTATTAATATTTAGTATTTTTATACTAAATATTATATATATTATTTATTTATGAAAATAATGGTAAGAAGAGAAAAACCTGAATGGCAGAGGGAGAGAGGCAGCAACGGGATCGGCCGCGGGAGGTAGAGGACTGGACACTCGAGAGAAGGTGAAAGGCTCCCCAACGCGTTTCTTTGGCGTAGAACACACACTCGCAGACTCCTCACCTCCGAATATGTCATCGAAGAAGTCATTGTTCTTGTTCGCGTGACGCCTCCGGTTTCCAATATCCTCTCCGAACACCGGTTTTTCCCGCTCCGGCGGCCACCTACACCAACCTTTTTCCCCTTCCTCTTCGCTCCAATCCTTCGACTCGCTCAGACTCTGCCGCGCTTCGTTTAACGATGACCTCCGCGGCGGCCCCCCAAACACATCGTTGAAATCAACCTCCATGTTCGAATTGCTCGACGACGACGACCTCCGAATGAAGGAATTATTACCATTCTCATAACTATTATTATTATTATTATAACCTAAAAGAACACTCTCTCGTTGAGATGAATAAAATGTCTCCATAAAATAACGATTCACAATTCACAATTCAAACCTGGCGGGAAAGTGCTGAAGCGAAAGTACGGAGTACAGAGGATTGTGTTTGTGAGATGGAAGGGGAATTTGGACGAATGAGTGAGTTGGAGAAGAAGAGGACAATGGTGTGTAGGGCTAAGGGAATTGTAACAGAAATTCCGAAGCCACAAATTATGACTCAATGCGGATTGGTTGCTAGAATTTCTAAGGGATAAATCTAAAGTGGTGATGGCGATAACCAACGCGATGTGCTCCATGTTTTGGATTTACCATAATTTTGTGTGATACTAATTAAATACGCTCTCTGCAAACTAAACTATGATTATGACTACTACACTCAAAGACGCGATAGCCTCTCATTTCATTGCTCTCTACTTTTGTCTTTTCCTCTCGCATTCGCAAAATCTATTCATTATTTGTGGATACATGGAAAGAAAAAAAAAAAAAAACTGCGCATGACAGATAAAAATAATTTGAATTAATTAACAATATAAAACATATCATATGTGTATTAGATGAAAATTAAAGTCTTAGATTAATTACTTGCCAGATCAATGACTACTATGTAACATTGATGGAAGAGGTCCACTGATACGTTACGTTTCGGTACTTTTAGGTTGGGAGTTGGGCAGACGAAAGCGACAACAACAAGCAATCGAAAAAGGGGAATGAAACTATAATTAACCTTAAACATGTTTTTTGCATTACTCTTTAGAATCATAATTTAAATACAGTGTTTTTATTTTAGGTATATGAGGTTCATCTTTATTCAGAATCGCGATGTTTACCAGAAAAACAGAAAGGACATACAGAGAGACATGGAACACACGTTACCCCTCCGCGACCTGGTAACGCGTGAAACTGCAACTCAACTGTCACCAACCACTGCCCACACAGTAACGTAACGGATTCAACCATTTGCATTTGATTCATGACTAGTTGTTGAGACTCTATGCCAATTTAATCATGCATCTAATCATAATTTAATCAACTCTTTATATTGTTTTCGAAAGATATTTGTGTTTTCGACAATTAACTCAATTTCATTTCTAAGTTTGATTCACTTATTCTTTCTAATTTGATCACCTTTTACTCCATCTCTTCAATTCAGCCTTTCTGATATACTTCAATGGATTTCATTAAAGAATTTAAGTTTGCTAATTTCATCAATAATTTAAATATAAATATAGTTTTTAATTTTATTGAAAGGTATACGGGGAAATGATTCTTAATGAGACATATGAATTAGAACCACAAAAGCACTTAAATAAGGATGAGGTGAGGATATTTGGGTGGACTGCGAAATTGGGGGATTCACTTGGAATAATTGGAAGAAAATTAATGGAGAGTGATATACGTTGTTGTAATTGAAAGTGACATTGTTTATTTTGATGAAAACATAGCAAAAATAAATACAAAGTTTATTGATACATTTAATTAATTTGACTGAATTAATAAAATCGATTGCTTATTTTTTAATGTAATGTTAAAATTGTTACTAATTGTATTTTTTTAATCAAAAAAGAAAAAAAAATAGTAGAAAAATTTAAATAAAATATTTTTTAAAGTATTATTTATTTAAATACATCATTTGTTAATTAACTATTTTATAGGTCTTTAAATTGGATTTGGTTACTGCTGTGATTGAGTACGCTCAAGTAGGAAGAGGAATGATAGGGAGAGAAACCATTTGCGAGGCTTAAATTTTTTGTCAAAACTCAAAAGCACAGATGACAATAGATTTTGTTATTTTCAAAGACATTTTAGTGTTGGATAAAACAAGTTTTAAATTGTGTAATTATTACTTTATAATAAGCTTACTTAATGTCCTGATCATTAATGAGCATGAGTTGAGTGTGAAGTTTTGTTGAAAATATATGAATAAGTTAAACACGGTATATAAGATAAAATATGTTTTAAAGTTCTAAATTGAGGACGATGATAAGTTAACTTACTTTTTTTTTTATAATAAACTACTTACTATACTCTTTAACATGAGTTCTCCATTTTGAAGGACACTAACAATATGAAAAATAACCTTGATCCGAACAAAAATATTGTTTAAACGTGGTCTTCATCATTATTTTTGTTAATAATTTTAACTATTTCAATTTGTATTGACGCTTCTTAAATTGTAAAATCTAAAATTGTTAGAACTTTTGTAAAATCTAAAATTAAAATAAGTTCAATTCATTTTTGAAAAAATTTAATTTTTTTTAACCCAATCCGGCTCAAACCCGTAATGAGCCAGGTTAACTCACGGGTTAGAACTCATTTTGACACATTTATAACTAGTGTCCTCCATGAGTGATGTATCACAACGATGGTCTGGCCTGCACTTCTAGTAGTGGAGGCTCGCAACTCCCCCTTTCCTAAGAATGTGCGTTGTAAGAAAAAAGATAATGAGAAATTAAAATAGTTGAACTACAACAATAATTTTTATTTTTTAATTAATTTTGAAAAACATGAGTTACGTCGATGCATGTTGGAAGTTCTATATCAATTAGAAATAAGACAATTTCATAGTTTATAAGTGGGGTGGGGTGCAAACTTTACGTTACAAGCTGATTTTGTGAGGTTGAATTAGACTTAAACTTCACTATCTAACATGAGATTAGAGTTAGGTTAGAGCCTATATTAGTATAGAATAAATTTTAACATCATCAATTAATAAAAATTAAAACTAATATTTTTGACATAACAGTGACCGTATATAAATTTTGACCAGAACCATTTCTAATTTTACATTAAACTTGAGAAGGTATATTTTTCTCATATAAATATCTTACCCGATAGTTGTTTACAATGGTTGTGAAGTTAACCGGTGGGAGAAAATTATTAAACCTTTTTATCTAGCAATAGTAATAATATATTTTTTTTTATCGTAATTGTTAAAGTTGTTTTTGATAAAGGCTTTTCACTACTATAAATTTTGCGGCTCTTATTCACTCACACACAGAAAAGAACAAGTTGCAAGAGGGTTGAAATGAAAAAGTTGCATGGTTGATTTGGTTGGTTGGAAGTTGTCTGATGTTGGAAATTCTTGGAGACAAGTTTGAAAGTTGCATTGCATTATTATGCTAATTCGTACAAATGCAGAAGTTGGACCCGCTCACACTGCTGCACAAATTGACTACCACCACCGTCACCTATCCATTCCCATGCATTTATCTTACCCACTTTTCAACCTTTCTTTTCTTACAATTCTTTTTTCCATAAAATAATGTGTTATCATCTTTAACAAAAATATATCCACCATATCTCTACTTTTAGATGGGTAGACACTAAAGATGTTTCTGGTGTAAATTTAGCATCTTGAAAATGTTTTTTTGATGAATTACAATAATATACGGGTAAAATCTTATTTACATAGACCCAGTTTGTGAAAACAATTAAATTTCCAAAAAACAAGTCTCTTCGTAAAAATTAAAGACAATGAACCTAATAAAAGATCATTGAAAAGTGCGTATAAAAGTACCAAGAACATATTTTCTCTCCAATAAGTCATATTTGTTGTACACATCAAAAGAAAAATTGAAAAAAAAAGCACACCACTTTAATGCACTTTTAAAGTCTAAATATTATCTGATATGTATTCGCTCTTACTTCCGACATATGGAAAGCGTCTTAGCATTTAATATCATTGATGGAATCCTAAAACAAAATGTAATTTTTTTCTTAAATAAAAAAAAAAGAGTCAATTTGGTTAATTAAGGTTCTTTCTTTCCTTCTGCTATGGTCCATGTCTTGTTTGTTTCTTTGTCCCTTTGTTTTTGTCTTTCTTATACAAAAAATGCTCATCTGAGAAATACTATTTAAGTAATGCGCAAGCATGGTACGTACGGTGATTATAGGCTGAGAGAGAACAGTTCTTATACTCGGACATAAAATATGTGTGAATAGAAACTAACAGAGTAGTTTTTTCAATAGAGAAACACTTCAAAAATATTTTAATTTTGTTTGGAACTTGTGGACTTTGCTGATCGTGACTCTTTAGCAATGATATGATCAACATGACGGTGAATGGTTCAATGAATAACCAAAAATGTGTTACATGCTTATTGGAATAAAAATAATTACTTTTTATTCTTTTGGACATCATATTTTTTTATTTTTCTCTTTAAGAGGGACTTATCCTTTACCTTATTTGTAAAAGGTAAACTAATTACATGGTAGGACCAACTTTATTATTTCCGATTCCAATTTACTCGTATAAAACTCAACATGAAATAATAGAGTAGTAACATCCAAATAAAGAGTAGTAACAGATTCAAAATCAATATATAAGTAAACAATCCCCTATTCTTAAAAACAAAATATTATTGATTGATTCAACCATACGTACTATTTATTACTATAGTAACTCGATTAAATTTTATAGGTTATCAAAACATCATTTCTCAAAAATAAGATTACAGTGGCCATCTGGCCATATCTACATTTTGACGACAGCATGAGCACACTTGCTAGAGAAAAGAAAAAGTGAGAAGACATTTATACATATAAATATTGCAAAGATAGATTCTAATGCATTATACAAGTAACTTTATTCTATCGTTTTCTGATTGCCAACAGAGTTTGGCTGATTAACCCGTCACAAAAATTCCGGGCGTGGCAAGAAAGACCGAACCGTTTCGTTAAGCAGATGCAACTAATTAAGGTTGTGTGTGTTTGTTTTCCGTCGGAGGATAAAACAAGCACACACTCAGACTATGCAGTTCTTCCCAGTTTTCTACCGGTGAACTCCTCCATCACCGGGTGAATCAAAGTTCCCTCCGAAAGACGTGACCAAAGCAGAGAGACCACCCCTGCTTGCTCCGCCACCGATGCTAAGACCGAGAAGATCACGGGTCACTGGCTGGCCCACGAATGGGGTAGAAGGGCCCAGCATCACATCACTCCCACAGGGAAGCCCAAGCCCAAGGTTATCCACCACGGGCTGGTTCTCTTGCTTTACTTGGCCGTTCCATTGTGCTGTTGCGGTTGCATTCATGTTAAAACCCTCGTCTTTCCCCATGGATGATGGTGATGTCGTTGCTAAGCCTAGGCCACGAAGAAGGGAAGCACTGGATGCACCCATTTGAGCTGCTTTTTGGAGCAATGCAGTGGCAGATAGTGCAGGTTGAGATGCTGTGAAGTGGGAAGGGTCGTTGTTGGAGAGATATAGTGGTGAGGACAGGGAGAGGGATGTGGGTTCTCTCAGATTAGTGATGGCGTTAGGGTTATCGGAGCGAGCCAAACTTGACATGAGGTTGAAGAATGAGGAAGTTGATGGTGACGGTGATTGAGACTGTGACTGAGTTGTCGTTGTGGACGGTGCCAACACACTTGCGAAAACAGTGGTGCAAGAACTGGAGCTGGAAGGGGTGCTGCTTGTCACGAAGCACGTTGCTTTTGGAGACATCGGTGACAGCTTCCTTGGGTTTTCTGGAATTTCTAGTGCCAATGACAAAAAAAGGTAAACAAGGGTAAATAGTTGAGGACACAAAACGAGGAAAAAGAATTAAGACAAAAGTAGCAAAAGAGATAAAATAGGCAAAAACAGAGTTAAAACTTGAAAAGAAAAGTAAGCTTTTTAGTTTTTAAATGATTATATATAATTATACTGTAAGGGAGTTAAAAAGCATGAAATTGAATATGCATGGAGCAAAAAGTGAAGCAATTATAGAGGTTTTTCCTTTTATTCTCAGCTTCAACTTCAGATATAGTTTCTCCTTCAGAACAACTCCACCAACCGAACAAAAAGCTTTACACCTTCCTCATATGAATGTTTTTTTTTTTTTTAGGAAAGATGCAGCTTTGGTGCCTGATTACTAAGAATTTGATCGTAGAACTTATTGGCACATGTGTATCACGAAGGAGAGTACCCAAAGTAACATTGGTTTTTTTTCATATGAAATTTAAGTTAATAATGATAATTTCGAAAGAAATCATGGCTTAAAAAACATGTTTGATTTTTATTATATCTAAAAAACCATAATTGTTTAGCTAAGGAAATAAAAAATATCTCAAATAAATTTATTTTGAAACCTGGACTCTCTTGTTATCAATTATTAAGCAATTTTAATAAATTGAGAAGAAATATAGTGAGCGTAGATCCCATCCTTATCTCCTCTGCAGACCCATCCTACCGACCCTTTGCTGGGATTGGCACTATCCACTACAGCTAGACTTGTCGTTTCTCCAACAAACACAAGAAAACAAAAAATGTCAAAAAAAAAAAATGCATTTGTACCACGAGACAAAAAACTCATCCTCCCAATTCAAATCATGCCGGCCTCATGCTTTAAACTTATAAGCTACATTATTTTATATATTCATCTTAAAGTATTTCCAGTTAAAAAGTTGACGAAAGTCTGAAAATGTTTCTGAAAAGTTCACGCAGGTTGAATTGAACCTACGAAAAACAGAAAGCGAAATACGTAGCAGCACAACTACGTACCTGAGCTCTGAATGGACAAGGTTGGAGACACCACAGACGCAGAGGGAGTAAGTGGAGGCGCAGGGGGCGAAGAAGCCACATCAGCGTTGCTACTGCTAACATTCTGGACCTGGGCCTGGGCCTGGGCTTGGACATTGGTCCTGGCGCTCTCTTGCGCTAATACATCGCAGAATGCTCTGTGCGTGATGAAACTATCCCTCCTACAAGAAGATAAACATTACTGTTAGTGACATTGCATTGGGGAAAATTGAAATAAAAAAAAAAAAGTAGATAACAGAAGAGAAGTATTTTTGATACCTAGAGAACAAGGTGCCGCAGTCGCATCGGTACTCTCTGCTGCCACAGGTTTTCGTATGGGCTTTCCAGTCCGACTGTACAGCGTATTTCTTAGAGCAGCGTTCGCATTTCCACTTTTTCTCGCCGTGTTTTCTGCAGAAGTGCTTCTTGATGCCGGTGAGGTCGCCGAGCGCCCTAGCGGGGTTGTGGTGGACGCACGAAGGCTCGGGGCACACGTACGCTTTCTTCCGCGGTTCCTTGCTCCCCCGCTGCCGCAGCTTCCACGGCAAGTTGTGACCGCGCCGGTGAAGCTGCAGGTTCTGATCGCGCTGGAACCCTTTGTTACAGATCTCGCAGACGAAACGGTTCGTGGCCATCAGTGTCTTCGGTGACAAAGCAATCACTTCAGCATCTGGATCTGAAAAAATAAAAAATAAAAACACGCAAAATCCAAAACAAGGAATATTCATAAAGTCACTCGAACTGAATATATTTATTATATGTAAGACATGAAAATTATGGTTAAATAAATTGAAAGTAAATGAATCAGTATGAATATACCTGGCATTCCAGGGAGGTTTCGCTTCCGTTTGGGAGGAGGTGGCAGAGGTTGTGGTTGTGGTGCGATTTCCGAAGCTGAAGAATGTGTGAATGGTGAAGGATTCTGAGGCTCCGCCATGGTTATTTTATTTACTAAGATGAACTGAAGAACTCCTCCGGAAGTTCTTTTTTAATTACTTTGCCCTTTTTGTAGGACTTATTTGTTTCCTTCCCAAAGAGAAGTGGTGGTTTCCCTTTCCGTCACTGCTTACGAAGGTCGTCTTAGGCGGCACACGGTGGAGGAAGTTAAAGGAGAGAGAGAGACAGAGAGAGAGAGGGAGAAATTATTTGAAACGAGGATGATATGTCATATGTACTGAAAAATACTAACCAGGATAAAGCGGCAGGAGTTAACCATGGTTAAGCTGCGAGGGGGACAGAACTGTTCAGAAGGTTTCTATCGAAGAAAACAAAAATAAAATCTCTAACCTCTGTATTTACTTTATTAGTAATTAAGAAATTAACATAGAAACTACGTTAAAAATACATAAAAAGTTAGGATACAAGGTTATATTGATAATATTTTTGGCAATATTTTTACCTTAAAAACATAGAGAGAGAGAGGATATAACGTGGGCGCCAAGTTTTCCGTGGAAAATAAAAAATGTGAATCCCACCGTCCACGTGTTACAAGAACCGGGTTCATGACCTTTGTCGGGAGCAAAACCTCCTAGCGGTGCTTGTCGTGTAGTTCAGTGAGTATCCATATATCAGAACGAATATCTTATTTATTTATTATTTCCACCTAAAAACTCAGGAATAGTTAAAGTAGCACAAATCATATTTATGGGTAATTGTTTGTTTCATGTTATATACCATTATTATCATTACTACGTTCTCATAACACTATGATGGTTGTCAATTCCTAACCAACAATAGGATTGGATTGTGTAATAAGGGATAATTGAAGGAGTGAGTTTGTCTCACTCAATTGTAATCCATTATATTCAATAATTGAATAATTAGTGACACTTTAGTTAAAACTTTTATAAATAGTATTAAATCTTAAGCTTTTAGTTTATAAATAAAAATTAAAATCCGTTGTGTGTGTATTGACTTGTAACATCATAACTCTACATATGTAGCATTAAAATTTGACTAGTCTTGTAGTCACGTGCAAATATTTTGACAATTAAGTAAGATGTGTATAGTGTAACATGATGAAAGAAATATAATTGTAGTATAACATTGAGATAGTGTCTCTAATGCATGATGGTTACATTTTTATTTTTTCATAAAGAAGAAATAATAATGAGACATCACGATACTATAATATTAATATTAATTATATGTTGAGACTAAAATAAAAACATAATTATTATGCAGGGGCATTTCAGCGTATTAATGTCATTAGAAAATATAAATGTTATGATATAAATAGCTAATAATAGGTAGATTTCAAGACCAATTTCTTTTTTTTTTTCAAAGATGTCATGATTATGATGATAAAGGTGAAGGGCATTTTGGTCTTCTTAGATACTTGTTGCAATTAAGCTTTATTGACTTGCATTGCACTTCACCGTAAACACCATTTTAGAATTAAAATTATCCTAGAGAGACAGTCAACCGAAACCGAAACCCTTAATTTTAGATTTTACATTTTTAGAGTATATAATAAAGTTTTTAAATAAATTAATGCATTAAAAATAAATTGTATTTTAAAAGCACAATTGCGTATGTAAAAAACATCTTTTAATTTTATTAATTTCTTTAGCTAGAATTTAAGATTTTGAATTTTATTTTCAAAAAATACACGGTTGAATCTTCCATCTAATGAAAAAAAATAATAGTTTTAAAAAAATGAAAGCTACATTTTTAAGCAAATTTTTATTAATTTAAAATAAAAATATACTCAACTCAGCATAATTGTAATTAAAATATGACTCACTGTCTCCCAATTTGTTTGAAATTTGTCCAAATACCTTTCAGAAATTTATCAAATTTCAAATGGAATTTAGGATAGCTTTGAGGCACGAGAGTTTACTTTTTTTTCTTTTAGTTCTTACTTAATTTTTTATCGTGAGTTAAATGTAATTATTTTTAAGATTAAATATATATTTAGTTTTTGACCTAGGTGTGAAATTGAAATTAGTAAATTTTGATATATTTTAATTTTTAAATTTTAAAAGTTAGTATATATATTTGTTTTAATATAATGATATTAATTTATTTGAATTTATTAAACAGTGATTTAAGCTAATATTAGTGTAATATGTAAAAATCACGTAAATAATTTAAATATCATTTCAAAACACTTTTAACAAATAAAAAAATGTAACATAATTCTATTAATAATAATAAAATTTCAACATTAAAATATAACAAAATTTAGAACATAAACAAATTTGTCTTAAAAATATATTTAATTTTTTTATAATATTTATAGACAACTCATTATATTTTTCAGAAAACTTGCCTTAAATCTACGTTTTTATTATAAATATATGAATTTCAAATAAGATTACAGATTTGTTGTAAAAAAATACCTACAACATTTTATCTTAGAGAAAATATAGCAAAATTATTATCATTATCATTAAAAAAAATTCATGTAGTTAATTATAATTAGGTAACCAAAGTAGTTAATTATAACTATTTTCTGTTTTGATAAACAGTCAAAATTTTAATTTTGAAATAGAAATTGTTTTTAACATTATAACTATCAAAGTTAAGTAGTAAATTAAGTAAGGAGAATGGCATATGATTATTAATTTAAAGTTTTAGAATTAAAAAAATGACTAAGGAATATATTGTAGAAAGTTGCATGATTGGTAGAAATAATTAAGAAAGGTAGTAATGATGAGGAGAGGGGGCATTGGCAGTTCCCATCAATAGATGAAATGAGAAAAGGGTTGAAATTGAAGAGAAAGAAGAGAAGAGCAGCCAAAAAGATAATCAAACTCCAAATCATTACATTTTTTTTTTTTCCTTTTGCCATTATTATGCAAACTGCAAGCAAGCCAAGGGTCCCAAAACCCACCATACCTTACAGCTGTATCTCATCATCATCCCATCACCTCTCACTCAGATAAGTACTTCAAAATATCAAATTATTTCAATTTTATTACTATTTTTTTATAAAATATAGTTTTATCCATTTTATCATTAATCTAGCCTATAAATTAGTCAACCTTTTTTCTCTCTCTCTCTCTCTATTTAGATAGAGAAGACATCTGTTTCTCAATTTATACATTAACTATTTTTAATAAGATGCGAATAGATTATTATTCTAAAATACATTTAAAATGTGTTTTGTTTGATATTTTTTTGTCAAGAAGAAATATGAAAACATTAACAGTTTTTTATACCATTTTTATATGCGCCACCAATTTACTTTTTAGAGTAATATGTTAAAAGTATAATTATATTATTTGAATAAATATTAGTTAAAATACGTTCTTTGTATTTTTTTTATTACTCATAATAAGAAATACATATTCAAAAATTAATTATTAAAATATAAAATATATATATATATATAATAATATTTTATTAATTATTATTATATGTGTAATTTTTAATCATAGAAACTAATAGAGTTAGTTATATTTATAGAAATGAAAATGCTGAAAGAGTATCTAGTGCAGTTAAAGGACAAATATGTATTAATTATTTTCAGGAGAGTAGAGAAGAATAAGATGTGTACGCAAATAAATAAAAAATGGTAGAAGGGTACTTAAAAGGTAATTATATAACATAAACTCTATTACTTATCTCCATAGATTTGGTAAGGGTCAAAATCAGAGGTGAGAAAAAAAATCCTAACCCGACCGCATCCGTCCAAATGAATCAAAAAATAGGTAGGCGATCAGTTTTACACGGATTCGGATAATATTGGATAAATGGTGAGATATAGAGAGTAAAAGCACTCATATTTAAACCAAACTCTAGTCGTCGTTGTTGTTCTTTCACAAAGAGGACCCTCACTCACCCTAAAACTTCAAATGCTCAATCCCTATGCAACATTCCTCTTCTTTTAGGCCTCAAAATCACGATAAGTACAATTTATGGTGTACGATATGCGTCTCCTCCGGTGTATGATCTATGTCTTCTCCTCCATGGCGAGTAATCACATCACACAAGACCACGTAGACTCAAGTTCGATGACGCAGGACTATCTATCGCCTGTGTCGCACAACACTGATGCTACCACAGTGTGTCACTCACTTTTTTTCTCCTTTTCTCGATTGATTTTGGATTTTGGCGATCCATTTTCCATAATGCAGAAAAAAAGAGAAAAGGATGGCTTGTTCTAGGCTATTCCTTCTTTCTACGTTTAGGGCACAGAGAGCAGAGGAGCGTAAACATCCAACAACAACAATCATCCATCTAAAATAACTCACCCATATTTAATCTAATCCGAAATTATCCATATTCGCATAGAACAACAAATTAAGTGACCGGATTGGATATTAAAATATTAAATTTGGATTATAATGAATCAGTTAGGTTGGATCCGAATTCAATTTAACCCAATCGCTAGTCGGTCTTAGTAAAAATATATGAAAACAATTTTTTAGAGTTAAATATATTTTTAGTTATAATTTTGATGCAAAATTAAAATTCATCTTAAATTTTGATATATTTTTATAATTTTAAAAATAAATAGATATAGTTATTTTAATATTATTATATTAGATTTTTATTGTGTTAAACGTGTTTTATACTAGAATTTTAGCTATTTGCGATGTTTGACATAATTCTAAAAAGAAAACACATTTGACAAACAAAAAAGTTTTAACCAAATTGAGTTAAAAAAAGTATATTTATTTATTTTTTAAATTTGATGACTAAAATATATCAAAACTTTAGTTAAAAATAATTTTATTTCTTCGTTAAAGTTAAATAATTCAAAATATATTTAACCCATTTTATTAATATTCAGGCAAATATATAGGTATAGATACAAGGTCAATGTTTTCTTTTTAAATAATAGTAAAAAATCTACATTTTCAAAACATTTTTTAAAAATAATAATAAAATATCTAAATTTTCAAAACAGTTAACATTTTACATATTATTTCCATCAAACACTCCTCCCTTCGTATGATATTGTATATATTTCTTTTATAAAAATTTTGAACAAAATGATATTAATGATTTTTCCTTTGAAATTTTGTAATAGATATTTAATCAAAGTTATTCACTATTAAAAAAAAAAACGGCCACATATCAGTCAAATGAAATGAAAATTTTGATAGTAAGAATTTAAAAAGTTGATCTAAGTTTTTCATTATTTTTAACTCGTCTCCAACCTCCCAAAAACCATAACAGACAATCAATTTATACCGAGTCTTTCTTCAATGTTATGTTAATATCACACATGTTCTTATCAAGAATATATAACCTTGGAGACAAGACATCATTTAAATAAATCATACATATAATAATTTTAATAAATGAAATTTTTTGGCAATAAAAATATAAAAGAAATTGATTTAAATTTACCCTTATCACTAGCCTTATAGCCAACCTGCATAAAAGATCTAGCTGGAAGGCAATCAATTTTATCCTCTCCAGCCCCACTCCAAAAATAGATGAACCCAACCAACTTTACAAGATATTAACATCGGATGAACTAAAAATAGACAAACTTTATATAGGTAAATATTATTAACATACCTGCCCTTCAATATTAGTGCTCTATTATTGACATACCTTCCCTTCAACATCAATACTCTATTATTGATTAACTCTACAAACTATATTCATATAATAATAAATATATTATAAGCATGTCTTGTTAGTTCAACTAGTTTACAGTATTAATTAAAAATGTCCACCAAGCATGTTAAAATAAGTAAGTCTACCAAAATATACCATCCCCACACTGCAACATTAACCATAGTAGATTATGATCCTATGTACTCTCAAAAGGCACATTATGAACAACAGATTTCTCATCTAAATACGTTCCAGATGCTGTATATGTATATATATCACTATCACATTTCGTATCTAGGAGTTCAAATTGGGCAGTACGTGTGTGTGTGATATTCCAAGGATCTCACTCGATAACTATGTTGTCGCATCTTTAGAGGTTAGATGCTTGAGATGCTGAAGATTGAACTTTCCAGCTATCGACAAATGAAGCACTCGACCAAGCAGCATCTATAAATACCCATTTATGAACGGCACGCATTAAATATTTGCCCTCTCATTGCATCAATCGGCATATGCTCAAATGTGTAACGCTCAGGTCCAAAGTACACTCCCGTCCTTTCTAAAAGTGCAATACTTTCATCCCTACCGTATCTTGAAGCATATAGTCTCAGGTACTCGATGTCCTAAATAAATGTCACGAAAACGAAATCAAAGATCAGAATGCATGAGAGAAACACTTGTAGCTTTATGCCAGCACATGTCATGAAAGTAGATCTTCGGGCAAGAAACACGGACGGGGAAAACCAAGTAAATAAAGAGGCTGTGACATTTTTTCAGAACACAAAATGTTGAGGATATCTTACAAAATTGTGAGGAAAAGATAAAATGTTTTACCTGCAAGCCATTAAGTATGCGTTCTAGTCTAAGAGAAGCCACTGGCTGATGAGAAGTTGAGAACACCTCACCGGGATAGTATAGGACTCCGTCTCCAGGGGGAAGACCATGCCTGAATTTTATCTGTGTCCAAAAAAGTATTTTGATTGTCAGAAAATAGTCAAATTATCAGTGCGGTATAACAAGTTCTAACAACTCCTTTTTTAAGAAGATAGCATAAAAAGCTATACAATCACCTCTGCGCTGGCTACAGTTGCCTTCTCATAGCAGTTGGCCCCCCAGTATAAAAATCCTGTGCCACCCTCTTTCCACACACGCCACATGACGGCACGGTGTTGGGTACCTCGCATTCCAAGATGCCAATTTGGATGAGGATCTGATGGTCCCATACAGACATATGTCCACCATTCCTGTAGCAAAACATTAATATGCAGCGGTTGTTATTCTTCTAGCTTAGGATATTCCATTATGCATACAAACATCTTGCGATTTGTTTACCAGTTTACTTGGGAGTATTTCTTAGTTTCCTCGTTTTTCTCCTTATTTTGTTAGGATTCTTAGTAAAATAATGGATTTTTATGGGGAGGGGAAAAAAGAACGAAGAGAGGAAGAGTGAGATCATATAGAACTTGAATTGTTAAAACAAAAAGAGGATCAAGAGAGATAAGAGGGAAACAATACAAAAACACAAATCCAAATAGAATAAAAAGGAAGATATGTTCAAAATAAGACAAGTTCACAACATAACAAAACCAAGTCAAATATATACTATAATCCATAATCAAATTTCTTTTCTATTTCCCTCATTCTTTCTTCTACCTCGCAGGTTTGCCAATCTGCCACCATTGTCACATTACCACCTAGCCTGTTTTTCTAATAGCATCCTTCTCTATGTGATCAGATTTAAGTCCATATTATTAGTTTATTTAAATTAGTTAATCTTGTCTTAATTTATTTAATTTTATATATGATGATTTAAGACACAGTAGACTAATTTAAAATTAAAATCTTTTGAAATTAACTAAAATAAAATATTTTAAACTTATGATAAAAAAGTCAAAACTAAGTTAGCCAAAATTCGTTGATTCCATATACATATTACATACAAAATTTAAATAACTACATGGGATCTACTAGTATTTTCTCTTTGGATAACACAAGTAACTTCCATATTTAAAATATTAAGCTACGTTGTTGTCAGTGTCCATTTTGGATCCACTTACTTTATGGTTATTATACTTACACTTTATAATTTTTCAAGAAAAATATTAACAACACATGATTTAAAATAATTATATAACTTTTATTTCCTCATTGCACTTGGGAATATTCTTTCACCAGTTTCGATGCTTTCTCATAAATAAATAATAACTAATAAACAAAATCTTCAACAAGGTTAATTTTTGTTATTAACCTTTGTAATTTCTGTGTAAAAAAGGTAAGATAATAGTGTTGATATTTTCATTTTGTACATTTAATTAAAGATGATTATTTTATAACTACCTTCATAAGAAGCTAGTAACTTCCCTATACATGATTAATTCCTGGAGTCAAAAATATGGTTTCTAAGGATTTGAAACGAAATTTTGTAATGTTTTCCTCTAATAAATAAACTTTGGTGACAATTCCCATTTTGTTAATTTATTTTAAAGTTTTTCCAACCCGACACCCTTGAAGATTATTTATACACCACAAATTCATAATTAACTTGGGAGAATACCAGATGTAATGATCACAGGTGGATATGTACACGTGAGAGGGAGAGGTATAGGGGCTATCCATAATACACAAGAAAAAAATAATGAAATTATAATATTACCTCACCATTCTCTGGTTGTAATTCAGCAATAATATCCTTAACCAGATCTTCCCGATTGCCCAGAACCCATTCACTGCAAAGACATATTCAATTACTAAGCATGCTTAAGTATAGAAAGCTTCTGTTTTTCTTCCTTCCCTATCTTATTTTCAACATGGTAAAAGTGATTTCTTCCAAGGGCACAAAAAATGCGACCTGAGAAATAAACCCATCAAGGTATCCAAAAAATAACACCATAGTTCAGTAACCTAACTGAAGTCAAACTCACCCAAACCACAAAACAACCAATTTTCACAATGAAGTCCTTCAACAAATATTAGCAATCTGTTTATTATGAAAGAACATTAAGTGTTATTAACTATCAATGAAGCACAGATACTTTTATTTGTTTCACATATCCAATATTGATACTTTTGGATAATTTACCCACCATACATGGTGAAGTGCCCACACATTTTTAGTGCATTTGTATTCAATAAAACTGCAAGAAACATCAGTGTGTGTGATACAGAAACATAGAATAATCTCTTCATAAATCAAAGATAAAGATCGTTATCTTTATAGATAATTTTAAAAAAAAAAGTATGAGATTGGTAGTGTTATTCCTTTATGTAACTAATAGAAAGAAATATGATGAAAACATATCTTATTTTGTCATTTTTAGAATAAATACATTGCTGTATTGGTATATATCGCATGCAATATGCAAGTAGTATCCGAGCATCATGTTTACTACATATATAAGATCCTGAAAATCGGTTTAATTGGAAATCCAAAAATTGCTTCACCACAAACAGTGTCTCACAACATAAGTGAATTGCAGGAATATCCGGTCACACTTGAAATTGCATAATCAATGATTTCAGAAAGTAAGGACAGAAAAATGTACTAAATATCAATCAATACGAATTTTGGAAAACAAGTGTAGAATGTGTCTAGAATAATGTGCACTCATGTTCAATAGCAATTCACTCTGAGAGAAGGACTATGCATCAGAAAGAAAAAAATAGTGTAAATTAAATACATCTGTGATCAGTATAAACGGGAACAAGACCCCAAAATGTATCTCCTTATGCCCTAAAGTAGGTAAAAAAAACGAATAATGAAATCAACATAGGAAATCCCACAAAAAATCATATATGTCAGTGCCAAGAGTAACTACAAAATGAAAAGGAAAAGGATAACTTTTAAAATTACTATTGACATACCCTTGGTCAAAAATAGGAAAAGTTAATAGACTCAGTTACAAAATAAATAGTGTACTAAACTCAGGATAGACATAGGTTAGTATACAATACCTTGTACAATAAATTTGATTATGAGGACGCAAAAAACTTGGAACTTTAACAAAAGCCTCAAATGGAGTAGGTGCAAGAGGCGCATCATTTGGTCCTACATATAACAAGAATCACACAATAAGATAATTACGACAGGAAAACAAAAGTTCAGCTGCAGAAGTTAAAATGAACCAACTAGTTGGAGAAAGCCGAGATGAAGTTGGGATAACAGAGTTATTGAACAATATATGAATTAATTATGAAGTGTGTTCAACAATCATCAGAAACATGCAGCAAAAGTAATAATCAAAAAAGCAAATTTCTGACTGGAATCATATAAACACATACACAACTGTTATTTATTTTCCCAGGTCAGTCACAATACTTTTATCAGATCGTGTTAAGTACTATCTGAACAAAGTCAGAAATTGTCAACCAAGATGATTTAGAAACAGGTAAAATATTAAACCCAAGAATCTGCCTGTAAATAATTTATACCATTCTACCTAAAACCTAACAACATTAAATTTGCCATAAATGAGAATATATGTTTTGTTTTTAGAGTAAGTAATATGTAGAAGATTGGAAATGTTCAGCAAAAAGAAACTGGAAGTCATTACGCAGGCAAAACTATTCTTAGATCCAATAACAGTAGAGAGCGCCTAGATGATACAAATTCCAACTATCCAATTAACTAATTTACGATATGATTACTGTCAGAATTATAGCCATGTAGAAGTATTTGCAGTAATTATGAGAAGTGCATTTGTTAAATAATCCAAGCCATTGTCAATATGAGAAACAATCAAAAACACATCCTAAGGGACAAATTATCAGGTAGTCTACACATACGACGGTAGAGATTAAGATAACTTAAGGTATATAATACATACCACAATAGTAAGTAGTTAAAATACGAGCATCTGGAGCATACGCATGAATCTCACTAGCCATATTGCGAACAGAATCATATTGTTCCAAGTTCAGTGGCTGGAAAAATTATGAAAACAACAACAGGTAATCAGGGTCACAGCATGCTGGACCTGGTAAATAGTTACAGTAACCAGACAGTAAAAATATAATGAAGCTATTAAAAAATTTATTAGACAGAAACGCAATAAAATAATTAATCAATGACTACTGCAAGAGTCACTTGCCTGTTTTCTATTTTTCTTAAGGAGCGCTATCCAATCAATAGATACAATACAGGTAGATCTAAACTATGATGTCATTCTAGGGAAGAATTTTTTATATTTTAGAAAAAACGGTAGCACACATGTGTATACCTCATCCCACAAGTAAAAGTAAGCTTTTCTCCAGTGAGTCTTGGTTCTCAATATCTCAACTTGTTTCTGCAAGTAATCCTTCGCCGCATCATTACTGTGGCACATCAACAGGTGGGTTGAATCTCATCAGTTTTCATCACAAATATACCTGACAGAAGCGAACGGGAACAACTGACTGTATACCCGGAGATTACTTGTTTATATGGTACAGCATATGCAGCCAACCGTGGATCTGAAAAATATTCATCTGACTTTGGATGATCCGCTACAATGGCAAGAAGAGGGGAAGTTTCAGCAATCCCATATTAATTCTCCTTTTGGAATTGATTCTATCAAACTTACTGCCACAGAAAAATACCTGGCCATGGAGATGTGTATGTCAAAACACGCATTCCATCAGCCCATTTACAAAAATACGGGCTGATTCTATATTGAAGAAGCCATTTGAAATGTTGATCCAATGCCTCATACCACTCAGCTGTCCCTTGTTGAACACCAAATCTATCCTCAATTACAGTATCCGATATCTGGTGTAGTAAAGGTAAAAAAAAGTTTGCAACAGATAAACTTTCCTAATTCCTAATTCCTAATTCCTAATTTTACAAAGATATAGGAGGAGGCACTGATTGAACAAAAAGCGGTGATATCAAGCTTCAGTCATGGAGTTTGTTAGAAATAACTTAGTCATAAGTTTCTAGAAAGTAATGACACAATTGAGACAACATAAATGCCAGTTATGTTTTCTACAAACTGTTAAGAGATATAAGTTCATTACATTAAATGGTAAATATCTTAGTAGATAATCCTCATTATAAGTAATTAATTTTTTTTTCTCTGCTACTGCATCATTTTACATTATAAATAAGAATACTCACATGTGTACATGACCCCAAACATTACAAAAAAGTAAATTTAATCATCTGGATTTAAATCTTTGGCCTTTTGCAGCTAGAGGATACACCAAATACAGCAGGGAGCGAGGGAGTTTCAGGAAGTACAAATTCCCAAACAGTCAGACTTAACTTCACCCGTAGAGAGAGATTTGAAATTGCATCCTCATCCATTATGTCTACTGGTCCATTATCTGAAATGAATTCGGAAAATGATGGAGACAGAAGAATCCTTCTTAAAGATGCAGTCGCAGATTTCACCCTTTCAACCTAAACAAGATATGCTTAAATAAAAACCCATAATAACATCAAGGTCAACAAGAGTGTAAAAATGAGGAAGAGTGATTTAAAAAACAAAACCCACCACTTCATCTAATGGTTTTCCATCAATTGGCTCAACAACATCAAGACATCCCTTTAGGTCCCTATATAATTGATGTTTCTCAACCTTGCTTAAACTTTGAACAGGAGATCTGTGCAGTGGGTAAAGTTGACAAAGTTGATAAACAGAAATTGCTAAATTAAGTGTAACACAATCATAAGTAACAGAAAAGAAAAAGGCTCACTCTGCATCTGCTTTTATGGCAGTAATGAGAATTTCTCCTTCATATTGTCCTGGAGGTTGAGAACTAGGAACATCAATAGATAGCCAAAGAGCAGTAGTCTCCCTAAAGAAGCAAAAGAATGCCAAAAACAGTGAAAACTGAAAAAGCAGTCAACCCATCCAGCAACTTTTGCACACAGCACAAGAACTCAAGAAGAGAACAAAAATCAGACAAGTACCCAGGAAATAGGTTTATTTGACTGACTGGAAGCCCAACAGGAACAAGAGCATCAGGTACACCTAAAATGGGCACCACCCGCCGTAACCGTAGTGACTGACCAACGATCAGTCTGCCAAAATTGATGTCAGCACAAAATGGAAGTAAATCATGTATTTGTTACATATAATTTGAAAAACTCCAACCTGTCTCCAGATGTGGAGCATAGGTCATTGCACTGAATCTGCACAGTCCCTGCAGCACTAGCACCACCCCATGAAACCTTTGGCCGGATAGCTATTTGCACACTCTCCCTCTCATTTCTAGCCGCCAGCAGGTTTATCTTGTCAGGAGCAAAAATAGCAAATGTTTCAGGATTTATAATTTCTTAAGATCAATATGATTCCACAACTTTTTTATAACAAACTCCAACCACAAACCTAAGGTAAGAGCTTTTTGGCTCTAAAATTGAAAGTCATATGTGTGTCTGGTGAGCAATATTATATCTATTACCCCCTAGCTTATTAGAATTTAAATTTGCCATGCTAAATTTGTGCATTAATTAACCATATAATACGAACCACTTTTAGACATGCATCAAGTGCTGTCAAGCATGTAGTTACGCAACTATGAAGGGAAGAGTCGATTTACAAGTGGATAACACCCTTGACAAAATGTGAAATAATAACATTATAATTATCATGCAGTTACTATTCATAAACGACAAATACAAGGACATGCTAACAGAAAACGTAATTGTGTATAGACGAATTATTAAAATAAAACACTACTAACAGGCTCCAAATGTCTGGCCATATCTTGAGGTCCAACATTTGCTGTGTTTGGCATGCACCATACATGAACTAAATCCCTAGTTGGAATTTCTGTGGGGTCAACTGGTCCCTTGACATTCAAGCCAAGTGTGCCACCATCATTCCACCCATAAGCTGTACCACCTCCTGCAACACCTTCAACCGGTGGCACAACCACATCTTGAGAATTCCCTGCCAGATGCATCAACCAGTTAAATTGTAACAACTCGGCACAGGTTCACTAAAGATCAATGTACTCCACGATGTTTTGTTTTCAAAACCAGAACAGTCCCATAATCCACTGGATTACTAAAACAAAGGTCAAAATAATACAAAATTTCAAAAGTACCTCTTTTTAGACTATATAACTATCTCATTGAACCAGTTGAAGCACAACAACTAGCCATTTGATACAAGATTCATTATTAAACTCATTAAATGCGAGTTTGGAAATGTCTCCAAAGGGTACAGACGTGAGTAAATTGTAGCCTTTGATTCAAAAGATACAATAGCTAGCGTCAGGGGATGATCATCAAAGTTTCAAACAAGCTATAAGATTTTTTTTTTTCGTAGTTCCACTCAGTCAATCCATATAAAAATAAGTAGAGAAGTAAACCAAAAAAAGGGGAAAACAAAAACAATAAAAATCAAGGCAGCACATAAACAAAACTTTCAAACCTCTCACAGAATTCACACACAGCTCCTCAATCAAATCACACAAATTCTTCAAGTTACTTTTTAAGGAAGTAATATCAAAGATAGCAACACGGTTAAATTTCGAAAGGCCAGCGGATCATGTAGATTCTCCACAGAAAGGCCCTCTCAAACTTCATTTTACATAGCTACCGACCTAACAATCGGCATAGATCGGTTAGGTCTCTAAAGCCATAACAAAATAAGTAACATAATCCACAACGAAAGCAAAAAAAGCCGCGGCAATGCTAAGCACGGCACACAGAAACGTCGAATCCGTGTGATTACGCCCAAATTGAAGCGTGGGAAACGAGAACTCGAAACAGGTGAAACGAGCGAGGTTTTGAGGTTAGATTCGAACTGAAAACGTGAAAAGGATTGGCAAAACGGAGTAACTGAATTGAGAGTGAAAGGGAATAAAAGAGGTTTGTAGGTAAGCGAGAGAAAGGAAAGTGAGAACGAACCGGAGTTGTCCATGACGGATCAGTGGAGACTGTTCCGATGCAGCGGTGAGTGGTGAAAAGAGAAATGATCACGTTATGTTTGAGAGTAACCAATGTTTTTCTCTTTGTAGAGGCAATTCAGATATCGGAACAAAGGGAAACAATGTTTTTAGTGAGTAGTAACTACTTCGGGTTAACTTCACATTTTCTTTATTAATGGAAAACATACTCCATTTCACACTTCTTATTTTCACTTTATTCTATCTTTCCTTTTTCCTTTTTTTTATTACATTCATCATCACATTTATTGTTCTTGGATCTTTCTTTAATTCTCCTCAATTCATTCCAAAACTTGTAATCTCTCTTCATCAATACCTCTACTACATTAAAATATTTAATTCAAATCAACTAGATTATTTTTAACTAATTGAAAATGTGTAGGAAAAACAATGTTAAAAATCATTATTAAAGCCATTCAACCAACATATCAATTATAAAAATATCTGTAGTTCAAAAAAGTGAATAATAAAGTACCTAATCCAAGATAATGACTATTTAAAAAAAATAAAAACAATTATGTTTCTAGCTTTAATTGCTAATCCGAGATTTAAGTGATAATGGTAGTAATATATATTTAGTAATTAGGAAGACTTAAAATCTAATATCTAAATTTTCAGAAGATTTACTGATTTCAACAATTAATAGTATAATATAATCTTAAAAACTAAATTGTTAATTTCGTCTTATCCTTTAGTTCAACTTTACCTATTTCGTTTCATTTTCAACCTCGAACTCCAGCCAGATGTCGGATTGGGAATTTGCGTGTATGCAACGACGGTGCACTGTCCTCAAAGCATGTGAAACGATAAAATAACATTGGCCTTCATAAATTATAAATAAATTTGACTAATACTGTGTTGTTCCCGTTAATGTTATTGACTTGTAAAATCTAGCATAAGGCAATTGTTTATTATGTTTCAAAAATGAATTCCGAAATTGATGGGGTGCAGAAAGAAAATGACGGGTGCAAGAAGTAATTGCCTCAGCAGTAGTACAACCACAATCTGTGTCGATGCAAAAAGTGAAGAAGTCTCCAATATTTTGTGAAAATTACTACTTTTGTTACTTGTGACAATTGCTTTTGGCACATTAAAAATTGAAAAACATAATCTGTTTCTTTTTCTTCTATGCATTTGAAAAGAATTTTAAGAGTAGAAGAATATAAAAGCAAAAAAGAATTTTACAGAACGAAAAAAAAAACAAGGTTACTTTACTTAACCATTAGTTCACATACGCTGAATTTATCTTTTTTCAATTATTTCAGGGGTGGAAATAAATTAGATGATAATGATGAAGGTTTAAAGGTTTAACCATACGAATATGACCGAATTTTCATCAAACTCTCTGCCCTACGCCTTGGTTGGCTTCTTCACTAACTTGAATGCATCAAATATTGATGCCTTTGGTTGAACTTTGGAATTCTGCATACTGTGCTCTGTATGATGGGAAGACTTCCTCAATATTTCCAAAAGCGATACATTTGACTCTTGAGATACAGAATTCGAGGTAGTATTTCTGTTCTGTGTATTTCTTTGGAACTTGGTAGAAGCCGCTTTCGGTGGTTGACTCTCCCTTGGAATCTGTTAAGCTCATTGGGAAAAGAAGCACATATTCCAGATTAGCAAATTGACCAAGACGCAAGCACAACAATGTCAAGTAAAGAGTTAAAAGTTGCGTGCTTATTATCGTATCATCAGAGTATCAAACTCCAAACGAAATTACTACTGTTATGCTAATAGTAATTGCTAAACAGATGCAAAAGAAATGTTGTAAATATTATTTCTATAAGATTAATTATTATTGTTAGAACGTTGAGACACCTCACAAAAATATTTGGAAGAGTATTTGATGCTCATTAATAAAACTACCATATATCCATCAGAAATGATTATGTTGTAAAAAAGGAAAACTATAAAAATAATAAGTGTTTCTGAATAAACATCTCTCTAAAATATAAAAATAAAAAGATTATAAACTAAGAAATATATGCATAAATTAATGTATAAAAGATGTCAATAATTTCACCAAAATTTTACAATTAACATAAACAAAATTTAATTTCTAGAAAAACATTTTTTTCTTTAAGATAATCACAGAAAAGTTCATGAAAACATACTGGTTTTAGCCCATTTTTAAGTAATATAAAAAGGATTTACGCGCGTTTTGCACTAGAAGTATTTCAAAACAATCTCTCTGAAGTCTGAAGTAATGGCAACAATTTTTCAAAAACAACAGAAAGGTTTATGGCATATTTTTCAGCTAGTTATTACCGCATCAGACGAATCCTCTGATATCAAATATGAACTTCTGCTGTCGCTGTCATCTCGCCCAAATACAAATGATCGGACTTTGCATGATCCATGCTTTCGAGAGGTGGGCATAAAACGATCTGAAGCCCGACCGACAAAAGATGACTGCAATATTTAAAATATATAAAAAAAAAACTAAGAATTGGCACATAATATATAATTGAAGATAATGAAAACGCACTTTTGTGATCTAAGTATGTTCAGATAAGTATTTAAACATATAGAGTATGACGCATGTAATATAAAGGGGCGTTTAACAAGTAAATAGCTTCATAGTGCTACATTTAACAGACTAAAAATAACCAACCTTTGATGGTATTTGTATGCTCTGTCCACTGGTTGGCATAGCAAACATGGCTGCAGCATAAATTAATGGCAGAAACCATTAGTATTCTCACGACCTAGAAGCTTTATTGATATACATTGCACAGGTTTTGCTCACTGCAATGTGGTGAAAATGGAACTTGTAAAACTTACAAGTAGTTCTTCCTTTTCTCTTAGAATCGGGCACATTTAATTTCTTTATGAGACTGAAAACACCCCTGCTACTTTCGTCCTCAGCTGGTGAAAAGAATGTAGCTTTCTCTTCCTGCTAGCACATAACAATAATTAGATCAATTCCTATTTGATTACATGAGTATATCAGTACACACGGAGATGCAAATTATATGAATTTAAGTTAAAAAAAGTGATAGTAAACTTCAGCACATTTATAGAAGACATAATATCTGCAGTAAGCATTCATTACGGTTTGCTTAGAAGTGAGAACTCACAGTTTTATAATAGAGGCATTGTCTAGCTAGCTTCTCAGTTTCTTCATCATCAGATGATACATATTTATCATCTTTATCTGAAAACATCAGTGGGATCATCTGCTTCATCTTTTTCAAAGTGGCCTTCAAGGATTCTGCTGGAGCAGCGTATTCTTCAGCTTCATCATTTTCATCGTCATCATCACTTTCATTTTCTCTGCTTTCCTCATCTTCCTCTTCAATCAATGGTGTTTCTTTCAATTTTGAGCCACAATTTAGTTTCTGGAGTAGATTATCCACTCCAGCTGTATCTTGTTGCTGAAGCCACTGTTGATGAAGTTGGTCACGCTTTTCTTTATCATTTGGCTTTTCATCGTATTGAGTTGCAATCATGTCATTAAGTTCCTCAATATCATCATCATCGTCTTCTTCACCTTCATTATCTTGGAAGCGCTGTAGATCATGATCACTGTCATCCTCCTCTTCTGCTTCTTCATCAACAAAAGCCCTGACAGGATCTCCATTCGGCAGTAAAGTCAAGTCAACTGATCCATGTACACGTGGATCTACGTTCTCCTTGTCATTGTCCTCCTCATCAGAAGAGCTGGAAAAAAGTTGTCAATGTTTTGTATTTTAGAACAAAGTGAGGCAAAGGTAACCACTAACCAGTTCGTTGGCAAAATTTAGAAGTCGCGTTTTGCCAAAGAAAAAGATCCACGGATCAATATTACATATCAATTACCATCTTTTACGTCATAACAAGAGTTTGCAGACACAAGACCACGACGTATTGAAATTTGACTAATTTCTATGTGTTTTCAAGATTTTAATAGAACCACAGTTAAGAAAAATTAAATAATAACGCAAGCTTCATAGTAGTGTAGTATTGACAATATAATCATAGATGGCAATGGAGTACTGAACATTCAATGTGATTCTGCGTTAGCAAATCTTTTGATAAAGCAAGAAATAAAATCAAACACTTACACATCATCATCAGGATAAGCAGAATCAAGTTTTAAGTTCATTGATAGCATTGATGGGGCAAAAACTTCTTCCGGAGGATTGTTTGACTTCTCGTTTACAGCATCTTCCTTAGTGTCACTTCTTTCAGAATCAGAGAAGAGTTCCTGGAAATTGCATATAAACAAGCAATTAGTGTACAAAATCGACAGCTAACGGCAAGGATCTCAGAAACAGACTGATGGAAAACCTGTGTATCACCAATAGGAGCTCGGAATGCATGTTCAGACTCCGAACCGAAGGTCTGAAATTTAATAGAGATGTGATTTAAAAATGTTTCAAAATACACACACTTAGAAGAAAAAAAACTCAGTATAGCACATACAAATGCCACACTCCCAAAAACATGACCAAAATTAACACATTACATTTCCGCTAGTGTGAGCAGAAGAAAACACCTAATGGCATTTCATAATAAAAATGAAACATTATCTCACACTAAATTGCATAGATTGACTCACAGTGGGAGAAAGAATGCTTCCAGAACAAAGATTATCTTTAGCAGCGCCAGATTCAACATTAGACGTCCCAGAATCACTCTTCGCGGGTGTAGGGCATGTAGCTGCCATTTGTTCCGGTTCATCCTTTTCTACATAATCAGCTACCCCCTCATCCATCAGGGTATCGTCATCATCTTCAGAAGAAGCACTAGATCTACAAACCAAGTGAATATAAGTGTGTTTTCTAAGGTTAAAAATGGGTGCTAAGCAAAATCTTTATGCAAATCCACCTACTTCTTTAAAATCTCCAATTTCCTCTGCCGAATCTTATCCAATATCGAAGAAATTGGCTTTTGAACGAGAGGAGCAGGTTTAAAGGCAGCATCTCTAGTTTCTATTAAAATCACAGCAAACAGTTAGATCATGTAGAAACTCGAATCAGCACTAGATCGAAAAGTTAATTACAGCTTAAAACTTAATCCGTACCTCGAAGGAGCCTTTGAGACTCGGCTCGAAGATTTTGCATGGTTTCTCGCCTTTCCTGTTAGATCATAAAATCCCCAAATTAGCAATTCCGAAACCATAAGCATCAATACTCAAAAACGTCTAACAAAATAGGCAAATGCAGTTATCCACCTTCTCGGCCTTTCTCTTATTGATGGCAGATTCTTTAGACTTCTTTTCACTCCCATCACTGTTGACAATCCTCTTCTTTTTGTTCTCTAGCCTGTCAGTTAAACTAGGTCGTTTCCTCTCTACTTCGTCGGTATTCAAAGCCGTAAAGTCATCGCCGGTCTTCAGATCCCTAACCTTTTGACTCTCGTCATCAACCTTTTCCTGTTCCTGAATTACAGAATCAAAATCACTAACCTCTTGACTCTCACCATCAACCTTTTCGTGTTCCTGAATTACAGAATCAAAATCGAGAACCCTCTTCGCGCCCAAATCATCATCTTTGACGGTTACGCCTCTTGGAAAGTCGGACCGAGGACTTGGGCTGAGGCTGGGTACCTGATCTTCATGATCGGACCCAAATCCTCCGTTTGACGCCGTGAAGTGTTCTTCGCCTTTTCTGGATTCATAGGAAACAGCGGGCGATGATGGAGGATGAGAAGGTTCGGGAACCTTACTTGCTTTCTTCAAACGCTTCAGCTTTCGTTCGTGGACAGGAGATAAAGGCAATAGCGCGAGGTCATCGTCGCTCTCCATGGATGATTCTGAACTGAGTTTGAGAGTTTGGTTGAATCAGGATCTTTGCTTTGGAAACGAAAGCCGCAAGACTATGCAAATAAAAAGGGGTCGTTGCATCATTATACCCTAATGAAATGGCGGCAAACGCTTTCGAAAATGGGAAAAGGCGCCAAGGGGGATATCACCCTTGGTAAGGTAACTTTCTTCTGTTTTTTAAACTGTTACTTACATAAATATAGACTTATTGTATCTTTGTTTAGGAAAAAAATTTAATTTTCTTTTCTATATTTATTTCTTATAAAAAAATTATAAATTGTTCATGAAGAAAAGCTAGAATTTTTTTTTTACTTTTATTATGCAAATTTATCAAAAATATTGAAAATAATAATTATTGAATATTTTATTAAAAAAATCTAATAAAAATAAATCAATATGTAGGAAACAGTTTACACATTTTTCCCAAATTCTTAATAAATATATTCGAATTATACTATTTTTTATCCTTTCATCTTTGATTTTAAAATCAAATCACATTTAAATTATTTCAATTCAGAATGAAAGAATTTTCAATTATTTTAAAATAAAATAAAAACACGTTTTGTTAGTGGACAAAAGTTTATAATATCAACTAACCGTAAGTCATTCTATACGTGGTTTTTTAATTAGGTAATACAAAAATCGACCAAATTATTATGTTTAGCCTTTTCAGGGCTTACTATAAATGGTCAGTACATACACAATTTACTTTTTTTTTTAAATTACAAATATTATTTAAAATATACATTTAAAAAGCAAGTGAAAAAATAGTATTTAAAATTTCTTTACAAATACATAGAAACAAATAACACATTTTTTAGATTATAAAAAAAATCGAAAATATGGATATGTGATTAGCTATATGTTTAATCCCTGTAACTACAAAGGGGAAATGTGTTTTACATGCAATTATTTAATAACATAAATTAAGATTGCATTGTTATATTCTCTAAATTAATCAAACTAGTATAACAAATTCGATTTAGGTTAATTTAAAATGGCCGATACAGAGATGACATATAACTTTATTTAAATTTTAAGATGATAATATAATTATAATATTAACGTTTAAAGACAAAAATAAGTTTTTTTAAAACAAAATAAGATTAAAACTAGTCATTTGTTTTTATATAATATGTTTTGTCTTCATCTGTTTTTTTTAACTTAAAATTACTTTCTTACAAATATGGTTTAAAGTCATAGTTTTTCTTCTGAATTTGAAATTAAAAAATATATATTTATCGTTTCTCGACTTCCGAATCCAGTGACTTTGTTTATAATTTTTATTTTAAATATTATAAATTTTGTATTTGAATACACAAAACGAAGCATTTAAACTATAAGTTGACATATAGTTTTCATTTTTATTCGTTTGGTAACTTGTACGAAAACTAAACTTTCACTATTTGATGTTACATTTAGTTTTCTAACAATTAAAATCCACCAGGGACATCAATAAGATTTAAGAATCCTTATTGCTTATAACTTGCAACAATTTCAATCAGATTTTCTGTTATTTTTTTTCCTAGTTTTCAATGATTTCCATTATGTTTTTTGTATTTTATTAGATCTTAAATTTTTTTCCTTCAAATTTATTTTATTGTTTTCAGTTTGTAGGAATTTTAATATTCCTTCTTACAACTGAAAATATTTAAATTTGATGGTTTCATAACCACAATTTAAGTGTTTATTTTGTAAATATAAGACATGTTCAGAACGATGACATAATGAGGTTGAACATAAATAAATAAATAAAAAATAGCTTGTAAACTTTTATGAATCAAGTATCTTAATTTATTTATTTGTATCGTGGTGTAAGAAATAAAGTTGTTGTCGTGAAGGATGCGTCAATATCTAAAATAAATGACAAATAAGACACTGTAGTTGTTTTACATACATGAAAATTAAAATAAAATGGAACTTAAATGTTTAAAAAGCTACAAATGATGTATTGAAATTATATTAAGAATGAATACTATTATACCATGGGCTTTAAAAATAATTAATGTGTATATTATACGTGGTTTAATCATCAATGTTGATATAGAAAGGGTAAGGGTAATTAACATCAGCTAATAATTATTCTAAAATTAATTTTATACCTTGCTTATGGAATACACTGAATTTTGTCATTTCTTTTCATCATTTTTGTAAAATTGTTATTCTAATTGATGTAAAATGACACATTTTACACTAATTAAAAGTGCAAAATATGTAGAACGATCAAACTTCGAAAATCTGTAATAGTGATTATGCAATTAAACTTCTCATATTTACAAGGAAACAACACTTTAAAGTTGAATTACAACGAGTATTCTAGGGTAAAATGCCGATTATAATCATGTGTTTGTTCTATTTTCGTTTTCATTAATAAATTATATTTTATTATTTTTAAATAATGAATATATTATTTTATTTTTTATCAATATATTTATGTTTTAAAAAAATAATATAAAACTAAAAAATAATTTATCATAATTTAATCAAATACTTAAAAATTACTAAAAAATATAAAATAATCAAAAGCACAATTAAAAATAAATTATTAAAAAATATGTATATTAATTTTTTTTATATTCATAAAAAATAATATATAAATGATTCGTAAGATAAAAAATATATAAACCAATAAATTAATATTTGACTATTATCATGTAAGATAAGAGATTTTTTTTTTTAAATAATGAAAAAAAAACATATAAAAAATGAAAAAGAAAATAAATAATGAATTTATGCTTTTTTTTCTTTATAAACAAAGAAAAACATATAAAAATAAAGAATAAGTACAATATCCAAAAAACTTAAGACGATGGAAAAAAATAAAAAAAAAATATCTTAATAATTTTTGTTCATTCTTTATTATGTTTAGTTTTACATTTTATTACTTAATAATATTATTTGTTATGTTTTATAAAAGAAATAAAAATTATATAATTTAATTTCATCAATTTCCAATATACATTCTTATAATTGAAAAAAAAAAGTTATATAAACTAAAATTTGTCTAAAAGTAAAATTTCCATATACTACATATAATTTAAAAGAAAAAATAGAAATTTTTGAAGTATGATGACCACCTAATCAATTCAATGATTTACCACTACGTGAGTGGATTAATATCAATGTGTCTAAAAGAAGTAAAAATAATAATGCATAATACTTATTATATTTGTGTGGGACATTTAAACCACCGCAATACTTTTGAAGGACAATATAAATATACATGGTCCTTCAAAATAGGCAAGACAGCTTATTTTAAAAACTATATATTAAAGTATTAATGTCGTTTATTTTGTGCGAACAAAACTGAGTTTTTTTTAGACAAAATTGAGTTTTTAAACTATTCACACTAGAGTCGTCAAAACGGGTAATTCTACATGACCCGGCTCGACCCACCACGGGTTGATGATTTAGTGAGTCAATATAATCCGGCTTACTTTTTTAACGAGCCAACAAATTTGAATCCGACCCGACCCACCACGGGTTGATGGGTTAAACGAGTTGATTCACTGGTTCACTTAATTAAAAAAAATATTTTTTTTAATATTTTTTGTAGTAAAAAAATAAATAAATTGTAATTCTAATTAAAGTCTAAATAAACTTTAATACAATCCAAATACAAACAAAAATAAAAAAATACAAATTATTTATGTGTTGGATAAAAAAACAAGTTAACATTACCCAAATTTAAAGTCCAACTTAATAAAAATAAAATTAAAACACTTGTGTCACCCTTTTGTATGCGGGTTGGTGAGCAAACCCGACTCACCACGGATTCAACCCGGATGAGCCAAGTTCTAAATGAGCCGGGTCAAAAATCAACCCATATTAAAATTTGTAAGAAAATTTCAATCCAACCCGATCCAAATCTATGATAAGCCAATTCAACTCATTTTGACAACTGAAATTCACACTTAACATTTAACCGTGAGTCTTGATTTATTACAATCAAAAGTCTCACGGCTTACAAAAGAAAACACTAATAAAAGTAGACACTAATGATACTATACTTTATATATTCATTCATTTTATTTTTTCAAAACTTTAACATTATCCATAAAGATATTCATTTAATATATTTATAAAAAAACACACACAGACACACGTACATAATATAAGATTTGGAAGACTTAAAAAAAACATAAAAATAAAATAATTTTATTTATTAATAAAATAATTTATGTTAAAATGAATCTAAATTTTATTTTAAAATTGATCTCTTTAATTTATTGAGATAATTTTATTTAACAATTATTAATTTTAAATAAGATTTTATTATTTCTAACTTTAAAAAATACATTTCAACTTAACAAATACTATTGAAATTGTTATAATTATTTTATAAACTATATATATATTATTTTTTTTAATATAATAAAAAATGCAATTAATTTATATTTTTTAATTTTATAAATATTAATTTTTTAAAATAAATCAAATCCATATTATGTATACTAGTTATTGTCACTATAATTTCTTATAATTATTTTGAATTACATATATTTTTTCATTTTCCAACTTTTAATAAATAACAATCATTATACGATTCAAATACTCTGTAATAAAAACAAATATTTCCTTATAGAAAGTATGTATATTGATGACAAACTACATAAATTAGCATTTCCTTACGTCTGTGTCCAAGAATCTTGAGATTAACCTACACTAGAATCACTTTGTTTAATCACTGTAAAATTTGACTCATATACACATATATAAAAACAATAGTTTGTATAACACTCAACTCTTTTTTTATTACATCATATGCATTCCACTCACACTCATCTCTTTTCTTAATATTTCTCTAACTAGAATCAAAGCAGATTAAATTAAAGGTATATATGAATAAATTTTCAAAGCAAAAATAAATCAAGCATCCTAAGACTACTCATTCACATTAAAGTAAGCTAAAACAAAGCACAATTTACTTCTCCGCATCATTTTTAACGTCCGTGAGATTTTTCACGGACTTTGGGTTCCACACGAACATTTGTTGCCAAATCTCCATGAAAACTCTAACGATGACTGCATGGTAACTCCGCGAGTTCAACGCCAAGAAACACTGCAAAAGCTGTTCCAGGTCTTCCGCCTCAGACATCTCCATCTCCGTTATCATCTCCATCATCGATTTCTTGAAGTCTTCGTAAGGATCCTTCGACTTCTTCACCACCGCAAAGCTCTCCCTCACCTTCCCCTCAACATTGCTCCGCGTCACCGTCGTCGACGCCTTCTTCACCTTCTCCGTCGTTCCCGCTCCTCCTCGATTCTCCGAAGAGCTCCGAAACCTCACGCTCTGAACCTTCTTCACGCTGCTCGTCTTCCTCCTGTGCCTACTGTTTCTCAAATCTCTCACCTCGTCGTGACAAATCTCGTCGGAGAAACTCGTCAAGCAAGAAATCAGAGTCTCGCTTTCCTCTTCCTCGACGCTGTCCATTAGAAAATCGCTTCGCCTCGACGGAACGCTCGACGTGCCTTTCCGGCTTCTGGATCTCGCTTTCTTGGGCTCCTTGTCACGGCACATGTTGCACCCCTGCGAAATGGACGACGTTATCTTGGACGATGACGGAGAAGGAAGGTTGGGATAACGTGCGTTGTGGTTAACGGGAGAGAGACGGTATATGGCAGGAACGGGGTTTCCTGGGAAAGAAGAAAGATCTTTTGAGCGACATATTTGAAAGGAAGGGACATTGAATTTGAATTTGAATCGTTTGGACATGGTGTGGTAATGGTCGGAAACTAAAGAAAAAATGGCACGTATTAAACAGTTTAGGGTTAAGAATATATTTATAATAAAGAGAAATATAATAGAATAAGAATGGCCGGCATTGATGTATAGAGTAATATGTTAAGAATTAAGAAGAAAGGAAATTGAGAATATGGACTGAATCCAAGTGATTGAGAGTGTGGTTGGCACTGGAAGAAATGGCCTTCAGGATATGCTAGCTGTTCGAAAATGACAGTGATTTAGGGTTCAGTTACGTAATGAAGACACGCACATAATTTCAAGAATCTCACCTTCCCAGAAAAAAAGGATTAGCACCATGCTATACATTAAATATACTTAATGTCGACAATTGAAAACTCAGTATGCTAAATGTTATGCGAAAGGTGTTGGTACCTGGTGTAATCAACCGAACAGCCACTGAATTTAAAATTTTAAACGAATCAAGCTTTCACTTCATTTTTTCTTTTGCTTTTGTTTTACTGAAAAAGTAAAAAAAAAAAAAGTTTTTTTTATCAGAACAAAATAATTTGTATGTCTTATCCAGTTTTATGAAAAGATTTTTTTACTTATTAATCAAAATTGGAGAGAATACAAGCTGAGAAAAATCATCATCTTGGAGTTTTTATTTTGAAAGAACTAAGATTGGATAAATTATGAAACAAAGCTGGGTACAATTTTGTTTATTCAGACAAAAATTACTCAAGGAGTGTAAATTTTTGGAGTAAGTTTTGGGTTATTTTGAAGTTTATGTTTTATTGTTATAAATAATTATGGAAATTTGATCTAAATGTGAGTTAGTTGTCCAGAAATTTTGTTTAATGGAAAACAAGGTGTGTCCAGGATAGCGTTGACGAGTTCAAAAGAGTATATCCCCAACCGCAAAAGAATGATCTATCTTTTTCAACAGCTACGTTTTTCGACGTACTGGGATGGCCGTATATTTTGGCACCATACCTCCCAACACAGACTTGGTAATGGTAACCGGATATGATATGGGTCGGACCTATCACAAATGGACAACCATTTCCAAACAACATTCAAATTGCATGCTTTTCCACACTTGACTCAGCCCACACCTCTTTTGCGTCATCACACGCGTTATATTTTACTACTTTTTATTTTCAGACACGTATTCATACAAATAAGAAATAAATTGACATATTTTTTAAAAAATCAGTGAAAAAAAATATAAAAATAATTATTTCTCGTGATATCCATCTCACACCCAAATGCCACTCACTTCCAAACAAGCGCAAAATCCACCCGACGTAGCCTTTGGCGTTTGCACTGCATCTTCTTATCCACATATATTGTATTTGAAAAATTCTTATTCACTTTTTTTCTTTTATCAATTCATAGAATCATGAAATGAACTGTGGTGCTTCTGCATGAGAGTGTTGGGTCTTCAACCAAAAACCCTGCAATTCTGTACCAAATCAAAGATTCGAGACATGCCGTTTGTTTTGGACCATAGCATAAATATGATGTCATTCCATATGTTTAATCAAATATTCCCCATCCATTTGATGAAAATATAGTTAAGGATGTGTTCAAATGTGAAGTTTGATTTGAGGGAAAGAGATATGATGAATTTAAATGGATCAGGGGATGAGATTTGTGTTGTTCGCTTTTAAGAGATTTAGAAATAGAAGTAGATGAATTTATAAGTAAAGTTTCTGAGTGATTTGATAAATGTGATATATTAAAAATTAAGTATAATGGAGAGAAAAATAAGATTATTAAATTATCATTGATTTTAAAAATAATTTAAAATTATAATGAGATGAATTAGATTTATTTTAGAAAAAAATATATTAAAATAACATATTTTAATAAAAGAATTATAAAAGAATTTAATAAAAAAATTGAAAATTAATAATTACTTTTTAATTCTTTTATGAAAATTTTGAAATTTTCGATACTAATCGTTTATATAAAAATAATTTTAAAAGTCATATTTTTTCCATTATTATCATAATTAAATTGAAAAAATAAATTCAAAACATAAATGTAATCTGTCTAATATTAATATTCTCTCTGATCATAACATAGGAAAGAGAATCGAAAAATATGAGAATTTATTTCTTACTTTCTCCCTCTCAAATATGTTAACCGTATCACATGCAAATCATTTCTCTCATTTCTATGTGAACAGTAAATATGGTGTCCAAGTGAACACAGCATAAAGAAACATAGAGGAGTTATTTGCTTCCACTAGGTTAACATCTCACAATTTTTTTTTAATTATTATTATCATTGTTATACTTCCTATCTTCAATATAAGTTTAGAGTATATTTTAATGGTTGAGGTTGAATCTAATACTTCAATAATTAACGATCTCTCCGTTAACGATTTAGTTAGTTGGGTGCATTTAAAAAAAAATTTAGCTGAATATATATATATATATTTGTTATAGTCTCATCTACAAAGACTTTCGAAAAACCTCTAAATATAAACCACAGTCGAAGGAAGTGGACATTAAATTCTTGTTCATTGATAATTATTGTTTTAACGGGAAACAAGACATATAAATCCTAGAAAAAAAAAATCATATATAAAGGTGAATTCCTCACCATCAATTGCATATTTTTTTACATTCAATAACTCTTTTTTTTTATGATAAATTTGAAGGATAATTTGAGACTATTCTTCAATTGATCCCTTTGAGGAATAATTAGATACATCACTCTCACTAAGTATCCAATAGTACTTCAAATTCAAGATGAGGAGAATCTTGTCTTTTTGTTTTCCATCGAGAGTACATTTAGATTGTGGTATAACTTCCTAATTGAATATTTTATAATTGGTTAAATCATTCTAGGAGTCCCATTTTTATAACGAAATCTCAACTAGGTTTTCCATTTTTATTTGACTAAATTGAGTCCTTATTTTAAAAAATTCATTACAATTAGTTTATTTCTGTTAATGGTACAATAACGATACGTATTATTAATTATATGCCACGTGTCAGCATGTGACACCTTTATATTCTTTTAGAAATTTATAAACGACGATGATGAATTCAACCACCACGGTAGAGAAGTTTTGGTAAGAACTGAAAAGGACTATTCACATAATTTTATTCAATATATAAGGAACATTTTAACTTAGTTACTTAATTAACTTAAAAGGAGAGAAAGGGAATATAATTAATAAATAGTGAAATAAATTTTAAAATGAGGTTAATAAAGTTCAAAATTATATATTTTTGTTCGTATATATACAAAGGTAGATAAAAAAAAAATCATTGTGTTAACATCGTATCACTGGATATCAAATTTTATATGCTGATTTGGTAGTAGTTGTGAGAAAAGATCCTCTTCATTTTTTTTTAAATAAAACAAATAAGAAATATCGGTTCTTCATGGAAAATTATATTATTCATCCCAATACAAATTACAATGTCATCATTTAAATTTTATTGCTATTTTATTGATATTCATTATTTGTCATATGCTCTTTTTTAACCTCAACCACATTGCTATTTATTGTTATAACTTTGTTATCATTATTACGACATTGACATCACCATTATTCATATATTTACACTTTCCATTTTCATCATCATTGTTATTTTTATTGCCATTAATGTTAATCATAGTTATGTTTTAATTAACTGGTTTCAGTGTCACTGTCTCATCACCCATTTTTACGAAGAAAAAGGAGACCTCTTGGTATACAGTTAAATTTAAAATTTATGAAGTGATTAGTATTAAAACATTAAAATTTAAAGCCATGCACGTAGCTACTCCTACGGGCATGGAACGGCGTAGGAAAAAGAACCCTTTCACTAGAGAGAGAATTACATAGACCCAAAATAAAGTAATTTGGTAATCTCAGCAAATTAACCCAAAGCCTCCCCAGGCATAGGGGGTACCCTCTACCCAGAAAGAGAGAGGGTCCCTCTATTTTTGCTAGCCCTCAAAATTAAGGATTTCATCATTATTTTACAAACACCTTTAATTTGAATCTCATTAACACTAATTTTCCTTTCAAATAGAATCATGAAGAAGTTGTGTCCTAATTTTGACAAGGAAGATGGGTTGGAGACGGTGCTTGAGGTGCCTATTCCTGATGAGATGTTGACCAGCATGGGGTCCAATGGCTTCAATCGGTGGCAGAATCTCCGAACTCTCATGAATGCTCGATTTCCAGATAAATCATCATTGAACAATGAATTTTTGGTGCTGCTTAAGATTGTTGGTGCCCCCCTTATCCCTGTTCAGCTTTCATCGGACCGCGCTTTGACTCGCCCCCTCAAAGATTGCTCCATTGTAAGCCCTAATTACCAATTATCTATTCAATTTGACACTCTTGTAATCTGATCAGCCACCGATTACGATAAACAAAATATCATCGGTAGATTTTTTTTTTTTTTTCGATTAGTTATTCACAAACATTATTACAAATGTCTTGAAAGCATGATTTGTTCGGTTTGGAAGTGTGTTTCACTGCGCATATTTGTAAAGTTAATCTAGAATTGCATTATTTTGGTAGCTAATTAATAAACTTAATTAATCTGTGGTGCATTCATTGATGATGAATGCAGCAAGATTCGACTGCGAAGTACATAGTTCAGCAGTACGTGGCAGCGACGGGAGGGGTTGCAGCATTGAATTCACTGGAAAATATGTACGCAATTGGACGAGTGAGAATATGCGGTTCGGAAATGCGACAAGGTGAGATTGATGAAGAAGTTGAAGCAAGAGGAAAACCTGAGGTGGGAGGGTTTGTGTTATGGCAGAAGAACCCAGATATGTGGTGCTTGGAATTGGTTGTTTCCGGTTACAAGGTGAGTGCAGGATGTGACGGTAAGGTATCATGGAACCACAATTCTTCTCAACCCTTTCATGCAATCAAAGCCCCTGCAAGACCACTTCGCCGCATCTTTCAGGTAATATGCAACATTCTATGCATTAATTTTATCATTTTTTTAATCATACTCATATCATATCACATCACATGTTATTATTTATTATTAGGGACTGGACCCAAGGTGTGCGGCAAACTTGTTCCTAGATGCAGAATGTGTGGGAGAGAACATCATTAACAACGAGGTTTGTTTCATGCTGAAGTTGCAAACGGCTCAACAGCTTCTTCTGGCACAGAGCACTTCCAACACTGAGATTGTGATGCACACGATAAAGGGGTACTTTAGCCAACGCACGGGGCTGCTGGTGAAATTCGAGGACACCAAGCTGGTGAAGATGAAGCCCGTGAAAGGGAAAGAGTACGTGTTCTGGGAAACTAGATTGGAGTCCTCGATCGAAGATTATAGGTACATAGATGGCATTAACATAGCGCACGGTGGGACCACAATTGCCTCGCTTAATAGGTACGGTGCAGAGCAAAATCACAAACGTTTGATTGAGGAAACGTGGACGATTGAAGAGGTTGACTTTAATGTTGTTGGGTTGACCATGAATTGCTTTCTCCCTCCCTATGATGGAGAGAGAGAACAAAACGAAGGTACAGAGGGAATGTGATAGGATTTTTGCTTCTCTCGACTCGACTAGGAAGTGTAAATACTAATATACATAGACAAATATATGGTGCTATGGGTATGCTGCATTGGAAGCAATTCAATCTTCTTTTTGACTGCAATTCATTTGGAATATGTTCTATTGGATTCACAGTTTTTTGTTTAGAAATTGTGATTTGACACTCAATCGAGGGTTTCTATTCATTCGAAGAACAAACTGGTAATTTAATCAGATGAAAAAGGCAAAGTTTATAAACAGGTACTGAAAATAGCAATTATTAACAGTATACTCTCGATCAACCTTTGACACACCTAAAACTATTGTTTTATTCAAATCTAAAACTTTATTTAAGAGAACGTTCAGACCAATGAGAGAAGACACCGAAAATCATTTTAAAAAAATGAATCGTAAAAGAACGAAATTCTCTGAATGGATTTCAGAATGACATGTTTGAATTTAGTGATGATAAATGAGAAAGAGTATTTGAGGGAGGGAAATCAGTATTTTATTTTAAATAAATTTTAATTAGTTACATTCATTTTTTATTAATTTTGATCATGGGGATAAATATGTAATCTTATTTTTTCAGTTAATCTGTTAAAATATTTTATTTATTTATTATATGAATCAAATAATTTACAAGTTTTCATAAATTCTATTACATGTCTTCACTTTTATCTCCAAATCATTTAAGACAAAAAACACTCGTACTTGTATATCTCTTCTATTCTCTCTCAAATTCATTTGACTTCTCTCGAATCATTTCCCCAAAGAAAAACATGGCCAAGGTGTGTGAACCTTTAGTCGGTGCTGGGATCTAGCCTTTTATACTATATCACATCCAAGGTGAAGTGTGAAAACTTGCTCCTTTTTCTACTAGTTATATTTAATAGTGTACTAGTGGAAATTGAATTTGGATCTTCACGTGTCTTGTTTATCATGTTTTCCGAGATATTTTGTCCATTAATATCACTGATTGTTTTTCTCTTACGACTTTTTTTGGAGTTTCGTTGCTTTTCCATTTTCTTAATGCACTACTAGCTACCATTTCCTGGAACCAAACCTTGAACCGTTGACATTTTACATACCACGAGTACAATTGCATGTCTAGATTATACTATAATGCTTGCTGTTCAGTTAAAAATGTTTCCTGAAAGGTTTTGAGTGTTCTTCAGCTGTTTCTTCTGGGAAAGAACTTGCAGTGATTTTTAATGGCGAGGGGGAAAGTATTCTTGAGACGCAAAGTTTTGATGAAATGAAGCTCAATCCTGTGGAATTATATATTTGCATTGTAACTTTGAGGTGTGCGGAAGAGCAACACATTACACAATCACTTGCCTCAATGTGGTGTGATTCGAATAAGAATTATTCACAGAAATTATTTATAAATAAGAATATTATGTTGATTATAAATTGAAAAAAAAAGTTTGTACAAACAATTTTGCCCATTTACAAGTAATAATATTTAATTTTAAGTAATGAATGTATTAAATCGATGTTAAAATAGTATTTATATTTTTAAATAATTCTAATAAACAACTTTCTTTCTTTGGAAATGTTTAGTTAGATGAATAATCAAGCTATCATAGGGATCAACTTATTATCTACAGTGAGTTTTTATACTTGTTTTCTTTATTATTATTTTTTATATAAATATGAATTCTATAAATCAAATATTTGCTATACATGATTATTAAATTAATATCTAAATATTCAACGCGTTAAGTCTTAGAAAACTGACTCTTCTTATATAATGTGCAGCATTATTTTTTCAAAAGGATATATATATATGTTCTTTTATTTAATTTCTATAAGTCAAAATGTCAGTGTGAATAAACAAACTCACCAATTGGTGAATACGACACGATGAACAATACCTTATGTAATGGAATTATACCTTCCTCCTACCAAATATAATATCATATATAGTCAAAGTGGTGAAGGGTAGATGAAGAAAGAAACTCCTCATGTAACGTGAATTTTAACAGAATCGTATTATTTTATTTAATCGAGTTAAAAATTTAATATTTATACAAACTGTTTTTTATATTATTAATAGGTATATATAAATAAATTATTTGTTCGTGAATTGTTAGCGATTAAGTTTCTCTTCTGAAAAAAAAAAATACACATACAAAATAGTTAAAGCCCTTTATTAATTGTTATAGGTGTTTGATATAAATTATTTATTAATATTATAACATCTTAACCACCATTGCCAAAAGCACTTCAATTCGAATCTCACGCAAATATAAAGTGAAGTAGTATCTACCCATCACACCTTAACCAAAACGAAAAACATGACAAAGAGAGGGATCCATGATGCTGATTCTAGAAACGCCGACCGTAAGAGGCACTTCTTATTTTGGGTCTTAGCTTTGGTTATCCTCGTTGCTCTATGGACCGTGTTCGCTGGCTCCGTCACGCTCAAATGGTCCACGACCAACAACGATGATTTCGATTCCAACATTTTTCAGGATCTCGATGTGCTCGTAAGTACACAACAAAACACAATTCCTTTCGTGTCTGTAACAGTAAAACTGATTTTTCTTGTGCTGGACTAATTTTTACTACTTTTGTCGTAGTTCTTACTGATTTTTGTATATGACGTAACTTTTGCTGTTTAATCGAAAAATGAAAAGTAGTTGAGATGATAAGATGCAAAGGTTTTAAAGTATAATTTGTTTGTGTTTATGGTTTGGTTTGGTTGAAAAATAGGAGGTGGAGGAGAGAGAGAAGGTGGTGAGACAGATGTGGGATGTGTACAGTCGAACTCGCACGAACTACGTTGGATTACCCAAGTTTTGGTGGGAAGCCTTCGAAGCAGCTTACGAGGAATTGGTGAGTGATGTTCGTGAAGTTCGAGACGGTGCCGTTTCGGAAATTGCTAAGATGTCTCTTCTGCGATCTCTCCCTTTTCAATCGCACCGGTCAGCACAAACTAACACTTACGAACGTTTTTCTTTTCTTCTGACTTTATTAAGAATTTGATATGTGTAGAAAAATTGATACTTAAAAAACAAATAAGCATGTTTAAACAAACCAATTAGGTCACTGATAAACTAATTTGAAGAAGTTAGTTCTTTTTCTCTCTTGTAACTTGTATTGGAAGCTATCTTAAATCTATGAAAAATAGTTACTCAACATGTTATTCAGCTGTTTAATAGCAGTAGATGTGAAGGCTGTGTCGAAAGAAATTTAAGTCTCACATTAACTAAAATAATAGTATACTGCGTTTAATATTATAAGCTGGTTTTTAAGTTAAAAACCAGTTTTTTTTTTTTTTTTTTTTTTTTTTTTATTGTTTTTGTTTTTTATTTTTTTTTTTTGTTTTTATTTTAAAAAATTTTTTTTTTTTTTTTTTTTTTTTTTTTTTTACTTTTCCCCAGTTTAATAAAATGCAAGTGGGTGAACTTTTAGTTTTGGTGATCGGCATGTGCAGAGCATGAGGGGATCAAGAAAAATGAAGGAAACAGAGAGTAGGAATGTGACGAATAACTAGAATCCTTGGTTTTGGTTGTAGCAATTCAGAGTGAAGCAGAGAAGCATAGGAGGAACATACGACCACTGTACTTTTCCCAAATCAATAATAAATATCTTCAAGGTTTCAGCAAATACTCTCTGTAATTCTTACCAAGCTAGATAGTCAAGTATTTTACCAGAAGATATTGTATGAAAAAATATTCATTTTTTTTAGTTCTTTCATTCAAGAACAAAATTTTAATTGAAAATGTAGACATAATCACTGAACATGCTATAAACATGGCATTATAATGACAATCTGGACAGGAAGAATGAACAGATATTTGCAGAAGGTTTTCGATTAATGAAAAAAACTGCAAATAAATAGTGAATAAGGGAAATAGTAACATTGCATCTTGCTGCTTGGTCTTGAGTTTTTATATTTTATTATTTATAAATATATAACTCTATTTGCTCCATATATATATATATATATATATATATATATATATATATATAAAATAAATCTATATCAAAGTTGGGACTAATTTTCATCATCCCAATGAATCCACTATTTGCGTATGCTAAATTGTTTCGAAAAATTTGTTATTTCCAGCATTTTTTTTTAGTTTTATTTTTCTACAACTTTTACAAATTACACTAACCCCCGCCGAAACCATTTTGTCTCTAGCAATTAATATAAAAACTCCTCTCAGAAACATTCTCCACACGCACTATTGACGATCAATGTTGATTGAAATAACTTTCTACCAGAACAAACTACAATCAACCATTGTTTATAATACTGTGCTGACAAAAAATAAATAAAATAATACTGTAAGTTTGAGCAATTGTGATTCCCACCATCACTCTAGATAAGCGTGCTAAATTCCCAACCTAAATAATTACTGAAATTAAAATCACAACTAATTTTAAACTGTCCAAAGTACTATTTTAAAATATTTAAACGTGAATGTTTAAATCAAACCTTTTAAAATGCAAGAACCAAACTGAATAGTTAAAATAAAATATTTAATTAAGCCCTAAAAATATAATCAAGAAATAGAAACAGAACATCAGGCACTTGCATGTTCTGCCCTTGAATAAATTAGCTTGTCAGCACGAGTTAAGGCTGCCAAGAATGTTTGTCAGCACGATCTTTCAAACGTAAAAATTTCTACAATAAGATGACAAAATTGCTTGAGCAGAACCCATTGATGCTGCTACTGTTAGTGTAAAAAAACATCATTTACAAAATACAAAGCACGACCAAAACATATATACACGTTCCGTAATAACCTGTGTTAATATTAGTCATCTACCGCCTGAATCTCACCCATCATTATCCGGTTACTCACGACATTGAATCCCAAAACTGAAGAGCTGACCTTTTTTCCTTTCTTACCTTTCTTCTTTCCACCTTTTGAGAAGGATCCGTCAATGTAACCCAAATCTTGTACAACTGTGTTTTCAGATCCATCAACTTTCTCATCATTCCGAGTTTGAAAAGCTATTTCCAAAACATCTGATGGTAGCAAGTCCATGTAATTGAGGAATTTATCAATGAATTCATGATCAGGGTCATATGATCCCAGGTTTTCCGTGAGAATAATCTCTGCTTCAGATCTGGACTGCTTCAAGCAAAACTGAAGGAAACTTGTATCTGCCATAAAAAATATAGTCAATGCCTGATTACATTCAGACAGAAATTGAACTGTTCTTTGGGGACAATAACCATTTGGTGAAATAGACTTTTCTTTAGCATTCTTAAATCAATCTACTAAATCACAATTAATCCATAAAATGGAAAACAGATCTGAAACCGTATATGTAAATACCTTTTGTCCCAATAAGCCTGACACATTCATTCTCACACCAAACTCTGAAGTCAGTAGCTTCTGAAAAAAAGGAAAAAAGTAAATAGACCAGTCAGAAGGAGCAGAGCTAAATCTTTTGAGACTAAATTAGACAGAATTGCCAAGCAGGTGAAAATTGGAATTAATAATGTTGAAGTAAAGAATAAGTAAATGTCATTACCGGAATTCTTAGTCATGGCATCCTTTTTCAGTTTTAGCAGTGATTGAGAAGAGGCAGGTGACGATGAAAGAGATCGCTCAACTGATTTGCCACTCCCAGACTTTTGTCGACTCAATAATCCAGGTGAATTACCTTTCATGGGGATATTTTTAGAACCCCGGCTACCCTGGCTAGCAAGTTGAGAGAAGCCTGACCTGCTTACAAAGAATGCAATAACCAACTTATCCATCAAAACAAGATTATAAAGGAAACAATAAGTCGGCCACCTAGCGCGGAATAAAAGTACTCGTAAATGCAACAGCTGTTCTAATATAAAGATAATGTGAGGTTGTGTGTCCCAAATCTTAAATCAGCCTCAGTTAGGACTCATTACCATGTTTCTATATTCTGTTTTATAAGTTCTATCACTATTTAACGCCCTGAGGCCACCAAGTATTAATTTAATGCTAAAAACTGAAAATTCATTGTTCAGTTAAAATGTTTTGCATTCCTTACACCCCACCCGCACTTCGCTAGCCGATTGTAACGTAGAACAATGTATATTGAACAGATACCAAAACTAACAATATCAGTAAGTATTACTTTAGAAAGTAAGATTAATGAAGTAACATATTAACGAGTAGAAGTCATATGCACAATGAAGAGACAGAGGTCATACTGCTTATTTTCTTGCTTAGATTGCTCCACTGTACCCCAAAACAGTTCATCATCCCCCCTATATTTTGACACAGAAGTTTGGGAGTTTATCTGGCTAGAAGGTGCAGTTTTTGGTGGAGATGAAGTTGAAATTGGCCGTAAAGAACTGCTGCTCCGAGCAACTTGGGCAGGCTGTGATCTTTGAGGGGTAGAAAGTTGGTTTGAGAGAACTGCAGCAGATTTCTTCTCAGATTTCTTCTCCTGCTCCTTTTGAATGTCCCTTAATGATGTTGGTTTAGGTATCCTACCAGAATCAGTAGTCCAGGCTGGAGGAGGGGATGGGCTTGTCGGCTCTCCTTTCCAAAGAACAAAATCTCCCAGAGAGGGTCCTGATGGGATAGAAGGCAGTTGTTCTTTCTCCAGTTGAACAGAATGGGAGCTTCTTACCTTTTCATTGTGATTCGAACTTATGGGCCTTTCACTAGAAGCAACAGGAATTGAAACCTTAGACCCTGAACCCTTCAACTTTGCAGATTTTTTCCGGTTTCTTTTGGTGTCTTTAGCTTCAATGAAGTCTCCTTCATCTATTGATTCTGAATTAGAGTGAACAGTTTGTGAGGGGATCGAGCTGTCTGGAACCTTGCCATCCCTTTCACTATATTTTGGTACATCTTCTGCCAATAGATCATGTAATGGGCTTTTCTTGGTTTTACTATCTTGAGATTTTTCAGATTTAGCTAGATATTCAGTATCATCTGCTTCTCTGTGACTATCATTAGACACCTTCAAAGAGTCTGGATTGGCCACAACTCCCACCCAAGGAGTTGTTGAACTCATGGCATTGACAGGAGTAGCAACCTCAGACACAAGCATTTCTATCTGTGCCCTTTTTTGTTCTTCCAGTTGAATTTCTAAGAGAGATTTTGCCTTGAAACCAGGAGCTGGTTTCCAAGCTCTCCCTGAAGGTAATTCACTAGTCTTGGTGGAAACAGAACTGACTGCCGTCAACTCGTCCTCAATAAATGTTTCAGAGTTGCTTCCTGGAATATTAGTAGGGAGACCATTAAGTTCTTGATGATTATCTGTTTCTGCAGTAGCAGTTGCAGATTGTTTACCCTTATCCCTTGTTTGCTGCAGATATGTCTCTTGAGCTGGTTCACCCTTGTTGGTTTCTCCCAATTTTTTTTCACCATAATTTGGTTTCTCAGATTCTGATTTCTTTGACTGCTGCAAAGTCACATTTTTTGGCAATCCCTTTGCCTGATCAGAAGACTGAGATTTTGAAGATTTTTGCTTCTTAGATTTCTTCTCAGTAGCCTTTTTGGGTTCCCGTGCTTCAACACTTCTTGCATCCACCACAGTGGTTTCAGTATTTGAGCTTTCCCTTCCACCCTGCTGCTCTTCAATACTGCCTGACTTAATCTCCACATCTTTACCCACTTGACTTGATACTGGTAAATCGATACCGCAAGATCCAGCTGAAGACACAGGAACAAAAGGAGCAACACACTGTACTGGTTGAGAACTCTCACCGCACACAGAAGTTGCACTCACCTGAGAATCACCAACAGGACAAGCATCGTCTGGCTTTTGCTCCATGATTTTAGCCTTATCGTCAGAAAAAGAAAGAGGTTTCTGGGCAATGTTGGGTTCCTCTTTAGCTATGCTATGCTCACTCAATACGGAGTCTTTAAAAGAAGCTGATACAGGCAATGCTACACTCTGGTGCTTGTCATTAATTTGCTCAGGAAGTGTAGCACTCCAGCTTTTTTGATGACTAATATTCTCAAATAAACGGTCCGGCAAATGGGCAGAAGATTCACTGCTTATATTATGGCTAGTGTCCTGACTTGTTTGCAGAGGTAAATTCAAAGAATTAGTAGTAAGCTCAGCATTCACACTGGGGATTGGTGTTTGAGAACTGGTGGAAAAAATCTCTTTTGGTGGTTGAATTTGAGAAAGATTCACATGCAAATTCCCCAGTGGTACTCCACCTCCAGAACACTGCTGATAAGATAAATCACCTAGTCGCTGGTGAGACTGATGCTCCTGCAGCACTTGAGATAGCAGTTGTTGTTGTTGGCGCAATAACAGCAGTTGCTCCTCCTGTTGCTGTTTCTGCTTCAACAACAGAAGTTTGTCCAAGAAAGGTATCTGTTGTGAAGAAGCAGCTGCCTGAGAATGCAACTGCAGAAAGTGTTGCTGCTGCAACATATTCAACATTTGGGGATCTTGGGATAAGCCAGAAGAAAGCAACTTCTCTGCTGTCAGAATACTTGATGGAATATCTGACGTTTGAGCAATTATGTTGTTTAAGGGCAACAAGTTCGGTGTTTGTAACCTTTGTTGAATTCCAAATGGCATTTGAACATAATTTTGATCATGATGAAAGTCAATCTTATTCTGCAGGGGATCCAATCCACCTTGCAAATGAAAATTTGGCCATCCAGCAATACCGCTACTTAAGCCTGTGGTCGTTCTGTCAGATACTCCTTGGATTACTGAGTTTAAATCAGAATTTTGGGGCTGAAGCTGACGAGGATTGTCACTCAATGAAGACAAGATATTTGAATGTGGTGGTGCATTTGGAAAAATGTCTGATTTTGGTGGAAGGGGTGCTGCATCCCTCCTTGGCCAGTATGGATAAGGATGAGTTGGCAAGGAACTTTGCTGTTCAAGTGCCATCTTCTTGGCCATCATGTAAAGGTTGTTTCCACCATCTACTCCTGATGGGCCCAGATTACCAGAATTATTACAGAGAAACCCTTGTAAACCTAAAAATACATATCATGATTAGACCAAACTATCTCAAAGCATGATACACTATATAAAGACACTATGAAGAGGAATGATAATGCATGCTAGTGCATTAGTATTCAGAAATCAGAATACAAAACAAAAAATATAACATTGTTAACCTTCTGATAATGTGAGACTATCAAGTGGGGAACTGTTTTTGCTACCGGACATTAGTGACTCCAGATACCTATTTTCAGCTTCAGTGGCAGAATTCCTCTGCATAGGATCATTTCTCAGCCTCTCAGCCTCATTTAAACCAGTATGCATGTTCCCAAAGGTACTGGAATTTTGCCAACCAAATGCCTCTGTAGAGTCATGTTTTGCTGCAGAAAATCCAGGTGGTGGCCCGGCCTTAGCTCGTAAGTGGGGCATGGCATCACCAAGTTGCAACCATGGTGAGTGGGATGCTGCATTTTCCAGACGAACAGGTAAATCTATACCAAAGTAACCAGCCTCAAACCAACCAATAATATCAATTCCTTTAAAGGGGCCCTGAATGTGACCCTGAGGATCTTTATAAAAAAGTGATAAATCCTCTGGACAAGTTTGTTGAACTCTCCTGGATTCGAATTCACCATCCAAAATGCCAGATAGCTGCCTTTTAATGGGATATCCACTAGATTGCCACTTAGCCACATCTCTGGTTTCAGATAAATAATCCAAATTATGCTCCCACTGACCCTGAGTATCTTTTGGTTGGTTTGACCAGCTCATATCTGGGTTTCTTGATTTAATATCACTGGACATATCTCTGCTTTCATGCACAACTGTGCCTGCATGTTCACCTAGTTGTGTCCCACGCCATGTAGCACCAGGATGAATAGAATTGCTTTCTTCAAAGGTTGATTCTCTACTACTAGGAACCTCATCCACCATTCTGTAAGAACCATTATCTTCGACTCTATCTGAAAAGATAAAGCATAAGAACTCCTTGAGACAAAGAAAAACCCATCCTTCCTAGCTGTTTAATGTAGCAAAGTATAGTGCATATAAATTGGGAGAAAATTAGTCTGGTTACACATGAAAGCTGAAATAAAAAAAGAGTTGTAGATAGTCAATATGCAATAATTGGAGGTAAGTACAGGGCAAGCAGGAACCACTAATAAAGAGATAGTCCAACCATGGAAACATACAAAACCCATCAATTTTTATATTAGAAACAAAGTTTTACGGACTCCCAAAAATTTACACTACAACTAAAGACAATATATAGATTACCTTCAAAAATCAGATATGAAATACAAAATGATTGGTGTATGTTGGCAATAAAAGTACAAAATTCCCAAGGTTTCATTTACATTAATAATCTACATTTCCCAACCACTTTGATGATGTCTTAAGATCCTTACTGTTTTCATTGTTATTAGACAACTAAAACTGTGCTGGTGCTTTTAATTTGAGAAGCCTTTTGAGAAATTCAAGGGACCACTTTCAAATGGTCAGAAACTCCCTGCCAAAACAACCAGATTCTAAAGAAGCTGACGCCCTTTGACACTATTGTAAGCTTATATCCTTATTATACCTTGTAAAGGAGAATTTACAAGCTTTATTCGTCTTGAATGTGTAAATTCTGTTGTGTTCCGTCCATCTTTTTGCACCGGAGGAGCACTGCTACTGATTATTTCCCCTTTTTCAATATCCTTTAACACAGACTGTTCAAACAGAAAAGCAATCTTAATAAATCACCACAGATAACAGTGACATCCAGAACAAAAATATACAGTGACAGCAATTACCAGTTCCTCAGAATTTGGAGCACAAAAACCTAGAGGCTCCAATGGTTCATCCTGTGTAATAGAAGGTATCTGCACAAATTCCACTAGTTTTCTATGTGTATGCATATCAGCAACTCTGTACACATCAAGCAAATTTGTCCTATTATATCTAAAGCAATGAGCTTCTCCATGCTCACTTTCAACTTTATCCAATAAAGTTTCAGGGTATTGAGAATGCATATATGTGCTGTTAATTGAATTACCACCAGAGCCAAACCGGGCCCGCCCAAACGCAATGACTGGAGGTGTATGCTCCCCACGGCCCCACCCATATGACAATGCAGACACTTGTTTGTTTGGCATCACATTTTGGTGGTCATGGCTTTGTGAGGCGTTGGGTCTCCATGGCCGATAATGATCCTCCTTTTCATCCTTAACAAGATAAGAAATGTTAGACAAACTTTTGCCAACATGAAGATCACCATCTTTACCAGGGTCACTCCATTTTTCACGAGGACCTTCAGACTCCTTATCATCAGGTCCCCAGCGTGTGTTCCACTTACTCTCGCGCCGCTGTTCAAAGTTTGTATCTTTATTAGCCGAATCATTCCATCTATCAGATGTGCCACGATGTGCTTCGCCAAAGTGCCCTGTTGATGGATTTTCAGTCCACCGGTCCATTCTTCTAGTGTCAATTACATCTTTGTTTCCATTCCTCCATCGATCCTTGTGTAAAGAGGAAGAGGACTTAGTATCTCTCTCTTCATCACGCCAACGATCACGGTGTCCACTTTCAGAGTCAAGCACGGATGGCCGGAAGACATCCTTTCGCTTAAGGCCATCATTCACGTCCTCTCCATTTCCAAATGTCTTTGCCATCTCTGAGCGATTGCCGTTTGGTGGAGTTGAAAACACATGGTTTTCCTGAGTAATGTGTAACAGTGAAGAGATGCGGACTTTAAAGCAATTATAAACTACTTATGGATTGAAATGTTCACAGAAATCTGACTTGCAAATATACAGTTTACAGAAGTGCAAACAGACAAAAAAACAGCAGTAATCATTACACACCACAGTTTCTATTGCAGGTTTACTCTCCCCAGGCTTTGGCAGAAGCCATTGTGGTGAAAGTGGAACGGGATTGTCAGGGGCATGGAAATCTGCAAAAGGAAGATGTTTACTAAAAAAGAATTCAAAACTTTAACACTTTCAGCATTTGGCTAAGCCATTACATGTTTTTTACCATGTTCTTATCAGTTGATAATTAAATAGGTAGCAAGCACGCACAGACAGACTACGAAAAAATGAAGACAAGCAAGAGAAGTTTGACAAAAAAATTAATATACATGCATTGATGATTTAGCGCAAGAAGAAACTGATAGAACAAATATTATATGAAAATATTGAATATATGAAAAGAAATCGGTCCTTTTCTAAGTTTTTCATATACAATTCTGATTGAAAGGACAAATCCATCACATGTTTGATTACGCTGACTACATCGAAAATGTCAGTCTAAAAAATAAATTGAAAACGAAGAATGCGGAGGGGGCAGTGGGACGAAGACAAACAAATTTACAAACAAAAAAATAAAACTAAAATCGGTGTCAGAATTTATACATAGATGGTATAGCTCACAGTACTTATTATCAACTCCCGTGGAGTGGAAAAACTCTATACCTCAGTATATCAAATCTAATAAAATCACCAGACAATGGCATAATAATCCAGGAAAGCTTGACCCAAGTTCAAGCAGAAACTACAAATAGCAGCTTCTATGACTACCCACAAAAAAATATGGTGATACTTGCGTTGACAATGTGTCAAAACAAACATATAAATCGTAATATTATCTATCTATACCTATCTTGGTAAAATTTACTTACAGATACAGTAAAAAAAACTATCATCTTCGAATTAAAAAAATATCAAACCAAAGTTTCCCTGGATGAAAAAATAAAATTACTTCTAAATGCACGATATCATTGAAAATCTAAACTTCCCATCCTCAAGTTCACAGAAAAATCTAAACAACTAAACAACAAAAAGCACAGACGATAATTAAGTCTGTTTCTGTCACTGTTATGAAAGTTTAAATAAAGGAATAACAGAAGGAACAAGAAAATAAGAAAAAATGCAGAGCAATTCATCAATGTCATCCCCGAACTAAAAATGAATAAGTAAAAAATTGATCAAACGAGCTACGAAGAGAAAACCACTCGAGCCACGAAGCAAAACCCTAAAACTAAAACAGAGAAACAAAAATGGTTGGCGTAATCTAATACAAATAGTGAAAGTGTGGGAACGTCTCTAGGGTTTAGCAGAATAAAAAATTAGAGATGAAAGAAAGGACCTTTGGAGATCTGAAAAGGAGGTGCAGCAGAGATATGGTGGAGGCGAGTGGTAGAGATGCGGTCAGCCATGGATGATCGGAAAGGGAAAGGGTCTCTGACGATTGCAATTGAACCAACGGTGTGCGAAGGTGGGTCAGGGGAACCGGAACCAGGGGCGAAAGAGAAGAATATAGGTTAAGCCACAAAGATGATAAATGCTGGGGTGCACGTTAGGACGCTATCACCCATGGCTCACGTTAGCAGAGATACCCTTTGCCGGATTCAGTTCTTCATTTGTGATTATGGGAAATAAGTTTCTACGCGCATAAAGAAGCGCGTGATGATCACGTAGATATCCCTGCAGCACGTGTTATTCACGCTGACATATGAACATCAAATATGTGTGCTTGCGTTGTATATTTTCCACTTTACGTGTCGCCTAAGTGACCGAAATGTCCTTCACTGTAGTCCATTCCCTGGTTTCTTTTCTGTTATTTTTCTCAGTTTTCGTTCATAATTGATATTTTTTTTAAACAAGTTATTTATAGGCATATATTTCCTAATTTCTGCATAATCCTTTTATTATTTAGTTCAAATTGAAATATGACACCTTAAATTTTGTGAGTAGATCAACGTGCATTATTATAGAAATCGTGAGAAAGTTTTATTTATGGCTTCAACTTATAACTTATACTTATTGGCAATTTTAGTGACAATTTACAAATAATATACATTGATAATAAGTTATAACTGATAAAATATTAAGATATTATATATTATCGTTAAATAACAAATCTTTAAATGAATAAAGAAAATGTTAATTTATATATAATTAAATAATTTTAAATTGCTTAAAAATATTTAATAACAATAAATTGGAAAATGAAGAGGACAAGATTCACGCGAGAAAAGCACTACAAAAACAAAAGATAAGTCAATCCAAAGTTATGTTTTCAAAAAAAGGAAAGTAAGAATAGAATCCACCAAAATGAGAGAAGGGGACTGAATAATGAGAACCCTATTTATAAAATGAGAATACTACCCAAAATTATCTGAATACTAAATTTAAAAACTCCTTAAAAGTTTTAAGAACTTGTATATAAATATTGTTTGACTCAGCTTTAAAGTTAAGTAGAAAAAAAAAAAAAATCGGACCAAACACATTCACTCAAATGTGAATGATAATTTACCAATATTTTAAGTACTCAACTTTATACACTACTGATGTGTTTTAAGCACTAACTCAAATTTTATGGCTTAGTCTCTGTATAAAAAAGAATACATCTTATTTATATATTAATAGTATTATGTTTTATTATAGATTCCCAGGTAATTCGTTGGCTTTAAATGTTCCTAGTGTCACAATATTTATGTGAAAGTATAATTGCAATAAATTGTCTTGTGAGAGTTAAATTGACAAAAAAAATTGAAAACAAAACTAGTTGTACCGCATGTACCAATAGAGGTGATTTTCTACTAAGAGTTCCCCCCATCCAGAGAGGCAATTACATTTTCCACGTCGCCTAAGTTACTGAAATGTCCTTCACTAAACATATCAATTGCTTGTACAAAAACTACATGAAATCTTATCTTTATATTTTTATTGGGTTTTTTAATTACGATTAATTATTTATTTATTGTTTCCTACAAGAAGGAAGTTATGTAGGAGACACATATTCTTTAGTATATAAGATGAAAAAACAATTCAGCTTATTAAAATAAGTCGATGGCATATTTGAAATGATAATGAAAAGTAATTTTGAAATTGATGAAACATAAACTGATTATCATTGATTTTCACTTGTTATTGTCTTTTTTTCTTATTATTTTCCTTTAACATAACATCAATTAATTTATACTTTCTTACTTGTATATTTGTATTCAGAAATTCTATTTTCAACAATCCAAATTCCCTTTTCTTTATCAAATAAAACAAAAGAATTGAGTTCAAAGAAAAAGTTAGCAGTTTTCTTTTTCTTTCACGTTGATATTATGTGTTATCATGTGAAAGTGTCTATAGAAAGTTAAAAACTTTTGATCACCAATCTTTTGATTTAAGATTTTGTTACCTTGAGATATGCGTTAAATTCGTTTTCAATATGTTGATATTTTCAAGTAGGGCCATCAGGTCTTAGAATTCTAGCTAGTCTTTTAAAAGTTTAAAAGGTCAAAATTATGATCAATATGTAGGCCTAGCGGTAAACAGTTCAGACAACCCTCTGTGCATATAGTAGTAGAATATAATGATGATAAAGCATGCTCATCTTGACTATTGAGCACAAAATACCCGAGGCCGGTCAACAACACAGTAGAGAACCTCCAAAAGAAAAATTAGAACCCAAAACATTTTTCAGTTTTCAGTATAACACATCTCCAGCAGAAAAGGATGATCGAGTATCGTCTAAACAAGTTAA